>Ga0102589_1000774_pt1 | contig 54052 bp, 44 predicted proteins | sample AraplaMF_Col_mLB_FD_76858 | JGI IMG/M metagenome (GOLD analysis project Ga0102589, IMG submission 76858) | Arabidopsis root microbial communities from the University of North Carolina, USA - plate scrape MF_Col_mLB | ecosystem: Host-associated > Plants > Roots > Endosphere | place: USA...
TGCCATAACGGCGCACATAACCGATTTGCAGCGTCTTGCCGCTCTTCTTCTGTGCTTCTTGTACCGCAAGCGCTTCCTCAACTGTCATGCAAAGCGGCTTCTCTACAAGTACATGCTTGCCTGCTTCGAGCGCTGCAATCGCAATTGGTGCATGGGAATTATTCCATGTACAGATGCTTACTGCATCAATATCTGGATTTTGAAGCAATTCATGATAATCCGTATATACGATCGCATCTGGAGCTTCGTACTTGACTGCCTTCTCCTTCGCGCGTTCCGCATTCAAATCGCACACAGCGATAATTTCCGCTTCACTATTGTTCTTATAGCCATTAAAGTGCATTTCCGAGATCGAACCTGTACCAATAACCGCAACTTTTACTTTACTCATCGATTAGTCCTCCTAATTTTGATCTGTATGTTTCATCCAGAATGATCTGTCGAATTTATACTTCTTCCCAAATGCGGCGAGCATTGTCCATCGCAATCTTCGTGCCTTTAAGGCAGTCTTCCATCCCTTCGAATTCAATGCTGACATAGCCGTCAAATCCAGATGCCTTCACCGCGCGAACGATATCGTAGATTGGCAAGTCTCCTTGACCCACGATTGCACCGCGCAAATAATTGCCATGCAGAGAGCGGAACCAGCCTTGGCCAGGATTGCGATCGGCTGGACGAATATAGAAGTCCTTGAAGTGAACCATCGACGCCAATTCAAGGTTGTTCTTCACGGCAATGAGTGGATTCTCGTCTACACATACGAAGTTGCCTACATCAATGGTCGTTCTGTAGTTGTCGCGATCTACGGCAAGCACGAGACGCTTCACACGCTCGCTAGCTTGCGTATAGAACCCGTGATTCTCCACGCTTGTGACAATGTCATACTGGGCAGCATAATCTGCAATTTCCCGGCATGCTTCGACAAGCTGAGGGAAATCCTGCTCGAAATAAGCAGCACCTGTCTGTTCAAGCGGACGCGATGCCACATCATGACGCATGAACATCACACCAAGGCGATTCGCAACATCAACATGCGACTTCACACGCTCGATTTCACGCTTCAATCCCTCTTCGTCATGACCTGCAAAGTTCGCTCCAATGCAATAATTGGACAACTCAAGCCCAATTCGTTCTGCTGTTGTACGAATCTCTTCTACACGCTCTGGATGGTTGACCAGATCCAAATCCAAATCCACGATTTCTGCGTGATCCGCGCCATTCTCCTTCATCCATTCCAATGCTCCGGATATACTTAGACGTTTGTCCTGCAATGCAGCATACAAACTATAAATGCTAACTCCTAATTTCACAGCAGCCCACTCCATTTCGTCGTTGTGTTCGGTTAAATTTTCAATTCTCCACTTATTTGCAAGCGGTTACAACGAATACTAACTGTCTCCACTACATTATAAAAAAGTTTGTACGCCGCACATTGCACTATAGTCCACAAATATTGGACTTTCTTTCACAGATGCAGTTGAGGATGTGAGATACTCCCATTTGTTTCTCTAATACAGGAATATACAGGGGAAAGGAGACAGAGATGCGGCATCGGCTTTGGCTAGCAATTGCTTCTGCCCAAGACGTTTGTCTCATTTTACAGAATATTTTTGTTTATGTCGGATTCACCACGAACAGAGGCCTTCTAATAAAATAGAAGGCCTCTTCACATGGCGTTATCTCATTATTCAGATGGATACTCAATCGAGATGCCCTCGACATGCTTGCGGGACATGATCTTCTTTTTCTTGCGATTCTCCTTCGTCTCGAACACAATGTCCATGTCATAGTCCTCCGGGTACAAATCCCGCTTCTCAATGTACAGCGTTAGGCGTTTCTTGTTGATTTTCACCTTCTGGCGCTGGATAAGTACCCCTACATTCCCGCGTAAGTCTTCTTCTTCATACACGATGCCCGTACGCTTCAAATATGCAATGTGGACACAGTCCCCTTTTTGCAGCTTAGCGGGAGGGTTCTTGCTGTTATCGGAATCCTTAGAATCCTTAGAGCTCATAGACTCCTTAGCACACTTTGTGGGTGTTACATGCCTTTCCTCTTCCCTGCTCACAGGAAGATTTGCACTGCCATTCCTCTGGACGAGGTTTACTGTCTCAACAGCCCTAGCTTCATCCTCATTTCCAGCATCATTCCGGTCTGAATCCTGCTCTTCCCTGGAAATAGAGATATCTCCGTTGGGAGCTTCAGCCTCAGAAATTGCGGACTTCCCATCTGATGCAGCAGCAGCATTCTCAGCTCGGAAGGTTCCTGCACTAAGCGATTCTGTAACATGCTGTGAACGGCTAATAATATCGGCTGACAGACCCAGCTTCGCAGCAATAAGGAAGGCATAGCTGCTTCCAGCTTCCCCAATGCGCAGCTGATATCGCGGCTGCAGGGTGTCTGCATCGAATTCCATCCTTGCATTTTCAAAGCCCGCCGTAGCAGTTGCGAAATGCTTGATTTCATTGAAGTGCGTTGTGGCAAGTACAATTGATCCTCTTCTCCGCAGCTCCTCCAATATGGAGATCGACAGACCAACCCCTTCACCAGGATCGGTACCGGACGCCATTTCGTCAAATAATACAAGCGTGGACGCATCGGCTTCCTCAAGAATATGAATCACATTCGTAACATGGGCCGAGAATGTACTTAGCGACTGTTCCATGCTCTGACCGTCTCCGATATCTACACATACGTTGCGAAATACGGAGAACAGACTGTTCTCTTGGGCCGGCACCAGCAATCCAGATTGCGCCATAAGCGTAAGCAGTCCCACTGTTTTCAAGGCAACCGTCTTGCCGCCCGTATTCGGCCCCGTAATAATCAGGCAAGAGTAGCCACGACCGATTCGAAATGTAAGAGGCACCGTATGCGCGCCTAGCAGTGGATGCTTCGCATTACGAATGTCAATGATGCCGCAATCATTCAACTGTACCGGTCGACCATCTATCGCACGGCTGTATTTCGCGCGCGCGAATAGGTAGTCATATACCCCAACGGTATCCACATTTATCTCAATCTCAGGTGCCGATCTTTCCAGCAATTCGGTTAAATGACTCAACACCTTCATTTCCTCTTGCGACTCTGCAATCCGCCACTGGGCGAGATCATGCTGAAGATGGGCAATTTCTGTCGGCTCCATATACACGGTTTGACCACTTGCTGATTCATCCAATACGGTGCCATGGAACTGCTTGCGCAGCTCCTTCTTAATGGGCAGCACATATCTGCCCCCGCGCATCCCTACCAGATGCTCCTGCATCAGTGTTCTATGTTTATTCATGAGACTATCAAGTCTTTGCTTGATGCGGCTCTCCACCTGCATAACCTTCCGTCGGACTCTGCTTAGCTCCCTGCTCGCTTCATCTGCAATTCGACCATGTCGAATGCAGCGCCCAATCTCATCCCTTACGCTCTCCAGTTCATACATCGATGCAGCATACTGACTTACTGTAGGCGCAATTGCATACTTCGCGCGCATATACTTCTTCAATTGAGTGCAGCTGCGTAGAAAGACAGCCACATTCGTGAAATCATCTTCCGAGAATACGTAACCTGTATTCACGAGTGAGATAATATGCTCAATCCCTTGTAAGGTCGGCAGCGGTACACTCGCCCCCTGCTTCAGCATATCACTTGCCTCCGTCACTTCTGCCATCGCTCTTCGTACCTCATCGATATTCGTGAGCGGACACATCTTCTCGACGTGGCTTTTTCCCGCATAAGAAACCGCATATTCCGATACTTTTTCTTTAACCTTATGATAATCCAGTCTTTGCAGCATTGTTTCGTTCATGCCTCTTGATTCTCCTTTGATTGTTGTAGGAGAGCAGCCGCATATTATACCTCACGGAAAGAGGGATTCTGTTCACGGAAAACAGCAGCATGTATCGTTCATGCCGGGTATCGTCTGTATAACGCAAAAAAGGCAGAGCATGCGTATGTGCATACTCTGCCTATATATTCCTTGTTCTCATCAGTAACTGTCCCAGGCCATGTTTGAGTGCCCCTATGGTGGAATGCACACAATTCACGGTGATTACAAAAAAACGTGCTGCATACAGCACGGATCCGGGCAGCAAGAGAATGGAATGCTGGCGTAGATTTGCTTATCCGCTGTTCTTAACTCGTTTCCGGAGGACTAATAACAGCATGCTCAAATAAACGTCTCGCTGGACGTTCGTTCTCAGGGATGTTCCTATGACGAAATTCGAACATACACCTGCAGCAAAACCGTTGCCTCACTATGGAATTGACTAGTTAAGAACGCTCACCAACATTAAAATCTCCCCTTGCTTCATAATATCTCTTAGTATACAGAATCTTCAAATGCATCGTCAAGCAGCAGGCTTACGACAATGGACCCGCAAGTGCCTGCTTCTTATATTTCGAGGGCGACATGCCGGTATGACGCTTGAACATGCGTGAGAAATAGGCCAAATCATTGAATCCAGTGCCGAAGCAGATTTCAGTGACAGACTTATCCGTCGCGACGAGCCAATGCGCTGCCTTACTCACACGCAAGTCGATCAGATAGTCGTTGAATGTTTTGCCTGTAAATCGTTTGAATAAGTAACAGAAATACGTTTTGGAAATGTTGAATTGCCTGCACAGACGCTCAAGCCTAAGCTCCTCGGCAAAATGCTCATGAATATAGTCCATCACAGCCTTTATCAACTCTCGGTACTTCTCAACACGCTCGTCCTCTTCACTCGGCTTATCTGCCAACTTGGAATATTCACGAATGATGACAGAGAGAAGCTTCAGTAAATTTGCTTTGAGCACCAACTCGTAAAATCGCTTTGCCCCCCGGTACTCTTCCAACATTTCCGTAAGCAAACGACCGACTTCCATATCGATCTCTCCGGTCAAGGCTACCTTTGGCGTCACGTGCTTCTCATCGATCAGAAACTGCTCCAAATAAGAAAAATCAAAGCATTCTCCGCTCCATTCCGATTGCTCAAATCGTTCGTTGATAAAATTAGGCAGGAACTCACATCCGATCACTTCCATTCCTTGATCAGGAATCATATCGACCCGATGTACGGCATAGGGCGGAATGACGAATATATTTCCCTTCACCATGTTATAAGTCCGATGATTAATGGAATGCTTGAACTCCCCTCGAACAACATACCAAATCTGTATATAGTCGTGGGTATGATCCCAGATACTCCCCGATGTATGATCAAGCTTATACATTTTGCAGGGCAAATGAGCTTTCATCTGCTGCTCGGAATGAAAGACAATGACATCACTCGGCAAGTCAACGCCGACACCCTCCAGCTTCTTATTCTTATCCCCCATGTGCATCACCTATCACATCATAAAATGTGCTGACATGTACATTCCCAATTCATATCGATGGAGCATTTTCGCAATATGTATTTCAATAAAAAGCATGATATTCTCTATCATTTGGTCTTAAATAGTTTCGTCAGTCAAAAGCAAAAAACCTCTTCTCTTAGATAAGGTTTTTTGCTTTTGTATGTTATTACATTTTGATATGTTTATTGAGTTTTTGAATTAATTTTTTTGTCTTTTCCTCAATAAATGCTTCTGCTTTATTACTGTCATTATCAAACAAATCCACAGCTTTTTTAATAATTTTATCAACTTGATTTTCATTCACTAGATGTATCGCACTCTTCCCCATCTTAGAAGCCGAAATCAATGATAAATAAGCCATTAAGTCCATTACTTCTCGTTTTGTCATTTTGACCATTCAACATCCCTTATTAAATATCTTTATTAATTTGAGCTTAGATTCATCTCAATAGCAGGTATTTTGCGGAGTTGTTCATATGTAATCTCCTTAGTTCTTACTTTAGGACATATTTCTATAACCGCCTTAGCAATGGCTTTTGTTGCAGGGTAATAAATTTTATCATTGGTTTCAATAATTTCATTAACACTCGATGTCAGTACAACGTTTTTGGATCCCGAATTAAGAATGGCAATAAACCATTCATCACGGTAATTAGCGTCAATGATTCCTGATAGGACTGATAAGGAACAACTCGAGGCATTATTATTTTCTTTCAATACAAGTCTATACTTATTCAATAAAGAAGATGCGATTCCTGTAGGCAAAAATACGACTTCGTTCGGCTGAATGCTCACAGGATCTTCAACTGATTTTCCTTTTGGATTCAACACTGCATTTTTAATATCTACATAAATATCATAGCTCGCATCGGCATTCATGGAACTGGGCAAGACTGCCGTTTCTCTCACTTTGGCAAACAATACTGTATCACATGGCTTCTTATTACGAGTTGTCCGCTTATCCTTATCAACATCCCATACGTTTACGTACATTGTTTTGTATTCATTGTTTATTTTTTCTTCAATCACTAGCTCATATTTCTTTGCAGAAGGATTAATATTAAGTTCTTTCACAACCCCGAATCTTTTTTCTTTTTTCATCCACACAGTCTCACCAATTTTGTAATAGCGCTTTTTATCATACTCCACAACATTCACCTCTGTACTTTTTATAGTTTTTGATGATTAATAATCATTTCTTCTTTGATTAAACGGAGAGAAGCGTCGTTCTTCTTGTCCATCTATCATTACTGAACCCAAAAATAACTCTTTAGGTTGTACCCAATATCTTCCTTGAGCATCAACATAAAGGGCAAGTAATTCATCCGAATCCACATGAAAGGCGCCTTTATAAAGAAATACATTTACATGTTTCCCTGATTCAGTATGTATGGCCTCAAAGTATTTTTCCGCTTGCTTGTGGCTAATACCCGATTTCACAATACCGAGCAAATAACATTCATAACCTTCATAATGTCGATAAAACATAACATAGCCCTCCCTTTTCCTAATAAGTGTTTATGCCTTTGCTGAAGACGTAACATATTCATTCATTCGTCGTTTAATAATTCGTGCATGTACATCATTAAAAATGACCGCAATTAGAACCTTTACGTTGTGATCATCATCCTTCAAGAATAAGTTAAAACTATTTGTACCTTCTTCCAATTCATATTTGATCATGTTCGTCACCTCCATCCTTCAAACTATAATTTAGTACTTTATTTTGTTTTTGATTGTAAATAGATTATATTCCCTACTAGATTTTCCGTCAATAGCTTTTTGTATCGGTTTTGATCCGATACATTTAGGTCGTATTTTTATCCATCATCGATTTGCCTCTCATTTAATTTTTTTAGTCTTATATAATCGCTCTTTTCATTTGATCTTTATAATCCTTATTTATATGTAATTGCTCAATTAGGGTCACAATCTCTTTTACATTAAAGTCATTTCTATATGTAACAACTGCATCGTACAGTTGTTTTAAATTTATTTTCTGGTTATCAATCCAGTGAAGAACCTGTTCTATTTCCTTATTATTTTCTATATTAGCAAATAATCTGTTTATCAATGTAATTTTTTCTATTTTTAACTTACATTCTTTATATAGTTTTTCAAATTCGTGATATTCTTTATAGGATGATTTTTCTTTTATATATATAATGAATTTATGAACAATCATTGGTTTTGTCATATCACTACCGGATAGGAATATAAAATTATAAAATTGCTGTAATGTTGCTTCATCGACAATGACTAATTTTAGGTCGTCTAACATTTTTCCTTTAAATCCCATTCCGAATTCTAACTCACGCAAAATAATGCTGTCATAGTTATCCACTATTTCTCCCCCATTACAATGATGTTTACAGTAAAATAAGAACATATGTTTGTATTTTTATATTCCAATTATATCCCATTCAATACTTACCGTCAAATTTTTGTAGGAAATTATAGCTTCTCATTTAGCAGTTTTTTCATCTATGTTTAAGAAATAGACGAGATAAAAAACGCAATGGGATAACTTACTCCATTGCGTTCTTTATCTCGTCTATTTCGTGAGGATATAACGACCTAATCATTTCTATATTCAAAAAATCTCGAAGAGACCATTTATACTTCATATTATAAAAATCGCATATTTCTTCGATCTGCTTCCTTTCCAGTCTCCCATCCCTTTTTAAAATCTGTAATGCCAAGTATATCATACCGCTCCGTACAATATTTTTAGTAGTAAGAGCCTCACTGTACTCTTCTAATCCATCTACTTTTCTAATCGTTTCCAGTCTATTGTAAATCGTATAGAACTTGACTTTATCCCGATTCTCATCATTATTATTTATTGCACCTTTTAATATATAGGTTGAGCTCGGAAGTGGGATAGAGTCTCTGACTTTACTTGAAAAATCAATTCCCCCATTCGATTTATAATATAACTGCTCCTGATTCGTCAGTACCGCCATGCTAAAAATAAATGGATCCATCGGAGAAATAATTCGAGCGATATTTCCCTTTTCATCTCTTATATAAATTTTATTCTTATCAAAATCAAAGTCTGAAATTTGTAAATTTGTTAATTCCTTAACTTGCGTGCCTTGAATACCGTTCCATAATGCTTCAATAATAAAACTATCCTGTTTATTCACTAATGAATGGATAATTGCCTGCTTTTCATCATAACTTATATATTGTTTATATTCCTTTACGAAGGAATAAAAATATTCTTGTCTTCGTTTTAATGGATTAGTAAAATTTCTTGAGTAACTGTGATCCATCGCCCATTGTATGTAGGAAGATAGAACATTACAATACGTCCGAGCACTCTCTTTTGTTTTTGGTTTAAGCATATTTGCGATAAAATTTTCAATTTCATCATCACGAAAATCATATATATCCCGTTGGAGCTCTATTTCTGTATCCACTGCTTTTTTAAATAATCTTGAGTAAACTTCTCTTGTGTCTAAATTATCGAATTGCTCAAGATATTTCATTTTAATTTCTGCGTTATAAAAATCCATCTCTAACCTCCTTTATACATTTTATGCAATGGGCATCAACTAAATAAAGTACTACATATTTTTATTATATATGACACTTCAATAAAAAGAAAGGGTACTGAGCACCACCCCAATACCCTCCCATGCCAACTTTTTTCTACAGTAAATATCAAACGAAATCTATCTCTCACATTCTAATCCATTTCTACATTTTGTCAATAATCATATGCGAAGTGACCTGTCCAATTGTACGATTGCTTCCTCTACTTCCAAATTAGATTGAACAATAGATATAAATCGTTCTAAAGCTATTGACATTTCCGTAATTCTCTTCAGTACGTTTTCCTTTTTAGGTGCCCCTGCTTGACACGACTTCCCATATTCACTCTCTACGCGATAACATGTAACCAAAAAACTCCGAATAAACTCACCGTATAACTCCGGCTGCAAAAGCTGATTCATTGCTGCCTCTGCGCACCAAAAAATAATCGGTATGTGAGTCTTTTTCAGTGCTTTTTTTCTTTCATTTGAATCGAACGAAGCAAAAGCATCCGTAAGATACATTGAGATTTTCTGTATTTTTTCAACAATGTTTTGATCCAAAACCTTCTCTGTTTTCTTTAAGTCAAGAACATATTCTTCAATATTTTTTGCACCAAAGCCCTTTATTTTATCTATCCCATCTTCAAACAACATCAGGATTTGAAGTATCATTTCTTGATCTACAAACCGTACTCTAGCACGTTTGGATAAGCCTACATCCTCTTTGAAGAAGTGTAGGTTTGACAAATCATTAATAGACTTGATTAAATCGCTATGCTTCGCTCTTGTTAATTCTATTCTAGACAGTGGCGTGCCACTATTTTGCTTTACGAACATCTTATCGCGTTCTTCATCCGTCATATTTTCTATTTTGACGATAGTGATGGATTCATCTAATATTTCATCTTGCATCTCTTGAGGCAGATCTTTGAATTTACATCCTGCAATTTGATGTCCATATACATCCTCTGTATTTTTATGCAGTTTCCATGCACCGTCAATAAAACTCATTATCGTTGTTATCCGTTGTTTCCCATCCAAAAACCACTTTTTCCCGTCATCTGAATCCTGAATAAGCACGGGTGGAATATAATACCCATAAATCAACGAATGGATTAAGTCGCTCCGCTGATGATCATTCCAGGTTGCATTCCTTTGGATTGCCAGATCAAACCGAAGAACAATCTCATCATGTTGATTCTGACTGATCCATGACCGATCTCTTCTCCATTCTTTGTAGAGACTTCTGATCGTATAATTCCTTGTAGATTTTTCGATTCGCGTTTTTCTATAAAACCGCTCTGTATTCTGATAAGGTTGTTTACCTAATTCATTATTGTTGGTATCAGCTTGATTCATAACCTAACTATACTCCTTCTTTTCAGAGTTAGACATGTTCAAAGTAATAAGAAGCATAATGACCATGCAATATAGAGTATAAATCTACTGTATTGCTTAGTACTCATCACATTTTTCTAGAGCAACATTATATCATCATAAACCTCATTCATGTATTACTTCTTATTTAGAATCAACAAATATCAACTTCATATTGAATATTGATGCTTATTTATTTCTTTTGGTCACATACAACTCACCGGACAACTGGATGGTAAGGCTCACAATTTCAGCTACAATTTTGGAATTTGTTCTTTCTTTGAAAAATGGCGGAAGCCGATTATATATCATGCATACAATCTCTGGCTCCTTATTTTGAATTGTTTTAACAATCGACTTAATAACGATTTCAATTAATCTATTATATATCTTATTTCGCTTAATGGAAATAAGTGTAATAACCGCCATTATGAATGCAACTAGAATATATTCCATTCGAGGCTCCTTTTAACACGTTTATTTGATTTTGCGATATTCCATAATCATATACGCCCATACAGGGAGACTTTCTTCCACACGAGCTTTCCAATAGTCAGGACTAGAAAGAATTCCTTCCTTTGCTAGTCGGTCAATGGCTTTATGCGCTTCTGCTACTGCAAGTTTGTCCAATTTCTTCACACCTTTCGATTCTCCATCTGATTTATTCATTTGAGTGCATGACTTCAGTTCATTTTGAACATCTTGAATGAAATGTTCTTTACTAATTCCCATGAGCTTTAAAGCATTTTTAAAAGGATCCACTTTGCGTTCTGGATCCAGTTCATCATGTCCTGCTATATGTTTACTAGGATCGAGTTTGAATGTATGGCACAAATAGGCGTGATACCATACATACCGTTTGTAAGCTTCTAGATTATTAACGGCGCCTCGCTTATGCGAATAGCATAATTCAACTCCTATCGCAATATCGTTCGCGTCGGCCCCGTATAATTCGTTGTCCTTCTTTACGTTATATCTTACATGCCAAGCTTTTTCAGGCTTGGCCGTTGTAGCTGGTATACATTCGATAATTTGTTTATCGTCGATGAATGTATGGGCCGATGCGGACATTTCATTATGTGAGTTTTCATAATATCTTACATTGGCTGAAGCAGAGCTGCCATCATTTCCGGTATCATGGCTTACGATAAATCCAACATAGGGCATCGATAATCCTGGCCGTCTTTGTGTCTTAGGTGTAAGGTATTGCTTTACAATTTCGTATTTCATTTTGAACATCATTCTTTCCCCCAATACTATCTACTTCTTATGGCAAGTTTTCTGTCTCCGTTTCAGAGAAGCTACTTTTTGATTTTTTTTTGCCGGGCGCGAACGCAAACGATTCCACACATTTAATGCCTGTAAACGCACCCAGCTCATAAGCGAGCAGCATCAACATATTGTCCGATATGTCCCCGATTTGCCACGCTTGGTACAAAGCCATACTTAGTGTGCAAAAAAATCCGATAATAAGTGCTGAAACTTTGGTTTCATCCAACGATAATCCATCTTTAATCCATTTCATGTTGACCACCTCGAAAGGATTGTAGCTCTACACGCAAATCATCGACTTTTACTTGCAGTCTTTTATTTTCTAAAGTCAGTTCGAGATTTGTTTTGTGAAGCTGAGCTACTTCCTCGCTGAGTACTCGAATCTCTTCTCTTGCTTCCTCCAGATCAGTTTTATAGCTATTTATAATCTCTTTCAGCTCTAATCTAAATGCTTTCTCATCTTCGCTTAGTGCCTTTCGGTCGCTAATCGTAACATCCTTGCGATTGGTACTCCTTGTTGCAACGAATGTAAATATAGCTGTTACTAACGCTGTAATAACCGGAATCAGTATTTGCAATGCCTCCACACATAACCACCCTCTTGCTTAATGCATCGTTTATCTTTCTAATTTATAAAGTGATAAGGACCCTAGAAATTCATCAAGAGAACATGAAAAAGAGGAGGTTCGAAACCTCCTCTTTATCGTTTTAAGTTACTACTTCTTCATTTTAGATAATGAAATAATAGGCCCCACCGGTTTGAGATCTAATGCCAAAACTTGCATGCAAATCATTAACATCCCTTTGACGACAAGTAGTCTGAGACACAAGATCTTCGTCCGCTTGATATCTTCTAAATAGGTATCCGAACAGCTCTGGTCTGCTGCTCGTCATCTCAGCCTCGACTTCATGGATTGCTTTGATATCGATTGTGGCATCTATATCCTTGCACACATTGACCGTAAGAACTGAATCGATTATGGAATGACCTCTAACATCAATGCTGGAATTAAGATTGGTCACGATTTGAGCTAATACGGTTGCAACCAATTCAGGACTGCTTGAAGCTATGCTTGTCTCGATATCCTCATGCTCATAGACTTCCATATAGCTCTCTAAATCACTATCGCCCTTAATATAGATAAGCATCTCAGAACCCAACTCAGGTCTGTTGCTCCACATTACGGAAGATTTATCGTCATATTGTTCCGGCGTCGGTACACTTATAAATGCTGAAACATCATCATTTACTAAAGGTTTTGCCTGAATGATTCCTTCAAATAAGTCGTTGTAACTAAACACTTCCATTACTACACCGAGTTCAGGTTTGTTGGACTCCATTTGCGATTCTATATTTGCCCGTGGATCATCCTCGACAAAAGCCCTAGTCTGTAATGAAGCTTGGAGAAATGCATTTTTATCGACAATCATTTCAGAATGGAGCTCAGGTCTAGTCGCATCGATTTGAGTCTTTACGTCAGAAGATTGCAGTAACGATCTTACCGTTAAGCTTGCATCTCGATAGCTTTTAGCCGTTTTATATACAAACATAGAAGAATGGAGCTCCGGTCTTGATACATAGATATCAGCGTCATAGTCCATAAGCATCGGTACATCCGCCCGGTGTACATATAGGGAAGAATCCATCCAACTAAAACCGATATTGCTATTAACGTTGATCCTAGCATCCAGGTCGGCAAAACCACGTCCAATGACAAACATCTCAGCATCAAGCAAGTATCTAGTTGCCGTATAAGATTTAGATAAATCAATATATTGTACAAATAGTTTTGGCTGCTTATACCCTAACTCCCTAGTGAAAAACGTTACATACGAGTTCGCTTGCGATCTGATGCCTATACCATAATTCGGTTGTTCGTCGCGATACCATTTTAGTACAATATCAGTCATGTCTACTTCGATGTATCGCTCTTGTTTATTGTAAAGGAACTTGTTTGTTATCAGACCCAGGGGCATTGGAGCATTTGCTGCTGTGATACCGATTTCATTCCAGAACTCTTTATTTGTCGTAAATTCGAGATCTAGGCCTTCAACCTTATCATCAGCACAATATAGTCTTAGCGTGGCCTTTTCAATTAGTTTTTCTTTACCTAGAGCATACAAATCAAATTCGACAAATGACTCGAAGTTCTCAATATGTAAATAATCCCTCGTGTCCCTACCGACAAACATTTGTTTCTCAGTGCCCCAGTTTTGCGACTGATACCTTACACTATCCCTCGTAAAGGCATCCTTTACGGGAACTAGCTCTTGAATAATTCTAGGCGCCTCAAACAGTTCATAATCTCCGTACATTCGATTGTTGGGCGCTACTTCGATGACACTTTCCACGAAACTTCCGGCAATCGCCTCAATTGTGGATTCCTTATCACTGATCCCCTTATACATGATCATCGCAAATGAATCTAACTCTGACTTGTTTTGTACACGGACTATGAGAGACGAGTTCAAATCATTATAGGCTTTCTTGTATACAAACATATAGGAATCCAAATCTATGCTCTTGCCTGTATACAAAACATATTTGCCGGCCATTGTATTGACTGGTTCATCGTAGTGTCTAACATACATGCTTGATTCTACATCATCATGCGCATAACCCACCCATAGGTTCGCATTAAAATCAACATATTCTTCATGCACTTGCCATCACTCCATTGTATTGGACTAAATTTTTTGGGCCCGTGCTCTAATTTCGAATTTCCCATTCGGAACTGAGTTTGCCGTTCGCTCTGTAGCTAATCGGGCAAAAAACTCCACGGATTGATTGTAGTCTAGTATTGTATTCCAATTCAGTACTTCTTCTGGCGTGAATGGGAACTGTTCCTTTGATAATTCGATTCTGACTCCGTTAGGTAAATCAGCATTAATTCCCTTCACCTCAATATTCGTAACCTTGTGGCCATACATGTTCGTAAGCGTAATCTTATTTTCATAAGAGATCTGTCCCGCAACGAGCGTACCCGCATTCCAGTATTTCAGGATTTCCCCGATATCTGTTGTGTAGTACTTTCCTAAGTTGTCGCTAAACATCAATCCTGCATAGGTTCCGATAAAGTGAGTCGTCCATGAGTCTACACTGCCCCAATAATCCTTAAACTCTACAATAAGCGTGTTCTTTTCACCAATTTTGACTTCTGTATTTTTAATATTAAGAGCTATTGCCTCTGGAGAACCATGTAGATTCGTAAACTCGCCTGAGAGCGGATAATAGGGTTTATCATTAAGGAATACACGATATTGAACAAGGCCCAAATCATAGTCACTTAATGTTCCTGATAGCTTGTTTCCGATAAATGAAAGGTTAATGGTTGAAGTTGTATTTAAGATATACAGAGCTAAGTCGCTAACACGCGCACCTTTCATGTACGTATTGATGCTTGCCTTTACGCTATCCACATCCACGGATCCTTTTTCGTTAAGCTTTGTATCAAACATAAATCCAATTTTAATAAATCCATAAATAGCCTTAGCTTTGAAATCTTCTGTTCTTAGAGATTCGAATTCCCAAGTTCGCATCCCATTTTTCTTTATATCATTTTCGTCTGTGATATCGAGACTCTTCCATTGCCCTTGACTATAGGATTCCCACTTCATGCCGTTGTCGAATGATACAAATAATCGAATGTTGTCTTTGTAATCTTTAGTTAGCTCTATTGAAATTTTTTCAACATCATCATTTATGGAGATGTTACCTAAAGGAATAGAAATTTGACTCAGTGGTGTGAATTGAGATCTCACCACACTTCTTGACGCATTCTTTGCAACATAAAGCATGTTATTGTCTTCGAACATATCGGAAAGTAAATCGTGTGTATATCTCAGAAGTTTAACCTTTGGGTTAATGGCAGAGAGCAACCCCCAATCTTCCTTCTTAATCTGGTTTAGATCACTTATTCCATGTTTATATACATACTCAGTATTAATTGGCTTTGAAAGTTCGATCCACCCACTGTCGCTTAGATGGAAGAGGTTAATTTTCCTTAAAGCGACTCCAAGTACAGCCCCATTGTTCTCATAAAATCTCCATCTGATTTTTTTATATTGGTTCGTATTTGGAAAATGATAGGTTCGAACTTCGTTTTTATTCCAATTCACTTCGTTTCTGCGTTTATCCAGCGTTATCCATCGTGAACCATTCCAAGCTTCCAAATCCCATGCTCTTGGTGACTCGCCTACGTCTTCTTCTCTGGATTGCAATGCGTAGGTATTAAATAAAGTTGGGCTAATAAAATCATAAGACAACCATGACCTTACCTGAGTTTTTGCCGTAACCCATGCTGTATTGTCTAATCCGTCAAACACGCGAAATGCTTCATATGCACCCTCATGGGGACTTGATATTGCAGTGCCATTTGAGTTGTTTGTTGTCATGACAGGTACTAAACTTGTGAGGTTTTTTGTTTTTTCAAACAAATCAAATGTTTTATATTTGTTGTCATGATGGATTAGAAATCTCTCGTTGCTTACCTCTTTTCCAATTACCTTTTCTAAATCTAAATATGCTATATTAGCATTATCTTTTGTGAATAACATGTAAGAGCCAATCGAACAACAACCTAAAATAACTGATTCATAATTGTAAAAAGTAAAATTCAAATTGGAGAACTCTTCAGCCCCAAAATTCTCATAGTCCGGTATTTTGGCATAATAAATATGTGCCGGAGAACTTCCCCTGTATACAGAAACAATAAAAAATTCATTTGTTATTGTAACTCCTAATGGATTACCATCTGTAGATAATGTAACAACAGCTAATTGCTTACCTGTTGTTGCATCGAAACAATACACGCTTTTTTTATGGTCTGCCATATATAATAGGTTGCGTTTTTCATCAATATGAAATGAAGATGCTCCATTATCCGAAATGTTGACTTCTGGCTTAACTAGTGCATTTAGTGTTTCGCCTGTGTGGATATCAACTTCTTTTATCATGTATGGATCATCAGACAATCTGACAAAAAGCTTCCTACCATCCGTGCCAAGACCGCTTCCCCATAGAGGATTCATCAGTTGGAGCTTTCTTTTTATAGTCAAGGAATAAAAGTCCAACACATACACGTAATTTTTCTTATCGTTAGGAGCAATAAATACCTCGTCCTTTATTCTCGTAATACCGCGACATTTTTCGGGCATTTCGATCCTAATATTCCCTTTAATCCCATCAAAGCTGTACGCGTATAATCCATTTCCCATCTTTAATCACACCCCTATGAGTTTACCTAAATAACTCCCTTGTATTCTTCAAATCTATTTCTAAGCTGTCTATATACAAACTATCCACCTTTTCAGAGGTTTCATTTGCGAACTGCTTTTCTTCTATTTTTTCTGCAATAGGGCTAACATCACTATACTCAAGCAGTTCAATGTCATTCCCTTGATAATCATCTATTGGGGAGTACTCTGTACCCAACTCAACTTCTGGCTTCCCATCCTCAGAATAGATACTTAATTCAACATTATTTTCAAAATAATCCGCTAATGATTTCTTTTCATTATCCTCAACAATAAAATCAACCACTTCCGCTAAAGGATTTTCTGTATACTTTAAGATTTCAAATTCATCACCTACCAAATTTGGAAGATATTCACCTTTTTCCATCTCTTTAATTAAGACTGGCTGACTTTGAGGAATCTCAGTGAATATTTTCACTTCAAAGTCACCATATAACTGACTTAATTCCGCTGCTGACAGGGCTTCTACTTCACTTTTAGACATTCCGTATTTTATGAAGTCCTTGTCTGTTATATCCCTGCCGATTGTCTCCCAACCTTCTTCGACAAATTTCATTAACCCAATGCGTTTAACACCTACCGAATAGTCGTATGGTGCAGTTTTATGATAGCCATCACCAAACTCAATTTTATAGAATTGAAACGTCGGTTTTACTTTTTTGAAATCTATATATCTAATGTGACTACCATTTGAAGAATTGTATCCATCTCGATTTACATCCACTGAGTTGTTATCACATTTGTAAATCTGTGTCCAGTTGTTGTTATCGTTGGAACCAAAAAAAGTCCAATACTGGATTCCAAAATTGACACTATCCGCAATTCGTAATGCTTCAAGCTCAAGTCTATCTATAGTCGTAGGTACTCCGAAGTCATATGTAATAAATCGTATTTGATTCTGACCATTTACACTCACCCAACCAGAATTGACTTCATTGTTAAAAACTTTCCACAAAGAATTAGGGTGATTTATATGTGTGTCACTACTATAAATATGTTTGCTACTTTCTTCTGCTTTTGAAAGATCAATATATTTTGGTAATTGGTATCTTTTATATTCACCCGATTCATCTATGAATAAAATTTTTTCAGTTTTTGTTTCGTATGTTTCAATTTCGAATTCAATCGGGTAGTGCATTTCCCATGTTGCATTAGCTGGATAATTATAAATATCAATACTACTACCATCCGTGATTGTTTCATAATTTACTTTGAGGCATCTTGAGTACACCCAAGGAACATAAGTTCTATACCAACCTCCTTCAGCTGGAACTTTAGTGTTTTGATCGAAGATGATTGCTAAAAATGTTTCTTTAGGACAAGTAATATCAATGCCCTCAAAATAATAAATGTCATCCCCATATTTGCCGTCATTAATCAGCTCTCTAGCTAAAAGAGTTTTATATTCTCTGTACCTATTTGTCTCTTGCAGGATAGCAATTTTCATCTTTGTTTGGACGTTTGGTAATCCTCTAAATTTAATTGATTTCAATCTGCATAAAGACAACTCATTAATTGGGACTTGGAGAAAGTACATTTCTGTCTCAGTGGTGGTTGTGTATACTTTTACAGGATGATCGAATCCATGCGAATAAACTTCTTGCTTCATTTATTCCACCTCATCTAACTTGATTTTTTGTATATTTTCTGTTGCTTTAAACGGATAACTAAAAGCTCTTCCTTCTCCCAACGCTTCATCTTTTTTACTCCAAACAAACTCTTTGATATAGGGCTTGTCGAATTCTATTTTTTGCCCTTTTTGCATCCCATATAGCATGTAATCATTAACGGATACTTTTTCGGGAAGTACTGCTATAACATTTTCATATTCCATTTTGGAAACGATATTCTTAAACCCTCTAGGCATAAATTTTGCCTCTGTAAGAAGCTTATTAGACGTAGCCCCGCCACAAAAAATTGGTATAACCGGTTTTGGCAACTCTCTTACTTTTACTTTCCCCATACTCTTCCCATCGACAATAACTTCGAAAATGTTGTTATCTAAATCCATTGCTATTCCAACTCTTCGAACACCATATACTGAGTTAGGTGCAATCATAGTTTTCTCACCAATTCTCTCTGCTCCATAAACGTATAGATCCTTGCCATAAAAATTAAATAGTATATTGTTCATTCCCGTTGCAACATAATTTTCAGCATGTTTAGCAACTAATCCAACATTGAAATCATAATCTCCATCTTTGATGAACTCCATGTATAACTTTCCACCATAATAATCATCACCAAATAAGATACACCCTCCATTTCGTAAATAAAGATGGAAGATCCCATATATCGATAACGAACCACGACTACTAGGTACAAGCTTGAATCGATTTCGTTTCTCATTAATATCGTCGAAACTGAAACCCACGAATGGAGTTTTAATTCGTTTTGTAATACCTACATGCTTACCATCGACTTTCCGCTTAATTAGACTCCGTTCATTTTCTATGTATTCATAGCACTGAAATTCTGCAATTGAATATTCTGATTTGCCATTCCAGTCGCCCTGCTTTTCATACATATAAAGGATGAGAGCTTTAAACTTTTTGTCATTTTTAAAAGTCCACTCTTTTCTTTCTTGTTCTCTCCATGTTTCATTTTTTACATCTAGCAATAAAGTACAACCAATCCACGATGGCTCTTCATCCACTTGTTTCAAGCCAAACGTATTCATGAGATTCAGTGTATCGTCAGGAACTCCATAGAGCCTAAAGCTCTTAGGAGACTTTGACGCATCAGAAGTAGAGGTCATTGATATCTTTCGGGGGAAATATTCTTCTGAAAATTGGAATTTAGCATGTACTTTTTTAAAAGTGCTATTTGCCCATGCGGTATTCATATCTCCATCACACATGTTAAATTCGTTGTATTCAGATTTTGAAGTATGAAAATATTCACTAGTGGCAATTTCGAATCCTTGTTTTATTCGATACATTTCATTAAATAATGGAAGTATTGGTACAAACATATTTACACCTCACTCAAGAGCATCACAATCAAATTGTGATGCTCTTTATTTCTTTATTTTTATTGTCAAACAATTTAGAAAATATATTCCCACTACCATATTTCGTTTTATCTTTTTGGACAACCTTCTTAAGCACATTACTTGTGCAATAGAATTCATCACTTTTCATTCCGTATCTTTTATAATCTTCTGGCGAAGAAATAGATACCTCCTTAAGAAATGACTGATATTCAATCAGTTTAATATCGTTTATCAGTACATATTCGCTATATAGATCTACAAATGTAATCCTATATGAGAAATAAAATGCGGCATTATCAAATTCCATTCGAATTTTACTGAAATTACATAAAAGTTCTGCTTTGTATTCAGATAGTTGGTTCCATTCTTTATTAATCTCGTCATATCCTTCAATTCTGATATGTGCATTCTTCTTTACCCCTGATGACTGTATTTCAACAGCGTTAATTAATCTAGGTTTTTTAAAGTCAACCTTAATGCTTGGGTGTGCAAACAGCGTATGGCTCCTATCAGCCGATTGATAAGCACAAGCAAAGTCATCTATTTTATTGTTTTTAAAAACATGTTCTATTGGATTTTCTGCTGAATACTCTTTATATGCATCAACACTGTTAATTTCATTATCAAATTCGTCCTCAAAAAATAGTGGAATTGCACTAACTTCCTTTTTTTCTATAGTGAAACTTTTAGTGACTCCATTCGCTTTCTTTTCGCTTAAAATGAAATACCTTTGTTCGACCGCGAGTTCAGGTGTAGGAATGGTAGTCAATCGAAGAGACCCTTTGTTGCTAAATTCATAATCACTCAGATTTATAATGTAGGTTCTCACCAGTTCATCATTTGTATTGTAAAATTCAGCTTTAATATTGGTATGAATAAGCCATAACGGGGCTGTATCTAATTCAAATTTGCTTATTGCTTGAGGTTCTTTAAACACGATTTGAAAGTTGCTTCTAGCGTCTTGTTTCGCAACATCCATTCGAAAATACCCATCATGTAATGCGTCATAAACTGACCCATCATAGCGCGCCATTGAATCTAAATATGCAAATTCAGTCTCAAACCTTGTATGACTACTATTTGTAATGACTTTTCCAAAATTAATTTTCCCTCCATCTTTATTGTAGAACCTTATTCTTTGCAAGCTTACTACACTTGAACTTTTAGTTGATAAATTGCTGAACTTAACTCTCTTTATAAGCACTATCAGACACCTACCTTATTGCAAATTCAATTTATACATTTTCTGTAATGTAGAGAAGTCTAGTTCCAACTTATATATACTTCCAGAACCAAGATTATTGCTGAACGTTGCGTCCATTTTATTAATCTTGTTTTTTCTATCTAATATCGATACATCAGATATGCCCTCACTTTTAATAATCTTTTGTGAAGGTATTGTTGTAGATAACGGTTTCCAAAATGGGTTTACTTTTTTATACTTTGTTGGATGGAGATTGAGATATTGTATCGCAACATTTTTAATATCACTATTATTTGAAATGAATACAAATTTGAACAATCTAAACTTTACATCTTTGCCTAACGTAAATGTCTTTCCTTCATTTTGTTTCCAATAAACTCCGCGCCGCTTTTCGATTAAAGTCCAATCATCACCTTTCAAAGAACCGTAAACATCCCAATCTCTTGGAGACGAGTATATGTCTTGTTTTACAGTTGCATTGGCTGCGGGAAGTGTGTTTTCACCAAAATTGTATTTCATCACATACCCACCAACCGTTTTATCGGTTCCTTCTCCTAAATCAATTGTAATTTCTACTCCTGTCTCACCATCAGATGATACCCAAGAATCAGAATTGTTATTAAATAGTTTCCAGACATTTGTTCCATTGCTGGCAGTGACCTTTATTTGGTGCTGTGTACTTGCCATCGTAGAACCATCATCTATGAATTCATCAATTAGTCCCGTAGGCTCAAGAACTTGTTCACTTCCTAAATCGTATGTTTTATATTGCCCACTTGCATTGAAGAAATATCGCTTTTCGCCTCTTTTATTCTTCGGCTTAAGGATAAGTTTAGGTCTGAACCCTACACCCGTTGTTACATCATTTTCATATCTTTTTTTCGCATCAACAACTGCGAAGGCGCTTGCATCTCCGTTACCTCCACCTCTTATAACCACACCTACTGATGCTCCATGTGCAGGTGTGTTAGTGAAGGATGGGTACTTCAAATTCCAAACTGAATTGTCTCCTATCTTGTCCATTACGCCATTCAAATCTGAATTGATATACTTATCCCACTCATTGTATTCTATAAATCCCTCATCTTTTTTGGCATTAGAAGTAATTGACGTTATTATAGGATTAAAGTCTTTAAGCTTGTCATTGGTTTTACGTGTTGCGATTTCGCACATTTCCAAGTAATTTAATTTAAGTGGATCTTTGGTCAGATTAGTATTAGCGAGTCCAAATCGCATTCTCCAAAATTGGTGCTTATATGGGTGTTCATGATTGAAGTTCAATACATGCCAAATGTTGGCGGCATTAGTCCCGATTTTTATATCTAACTCCTTAGCTAATCCCCAGTCGTTCCCATCATCCGAGTATTCTAAATATAACTTTTTTAAATTATATACTTCTGTCCAGTATCTATTTTCGAATACTATATTTACTCTTTGAATTGACACTGGATCTTTAAATTGATACCCTATCCACTCTTTATCAAAGTTTGCATCTCCAAAGCATAGTCCTGTAGCCCAATATGTACCTTTTACGGCTGTTTCACCAAAAGCCTTTTGGCCTCCGTACTGATCAATATTACTATTCAGACAAGACGACCAGATGGGTGTTCCGCCAACACACATATTTTCGTATAAAATAGTCTCATGCTCATAATAGGATGTGCCGACTTGCATCAACCCTCCTTTATCCCCCCTTGCGTCATAATTTATCCAAGGTGTTCGATAAGAAATGTTTCTATCAGCTATACAGATAATATCTCCATTATTCTTTATATCAACAACAATAAATCTAAAATATCCGTTAGCCGCAGCAGTCCAATCCTTGTTAATCTGCTTAGTTTCTACTTCGTAATCTGTTTTTACAGCTAAATTATTTAACACCCATCTGTACTTTATTTCGTTTTTATAATGGTTGTTTCCGTCTGGAACCGTAATCTCGTCAGCAATACTATCAAATCTAACATCCGTAGTATAAGAATTACACCAAAAATAATCCCCCACTTTAAGCGTCTGTAAATTATTATTCAAAGATAAAGACATATTAATTCACCTCGTAAAGATGTCTAAAATCAAAAACTGGTCTGAATCCATTTCTATTGTTCCCAGTTGATGCTCTTCTACTTACATCTTGAAGCTCAAACCCTGCCCCATTGTTATTCCCACCTCTTGCAACACATTGTGCAGGATCTAAATAATGTGTACTCTGCGTAATTGTTTTATATTTAAAATGATGCCATACATCATCATCACACGCCTCAATTTTTCCATTTAAATTGGAATTAACAATATACTTGTCATACTCATTATCATGCGGGTAAGCGCCTAATATTGCCTTATTCGTATCATTCTCTAACATCCCTTTGTCATTTATTTGACTAACTCCTCCTGTTAGGCATCTCATATATCCGTATACTCCATTTATAGTCATGGCTTTGCCTTGGATGTAATTGTTATCTTTTTTTTCCTTTAATTCATTGTAGGAAATGATTGTTTTAATCACTCTATCCGCAATAAGAAGACCTTCATCTGCCTTAATAAAATAAAAAATCCCTCGTGCGTTATTTATTTCTGCACCGCTATAATCAATCTCTGGAAGCGTCAAGTAGTTACTTCCAGCACCTCCCCATGGACTTACCCCGCCAGTGAACTCGAATGGATTGTTTGAATACTCATAAATTCTCATGGGAATGTAATCCCCTACCTCCATTTCTAGAATGAAGTCTCGCTCTACACCGGACGTTTTAGGCTTGGCCATCCACCTTCACCTCTCAATTTAATTGTAATTTTATTTATCTTGAATACACTCTTATTCGATCTATCCTCTTTATATTTTTCGCATATATCTTTGTTGACACGATATATCCCTTGTCCTTATAGCTATCATCTAAAGTCAAATCGTGCTGTTCCGTATAATCTACTTTTAGAAGCCCATTGTCTATTCTTGCGTACTCAGAATTATCGTAATCTATCATTCCATTAAATCCTTCAACTTCTGTCACTTTTCGGCTGCTGCTATCTGCTTGGATGATGACTTTAACTCTGACATATCGCGCTTTTGGACTAGCAATTGTACTATTCCCGCTAAGCTTTACATATGGACTCCACATGCGATTATCATGAGAAGTTTTAGTAAGAATTGTAACCTTGGCTCCATCAACAATTTCTTGAACGCTGACTAACTTATTAAATGCCGTATAATTATCAACTAAATCAATCACTTCTGACTCCCACTCGCCATTTTCAGCTAATGCATGAGTAAGTTTTTCAAAACCATTAAGCTCTGGAATCATACCGTTTGTAATAGACCAAACGCTTTCATCCCAATCTTTGAATACATTTGTATCTTTCAATTCTTTTTCGGTTTTTGCAGCGCCAGCGAAAGACGCTCCATTAAATAGTGGATGATTGTATGTATTGTAATCCGTGTTGTAATAGATATTGCTTCTTGCAGCATAACTATATCCAACAACCGCTGCTATTGTGTCACTTTTTCTGTTTCCTATTAAAGTCCCTTCAATGATAATGTTATTAAGTAGACCAGCTCGATATAACCCTGCGAGGATACCCATGTATCTTCCATCCTTACTATCGGTCGTATCAACATTCACATTAATGTACATATTTGATATGGCTCCCCCCGCCATATTCCCAATCACACCACAATAGACATTAGTGTTGCTTGTTTGTTTTGACTTAATATTTCCTGTTACTGCTACCCGGTCAATGTTCCCGTTATTGAATTGAGGGGTAATTACTCCTTGCCCTACCATAGAAGCTACAATATCTACATTCTCAATGTATACATTTTTTACAACACACTTATCGTTAAGTGAAGTAAACAATCCGGTAGATACGCCTTCTATCTTTTGAGTAAAGTTCAATATTTTAAATTCGTCTCCATCTAGAACACCATAAAAATCAAAGCCGTAGTATTTTCCTTCCTCAAAAAGTCCGACTTTAAAGTCGATATTTTTTGTTAGCTTATAATAGGCATATGGATTCTTCCGCATATTAAAAAAATCATATGCATCGCGGATCAGATAAGGATCTGCTTCTGTTCCTTGTCCTTTATGATCGGCAGCATCTGACTCTTTAATTTCATAAAGCCTTTTCAACTGTAATTTACCCTCATCAGCAAAAGTGTTTTTAAACGCACCTTTTTCAAGGTTAATAGGCATTCCGATCTCTTCGATCTTTTGTCCTGATTGCAAAGCAAACTCACCATCTACAAACCGAACGTTGCCCACTGTCTTTCCATTGTTTTTAGTCTTTGAGTAGTCCTTTACTTCGTCATTTTGAATGCTGCTCTTTTCAAATCTCCAGTAACCGACTAATCCTGTTTCAGAGCCTGTCAACACTTGAAAACGATCTGCACGAATTTGCGCCTCTAATCTTGCAAAATTCCAAAGTCGTACTTCATCCATTTTCCCTTTGTAGTCAACTCCAAATCGAAACTGGGTCGTTGTTGTTTCGAAAGGGGTCGTGTTTCCATATCCAAAGACTGACTCAACTTCTTGTTTGATTCCGTTTACATAAATTGTAATTCCTTTCATCAAACCACCGCCACTATACGTAACTGCGATATGATACCAATCGTTCCAGGATTGAATGACTTCATTTTTGGTTGCAATCATCTCACCACCAACACTAACTGCCACTTTTCCTCTTGTTGTTGGATCGTTATTCAGTGGATTAATGATAATTTCAAACTTTTTGACATTAGGATAGTCATCACCATATCGAACAGGAACCATCAATTTAGAACCGTTATCGTCTGGTTTCATCCAAAAATCAATCGATCTTGGCTTATCGCCTGTTGGAAGTCCAGCAGCGCCCATCTCTACATACTCGCCAGACGTTCCGCTAAAATGGATTGCGCCATCATTTTGAGTAGCCATGTATATTCACCTCAATTAATTAAAAATCAAGCTCTTCATTGTCCCTCCAAAGTTGTCAATTACTCCACCGCTCTTATGTTCAAAGACCACATAATTTACTTTCCCATCGTCATTTAACGCTCCACCTAGCATCACTTCGATAGGAATAGTTTGTTGCATAACTTTTTCCTTCAAAGCTTCAACAAGCGCCGAAGAATGTTTTTCGCGAAGGGTATGATATACGCCTTCCTCCAAAGTAATTGTGTATGAGCTGCCGTCAACATCGAAAGTTAATGTATCATTTGTGGCTTTCATAATTTTCACATCGCCTCTAATGTCCTTTGTCCCCCATAAGAACTCTGTCATACCTTTCATCTCCTTATTTCAATGTCCATGTAATATTCGTACTATGTCCCTTTTGCAAGGGTGATTCAATCTCTTCCACAACCAAGCCTCTGCGTTGAATTACGATTTTGCCATCGAGCTCCTGATCAGAAGCAATTTTGAAGGACATATACGCTTTATCTTGATAAGGAATGGATACAATCGCTTGAAAGTTAAATGTAATCCCATCCAAATCCAACTTCTTCTTATATCCGAAGTTATATTGCGTAATCCGGTTCGTAAACATTCCACAATCCGTTTGTTTTTGAAATGGATTCGCCTCACTAACCGCATCCTTATAAGAAATAATGTCGTTATAGAACAAAGATCTTCCATTCAATAGATACTCTTTGCCGTTTGCTACATAGGAAATTCTAAAATCTTGGCCGTTAATAGTAAAGACTCCATTCGCCGCTTCGAAGAATAGCTTGGAGCTATGGCCAATCAAGCCGAAACGAAGAAGCTTCATTCTATCAATACTATAGAAGCGATACGGATCCGATTCTTTTGTTTCAAGATCGTATTCACATAAGTGTGTCCCATCATAGTAGTCCGCCACCCAGATAAAATCCTGACTTAAAATCGGATGCGTGCCATTACTAGTCGAAAATATCATTACATATACCTCCACTATAATTTGCCTGTCAGATAAAGAAAAAAGGACAGGCTCTTTCGAGCCCGTCCTTCATCATCTTTATACAAATCGATAGGAAACGCGGATTTTAAAGTTCTGTTTGCCTGCACTTGCAGCCAGCGGAACCGCTGCCTGCAATGTTACGGTGACGAAGTTACCGCCTGAATCCGTTTGATTGCCGTTATTATTTATTCCGAGAATCTCTTTTGCACTAGGTGTTACAGGCGTAATTGTCGCACCTGCGTTATTCTTATCAGTCGACTTCGTAGTACCGATCGGCTTGCTTCCTGAGCGGCCAATTTTGGATGTATCTGCTTGGAGATCCGACTCTGCCAATGTATCAACTTGTGCATGGAACCAATCATCTCTTACAACCTCTACTATTTTCCCTTGTTTGTCGCCTGTACCGCCATCCATATCCCGTGTCGTGATATGGCAGTCTTCCATCTTGGATACATCTGTAGCCCCGCCTCGGTTATTCCAAATATTGAACGTAAAGGGGGGACCCCAATCCCCTGCATCAACCACTCCAAAGTCGAAGGGTGCCACAATTTCACTTGCATGATTAAAATCGTACCATTTAATAATCGGTGCTGTTGCCATTTGAATCAAACTCCTTACTGTGTAATTTTTATAATAACTTCAATTGTAATATCTTGGACATCTCCGCCAAGCTGGAGAATTTCCAAGCGAAAAATATCGTCTTTCGCCACATTTGCAACATCAACTTTCCTCAATCCATCGTCGAAGTGTTCTCCCTTGCGAAATACAATATTTCTAGAGAGTACATCCGACCAATTGAGCATGTCTCTACTCTTCTGCAGCGAAATCTCGGTACTTACCTTCGAATCTGCACTGCCTATCACTCCTCGAACATTGACAATCTCCCCTTTGAAGGGAAATCTAGCATGAATATGCTGAACGCCAATATCCGGGAACTGAGGAATTACAAAAGTAATGACTCTCTCTTTAAGTCGATCGTCATAGGAATTTAGCTTCGCCCAATCCTCCTTGGACATCAGCCCATTAACCCCTTTATTGGCTAACGGAATGTTGCCCCCGAGCAAATCGATAGCGACCCAAGACTTTCCATCCCAGCGGTATCGAATCCCGGAGTCGTACACTTGAACGGTCCAACCAATTTTCGGATACGGATAATTACTAAAAATTTGTTGATACGTTTTTACATATGGCAAGAAGACGAGTCGCGTCGTTTCATAAGCATCATAAGCCATGTCTGTCGCTATTTTTGATTCTTCAGTACTTTTTTCAGCATTTGTAGTGGCGACATCGGATGTAATGATCGTCTGCAGCAATTCGTCTCTGAGCTTCTCATAGTCCTCTGTTTTGGCATTTACATCTTTAATTTTCACATTTGCACGATCAATAATCGTCGCAAGGGACTCGACAACATCATTCATCTCATCCTGGTGATAAATTCGACTAGACGGATATTGAATGAATCCTCTTCCCTTATAGGATACGCTGACGGCATTCGATTCTTGGGATTCATGCAATTCGATGACACCCGTTGAATAATTGACACTGAATTCATTTGGCTTAATCGCCTTTTTCGGCGATCCTTCATAGTTAACTTCCATTAATCCAGCTATTTTCACCCGTGTGAAACGATCCGGTATTTCCGCAAGAATTACCTTATGATTCAGCACTTTCAAATATTCGGCTCTATCGATATAAGGATCTTCATTCGTTCCTTGACGCCATACGATATGTATCGGATCCAGGTATCCATAGTGATTATACGGCATGTATTTTCACCTCCTTTAATTGATATGCACATTGCTGCTCCCTTCTGCGATGGTCGTTGTAGTACGGGCATGCGTAGTCACAGAAGATCCTGCAGTAGCCACTTGTCTCCCGTTGACGTAAACGGTACTTGAGCCGCCCGTGATATGACCTGTTCCTCCTTCGTCGGAATAATCCAACTTCCAACCACCAAGTGAATATGACTCTGTTTCCGTAACAGAGTCACCAGTGCATGCGACTGGTCTTCCATTTACAAATACATTAGAGACACGATCACTATTAATCACTCCGCTTATATATGCGTCTGTATAATCTGTCTCCCTTACCTCATTATATTTAGCACATGAGCCATCTTCTCTTTCCCGAAGACAAGTATTACCTTCCACATAACGATATTTTCTTACGTGATTACTTGCAACAGAAGGGTTCGTCCTTGCGCCTTTATAAGCCATTTCTGCCATTTGATTCACCCCAAACTAAGAATGAATAAGGTACTGATCGCAACAATTAGTTCAAATCTATTCTTCCTGCATTCAATGAAATCTTATTTGGTGTCATCATAATCTTGCTTCCGCCACACTCTAGCACAATTTGAGTATCAGACTTTACTTTAATACTTCCTTGTTCAGCTTCTATGACAATTGCATCAATCTGCCTATTCAATAGCTGAATCATTCTTTTATTGCCGATGTCGGTAGAGCCTTCAAAGTAAAATCCCTCTGAGGTTTTCTTAATAATACCTTGATTGCCTCGTCCGGTTCCTTGACCCCAAATCATTTCAGGATAACTATGGCCATCATTTCCTTTATTTAGCTGTAGCACAAATTTCTCTACATCATCCTTTGCTGAATTACCTGTGAGCAATTTTATGAAATTACTTCGTACATAAACATAGTCTTGCTTCAGTCCCGGAGTTTCTAATGTTTTCAAGTTATTAACTAATAAATCAGAAATGTATCCGTTAGTTTCTTCATCAAATACTAGTTCTTTATCCATATCCGGTTCGATAATCAGCTTTCTTGCTCGCAAGGTACCATCGGGATTAACCCAGAACCGCTTCTTCTCATCCACATCGATGGCGATACCTTCGGTTGCATTTAAACGTATTTCTTCACCGTGGGCACCTATAATTTTGATCCCCTCTTTAGCACTTAAGCTAATCTTTTCGCCGAGATCGCCATCGTGAATATGCAATGCTTTTGTATTCAGCTCAACGGCAAATAGCTTGCCATCCTGATCCACATAGAACCGTTTGTCCCAATTTGGACTTGATCCCGAGCCGATGTTCTTCTCGATCTTGATCCCCTCTGTGGCGTTCAAGACGGTTCGATACATCTTATCTCCTCGAGTTACAACAATACCGTTATTCGCGTCAATAACCGTGTTATTATAATTTCTCCCTAACTGCAAGGAACTCTTTTCCAAGAAGTCGGCCAGAACAACCCTGCCATATTCATATTCTTGATAGAAGCTTTCCCACTTCTCATGGAATTCCGTGCGTGTGGATCTAAGATCATGGATAAGATGAGTGGTCGTATTCATGTTCGCAAAAATCGGCTGCATATAACTTTTCAATCGATTATAGCTATCCTCCAGCTCGTTGCCGGCTGTTACGAGCTTACTTTGCGCCTCATCCAGTTCCGCATAGGAAGATTCCCTGTCATTATATATAGTCATTGCATACCGATTAATTTGCGATTTTAGTTCATTGTATTGCTTCGTCACGATTTTAAACTGATTGGCGAGCGTAATTTTCTCGGGTGATACAATAACATCATCCAATATGATGGAATCTAGTACGGTAAAATCAAGATTCAAGGCATCCGCATCCAGCAGCACATTGCCGACTTTCGTCTCGATCCGCAGCCGCTTCGCCACTAAATCCTCCGCGATCAAGGTGCCGTCTGTATACTCCGAGCTGCCTACCGCCGCGTATACTTTATTGGTCCATTTGTTCTTCTCCCATTTTTGCAGGGCCAATCCATTGGTCGCATTCAGGACGGCCCGGTACTTGCCGTCACTCCGGAGCGCAATGAATCCGTATTCCCCAATCACAACATTGTTGTAGAATTTGCCCATATTGAGCCCGGAATAGAACTGCGCATCTTCAATTTCGTTTCTCAGATTTTTCTCTTCGTCATAATACGTCTTAAATGCAAGAATAAATTCCGAACGATCCGCGATTTCGCTCGTTTTTTCGGTCAATGGATCGTGAATAGCGATGTTCAGCGGATCTACGGAAGTAATTTTAATATATTGGGACATATATTCTATAAGCTTCCGATAAGCTTGCGTCAGCGGCTCCGTAGAGTACCGATCCTTAGTGCTTGGCTCCTTCGTGAAGAATTGGGCATTCATATTAAAATCATCATCGCGCTGAGAGCGCTTATACTCTTCTGCTTGCTCCAGCATGCGATGATATCCCGCTTCCACCTTGTACAATTCCGTAATGATCTGCATCTTCTCAATAGAAGTCAGCTTATTATCCATGACGATTGTCTTAAAATCACCGATATTGAAATAGTTTGACTCCGCATCTATGATCTTCTTCCCAATGTCATTGAACACTTTAATGTTCTTGGCGACCAGACCATGTGTGTAAAGCGTGCCGTCACGTTGATCAGCCCACATTACTTTTTCCCATCCATCAGGCCGCTTGCTGTTCGCTTTATCGATGACGAAGCCTTCCTTGTCCGTTACCTTGACGCGCGTAATATCGTTGAAAGACATGAGGCCGAATGCATCCGGATTTTCTTCGACAAGTCCCAGCTTCATGACCAGCTTGCCATGCCGATCGAATATTTCTCCCTTGGAGCCCTGGAACTTCAGAACCCCGCTCTCATCTTCAATGGCCAAGTTAACGCCCATGATCACTTTCCCGTATATCCGCTCGCCAACGATACCATCAGCCGTCAGAGCATGCTTCCACGTGTTGCCGCCATCATTCGTAATGGCGATCATCGAATTCAATCCAACCAAATAATGAAGCGGGTTCTTCGGATCCCGAATAATTAAGCCTCTGTCCGACAGCTCTACCACCTGGTCTTTGGCCCCGATAATCGCGTTTTTGTTCGCATCCCAACTGTTGTTGATAATCTCGTTGATTGCGCCGTTATTTTGCATGGACAAATCCCATTTCCACGAGTCGATCGAAACTTGGGTAGACGTATTATAGGACTTGTACAGCATATCAATAAATTTATCTTTGTTGGCATACATGTCCTTCATGTTGCTGATCGTAAGATTGATGCCTTTATCTTCGAAGTTATATTCGATCTCGGTAATTTTCGCTTTGTAGCGAAGACTGATTCGCTCATGCTCAATGCCGATCGTATCCCCGAGCCCCAATTTGTCCCAATTCCGTTGCTCCGTCACCATCGACAGGAAATTGACCAGGTCGACCTTTAGCGTAATCTTCTGCTGCTTTAGTTCATCAAAAGCCTTTAATCCTTCGGTTATTAAATCTTTCGGATCCTCAATATTGGAGTTTTGCCACTCTTTCTCAATGACGTACTGATTACGTTCATCCAGCAGTTCCTTCGTAAAGTTGTTGCGAATATCGAGCCGCAGCTTCAAGGCATTGATATGATTCATGATTTCTTGATGTTGCTGTTCGATTTGGGTTACTTCCGCTTCTTTGCGGCTGATTTGGGATTCCTTGGCCTTGATTTCAATAAGCTTCGCATCCAATTCATTTCGGAGAGAGTCCAGATCGCTCAGCAGCAAGGTGTAATCTTGAAACGTATTATCCGCATGATCGATCTCATCGCTCAGTTTCGCGATCCGCGTGTTCAACGTATCCCGCTCATCTAGCAGCATTTTCAATTGCGTGTTCAGTTGGTGCAACTCCTCATTCTTAATATGTAGAATGGAATTGTTTGCTTCACGCTTGGCGACCAGTTCGGTAAAAGCGTCCCGCTTCTCCTGCAACAAATCCTCATATTCCAGCAGGGCATGGCAAAGCGAGTCCGTCATATAATCACTATGGGACAACACCAGATGCTCTTGGGACATGAACTCTACATACTCTACTTCGAAGGGCTGATTTATGCTGATCAAGCCATAGGCGCCTTGCAAATATGCCGAATCATGGCCCGATAGGACAAGTCTGTCATCGATCCATATCTTTATATCCTGGTTATATACTTCGACTGCCATCCGATAGTGCACATCCGTGCTCCAGCCATCAATCGCATCTGTTAAGGCAAGCAGAATATCGTTCCCGTTCTCCCGTTTATAGAGCCGCAGCTTTTCCTTGCCCCAGCCAACACCGCCTTGAATTTTGCCGGACTCCCAGCCCATCCAGTAATAATTGCGATCATCCTGGTATCTGACAACGAAGCCCATGACATTGTCACCGCCGGTCGCTTTCAACGTGGAAGATAGTTTGTAATTTTGGCTTCCCAATGCACTGGAATTCACGATCGTAGAAAGCTGCTGAAGATTAGAGGTGGAAATAAGCTTACCATTAAGGACGCTCCATTCCGTATCATAATGATTCCAGTTCGCTTTCATGTCAGGGCCGTAATAAAATTGTTGGCTATAGTTTCGATCTTCCTTATACGGATAAATGAAATAATTAAAGTCCTCCACATAGGACGTGCCTGTTGGATTGATTCCGCGAATCGTTATGTCCTCTTTGCCGTACATCTTCAACCGCGTTACAATCTCTTCGGCATTATCCTCTTGATTAATGGACTCTAAGTATTTGCCGTATTTAATCGAGAATCCTTTATCAAGCCCAATAAGATCCGGCTTTTTTAGGCTTACGGTTCTATGGAGCGTATCCCATACGACCACAGCATTAAAGGTTTTGGCAATATCGAATATGACCTCCAGCACGGTATTGGACGATACTTCGAGCCCTCTTCGCTTCAGCTCGAATTCAGAATCGACGTAACCGACTTGCCATATGGATTCGATCAGCACATCCTTCATAAGCTCCGTGGCGGTCTTCGACACGGCCTTATAATCCCGAATAATTTTATCGTTTAATTCGTATCCCAATGACAAGGTCGACACCGACACGCTCTCTCCGTCGTCGCCGGCTCGCTTCCCGATTTGGTTCACTATAAAATATTCTTTGTAGGAGCCAAGAACGAGCTTTATCAGATATCTTCCTTTAATCAGTTCAAAGTTCTTGTTGCGCGCTACGATATGATGCTTGTCCAAATAAGCAGGGAAATCGAATGTAAGCTCATTAAGCGCGCCGAGCTTCAAATTAAATACGATATTATGCGCTTCCGCCAATTTGGATATCGCCTCTTTATTCGGCTTGCACAGAAACAGTTGGGGTCTAATTGGCTTTTTTTCAAAATCGATATCTCCTAAGCGTAACATCCTTTGTTCACCTCCCGAATTATCCCTGTAAGGTTATATACTCATGTCTAATTGTCAGTTCAAAGTCGCCTTCGCCGGTTAACAGGTTATCCCCCACCTCTAGTTCTAGAAATACGTTATTATGCTTATCGTAGCGATATACGAGCGGCAAGTCGGACACAATATCTTCATTCTCGCAGTCGATGTACACCTGCTCATTGTTGTTTAAATCCGCTAGTTGTAATATCTGGCCGTTCGTTTCATTTGTGAGCTTAATCGTTCCGGCCCCATTGCGCTTCGTAATCCACAATTCCGGCTTACAAGTGACATCCCCCGTATTAGTCAACAAGTATGAGCCGAGCAGGGAGAACGAGATACCGCGAAATTCAGGGCTCTTCGTACCTTCATTGCGCAGCACGACTTTGTATTGCAGGGAACATTGTTCCATATCATAGTAACTGTCTCTGAACAAATCCTTCGCATCGAAAGCGGATTCGTTCATTTTGATCCACTCCGTCCAGTTCGTTGAATCATAGGACAGTCTTATGAATACATCGACCGTTCCATCATGGCGCTCATATTGAACCTTCAAATCTTGAATATACGTTTCGTAATGAGAACCGACATCGAACACTTGCGAAACATAAACACCCTTCGGTATATATAAATCAAGCCAACTGGTCATTTCCTAACCTCCTTCGATATAAAAATATAAGCTGCCCGAAGGCAGCTTATGCTTATTTAACCTATGACCGTAACCCGATATTGATTGACGGCAGGTACGGATGGAAATGTTAAAATAACACTATTCTCATCTATCATATTCATTTGGGCCTCTATCGCCGCAAACGGAGATTCCGCCTCCCGTACCATGACAACTACATCTTGCGTATTCAGTTGATGCTTGATTGTATAGGTCGTGGAAAGACCGTCTCCGAGCGTTTTGGAATATTTCCCGGTTGCCCCGAGGTTTCGTCTTGCTCCGTCAGCGTCTGTAGCTCCGGTACCTCCATGAGCCAGCTCGACAGTGTCTGCTTCCCATTTCCCCTTTTTAAGGGTGCCTACTGTCTCAATCGTGGCTCCTCCCTTATAATTACCAATCGTACCGAACGGCACGAATTCGCAGCTGGCGCCCATCTCTTTCCATTGAACGGTCTTATGCACATACCAGTGCACGCTGCCGTCGACAATGGTCGAACCGCTAATATTGCCCCAGGCAGGTTCTACGGAATCCGAAGCGCCTTCAATAATGCATTTATAGTAATAGCTCATATCACCATTCGTAGCAACGACAATTTCATCTAGCTTATAATGGTAAGATGGCTTCCATGCCGTATGTCCGTACAGATCATATACCAGACTTCCTGGTGTAGTCGGGAATGTTGGCTGCTTCATTCCGCTTGTACCGCCAATGATGCATTCATAATAATGGCCATTATCCGGAGAGGCTTTCACCTTGTTGCCTGCCGCATAGGAATACTGCTTCTGCCATGAGGGCGCAAATACGCCTTCCCGCACATTTACCCAACCTGCGAAATCGCCGCGCGATGCATTCTTATTCCAAAACTTCTTCCCTGCATGAAAAAACTCACCCATCTCGGGGTGAGTTGCTGCGTCGGATATTAGCTCTTCAAAATGATTATCGATCACTTGGAAATTTTCGGCCAACCATGCGATAGTTTGATCGACCTGATCCGATACTTGCGGCTTTTTTAACCCCATCTTCTTCGTCTGTATCATCATAGATCACTCCATTTCATTCCTGTATATTGTAGCCATGTCGTGCTTCCGCTCTTGACCTGCAAAGCTCCGTTGACGATTTCGATATTTTGCTGTGTACCCATCCCATTAGTAAAAGTGTTTTCCTGGATCGTTTTTGTCAGTTTTGTGCCGTCGAACATCATCTTTTCCTTCAAAGTCTTGGGCGTATAGGAGTATGGACCATCGCATCTCATCTTCAAGGTAATGTAGCCTTGCTTCAATCCATTATGAATGAGATTCACGTCTCCATCCGGCATGCAATAAAATACCCGGTTCGGATTATCGACGGTATAGAACGGTTTATAATAAGTCTGCGACAGCCAGCGGGCAACCTCCCGGATACGCCGTTCGTCATAATGGAATTCAAAGGCGAATGTGAGATTAAATTCGAGCGGGCTTAATTCGATGGCCTGAAAATATGGTTTATGTCTACCGCTTACTTTTTTCTCGACAATGCTTCTTGACGGCAGCAAGCTCTCCTCGAACATGCCTCCGTCTAGTCTGCAATTCAATAATCCCATATCGACGGAATAGATGCCGTCATAATAAAAATGTACGCCTTCCAGCATTAAAATCTCCCCCCTCTAGTACGCTTCAGTTTGTTCACGATTTCCGTTGCCACGATATCTGCCGTATTTCGGTCTGCATTTCCATTCACATTGACCTCAATGTTATATTCATGCTGTTCATTGGCTGGAGCGGGCATGACAGTCGGAATTGATGCCGGCATGAAGTTAGAAATAGGGAAGCTTGGCACAGCGGAGCGAATCTGATCGACGATGCGAGCCGTGTCCAAAATGTGCTTCGTCTGCTCAGCGTTCAATACGAGCTCCTTTTTATCCAATAGCGCTAATTTGCCGAAATTTCCGTTCCAATCTCCCGTATAACCACCTGTATCGAATTGGTACAGAGGCTTTCCGTCCTTATACCATGTTCCGTACTTATATACTGCACCTATTTCTTTCCCAAGCTTTTGGTTCTCTTCCTCTAATTTTTTTCTTTCCTTTTCATCAGTGGTCAGTTTCCACTTCTTACTGTTGGATATCATTTCAGTGATTTTGTCTTTTGTGGATAGTAAGCTGTTACTTGGGAGGCCTGCAGTAGGTTTATAATTGCCATCGAGGTTTTGGGGCTTCGTATCGTTGACGACCGATCCCATGGAACCGAGCTTTGAATTGTCTAATTTTTTGAGTTCGTCAATTGCTTCCTTTACTTTATCGGTGAAATTCGTCGTAATCGAATCTCCTAGTATATCGAATTTGGAATCGACTTCCCCCGACCAAGTGTTGACGGTTTCAAGCATTTCATTGAAGTTGCCTTCATATACTTGCTTGCGCATTTCAGCAAATTTTTGTTCGTTGTTCAGTTCATTTTCCCAGAACTTTTGCCGTTCCTCCGCTTTCTTTTCCAACAATTCGACCGTGTTGTTGTATTCCTCTTCCATCTTTTCTTTTTTGCTTTCCAGCTTTTCTTGCTCCGAGCTCAGCTCGTCCTCCAGGTTATTCTTTCGGAGCTCGATTTCCCGATTATGCTGGTATTCGGACAACTCCTGTTCTTTCTCGTTCAATTGCTTGATCAAGTCGGCTTTTTGACTTTTCGCTTCATAGGAATCATCCATGGACAACAAGTCGATTTGTTTTTTGAGATCGGTAATTTCTTCTTGTTTTTTGGATAAATCATTCTCATAGGTTCGCGTGGATTCCGTGCGATCAAGCATCTGCATTTGTTGATCGTACGCATCCTGCAACGCCTTGAGTTCTTTATCGATTTGCTTCATTCGATTCTCATGAACCTTTTTATCTCTTTCGATCTTGTCTTTGTAATGTTCCTCGTCCGCTTTTTTCATGAGTTCGAGTTTTTCTTTGTACAGCTCGACATATTGATCGGCTGCTTTTTCGTAAATGTCTTTTACGCTGCCATTAAGATCCTTAACCGACCGTTCTGTATCCTGCAGCTTATCCTCTTGTTTCTCGATTTCATCGGTCAAACGTTCCACGATATCTTTGTTGTTTTTATTTAACTCCAACTGCGACTTAAGGAATTTAATATTGTTTTTAATATCATTGGCCTCACCCTTGCGCAAGCCAGCGATTTGTTGCAAATATCCGATATGCTTCGCATAATCCCCATCTTCTTTATCCACGTCATAGCGAATATTATCCTCTAGTTGCTGAATGCTTTTGGCATATTTTTTGCTCTCGTCGTTCATGCGGTACAGATGCTTGTCGATGACGGAGTTGGCAATATCAGTATTGATTTGGTTTATTTCCGCATCTTTTTGCAAAATATCATTTTTGCTCTTGCGGATATTTTCCTCTATATCTTTCTTGTCTATCGGGTTTAAATCTTTGTTTTGCAGTTGTTTTTGATAATATGCCAATTCTTCCTCATGAAGCTTTTTCTGAACTCCCAATAGTCTGGCTTTTTCAGCGGCATGATCCCGGTATCCTTGCGTGGTTCGATCGTAGAGATTCATTGCATAGTCTTGATATGCAATGTCATCGGTCAATTCTTCTCTTTTGATGTTATATAGGGAAGCCGTTGCGTCGACTAACTTGCGACTTAAATTGTTGATATTTGATTCCATTTCGGACGATTGAGATTTCAAATCATTGAGCCTATCTTTCGCTTGGGTCACCTCTTGCTCAATTTCCGCTGCAATCGCTTGTTTCGTTTTATTTGCATTTTTATCTTTATCGACGGTCATATAGCCGGTTTTCTTGATTTGTTTTTGCTTGATTTGTTCGTTTAAAGAGCTAATTTCATCATCAATCGCTTTTTTCTTTTCTCCAGACAATCTAATCTCATCGCTAAGCGCCTTTCGGTGCTCGTAAGACCACGTACTATACTTTTCCTGAATTCTTTGTTGTTCTTCAATTGATCGGTTGAGTTTATCAATGCTTTCCTTGTATTTATCTACCACATAGATTGCATCTTGAAGTTCGGGTTTCGGGTTAGAAGAATGAGAACTCCCCCCAGAAGAACTACCACTGGAAGCTTGTACTTTTTTAGCAGCTGCTTTTTCCTTTAACTCTTTAAATTTTTCTTTATATCCATAATATTCGTGCTTTATATGACGATTATAACCGGCTTGTGTAAGCTCTTTTGCTGCATTTATTTCATCGATAGTAGTCGTGTAAATTCCTTTTTTTCGATTGCTCTCTATTTCATCATTTTTCTTTTTTGCGTCGTCATAAATCTTATCTACATCAACATCGTATAAATTTCGAGCATCCATTAACAATTCGAGAGCATCAATTTCGTTTTCGATTGCTTCAATTGTATCGACTGCTTTGTCCTTAGCAGCAATGCCTTGTTTCTTCTTCTTATCGATATCATCTTGAAATTCTTTTTCTCTTTGCTGCATTAAATCTTTTAAACCATCTGCAGTAAGTTGAATGTTCCCGTTTTCAATATATATTGCATCATTTAAGGAAGGATACGTACTTAGCAATTCAGTAATCGAATCTTTAGATAGCTTTTGGCCATCTGCTAATTTATGATAAGCAGAACGAAGATTTTCAATCTCTTTCGCATTTTTCGGATCAATTTTCATTCTCGTGCTATTTATTTCTTTGGCTGCTTTTTGATGTCCGACTCTTATGTCATTGAATAATTTGAGGAACGGATTATTAACCGGATTTTTGCTCAATTTTTCTTTTATATTATCTATAACATCAAGCATATTATTAGCCTGTTCTGGTTTTACGTTCATTAAATCATCTATAGATATTTTGTTACTTTGAATTGCCCCCATTATTTCATTAATAAACGAAGGGATCTTTTGAGCAGCATCTTTTGTGTTTTCACCGAAATCATCTATATTTTCCGTAAATATTTGCTTTATGGATTCTATAAATAAAAACTTATTTGAACCTACAGGTATATTGCTTGAGTTAATATAATTCTGAAAGGCTAAGTTAATAGATTCATTGAATTCGGTAGAACCATGAATGATACTGTCCTTCAAGTTTTGATTTTCTACTTCATATTCTTCTTTTTTAGAGATAATATCATTTATAAACTTATCAAAATTTGCTAGGGCTGTACTTCTATCGGGTGATTCTTGTAAGCTATTTATTAGAGTAGTATAGACGGGACCAACGTCTAGAGCTTTATCCTTTGGTAAGGCATCAAAAATTGGGTTCATTTTATTTGTAAAAGAATCTTTTATAGCCTCTTTATTATCGAATTTAATGTCTTTTACATCCGTTTCGATAAACATTCTTGCTCTTTTTGCAAAGTCGAGCCGCGTATCTTGGAAGTCGATTTGTTTTTTGTTATTTCTGATTTTCTTAATATTTTGATCTACTTCTCCAAAACCGCCATCTAACTTTAACTTCAACTCTTCTTTATTATTTTTTAGTTCTCTTTGCTCTTCTTCTACTCGAAGCCTCTTTATTTCATCCGCACTTTTTGCTACAGCATTCCCATATTCATCATAGTGGGATATAAGTTCGGGCATCTTCGTTTTTATTTGCTCAATAATACCTAAATACTTTTCCTCTTCCTCTATTGTTCGGCTTTTACCTTTAAGTTGCAAATTCTCAAAGGTATCAACATCCATATTCTTTCCATCAAAAATGCTGTCATAGTCTTCTTTAAACTTTTTAATTCTTTTGGTATCGTCATCGAGGAATTTTAATCTTTCTTTTCGATCTTTCTCTGGTTTGTTGATAATATCAAATACGCCTTGAATTACTTCCCCAACCAGCATAAGTGCACCCGCATATGGAACAAATCTCGCTATACCTTTTCCTATTTTGAGGAATAAAGCCAATAGCCCTTCCCCGCCTGTCAATAGCCCTTTTAAGGGACCAGCAAACCCAGCGAAAACGGTTGCAATAGGAAGAGAGCCCAATGTTTCCGATACTTTTGTAAGAAATTCTACTACTGTTGTTAACCCAGAAACAATGCCTTTAATGGCTTCTGAATTGCTGAACGTATTCCAAAATTCAGAAAGAGAAGTTTGCAGCTTCCCGATTCGCGCCTCGAAGCTATCCGAATGTTTATTGAATGCTTGAGCCGCCGATCCGGCCGAACTCATAGCTGTTTCGGTTGCTCCCTTGGCCTTGCTCCAATTCTCAATGATGGAGGATACGATCTCGCTCTGATCCCCGCCAATTTTGCTGGAAACGTCCACTTTCTCTTCCTTCGACAATTTATCCCATACCTGAGAGAGACTTTGAAAGATTTCATAGGTAGACTTAAAGGTCGTTTGATCCTCTTTCATTAGATTCAGAGCACCGCTGCCCATCAACTTGTATTTCTCATTGAGAGACGCGAATGTTTTTTCGATTTGCGGAACGGCGCCCCTTACTTTTTCGCCGCTCTCAGAGAGCCCCTGCAATCTCATGGCAATGGTTTTTAATCCTTCTCCGGCTTTTTCCGGATCTTTCAGATCAATATTCGCGGCTGTGATCATACCGATTGATTGCTGAACCGTATTTCCGGCCTTTTTCAGATCAGAAGAGGAGTCCTTCAACGCGCTGCCCAAGCCTTCTGACGTGATGGAGTAATTATTCTTAACCGCCGTAAACATATCAACAACGCTGCGAACATTGTTCCCGTACTTATCAACTTCGATATCGAAGCCGCGCAATACAGCTATGATGCTCGCGCTCGCGTCTCCAATGCCCATACCGCCTACCTTGGACAGCAGCATACTATTTTCACTTAGCGCCGTTGACTGTTCCAAACTGTAGCCCAGCTTTTGGAACTCTGTGGTTGCTCTTACTACGGAAGCTGAAGCAACACCCATTTCTTTGCTGATTCCGAAGGCACGGTCTTTAAACGCATCCAGTTCTTGCGAGCTTGCCCCGGACGTGCTCTTCAGGTCAATCATGGCCCTATCGAGTTCAACGACTTGCTCAAGTCCCTTCTTCATCTGATCGCCGAACTTGAACGAAAATTCAAATGACTCGGACGCGCGTTGCCATGACGGAATACCATTCATTGCAGCAGCCAGCTTATCTGGAATTGATTCTTCCTTTTTTGCTTTACTATCCGAAGAAGATGCCTTTATCCCCGTACCTTGCACACTAGCTTCATTTTTCTCGTTAACCACCATAGCGGGTTGGTTTTGAGCAGCTGTTGATTGCATTTTCAGCAACTGAGCATATGCCCCCACTAACTCATCCGTTTGGCGCTTGGCTTCTTTTTGCTGTCTTACGAATTCCTTTCCTACTTTCGCAACATCGATTTTAGACAGTTCCTTGATCGATCTTTTTAACTTATTGATTTCTTCGCCAGCCTTGCCAAGCCCATAATCGATATCGATCTTGCCAATCGAGGCGATTAATTTTTGTATGCTATTTACTTCGCGAATAACACTATCTTTGTTCTGGATAATAAATTCCAGCTTGAATTTATACTTTTTGCTTATGTTCGCGATCAGTTTTTTTATATCTTTTTCAGCATTTTTCATGTCTACGCCTAATAAAATTGACTGATCATTCGTCATCATCTAACACCCCTTTTCAGTACATAAAAGAAAAAGGAGTGCTCTTCGCACCCCTCACCCATATCACTCATACGTAATCATCTCTGCAATATCGCACCATCTGTCATATTCCAAGGCCTCGCTACCTTTAAAAGTCTTATCGCACTCTAAAATTAATTCCTTTATAAAGAGCAGCATTTCTTTACGCTCCGTGTTTTGCTCAATAATAAAATTCTCATTTAACAATAGAAAATACTCACCCTGGAAGCCTTCTCGATCAGGTACATCATACATTTGCTGACCGTTCGATTCGATAATGACAGGCTCACCGTTGCTGTCCAGCTTAGCGAACTCACGAATCAATTCCGCATGCTCTTCTTGAATTAGCTTTTGGCGCTCCATTAAGACTTTCACGAATCTGGTTCGCATTCGCGATTTCTGTCCTGTTAGTTCAAAGCTCATCAAAAAGGTAATTAAAGGCTCAACCTCAGCATTTTTTAGTTCCATTTGAAATTTCTCCTTTTATTTTGTTTGACGTTCAATATAATCAAGCGGATTAGAACGGATTTTTCGCTCCTTCAACAAATACAAGAAGAAGGACGACATCGAACTTAATCTTCGTTGAATTCTTCGTTCATTATTTCCTAGCTCCACGATGCAAAACGAAATAAAATCCTCAATTAGCGATATCATTCTGTCGATCCCATTCTCGGCATTCAAACATTTCAATATATCCTCTTCTGCCACAATCCCTTTTTCAACTCTGTCATGTAGAAAGACCAGCCATTGATTAAAATCAGATAAGTAACTTAATTGGGAGGATTCACTTAGACTTTTATATGTAAAATAACAACTCACATAATGTTTATTTTCATTCGCGACCTTTTCTAACTTCTCTCTTGTTACATATCGTATATATTTTCTGCTAGACAACTGACTATCCCCTGTTCTTTATTCCATTAGGCTTTTATCCACTAACTGTGTTTTCATTTTTTCTTTCAGTTCTTCAAATTCTTTAGCATTTGCATGGAAATTATCAATTGCACTTCGCAGGGTGCTAGACAATCTTTCGAGCTCTTTCTCCTCAAAACTCATATAAATCTGAAAAAGAGTCCCTGTATTAATCATGGTTTCAATGGCTTGAAGCTGCTCACTCAATGTAGAAGGAAGCTCTAATGTCGTAAAATGCTTCACCGTTAAAAACATCAAATACGGAACGATAATTTGTTCATACTTCTCCTTATCTTGCAATTTAGCTTGGTCAAGCTTATCGATCAGTTCTGTAATGCAGGAATCCATTTTGGCGGGACTAAAATATTTACAAATTTCTAAGCCAAACTGCTGAGCCTTTTCCCCAATGTCAATCGTAACGACAACCTTTTCCGTTTCGTTGAACTTCTCATTCATTTGTGTAATCAGTTCATAATTTAAGTTTTTTACTCGCTTTGCCATTTGTACTCACTCCTGAATCATCAATTTATAAATAAAATGTTCGTTTTATTAAAATTCGAAAAAAAAGGCGAGAAGGAGAACCCTTCTCGCCTTCAATTCAATACTTTATTTAGCTTTTGATATTAGTAACGAACAATCTTAACCATGTCTGTGCTTGCCGGATCTTTAAATACATCCAATTTCATATCGAATACGGATGGATCTCCATCAGGCTGCATAGTCAATGTAAACTCGGAACCGATTTTCGCTTTCGGAATGACGATTTGAACTTTCTCATCCTTACCTGTCGTTTCAGAACGCCATACCGTTTTACCAACGACACGATAGTAGCCGCTGAACTTATCGGACTTAATCGTAAGAACTTCTGCGTCACTCGTTGTTTGGTAAGTAAAGTATACAATAACCTTTTGACCAACTGGCAGGTCACTGGATGGAACCGTAATTTCCTTGTCCGTTACTGTGATTGATGCCGTTGGCACTTCTTTTCCTTGGCTATAGCCGTCTTCAGAGAAGTAGATTTGAACAGAATCTTTATCTGCCTTTTCTTCAAGAACAATTTTCGAAATATTCGAACCGCCGTCAGTTGCCACTGCTACCACACGCTCATAAATCACCTCCGTGCGTTTCTCCAGCTCAGTGCCTGTTTGCATCGCAATGGATTTTGGATTCAACAGTGCGTCCTGGATATTAAATGTAGCTGTACGACCGAAATCCCAACCTACAAGACGGCTTCCGCCTTTACCGCCAGTAGCAAAGCTGCTTTCTGCCGTATTTTCCAGATTAGATAGCTTCAATGTATCCAAGTACAATTCTGCCTTATTCGTCAACAAATTGTAGAACATTACATCTGCTACCTCTTTAACTCCAAATCGTGCCATAATAAATCCTCTCCTTAATAAGTTATGTTTGAGTTGCTTACATTCTAAATAGTCACTTATGCGTAATGATTTATTGTTTTTTGGTTATTCTATTCTCCAATCCTATTTTCCCCTTAATTATCTCTACTTGACCAATGACGAAGCTGAACATTCTGGGCCCCTGCCAGCATCGATTGAATACTAATATCATACTGATCGATAATCTCAAGCCGCTTGAACTTCCTGTACACTTGGAACACCGTTAAGTCCAGCATGTTAATTTCATTGATACTATATGATTTAGAGGTAATGGCTGCGAGGATATCAAAGAAATCTAAATTGGCGTTATCTTCATCATCTAGTCTATTTTTCCGCCGCTTTAGTTCATCTCGTTGTTTTGCCAGCTTATCCATTTGTTCTTTTAAATTTTTTGTTTCTTCATCTGCCGGATCGAACTCATTTCCCTTTTTTTCATCAAAATGATTGATGTAATTTTGCCATTTAATTATTTCCTGAATCTCTTTATAATTCATTTTATTAATTTGACGTGTCTCTCCATCAGTCATTGTAACTATTAAGCCTACGTTTTCCTTATCCGGGTACACTTCAGCTCTGAGAAAGAAGGAAACTGACTGCAAGAGAAGATCAACAATCTCATCACCACCTCCCAATAACAATAGCTCAAGCGTATCCATATGATCCGGTGCCTCCTTCAGGAGATTGCTATTATCTAACGCAATCATGTTTAAATATTTCATGTATTCTGAATATCCTACATCAATAATGTCTCTTATTCTCAACGGATAAATGTCACCAAAATTCTTTGCATAAATCGGCCTTCCTCCTAATAATTTCAGTTTTAAATCAAGACTCTCCATTGTTCTTCATCTCGCTCCTATTCATATACGCAGACAATAAAATAATTAATAAGAAATAATTCTTCACAGAAATCACCGTACTCCTCATATAAATAGATTATTCATTATAGTACTTTATTTTGCTTTTGTAGTATGACATGACTCTCTATATTTGGATTTACGACATTGTTTACAAATCGAACGAAGTCCTGATTTCGAGTTTTTCATAGGACTGAAGTATTTTGTACTCGCAATATAGCTCTGCCTGCAACAGTTGCATGTCTTATATTTTCCACGCAATATATATGTATATAGCCAATCTTCTTTACTTTGTTTATATGTTTCTACGAGCATAGATGGAATCGTATCCCTTGTCATTTTACTAAGTGCAGGTTTGGTCATTTTTAATTGGTATTTTTGATTTAACCGCTCAATCATGATGTCATGTGTGCAACCTTCGATTTTCCACATGAATACATCCTTCATGTAGTCCTTCATTACGGTATGATCCATTAATTCTTCAAAATTAAGCATCACTAGCTTTAAATATCCGTGAGTATCTTCGTATGACTTCTCTTTCAACTCCGTATAGCATTCAAACAGTGTTCGAACAATTTCAATATCGTCAAATCGAATATAGGAAAGTTGGTTGTTATCTTTTTCAATTTTGCTGATTTTATTGAATCTAATGTATTGCTTAAGTTCATTTTTTACTGCAATTTCGTCCTTTTGAATGTCTGTCCGAATCCATTTTAGTTTTTTGATCTCTGTTGCTGGCATTTGCTGACCCTTCGAATCTGTTCTCGTTTTTATGAGCTTATTAATCTGCTCAATGGTCTTACCCGTTTCTTTTAGCTCTGCATATGCTAATCGATCCTCCTTAAGAACCTTTAGTTTTGGAATTTTGATAATGGACCGACTCGATTCTTTTTTTGACTCCTCGACCACAATTATTTTTTCGATGGCAGACTCACGAATTTGGTTTCGCTTTTTTCGATATGCCGTAATTGTATCGGAGGCTGCATCACTATCTTGAGTATAAAGCAAATAATTTGCTAACGATTCTAAGTCCTTCGCTACCCTGTTGCTGTCACTTAACATCCCATGTTGACCGATGTGCGGGTTATATACTTCGTCAAAATAACGCACGATATCCTCATCATAATTTGAAATGATTTCTTGTACCGATTTTAAGCGAGATTTACTATCTGTTATTTCATAATCTAAATGCTCCGACATTTTCCCCATCTTCATCCACCCCTTTTTATATCATCATAATAATACTTTTTTTAGTTTTAGTAAACTATCATTTCGTACTTCTTTATAAAAAAAGCAGAGCCCACTCCATTCAAGTGGCTCTGCTCATCATTCTATTATTCAATTATTAGGTTAGATTTTAGTTTTCTCAATAACTGATTTTTCCAGAGCAACTTTACCCTGCGTCTTCCCAAGCAAGGAGACAAATGGCAAGCCGATTAAGGTCATGACCATGCTGATCATGTTCACCTCATTGATACTCATCGTGAATGCAGTATTTTTCAGCAATGTCGCGTCGGCGATCACGCCATGCAGATCCCCTGCATGATGAAGCGCGCGTACAGCCAGCAAGGACGTAAACAGGCCGATGGACAAACTCGCCATCCCTTGACGCAGCCAGCTATTGATCGAAGATCCATACCCAGACAGTTCCCGCGGAATTGCCGACATGCCTGCATTCAAAATCGGGGTATTGGCAAGAGCAATCCCTACGTTGCGAACTGCCATCCACAGCGTAATGTAGCTGTGAGGCGTATCTACCTGCAATCGTCCCAGCTCGTACGTACCCATCACCATCAGCAGCAGACCGGTGGTGATCAGTTTCACTGGGCCGAACCGTTCATACCAGCGTCCTGTGAACGGCATCACGAAAGCCATTAGCGCTGATGCAGGAAGGAGGACTAGCCCTGATACAAGCGTCGAGGAGCCCTGTACCCGCTGCAGAAATAACGGCGTTAATAACGCGCCCGCATATAAGCTAATGGTAATGATCGTAACGAGGATCATGCTGAAGGCAAATCGTTTATACCGGAACACTCGGAAATTCAGCAACGGATGCTCAATGCGGAGTGAGCGGCGAACGAATGCAATTAAGATAACTGTGCCGACAATGATGCAGCTAATTGTCTTCCAGGAGCCCCATCCCCAATTGGACAAATTGCCGAAGGCAAGCAGCAGTAACAGACTGCCCATTGCGACGGAGAAGAAACCAAGCTTATCAAACGTTTCTCCACTCGAAATACGATACATCGGAATGTAGCGCAGCACCGACACAATCGCAATCAATCCAATCGGCACATTCATCCAGAACAGCCAATGCCAATCCCCAACATGGACAATTAATCCAGCAAGTGTCGGCCCCACTGCGGGCGCGAGCATAGCAGACAAGCCCCACAGGCTTATCGCCATCGCTTGCCGTTCACGGGGAATCACTTGATAGACGACCGACATCGTCGTTGGCATAATAATGCCGCTGAACATCCCTTGCAGGACACGGAAGACAATCAAGCTCCACTCGCTCCAAGAGATTGCACACAATATCGAGCAAATCACAAACCCACTAAGGGCAAATACATACAACCGCTTCGTACTGAATCGGTTGCCCAAATATCCAACAGCAGGAGCAATAATCCCTGTTGCCAGCATAAATCCCGTCAATACCCATTGGATAGTTGTCAGATCGGTATTGAAATGATTCATCATGACAGGCAGCGCAATATTGACTGTATTCGTACTTAATACGGCCAAGAAGTTGCCGAAAAATATAGCGAAAATAATACTCCAGAACATACGGTTGGTCATCATAGGTTGACCTTGTTCTTCCATAGACATACATCACAGCTTTCTATATTCGATTTCTAATGCGCCCGTTCATCCATGTCACAGCTTTTAGACGACATGGCTCTCTTTCTAGTGTAATCCTTCACCCTCTATTGTGTCAATATTGACATATGAAATTGAAAAAAATGTGTATTTTTTCGGCATATATAAAAAAAGAGCCGCAGCTTATATTCCCCTAAAAGCGCGACTCTGCATCAACAATTCAATTTTTTGATGCCACCGTATGTCCAATTACATGTGCAAAATAGGCGTTGTTCCGATCCATTGTTTCACGATCGATTCTCGGCAATTGCTGAAGCATCTGCTGAACATCCTTGCTAAATGTTTGCATATCCATCAGGTTCGCTTTATCAAAACGGCTATCTAGTTTCACAGGTAAGGCCTCTCTCTTAGCAGCATCCATTTCCTCTCGATTCTTCTTCATCCAGTCCTTATTTTGCGGGATTTGCTGTGCAAACTTCATTAGAACACCAAACCAGTCACCACCATTGATGATAGCTTCCTCCATCTGTTGGTGGCTTTCAGGCGCAAAACGTTTCATCAAATCCGTAATATTGACATAGTCGTCAGGAGCTCCAACTGGTTTTGGCGTGGGTTCCCTGTATGGATTTGCCCCAACTGCCGTTCCATCTGACGGATTTCGGGATAGAACAGCTATGTTATTGAGCGTGCTCAGCAATTCGGAACCCTCTTCTTTGTCAAAATAATGCCGAGCAACATACTTGGCTTGGGTTAGCCCAAGTTCCTGCAAGGCGTAACGATCAACTTCATCAGGCACAGATCCTCCAGGAGCAAGATTGGATTCAATGATCGTATAGACGGCTTTCCTAACTTCAGGGGATTTCCCTTCCAAGACGCGCTGCAAGGATTCATGGATATCCGCATTGCCATAGTAAGAACCAACGTGATGTTCAATAGCTCCGACAGCTAGCTGCCGTCCGGTCGGGCTGATTTCAACGGAGTCGTGCTTGACGTCATTCATTATGCCGGTAACTGTTCTCGTCTGCTTGCTCATTTGTCCGCTGCTGTCATACAGCTTCGGCGAGATTTGTACACTGTTTATTTTCATGATTGCCTCCTGCGTGATGGGGTCATCGTATGATTTTATCGTGAATCAGAGATGAATATTTCAGGATTCTATACCCTATATCGTCCTATGACAGTCAATAATTTACATCGACTTCCAAAGTCAGTAAGAAACCATAAGCCAAAGCGATATAGAAAGCCCCCAATACGCTTGCAGGCGATATTGGAGGCTATTTGCTGCTTACTTATAATAATGAAAAGTACGAACTGATTAACCTTCGATCATCATATTCTCATCCGTGAACAATTAACCTCTTCCTCCGTACAGGCTATAAGCGAAGTGATAGATAATATCCGTTGCACTTACGCTCGGACGTTCAGACACTTGTACGTTAATGCCACTCAAGTCATAATAATGTGTAAAATTAATAGCTCCCGGCAAAAATTCCCTTATACTGCCTGTTGAAGCCGGCAGACTTAATGTTGCCGTAAAATTTCCGTTGGCATCCGTATACACGGAAGCAGCACGAGTTCGATTGCCGCTGCCCTCCGTCCAATTCTGGTTCAGCCACAGGACATCCACCTTCGCATTAGCAACCGCATAATTATCCGATGTTGTCACCTTGCCGTATACCGTGAGCGTATCCTTGGCGCGGAAATGTCTTCCGTATTGGTAAGTCGGATAAGAATTCGGGCCTTCATTTGAATTAAAGCCGGTAATGGCAATCTTATCTGCACGCAGTACCGGTCTAACAGTCAACGTGTAATTTGTATTATCATATTGGCCTGTCGTATAGACACGAACATAGAATGTACCCGTTCCTATTCGAACGTTGTTGTCTGCCGGAGATGACAGCAGCCTCATTTGATTGCCTTCATAAGCCCCGTATACTTCAACCTTATATCCTTTGCTCATGGAGACGTTATCCAATGTTAAGTTCAATGCGTCATAATTGCGATTTTCCGGTACGTTTATTGCAAACCAATCATTATCGATCGAGGAACTGATTGAACGCGTGTTCAACGATGAACCAGATGTGTTTACCGTAAATCCGTAGGCGTGAAATGCATTTTCATCCGTCTCATAGGCGTCGTATTCTGAGCTGATGGCAAGTGTGACGTTAAACGGATCATTAATGCTTCCACCCTGCTTGGCATGAACCTCGATGAGATACGCTTTATCTCCAGACGTCGTGTTTTTGGTGCCGACGTTTTCTGATAACGTGCGCGTTCCGTTGGCGTAATTATTCATATATGTTCCGTAAATCGAGTGATCGATTGGTGTCGTATTGAGATTGCCTGTCGCCATATCGAATTCGTACAAATACAAATCGTAGTTCAACTGAGGAGACAATGGTGGATCCAGCTGTACCTGAAGTACGTCGCCAGGCTTCACGTATATCGGATATAAATGAACCGCTTCTCCTTCTTTCGGGATAACCCCGCTATATGTGGCGGTCGTTACCGTGTTGGATGGCTCCGCTAATGTGCGCAGGGCGCTTGTTTGAGGCAGTATTGCCTCGGCGTCATTCAAATTTATGGGAGCTGTAATCGTATGCTCCAAAGTTCCGTCCAAGCCTTCGGCAGGCGCGGCTTTCACCAGTTGTGTAACAGGCTCCGCATGATCCATTGTGGCTTGCAGAGATAATTCATTCTCTTGCATGGTTGCCGGCAGCGTCTCTGCGAATTTGTCTTCGGCTGCAGACACTACACTCATTTGAAAGACAAGCAGCAGGACGAGGCTTAGCACCATTACGATTGAAAACTTTTTCTTCATCGTGGACTTACCCCTTTCTCGTCATTGTATGAGACCTTGTAATTGGGAGGAACGGAAGGTCTTATTACTAAAGACGCATCCACGATGATTTTTCTAACGAAAAATATCATGACATCCCGAATGCAACCTTACGGCCATTTCTTTGAAAATTGCTGTCGCAGCTTATTCCGCGCTCTGGCCAGACGTTGGCTGATCACTTGCTCGGATAAGTGCAACTCCTTGGACATCTCCTTATACGATTTATTTTCAAAATAGTGCATATGAAGCAGGCCTCGGTAGTGGGACTTCAATTCCCATATCGCCTGATGCAGCAAGGAATCTCGCATTTTATTCTCTACTTCAATCGATATATCTGATTCCGTAGAAAGTGAGGTTGGGTTCGCCATGTGAATCATGGACTCAGTTGGTTGGATATAGTGGCTTTTATTTTTTCGAAGAACATCTAACGCAGCATGGCGCGCGACTTGTTTGACCCATGATCGTATAGCGGCAGGATGCTGCACACGATGGACATTAGCCAGCACCTTCATCGAGGCTTCTTGAATGACATCCTCCGTTAAAGAGCGATCTTGAACGATGGCATAAATGTCCGCATATACAAGCTTGCGAAATTGATAATAAACATCTTCCTGCATCTCTAAATTCGCACTCTGTACATTGGAGTACAATTGAAGCAATGCTTGTCCCATTTTTGCTTTCCCCCGATCAAGTCATTGATATGGGGCGTTCTTGCTTCCGGTTGATCTGACTCGCTGCTTACAAGCTCGCCCGTAAAAGCAACCCAGTTCATTTTGAGTATAACGCAAATATTCCAAAATGTAACAATAATATAAAGATATTCATGTTATGTTCACATCCCAGTCTTCGCCATTACATTCGCCATATCAGTTGACCAATCATAAAAAAAAGAAGCACCGATTACCGGTGCTTCCTTCTCGCATGCCTCGCAGCATGTAGCGTTTAAATTTACTTTCAATCATCGTGTGCATGTCTTACTTCGAAGACGCGGCACCTTGCTTGGATCCTGAATTCGAAGTACGATGAGCGAAATTAAGCTTGCGCTGCAGCACACCGAATATGATATCAGCAACAATAGCGAGCAACGCCGCCGGGATCGCACCTGCGTACAGTCGGAGCGGGTTCTGTCCGTTCAAGCCAGAATAGATCTCTCTTCCTAGTCCGTCGCCGCCAACGAGTGGAGCAATGGTTGCAACCCCGATTGCAATGACAGCCGCGATGCGAAGCCCAGAAATAACATAGGGCAGCGCAAGTGGAAACCGCACCTGAAACAGCAGCTGCAAGGAGCTCATCCCAAGCCCTCGTCCCGCTTCCACGTAGCTGCCGTTCACCTGCTTCAAGCCGACATACGTATTGCGCACGATCGGGTTCAAGGAATATAACAACAAGCCAACGACAACGGTCGTCGTCCCAAGTCCAAATACGAGCATTAACAGCACAAGCAGCGCCAGACTCGGCACGACCTGCAGCATGCTTGTCACGGCCAGAATGAATTTGGCCAGCTTCTCATTCTTGGAGCAGAGCACACCGAGAGGGATACCAATCGCGAGCGCCAGAACAATGCCGCCTAATACCATCATCACGTGCGTTACAAAATACTCCCACAACATGCCGCTATTCCTACCCATGTAAGACAGTAAATCTGCAATTGACCATTCGTAGTTACTCATCCATATCCACCTCTCATTCGCCCTGCAATAGGCCGACTTGTTTCAAATAATCAACCGCTACTTCCCGTTCGCTCTTCTTCTCAATATCCACCTGATAATTGAGGTCAATCATCGTCTTCTCATCGAGCGTCCCCAGAAGCAGTCCGATCACGTCATTCAGCTCCGGATGCTTCTGTAGCACATCCTTGCGAATCACTGGCGATGCATCATAAGGCGGGAAGAACTGTTTGTCATCCTGAATCGTGGTTAGATTGTATGCTTTCAACCGCGAATCTGTCGAATACGCAAGCACGATATCCACCTGATTGTTCGCCACCGCCTCATAGACAAGGCTCATCTCCATCGGGAACTCCTTGCCGAAGGCGAAACCGTAGGTTCGTTGAAATCCTTTGTATCCATCCGCATCGCGCTCCAGCCATGTCGTATCGACACCAAGCCGCAGCTTGTCAGCATCCTTCGCTACATCCGAAATCGTCTTATACCCCTTCTCATCCGCCAACTTCTTCTGGATCGTGAAGGCATACGTATTCTCGAAACCAAGCGGTTCATACCACTTGAAGTCAAAATGTTTATCGAAGCCCTCTTGGGCCTGCTTCAACACTTCCCCGCGATCTTTCGTTTCCTTCACAGGGAAGTGGTTGTTGAAAATCTCACCCGAATACAAGGTTGCCATCTGTACCTCGTTCTTCTTCATCGCATTAATGACAACGGGACTCGCCGCCAGATCCGGCAGCACTTTAACTTTGATATTTGTACGATCCTCAATAAGCGCCTTATACATTTCTGCAATAATCTTTGTTTCTGAAAATGTCTGGGTGCCGATGACTATCCGATTATCGGCTCCGCACGCGGACAACAATAATGTCATCACCAGCATAAGTGCAGTACCGCCAGCAGCCCATTTGTGTCGCATCTTCATATGCGTGTCCTCCTCCATTCAGACGTTCAGTCACAGCTATCCATGACAACTGACAACCATCACTAAGGTCGTCAGTCTGCAATTTGCAACTAACTCCTAACTCTCGGCAATCCTTACCTGTCTGACCGCTAGTCGCAAACAGACAAGTAAGCCAATTGCCCTAGTACATTTATCCGACTGTCCACCCCGTTCACGTACGGCAAATTTATGCGGCCATGCTGCTCGTCCGTCCGAAACGGCGTGTCAGTGCTCGTTCAAGCCATCCCAGCAATGCGTCAATGACGAATGCAAGTACAATGGCCCCAACAGCTCCCGCAACGATCAATTCCGGCTTATTCACGCCAAGACCGGATACGATAAGCTGTCCAAGACCACCTGCACCGATCAGTGCTGCAAGCGTGGCCCAACTGATAATATATACGGTCGTAATTCGTATCCCCG
>Ga0102589_1000775_pt1 | contig 54051 bp, 64 predicted proteins | sample AraplaMF_Col_mLB_FD_76858 | JGI IMG/M metagenome (GOLD analysis project Ga0102589, IMG submission 76858) | Arabidopsis root microbial communities from the University of North Carolina, USA - plate scrape MF_Col_mLB | ecosystem: Host-associated > Plants > Roots > Endosphere | place: USA...
ATAAAGGAGACATCTTATCCCCGAAGAAAGCTCCAGAAACAATTGCACCAGCAATAAGTGCTGGATCGTATCCAAGAGCAGTACCCATTCCCATAAAAGCAAGTCCTACTGTCGCTGCTGTTGTAAAGGCGCTGCCGATACTTGTTCCGACAATTGCACAAACAACAAAGACTGTCGGGATGAAAATCTTTGGTGCTACAAGCCCGAATCCGTATACCATTAATGTTGGAATTGTCCCAGCAGCGATCCAAACGCTAATTAATACACCGACAAGTAAGAAGATGAAAATGGATGGAATACCAGCTGAAATACTACTTATCATTCCTTTTTCCATAGTAGACCAAGGGATTTTTTTAATAAATCCAAATGCTAATAATACAATAATGCCAAATAAAATTGGAATGTGTGGTGATGTTCCTAATTGAATAACGCTAAAGCCAATACAGAAAAAGATGAAAAATGTTAAAAGAATAGATTCAATTTTTGAAACCATTGTTTGCCCCTCCTAATAATCTAAAATAGTTCTTTTTTATATAAAATTCGCCAATATTGTATATTTCCTTCTAAAATTTAGAATTTTGCGACAAATTACCGGTAATTGTTTAGCATCATAAAAAAACGTCCCTGCATATAAATATGCAGGGACGAAAAGAATCGCGGTACCACCCTAGCTTGTGAAATGAACGTAGCACAAAATAAAGGGTCGTATAATATGCACCAACAGAAAATAAAAAACGCCCCTGCAGTATATGCAGGGACGAAAAAAATCGCGGTACCACCCTAAATTGTGAAACAGTTTCATTTCACCACTCTGTAGAAATAACGGTCCATAACCGTCTTTCACTACTCCAAACGTTTCGTAAAAGAAGCTCCAGGGGGTAATTCATAATTCGCTCTGTACTGGTTCGCACCGACCACCAGCTCTCTGAAATCAGAAAACGAAATACTACTAAATCCTATCATCGCCGATTCATATGATGTTAGTTAAATTTTTATCACATATCTATCACATATGTCAACATATATACTTATTATTTTTTTTAAGAAAATAACGAGAGAATGTTTTTTTTAGTTCTTATTTGTGCGTTATAATGAAAATAGAAAGGAGGGGAGTGAATGAAGAAAAAATTATTTCTTTTGACAACCTTACTTGTTCTTGGTGGAGGTGCTGGAATTTATACAGTATTTGCGGCATCACCAGATCAACCGAAATTAAAGGTTGAGCAAAAAGTAGAAACAAAGGAATTAGAGAAAGTCAAAGAAGAAAAGAATAGAGAGAAAACAGCTGCTAAATTAGGTGTTCCTCTTGAAGGAAAAACAGAAAGAGAAATTCAAAAAGAGTTAAATACAGCAAGGTTTGAAAAGCGTCATGAGCTGCTTATAGAACATGCAAAACAACTTGGAATTGATACTGAAGGGAAAAAAGACGAAGAGATTATTTTGGAAATCGGAAAGATTCAGCATGGAAAATAAAACGACTTATCTTATGATAAGTCGTTCTTTTTTAAGAACATTTACCTTTTAAAATAATTGACAGTATTTTAATTTTAATGTTAACTATATTTATATAAAAGTTAACATTAGGGGTGACAATTGTGACTGTTAGTAGCAATACAAGTAAAAGAACAACCTATACATATGAAGAGTTGGCTGAGAAAAATAAAGCATACGTATGGCATCCATTTACGCAAATGAAGGACTATTTAGCGGAAGATCCAGTTATTATTGAGCGAGGAGAAGGCCGTAAATTATATGACGTAAATGGAAATGGTTATTGGGATGGCGTTTCATCCATTTGGCTTAATGTTCATGGACATCATGTTCCTGAATTAGATAATGCAATTCGTGAACAATTAAATAAAGTCGCGCATTCGACTATGCTAGGACTTGCAAATGTGCCATCGATTTTACTTGCAGAAAAGATCATTGAAGTTGTTCCGGAAGGTTTGAAAAAAGTATTCTATTCAGATTCTGGTTCTACAGCTGTTGAAATTGCAATTAAGATGGCTTTTCAATATTGGCAGCATAAAGGAAAACCTAAAAAACAAAAGTTTATTACATTAAAAGAAGCATATCATGGAGATACAATTGGAGCTGTTTCAGTAGGAGCGATTGACTTGTTTCACCAAGTGTACAGTTCGCTCTTATTTGAAGCAATAAAAATGCCATATCCATATACATATCGTTCTCCTTATGGGGATGACAAAGAACAAATTGTTCAAAAACATTTGGAAGAAATGGAAGAGTTATTAAAAGAAAAACATGATGAGATTGCAGCGATTATTGTAGAGCCGTTAATGCAAGGTGCAGGCGGTATGATTACAATGCCGAAAGGATATTTAAAAGGTCTTCGAGATCTTTGTACAACATATAATGTTTTATTTATTACAGATGAGGTGGCAACGGGATTTGGTCGTACTGGAAAAATGTTTGCTTGTGAACATGAAAATGTTACACCGGATATTTTAACAGCTGGAAAAGGCTTAACCGGTGGGTATTTACCGGTAGCTATTACTGTGACAACAGATGAAATTTATGATGCTTTTTTAGGTAGCTATGAAGAGCAGAAAACATTTTTCCATGGTCATAGTTATACCGGCAATCCATTAGGTTGCGCAGTTGCAATTGCTAATTTAGAACTTTATGAAAAAACAAATCTAGTAAAAGATGTTGCATACAAAGCAGAATATGTAGGGAAACAATTGGAAGCACTTTATGAATACAAACATGTTGGAGATATTCGTCAGTGTGGATTGATGGTAGGAATTGAACTTGTGAAAAATAAAGAAACGAAAGAGCCGTTTGAGTGGACGGAGCGAGTAGGCGTGGAAGTGTGTAAGCGATCAAGAGAACTAGGAATGATTTTACGTCCGCTTGGTAATACCATTGTATTTATGCCACCGTTAGCATCTCAAGTAGATGAGATTGATGAAATGCTGCACATTTTATATCAAGCAATTGCAGATGTTACGGAGGGAGAATAATGGGTGGCTTTTTTATAACGGCAACGGATACGGAAGTGGGAAAAACAGTTGTTACAGGTGCATTAGCAGGAGTATTTAGAAATCGCGGGTATAACGCAGGGATATATAAACCATTGCAAAGCGGGCACATCGCTTCGAATCCAGAAGGGGATGCAGTTAGATTGAAAATGGCATCAGGAGTAATGACAGAGGCTGATCGCATTTGTCCTTATTCTATTGAAGAACCTCTCGCGCCAAGATTGGCAATGCGGCGAGCAGGAAGAACTGTGACACTAGCACAAATTACGGCTCATTATAATGAGTTAATGACAGAATTTGATAGTTTGCTTGTAGAAGGTGCAGGTGGTCTTGCAGTCCCATATACAGAAGATGCTTTAGTGGTTGATTTTGCAAAGGAATTGAAATTACCACTTATTATTGTCGCGCGTCCGGCGTTAGGTACTGTGAATCATACCGTTTTAACGATTTCGTATGCGAAAGCCCATGGTTTAACAGTTGCGGGTGTTATTTTATCCGGCTGTAAGGAATGTGAGAAGGAACGTGTGCAAGAGAATAAAGAAATGATTGAGGAGTTAAGTGGTATTCCGGTTTTGGGTTTACTACCAGAGCTTCAAGAAGGGTTTACGCGTGAAGAACTATTGAGAGCAGCAGAAGAGAATATTACGATTTCAAATTTAGAGGAGTTCGTCAAACATGGATCAAACGTGGAATCTACACTTTCACTCTAGTTTAGATCGTTTGAAAGAGAAATCACAATATCGACATGTAGTTATGACTGAGCAAGTTGAAGAACCATGGCTTATTAGGAATGGAAAACGTATGTTAAATTTAGCTTCGAATAACTATCTAGGCTTGGCGGGAGATAGACGATTAAAAGAAGCGTCTATTGTAGCGACAAAGGAATATGGAGTAGGAGCGACAGCATCACGACTTGTTGTAGGAAATTATGCACTATATGAAGAGGTCGAACAGAGTGTTTGTGATTGGAAAGAAACTGAAAAAGCAATCATTGTGAACAGTGGATATTCAGCAAATGTCGGGGCAATCTCTTCTTTAGTTGGGCGTCACGATATTGTTTTTAGCGATAAGTTAAATCATGCCAGCATTGTTGATGGGATTATGCTTAGCGGTGCAGAACATAAAAGATATCGACATAATGATTTAGAATATTTGGAAAGATTGTTGCGGATGGCACCTGTCGCAAAGCGAAAGTTAATCGTAACAGACACGGTTTTCAGCATGGATGGAGATGTTGCGCATCTAAAAGAGTTGATTATGCTGAAAGAAAAATATGGAGCATTATTGATGGTTGATGAGGCGCATGCAGGTGGAATATATGGAAAGCATGGTGCTGGTTTAGCGCATGTAGAGCAGGGACTTTCTGAAGGAATCGACATTCATATGGGAACGTTTAGTAAAGCGCTAGGGTGTTATGGAGCTTATTTAGCAGGTGATGCAATTTGTATCGATTATATGAAAAACACGATGAGAAGCTTCATTTTCACAACAGCATTACCGCCAGGGACACTTGGCGCAATGAAACGTGCAATTGAAATTGTGAAGGAAGATGAGGGAAGACGGCAGCGGCTCTTAGAAAATGGAGCTTATTTCCGCAATGCTTTAGAAGAAGTTGGTTTCAATATTGGTGATAGTTCAACACATATAGTACCAATTATTGTGGCGTCGAATGAAGCTACGCTACATTTTAGTGAAAAACTGCAGGAGGCAGGAATTGCTGCAATTGCTATCAGGCCACCAACTGTTCCATATAATAGTTCGCGAATCCGATTCGCAGTTACATCTGAACATACAAAAGCTGACTTACAATGGGCTATTGAGCAAATCATTCGAATTGGTAAAGAAGAGGGGGAATGAGATGAAACAGCCCGAGCTTATTTTCATTCCTGGATGGGGGATGGAAAAACAAGTATGGGATCCATTACTTCCATATTTTCAGGAATATTCTGTCTGGCATGTTGAATGGCGTGGTGTAAAAGAACTTAGTGAGTTTGCAGAACGAGTAGCAGAAGCTGCAAGAGGGCAGGATGTGATTTTGATTGGATGGTCACTTGGTGCATTAGCTGCCCTTCAAGCATGTGATAGAGTGCGGGTAAAAGGGATGATTCTAATAGGTGGTACAGCAAAGTTTACAGTGGATGAAAATTACGAGAGTGGATGGAAACTTCTTTTTGTAGAGCGGATGAAAAGAAGTTTAGTGAAGCGAAAGGACCACACATTGGAGCGTTTCTATAAAAGTATGTTTACAAAACAAGAGATAAAAGATAGTGAACAATTTGAAGACATTGCAGAACGTTTTCAAGGTGATTTCATTGAATCTTTACAGCTGGGACTTGATTATTTAATAGAGATGGATATGAGAAGTCAGTTAAAGCATGTAAAGATGCCGGTATTACTTCTTCATGGAGAACAGGATGCGATATGTCCACTATCTGCTGCTCGCTATATACAAGAAAATACGAATGGGGCGCTTAAAGTAATAAATGGAGCTGGGCATGCACTTTGTGTAACTGATTCCGAATATTGCGCAAATGAAATCATCCAGTTTGTAGAGGGGATACAAAATGATCAACAAAACGTTATTACAAAAACGATTTAATGGGGCAGCTGTATCCTATGATCAATATGCAAGTGTACAAAAAAAGATGGCGCAACAATTAATTTCTATAATGAAAAAACACTATCACAAGATGTCGTCTATCCGTATTTTAGAACTCGGATGTGGCACAGGCTATTTGACTGAGCAATTAGCTGTTTCCTTTCCAAATGCAGCAATTACTGCAATTGATTTTGCTGAAAGTATGATTGCTGTTGCGAAAACGAGAAATCACGTGGAATCTGTGACATTTCGGTGTGAAGATATTGAACATCTTACATTAAGTGAGTCATTTGATGTCATTATTTCAAGTGCAACATTTCAATGGCTAAACGATTTGCAAACAACGGTGAAACGTTTATATCATCATCATTTATTTGAGGATGGCTTGTTGTTATTTTCAACATTTGGAGAGCAAACATTTCAAGAACTTCATACGGCATTTCAAAGTGCTAAAGAAGAAAGAAATATGCAAAATGATGCATCTGTTGGACAACATTTTTTAACGAGAGAACAGCTGCAAGATGTATGTGAAAGTGTAACAGGGGATGTTCATGTTTCTGAAACATGTTACATAGAGAAGTTTGCTACAGTTCGTGAGTTTCTGCAATCGATTCGGAAAGTAGGCGCGACGAATAGCAATGCAGAATCTTACTGTCAAAGCCCGTCTATCTTTCGAACTATGCTCCGCATATACGAAAAAGATTTCACGGAAGAAGGGCAAATTGTAGCAACGTACCATGCTTTATTTGCGTATATTGAAAAAGAGGGGAAGAGAAGAAATGAAACAAGTACAAACAAAAGTAGATTGGAAGCAAATTGCATCTGAAGTAGTAGAGGGCAGAAGTATAACGAAAGAAGAAGCGATAGCTATTTTAGAAGCAGATGATACAGAAGTATTAGAGATTATGAATGCAGCTTATATCATACGTCATCATCATTTTGGTAAAAAAGTAAAATTAAATATGATTATTAATACGAAGTCTGGATTATGCCCAGAAGATTGTGGGTATTGCTCACAGTCTATCGTTTCAGAGGCACCAATCGATAAGTATGCATGGTTAACACAGGAAAAAATTATTGAAGGTGCACACGAAGCAATTCGCCGTAAAGCGGGTACATACTGTATTGTTGCATCTGGTCGTCGTCCAACTGATAAAGAAGTAAATCATGTTATCGGTGCAGTGAAAGAAATCCGTGAAACAACGGATTTGAAAATTTGCTGCTGCTTAGGTTTTTTAAATGAGGATCAAGCAGGACGCTTAGCAGAAGCAGGTGTTCACCGTTATAACCATAACTTAAATACACATGCAAACAATTATGATAGCATTTGCTCAACACATACGTATGATGATCGTGTAGATACAGTAGAAAAAGCAAAGCAAGCGGGTATTTCCCCATGTTCTGGTGCGATTTTTGGAATGGGGGAAACGAAAGAGCAGCGCGTTGAAATTGCGCTTGAATTACAACGTATAGATGCGGATTCTATTCCATGTAACTTCCTTGTTGCTGTAAAAGGAACACCGCTTGAAGGACAGAAAGAATTAACACCAGTAGAATGTTTAAAAGTACTAGCGATGATGCGATTTGTCAATCCATCAAAAGAAATTCGAATTTCCGGTGGTCGCGAAATTAATTTGCGATCTGTGCAGCCGCTTGGCTTATTCGCAGCAAATTCAATCTTTGTTGGTGATTATTTAACAACAGAGGGGCAAGAGCCAACAGCAGATTGGAATATGATTGAAGATTTAGGGTTTGAGATTGAGGAATGTGCGCTGTAACAATGAGGGGGAAAGCCCCTTTGTAGATTAGAATAATCGAATAAAGTTTATACAAAACAGCCATTTTTTCATGGAATATTTATGAAAGGATGGCTGTTTTATGGTTTCCATTACAAAGGAAAATATTTTCTTTTGTGTACAAACACCTTTTTCCACTAATAAATAACACATATGGAAAATGAAGGAGGGGTGATTGAAATAAAAAGGTAAATAAAAAAATATTTCGATTATATTGTGATTGGTGCTGGAACTACCGGAGGGGTAATCGCTAAAGAATTGACAGATGATAAATGTACTTCCGTGCTAGTTCTTGAAGCAGGGACAAATATGACGAATCAATTAAGTAATCCTTCTGTGGTGAATGCACTTACCTTAGCTACTGATAATAAGTTTTCATTTAATATTTTGTCTAAAATAGAGCAAGTAATTGGGCGGCAACTTAGATTGCCAGATGGTAATCCTTCTATGCCTGCACAGATAATCGCTTTAAATGCAGTGCGATTTATTCAAGAAGATTTTTGCCCATATAGTATGGATGACAGTGATCTTGAATGTTAGGAAGATTAATAATTAAATGTTAAAAAAGTCGTTTTTTCTTGTGAACGTTTTCTATTACTTCGTCTTAATTAAGCAATAATTGTGAAATATTAACATTAGCTTTCTTAGAAATTTAGCTTATTTCAACACCGTTCAAGTTTTGAACGATGTTACTTAATTAAGAGATGAATAAAAATTGATTGTAGCTTTATGAATGTAGTCTTTCGTGAAATTTTATTGTAAATAAAATGTAATAAAGTACCTCTAGTCCTTCAGATAAGTAGCTTTTTAGTAAAAAATTTAATTGTGTGGGCGAATTTTCCACCCTGTAATTGTACATAGTAAAGGTGTAATTTATTTCGGGTTGGAGGATTTCAAATGCACAAATATATACTAGCTATTATGACCTTTCTTATTTTATTAAAGGCAATAAGCACCGATCCTGTTAAGGCAGCTGAAAATCCGGAACAGAAAGAAATGCAGCAAAGAATCGAACAGCATTTTCGAACAAAAGCTGAGCATTTTGGTATTGAAACTGAAGGGAAGGATCTAAAAGAAGTAAGAAAAGAGCTACATATTGTAGAGGAAGAAAAGAAGCGAGAAAATGTCTGGAAAACAGCTCAAAATCTTCGTATTAAGACAGAAGGAAAAACGATGGCTGAATTGATAAAAGATGTGCGGAAAAAAGTGGGAAAATAAATAGAAGAAAAAAGAGGCGAAAGCCTCTTTTTTTATGCCCATTGTTTTGATAAATGAGCCATTTCAATCGCAGCAACTGCAGATTCATATCCTTTGTTGCCAGCTTTTGTACCAGCACGTTCAATTGCTTGTTCAATTGTTTCAGTCGTTAATACGCCGAAAATAACTGGGATGTCTGTTTGTAATGATAAAGAGGCAACACCTTTTGCAACTTCATTACAAACATAATCATAATGAGTTGTAGCACCGCGAATGACTGTACCTAGTGTAATGACAGCATCGTATTTGCCGCTGTTTGCCATTTTCTTTGCGATTAATGGGATTTCAAATGCGCCTGGAACCCATGCAACATCAATATCATTTTCTTCTACACCATGTCGTTTTAAACCGTCTAGTGCACCGCCTAGTAGTTTGCTCGTAATAAATTCATTGAAACGTCCAACAACAATCCCTACTTTTAATCCTGTACCAACTAAATGACCTTCGAATACCATAATATATCTCTCCTTTAATTATAATTAATAGATTATAAGTTTAATAGGTGACCTAATTTTTCTACCTTTGTTTGTAAATATGTTTTGTTTTCTTCTTTTGTTGGCATTTGCAATGGTACGCGTTCGACAACTTCTAAATCATAACCTTGCAAACCTGCGATTTTTCTTGGATTATTCGTTAATAAACGCAATTGCTGTAACCCTAGATCTTTTAAGATTTGGGCACCAATACCGTAATCGCGAAGATCGGCAGGAAATCCTAGTTTTTCATTTGCCTCAACAGTATCTAATCCTTCTTCTTGTAATTTGTATGCACGGAGCTTATTCAGCAAGCCAATCCCGCGGCCTTCTTGGCGCATATAAAGAAGAATACCTTTTCCTTCGCGTTCAATTTGAGAAAGAGCAGCATGAAGCTGTGGACCACAGTCACAGCGGCATGAACCGAAAACATCGCCAGTTAAACATTCAGAATGCACACGAACGAGAACAGGTTCACCAGTAGAAATGTCTCCTTTTACGAGAGCGATATGTTCTTTCTGATCCAATGAGTTGGAATAACCGATTGCATGAAATGTACCGAAATCTGTCGGTAATGTAATTTCAATCTCCCTTGTCACGAGCGTTTCATGATGGCGGCGATAGGCGATTAAATCTTCAATCGTAATCATTTTTATATTAAATTGTTTTGCAACTTGTACTAAATCAGGAACACGTGCCATCGTGCCGTCTTCATTTATAATTTCACAAATAACTCCGGCTGGTTCTGCGCCACATAATTTTGCTAAATCAACAGCTGCCTCTGTATGCCCAGCGCGGCGCAGGACTCCACCTTCTTTGGCGATTAAAGGAAAGATATGACCCGGACGATTAAAATCTGTTCCTTTTGAATCCGGATTTAATAATTCGCGCACAGTCGTTGCACGTTCGTAAGCACTAATACCTGTTGTTGTAGAAATATGGTCAACGCTTACTGTAAACGCAGTATGATGAGAATCTGTATTATGAGAAACCATAGGCTCTAACTGTAAGCGTTCCGCATATTGTTCTGTAATCGGTACACAGACAAGGCCACGGCCATGTGTAATCATAAAATTAATTGTTTCTGGTGTAATGTTCTCTGCTAAAGCGATGAAATCTCCTTCGTTTTCACGGCTTTCATCATCACATACGATGACGACTTTTCCTTGTTTTAAATCTTCTAGTGCTTCTTCAATACGATGAAACATTGTGCTTCCTCCTTATAGAAATCCGTTTTCTTGTAAAAAGCTTTCTGTAACTGAAGTGCTTCGCTTTGTTGGCTTTGAAATAAAACGTTCGATATATTTTCCAATCATGTCACATTCAATATTCACAATATCTCCCGCCGCTTTTTTACCAATGATAGATTCGCTTACGGTATGTGGAATGAGCGAGATTGTAATGGAAGATTCATCTATATCAAATATTGTTAAACTTGTGCCATCAACAGCAATGGACCCTTTTTGTAAACAATAACGGAGTAAATCATCTGGAATTCCAATTTTGTAATATATAGCATTGTAGTGCTGTTTTTTATTTAAAATGGTTCCAATTCCATCGATATGCCCTGTGACGAAATGTCCACCAAAGCGTCCGTTTGCAGCCATTGCTCGTTCTAAATTTACTTTAGAACTGGTGTCGAGCATACGTAATGATGTCGCTCGCACCGTTTCAGGCATCGCATCAACAGTAAAAGAAGACGCTGTAAAAGAAGTGACGGTTAAACAGATCCCATTTACAGCAATACTGTCTCCTAGTTTTACGTCTGACAAGATTGTGTTTGCTGTAATTGTTAGCTTCATCGCTTCTCCACTTTGCCTGATATTCGAAACAGTTCCAAGTTCTTCTACAATTCCTGTAAACATGCAGGCACCTCATTTCGCACACTAGCAACGATTTTTATATCATCACCAATTTGTTTCATCTCTTGAATTTGCAAGGAAATTGCATCTTGCAGTTTTATAAAGCCGGTGCCACCAAACATAGTTGGAGCATCTTTTCCGCCGATTAATTTTGGACTTATATAGGTCACAATTTCATTGAAACACTTTGTTTCTAAAAAGCTCGCGTGTACCGATTGTCCACCTTCAACAAAGAGTGAAAGGATTTGTTTCTCACCGAGAAGGAGGAGAAGGTCGCGTATTTCAATTTGGCTCGTCTTCATTTGAAGTACAGATACCGCCTGAGATTCGTAGCCCGCTATTTTTTCTTTATTTACATCTTTTCCAACAATAATCCATGTTGGTGCCATCTCGTCTGTAATGACATGAGAGGATAGCGGAGTTCGTAAATGTGTATCTAAAATAATACGAATCGGATGCTTGCCGCCGTTTGGAAGGCGTGTTGTTAAAGATGGATTATCAGATATGACAGTATTCACTCCGATAAGGATGGCATCGTGCGTATGGCGATATTGATGAACATCCATGCGCGCAGTTTCACTTGTAATCCATTTACTTTCTCCTGTAGAGGTCGCTATTTTTCCGTCTAAACTCATCGCTGTTTTTATTGTTACGAACGGCAGTTTCGTTTTCATATAGTGGAAAAAGTACCGGTTTAATGCGGTGGCCTCTTCTTCGAGAACACCAGTAGTTACGCTAATACCAGCTTTTTGCAAACGTTTTGCGCCGCTACCTGAAACGAGCGGATTGCAATCAAGTGTGGCAATTACAACACGTTTCACCTTTTTTTCAATAAGTAGATCGCAGCACGGTGGAGTTTTTCCAAAGTGACTACACGGCTCTAACGTTACATATACAGTGGAGCCGTTTGCTTTATCACCGGCCATGCGAAGAGCGTGAACTTCAGCGTGTTCTTCGCCTGCACGCAGATGCGCTCCCATTCCAACGATGTTTCCATCTTTTACAACAACAGCACCGACCATTGGATTTGGACTTGTTTGACCTGCAGTACTTTGTGCTAATTGCAAGGCAATCCTCATATATTCTTGGTCTGTCATTCTTTTCACCTCTCCTAAGAAAAATCAAAAAACCCCAAGGATAATAGTATCCTTGGGGTTTGGGAGACGTGATTTCTAGTAATATAGTTCGAATACGAGAGTATAGGAAAGAAGCCTAACGATAATTGATATTTTTGCACGAGAAAAAAGCCTAGCAAACTATCAATTTTTTATACGCTAGTCGTATCTTTTTATTTCAGCATAGAAAAATAGGTATATGAAATAAAACATATACAGTGATTCAAAACGAATCAGTAAAAATGTGTACGCCAAAATAAAAGTGTATTCGCTATATAAGCACTAGAAAACATATCCTTCTCCCATCCAGACTATACTGTCGGCCCTAGAATTTCACTAGATCCACCGTTTCCGAGTTGGAAACGGGTCACGGACTTAGAAGTGTGCACTTCATCACCGCCGGTTGGGAATTTCACCCGACCCCGAAGGATGCTGTTTGCTCACATTATAGCACAAAAAAGAAAAAGGGATAGTAAAAAATATTCGAATGTGAAGAATTGTATGAAAATGAAGGGGGAAATTAATTTTGTTATACTATATAAATACAAATTGAAAACTTGATAGAAAACCTTTTCTTTTTAGGGGAGGAGAGAGAGTCCGAGGCGGTTCACCCCATGCCATGTTAAACAAAAGGAGAAAATAAATGGAGGTCTGCTTTTGTTTTCATAGCCGCGACTTAAATGTTGGAGAATCAAAATGTATATATAGTATGGGAAAGATTTCAGTATATGTAAACGAGGTGGAAATATGAAATATATTGCAGTAGGAATCGGTGGTATTGTTGGAGCTTTAGCACGATACGAATTAGGACAATGGGCTGGTATTCATTCAGTCGATTCTTTTCCGCTGGCAACATGGTCAGCGAATATGATTGGTAGTTTTTTATTGGCATTTTTAACGATGTATTTGTTTCGTATGAAACATGTTTCACAAGTGATAATGAGTAGCATTGGAACAGGAATGATTGGTTCTTTTACCACTTTTTCAACATTTAACGTAGAGACGTTGAAATTCATGCAGCATGAAGCGTTTCTTATGGCATTTTATTATGTAAGTACAAGTGTAGTTGGAGGATTGCTCTTTTCTTTATTTGGATTTTATCTTGGAAATGCATTATATGAAAAAAGCATGAAGAAAGAAGGAGCACTATGAATATATTGCTTGTAGGAATCGGTGGTTTTTTTGGAGCAATTGCTAGATTTTCTATTAGTAATGCAATGAAAGAAAAGTACGGAAGCTTGTTTCCATATGGAACACTATTTGTAAATATATTAGGCTCATTTTTACTAGGTCTATTGTATGGAGCTGAGGTGAGTAGTACATGGCTATTATTATGCGGAACAGGATTTATGGGAGCATTTACTACTTTTTCAACATTTAAGCTTGAAATTGTTCAATTGATACATAAGCGAGAAGGACAAAAGGCTGTATTGTATTTAATAATGAGTTATATGCTAGGCATTTTTTCAGCATTTTTAGGTTTTTATATAGGGCATATATAAGAAGCGCGCGCAAGTCATTGCGCGTGCTTCTTATATCATTATTCTCCCTTTGGTGCTCGAACAACAGATTCAAATATGCCTTTATGCGAAGCGTCGCAATAAGGCATATTTTTTGATAAGCCACAGCGACATAAAGAAAATGCAGGTTTTGCCGGGAAAGCATTCCCTTGTGAGTCGATTAATTCCACATCCCCTGTAATGCGAAATGAACCATTATCATTTACTTTAATTTGAACTTTTGCCAACGTTATTCCCCTCCTCTCAAACGCTTATGTTCATCATATAATTGTAGGAAGCACTTGACAATAAGAAAACAGTTCTTTGTGTGTAGGGGCAGAGAATGTTATAATAACGTTTATAACTGAAATACAGTAAGGTGACGAAACATGAATAAACAATTACGTACATTACAAAATATTGCAAATGAGCGCACTTGGGCATCGTTTTTAAATGATAATCATCCATATAGCTTACTTCATTGGTCGATTGCAGGTGTGGGACAAGAAGCAAAAGATGTGTGGCTTTTGCAAGATGAGGTAACATTTCAAACGACAGAATTTCAAACGCTTGATGAAGCGGTAAAATGGATTTCTGAAAATATGGAACAAGTTACAGATGTTTTAGCGCAGTAATATGAAAAAACAGGCTTATGCAAGCCTGTTTTTTGTTTCTTTTACATATGTTTCTAAGAATTGATCAACGGCATCCTCATACTCTTGTTTATTTTCGTTATAAGAGCAAGCGTGTGCACCGTGTTCTGCAATAAAGAGCTGTTTATTATTTTCTTTTGCTTCATAAAGGGCTTTTGTCATATCACATAAAATATAGTCATCGTCTTTACTATGAATAAAAAGGACTGGATTATTTATGTTTTTTACACAATCGATAGGAGAAACTTCACGTATTGTATAACCGTCTCGTACTTTTAAAACGGCATTTGCCAATGGTAGTAGTGGCCATTTTGGTAAATGAAACTCGACTTTTAAGCGATGGTGTAATTGTTCGTAGAAGTCAGAAAATGGACAATCTGCAATGTAAAAATCAGCACCGTCTTCCACCATACCTGCGTATTGCAGCAATGTCGCTGCTCCCATTGATTCTCCATGAACACCAAGTATAATATTTGTACCAAAACGGTCTTTGAGCCAGTCAACTACCGTCTTTAAATCATATTTTTCGTAATAGCCATAACTTGTCGTTTTACCACCTGTTTTACCATGGCGACGATGATCATAAATAAATACATTGTAGCCTCTGTTTAAAAATAAATTTGCATATTTGACAGAGTTTATTTTATTTACGGTTACACCGTGGCAAAAAATCATAAATTTATTAGAATTGCCTGCAGAAATGTAGTAGCCGTGAAGGTCGTATTTAAATTGAGACGGGATACGAACCTCTTCTTTTGGAATGGCGTTAAAATCCTCTAAGCGAAAGTGTTTTTTTGTTTCACGTTCTAAAATTTCTTCCTCTGTTTTTTTCTTTAAATACATTACTTTATTGGTAAAGAAAATACCGATACCAATTAATGCTCCTATTATGGTTAGCAATGCTGTAAAAAAACGTTTCATATCTTCCCTCATCCTCCAAATATCTCTGCATATGATACACTTATATTGTATCATAATGATGTAAAAGGGGGAGAGAGTGGGACATGATTCGAATACAAAAAATCACAGTGGAAATGAGAAAAACAATTGAACTTTTTATGCATGAAAATTGGGGAAGCACGTTGATGGTTTCACGTGAAAGAGCACATCAGTTAGATCAATTGCCTGGTTTTATTGCAACTGAAGATAACAGAATAATAGGAATCATTACATATGAAATAAAAGAAAATGATTGTGAGATTGTTTCTTTAGATAGCTTTAAGGAGAACAAGGGAATTGGAACTAAGCTTGTAGAGTACGTAATTGATATTGCAAAAAAACAATGTTGTAAAAAGGTGTGGCTTATTACAACAAATGATAATACAAACGCACTTCGTTTTTATCAGAAACGTGGTTTTATGATGACGAATTTATATATTGATGCGGTCAAGGAAGCAAGGAAGATAAAGCGAGAAATTCCGCTTATTGGCTATGATAACATCGCGATTTTACATGAAATTCAACTAGAAAAAATGAATTTATAAAATCCATCTTTATATATGTTGAAGATGGAAAATGTAAGAAGTATTTTATGTAACAATTTTCAGAAATATAAAATAATAACCTTGACGAATACCCTACTTTGTTTTAGGTTTAAATTGTAAGCTATTACCATATTAAGGGGTGACGATGTGGCAACCATACGTGATGTTGCAAAATTGGCCGGTGTTTCAGTCGCAACCGTTTCACGAGTCATTAATGAAAAAGGGTATGTTCATGAGGATACAGTAAAACAAGTAAAACAAGCAATTGAAGAACTACAGTATAAACCAAATGCTGTAGCGAAGGCGTTATTTAAAAAATCTTCGACAATGATTGCTATATTAGTATCAAATTTAGAAGATCCATCCTATATAACATTACTTCGTTCAGTAGAAGAGGCTGCATATAAAGAAGGATATCAAATTGTTATTTGTAATACAGAAAATAAAACAGGATATATAGATATATTAATGCAAAATAATATTGCTGGCGTTATTATGACGAAAGATGTATTTGAGCATGTGAAGCAACTTTCCCTTCCATTTGTTGTACTTGAGGGCGGAACAGAGGCAGCATCTATTTCTACATATTATGAAAGTGGTAGAAAGGCCGTTACTGTATTGAAAGAAAAAGGTTGTCATTTTCTTGCTTATATTGGGGATAAGATAGAAGACGAAGCAATGGAAGAGCACACTGCTGGTTTTTTAGATGCTGTTTGGGATGAAGGAATTGCTTATCGAGAAGAAAAAATAAAGGGACAAGATGAGGAAAGTCAAATTGCTGAATTATTACGGAAGCATCCTTATATAGATGGTATAGTAGCTGCTAGCGATGCGATTGCAATTGCTACAATTCGCGCGGCGAATGCTCTTGATCTCCATATACCGAATCATTTGCAAGTCATTGGTTTTAAGGGAAGTTTACAAGGTGAATGGGTTACGCCGTCTTTGACAACAATTGGAAGTTGTTTTGAAAGGCGAGGAGTATTAGCTGTACAAAGATTGGTAGGGAAAATGAAAAAGGAACAAGTAAAACTTGAGGAAGTGAAGCAAGAGTTTATATTAATCGAACGAGAATCTACAAAGTAAAAGGTGCGTCTAGTAAACGCACCTTTTTTATAATGTTATAGCAGCAATAAAGCCGAATATAAGTAACGGAATATTGTAGTGAAGAAAAGTTGGGACACACGTATCCCATATATGATGATGCCTGCCATCAGCATTTAAACCTGAGGTAGGTCCTAGTGTACTATCAGATGCTGGAGAACCAGCATCACCTAATGCACCAGCTGTACCGATAATCGCGATGGTTGCCATCGGGCTAAACCCAAGTTGGATACATAGCGGGACGAAGATGGTTGTTAAAATCGGAATGGTAGAAAAGGAAGAACCGATTCCCATCGTAACGAGCAGACCGATAACAAGCATAAGAAAGGCAGCGAGCGGTTTGCTGTTTCCAATTAAATTGACGCTTGTCTGAACAAGTGATTCAACATGCCCTGTTTTCCGAAGAACTGCTCCGAATCCAGCGGCAGAAATCATGACGAAACCGATAAATGACATCATTCGCATACCACTTGTTAAAATAGCATCAGCTTCTTTTAAAGGAAGGCTACCACTAACGGATAATACAATGATTCCAGCTAGTGCGCCAAAAATCATGGATTCTGTTGCTAGCTGCACACTTAGTGTTGCGATAATAGACAATAACCCAAAGGAAATGCTTCTTTTTGTATAAGGAGCGGCTTCATCAGATGTGGCATGAATAGGTTCGGTGTGATAAGTACGTGGTTTACGATATGTAATGAAAACAGCGATACATAGACCGATAATCATTCCTATTGCTGGAATTGTCATTGCTTTTGGGATAAGCGCTACATCAAATGTAAGTCCGCTTTGCTGTGCATTTGTTTGTAGTACATCGTGATAAATTTTTCCAAATCCGGCTGGAACCCACATGTAAGGAGTGATTAATCCGAATGTAATAATACATGTAACAAGCCGGCGGTCCACTTTCAGTTCATTTAGTACTTTTAAAAGCGCTGGAATTAGGATAGGGATAAAAGCAATATGAACCGGAATAACATTTTGTGAAAAACAAGCCATTGCCAAAATAATAAATAAAATGAGTATTTTTGAATATGTTTGCTTTTGTGTGTCTTTTTCATTACCAACTAAGTTCAGTGCAGTATGAATCATAGCGTCGGGCAGACCTGTTTTGGAAAGAGAAATAGCAAATCCTCCGAGCATGGCGTAACTTAAAGCGATTGGAGCACTGTTTCCAAGACCCGTAGTAAAAGTATTGATTGTTTCTGAAATTCCAAGTCCACCAATTAGTCCACCTGTTAAGGCACCGACGATAATAGCGACAATGACTTGGACACGTAATAAACTAAGCAGTAGCATCACTGCTACTGCGATGAGTACAGCGTTCATAATAAATGTAATCTCCCTGATCTTTTTCTGTTTGTGCAGCTTATTCTGGATAGAAATGCTTACTAACTTGAGTAAAGTTGCAACATGTAATTATAAAATGTTTTCTGTGAAATGTAAAAGGTATAACGATTACTAGTGCAGAAAAGATAGCTCTTGTTTAATAGAGCATAAAGACTTTGCAAACAGTTTAGGTTCTTCTAAATTTGGTGAATGAGCAGAGTTTGGGAACCAAATCATTTTTTTGATGGGTGCTTGAATTGTATCGCAATATTGTTGAACGAGTGCATAAGGTGTTTGATAGTCGAAACGACCAGAACAAAAATAAACAGGTACGGAAAGTTTTGAGATTGAAGAAAAGAAATCTACTGTCAGCATTTCTTCCCATAATGCCCCAGATTTCATATTTCCTGCGAGAAATCTCACCCAATCTAGCAATGTATATTCTGAAGAAAATAGTCCTTTACGAATGAAAGAAAACGAAGTCCCGTTTTGAACTGCTCCTCCAAATGTACCGAGCCACTTCCTTTGAATGATAAGACGCCGCATATCTAGAAAAGGAGGTTTTCCTAGTTTTGTTAGAGAGGTCAATGCCCGCTCGTGTCCATGTTTTTTTGCAGAATGAATTAAATGCTGATAGAGCAATTCTTCGTTTTGCTTCATATGTACAATCTGACCGATGCCAATGTAGGCTTCGATGTATTCTGGATATTGATTTGCAATTTGTAGACCGATAATACTTCCCCAAGAATGTCCAGCGAGAAATAGTTTTTGTTTTTTGAAGCGAGAAAGAAGGTATTTTATTACTTCAAGTGCATCTAAAACAAATTGTTCAATTGTGAAAGGTGCTTTTATATCCCGCCAAGAAAAAGATTTTCCTGCTCCACGTTGATCCCAATTGACAACAATAAAGTGCTTTTCTAAATCTTTTTGAAAATGGCGAATGAATCCAATTTGTGCCGTGCCAGGACCGCCATGACAGCATAATAAAATAGGTTGATTTACGTCTTGACCACGAATGAGTAGAGATTGCTGATGCTTGTTAATCGTCATGCTTTCTATCGTAGCGACGCTATTTGAAGTTGGATTCTTAAATTCGTTGTAAAACTGTGGAGTGTGGCTACGAAACAGCATATAAAAAACCTCCTTTTCTCTAATGGTATGTATCGCAAGGGTGTACGATTTTGCATATACTATTAAGAAATTATTGTATCATAACATGCCGACTGTATTTCAACTATGAGAGCTCAGGGAGAGGGGGAAGAAAGTGACGGTTGGAGAAATTATAGATTGCTTAAACAAACGTGAACCACTTGCTATTATTGCGAAACGCCTCGACATGAGCCCATATGCATTGTCGAAAAAGTTAAGAGTGCTTGGATATGAATATGATGGTGACGGTTGGAGAAATTATAGATTGCTTAAACAAACGTGAACCACTTGCTATTATTGCGAAACGCCTCGACATGAGCCCATATGCATTGTCGAAAAAGTTAAGAGTGCTTGGATATGAATATGATGGTGAACAGAAGAAACGAATATTCATTGGAGAGGGAGAAGAGCCCCGCCATTTATATCTTCAAGAAGCTACTGCGCTTCAATATGTAAAAACAGATTATCAGGTTTTGATTTATGAACAATTGCAAAAAATTTATGAATTACTGCGAAAACGAGAGGAACTTATTATCCCCAAAAGAGTCAAAAGTAATGAGAAGAAAAAACGTACTTTTTCTATATGTACGGAAATTTTAGAGAAACTAGACGTTGTATCGGATGCAACAGGTATTCATAAATCTAGAATTGTAGAAGAAGCGTTGATAGAATTTTTGCGGAAATATGAAGAAGCTGATGAAATGTATCAGGATAAATGAAAGAAAGGATACTATGTTCAATGTAAGAGCATGTATCCTCTGTATTTTTATCTAGCTATTTGTGGATAGTTAGAGTTTTTAGTGAAAGTAAAGGAGTTAGGTGGGGATGAGAAAATCTTCATGGAATAGGCATTTGCCTTGTATAAAACAATTATTATTTTTTAGCTTTTAAAAAATAATATAGGAACCAAACGGCGTGATTTTGTTCATCTGCTGCTGTTCTACGAAATGTCTCTTTAATATATTGATCTGTAGTATCATCTGCAATTTTCAAGTAAAAATCGACTGTTCGTTGCTCATCTTGTAGCGCGTATTCTAATCCATTCACATAAGAATCTGGACATTGTTCAATAATTTTTGGCTGAGGTTGTTTACCGGTTAAATGAATATAAATTTGTACAAATTGCTGGAAATGTTTTATTTCGTCTTGTCGGATTTCGAGTATTTGATTGCGTTCATTATCTTGTGGAGCTAAATTAGCTAATTTAGCATAGCAATTTATTGCACTATACTCTCCGTTAATTGCATTTTCAATGTCATGAATTAGTTTGTCGTTTTGTCTGTATATCAAATTGTAATCATTTGAATAAGAATACATATGTTCACCTCCCAGTTCCTGCTCATATATCCTACGAGAAATCAATATACTGAGTGCATATCCTTTAAAATGTGATTTAGGGGAAAGTGAATTTTTATTGCATGTCCTTTCTCCATAGAGATCAATAAAAAGCCCTGTATTCTAATGGAATACAGGGTTCTTATCATAAAGATTAATTTTTGAAAAATCATAATTTAATAATATAGGTTCTCTCTTTTTTATAAATTTATTTAAAAGAAAAGTTAATTAACTTTTTGAATTCTCCCATCAATAATAGGTTGAATCGGTTCTTTTACTTGTTTTACATAATCCACTAACGCCTCGAAATCAGTTGGTCCTGTTTCGGCATCTTTTCCATTTTTAAAGGATACAAATCCATCACCGCCTGAAGCTAGAAAGGCATTTGCAACGACGCTGTAAGTTTTAGAGGCAACTAACTCTTCTCCGTTTGTTAAGTGGATATTTGTAACTTTTTCACCATTTGGTTTATTCGCATCCCAAGTGTACTGAATACCTGAAATTTGAAGCATTCTTGTTATGTCTTTTTGCCATTGTTGATTTAAAATATCTCGAATGTCTTGACCAGTTAAATTAACTTTTATCAATTGATTCCCAAATGGTTGAATGCCATATAATTCTCCCCAGGTAATATCGCCAGCATCTAGATCATTGCGAATACCACCAGGATTCATGAGGGCAATTTGAGTATTCATGGTCGAGCGCTGAACATCAGCAATTAAATTTCCAAGAGTGGATTCACCCGCGGCATTTTGTTTACGATCCATTGGAGCGGTAGATTTTCCAACAACCTGATTTACAAGAGGAGCAATTTTTTCTTTATACTGATCCATTTTCTTTTTCACTTGTTGGTCAGGTTTTATTCCTTCATGGTAGGTTGTAACAACTTCTGCTTTTTTCTCAATGATATCTTTTGTTTTACGATCAATTTTTACATCGACATCAGCGAAAGCCATTCCATAAGAATTTGCTTGTACGACAAGTTTGTTATTAACGGTTCCATTTACATAAGTGTGACTATGACCGCCGAAAATGACATCGACTTCTGGATCAGTCTCATTTGCTAAGCGAACGATATCGCCATTTGTTACGCCGTTATCATCCGTTGTACCTCCATTATGTGCAAGAACAACGATCGATTTAACACCTAGTTTTTTCAGTTGTTTTACGGATGTGTTAATTGCTTCAACTTCATCTGTAATTTGTACATTTTTTAGCATAGTAGGCATAACAACGTTAGGAACATCCGTTGTTACAACCCCGATAAAGCCGACAGGAACTCCTTGTACCATTTTTACAGTAAATGGTGGTAGAAATAAGCGTCCAGTTGATTTATTGTAGAAATTTGCAGCAACATAAGGGAAGTTTGCTCCTTTAAAATTCCCTGTTTTTTCGTGATACCCACCGTAAATAAGGCGATTCATTTCGTTAATACCTTCGTCAAATTCATGATTTCCAATAGTTCCAACATCAAAACCTAGATCATTTAAAAATTCGATTGTAGGTTCATCTTGCAATAATGCAGAAACTGGAGGACTTGCTCCGACAATATCGCCAGCATGAACCATAAGTGTATTTGGGTTTTGTTTTTCACGATCACGTAAATAAGCAGCTAAGTACTCAGCTCCCCCTGCTTCTTTGTTGTTAATTTTCTTTACAGTGTCTAGTTGACCGTGAAGGTCGTTAATACCAAGCATTTGTACGTCTATGTAGCGATTTTGTTCTGCTGGTACTTGAGATGGAGGTGCAGCAAATACACTTGAAAAAGTAATTGTACTTAATACTAAAGCTGCAGGAATGACTTTTTTCCACATGAGTTTTCTCTCCCTTTTTTATAATCTGACATCATACGACATAATTTTAATAGATTAAGAGAGTTATTGCTATAAAAATTCTTTTTATTATAAAAATTAATGAAATTTTATTTTTCTCTTTACATCTTTACAAAATAAAAATAATAGGGAAATCGAAAGTGAATGGTCTTTTTTATTGTCGAGAGTAAGGTATTTCCCCTATAATGGAGAAAAAAGTAAAAGGTGAGCAGTATGAAGAAAAAGAAACAGAGACAAATGCAAAGACAAACGCAAATGAATCAGCCAGAGAAAGATTCCATTACAATTGGTGATCAATTAAATAAATCGTTAATGAATCAATTGAAAAGTAAGAAGAAAGAATTACAAGTAAGAGCGGAGCAAAAAGAAATAGAAGAACAAGAAAGAAAGCGTAAAGAGCAAAAGGAACGTGAAAAGAATAAATCGTTTGAAGAATTATTAAGTGAAAGTAATCTCACTTGGAAAGACTTTAAATAATGTAAAAAATCATCAGTACAATTGTCCTGATGATTTTTTAGCGATTTGATAAGAAAAGGGGAATTGAGATGAGAAAGATTGTAGTCGTTCCTTATGAAAACCATTGGGGTGAGAAATTTCAAATAGAATCACAGAGGTTAAAAGCAGCGATGCCAGAACATGTGAAAGTACATCACATTGGTAGCACATCAGTACCGGGACTCGCAGCAAAGCCAATTGTTGATATGATTATGGAAGTAGAGAACATTGAGAGCGTAGATCATTGGAATGAATGTTTTCAACAACTTGGCTACATTGTAAAAGGTGAGAATGGTATCCCAGGTCGCCGCTTTTTTATTCATGGAACAGAAGAAAAACGATCGTATCATTTACATGTTTTCGGAACAGGAAATCCGGAAATTACACGTCATTTAGCATTTCGCGATTATATGATGGCACACTGTGAAGAGGCAGAGGTATATGCGGCATTGAAAAAAGATTTAGCAGAAAAATTCACATATGATGGAGATCAATATACAGAAGGAAAGAATGACTTCGTGCGTAACATTGATGAGAAAGCACTTGAGTGGAGAAAAAATAACGGAAGCGAGTAAGCTTGCGTTATTTTTTGCAAGGGGAGAGAAGAGATGAGAAAGATTATGATTATTGGTTCTGGGGGAGCTGGAAAATCAACTTTTTCACGGCGATTAGGGGAGATACTACAACTTCCAGTATTTCATCTTGATGCACTCTATTGGAAAAAAGATTGGGTGCTAGCAAGTCGCGAAGAACAAATACAGGTACAAAAAGAATTAGTAACGCAGGAAGCTTGGATTATCGATGGAAACTATGGATTTACAATGGATATACGATTAGAGGCAGCAGATACCATTATCTTTATTGATTTGCCAAGAATACAATGTTTATATCGCGTAATAAAAAGAAGGATACAATATCATAATAAAACGCGCCCTGATATGGGAGAAGGGTGTGAAGAACAATTAGATTTTGAGTTCTTGAAGTGGGTATGGACGTATCCAAAAGTGAAACGACCTGCTATTTTTGGGAAAATACAAGCTGTATCTGCTGAGAAAAATATTGTTATTTTCAAATCTTCAGCTGAAATAGAGGAGTTTTTACAAAAGCTATAAGATGAAACAGTCTTATTTAATAAAATTATTATGTTAACTGTATATATTTTTTGACTTTTTTCAAGAATCTTGTTCAAATAAAGTGACGGTTATAAAATTTAGCGGCACCCTGTCTATAGAATTCGCAGGAGAGAAGAAGGAGGAACGGCCTATCATGTATATTCCAACAACTACACTTCATAATGGCGTGAAAATGCCGATGCTTGGTTTAGGTGTATATAAAGCAAAAGAGGGAGAAGAAGTAAAGCAAGCGGTAAAAACAGCTTTAGAAGTTGGATATCGCTCTATTGATACAGCGACTGTATATGAAAATGAAAGCGGTGTCGGAGAAGCGATTCGTGAATCAGGAATCGCACGTGAAGAATTGTTTATTACGACAAAAGTATGGAATGACGATCAAGGCTATGAAGCAACACTTCAAGCATTTGACAAAAGTTTGAAGGAATTACAAATGGATTATGTAGATTTATATTTGATTCACTGGCCAATAAGGGGGAAATACATAGATACATATCGTGCCCTTGAGAAATTATATGAAGAAGGAAAAGTACGTGCAATTGGTGTTTCAAATTTTCATCAGCACCATTTAGAACAGTTGTTGCCAAATTGTAATGTGAAGCCGATGGTGAACCAAGTAGAGCTTCATCCGATGCTTGCACAGTTTGAATTACGTGATTTTTGTCAAAATGAACAAATTCAAATGGAAGCATGGAGCCCGTTAATGAGAGGCGGCGAAGTATTTCAGCATCCGATTATTCAAGAAATTGCTAAAAAGTATGAAAAAACGCCTGCTCAAATTATTTTACGCTGGGATATTCAAAGTGGCATTGTAACAATCCCTAAATCTGTTACACCATCGCGTATTCAAGAGAACTTTACTATTTTTGATTTTTCATTAACAGAAGAAGAAATCAAACAAATTGATACGCTTGATCGCAATTTACATGTTGGAACAAATCCTGATAAATACGATACGATGTAAAAAAACGCTACCGATTACGGTAGCATTTTTTATCGGTGTACTGTGTATGTATCGCATTTAACAGCTGCTTGAATTTGTTTATATTCTTCAGTTGTTAATGGAGATTGATTGTTAGCTTGTACATTTTCTTGTAGTTGCTGGATGGAGCTAGCGCCAGGAATAACAGCTGCCACAATCGGGTCATGTAAACAATATTGAAGAGCTGTTTCAGTTAACGAACGTTCCTTTGTAATTTCTTTTACAGTAGTTAATGTTTTTATTAACTCATCATAAGAATAAGAAAGATAATCTTTTTCTTTCACTTTTTCTATCTTTCTTTCATTGTTATCAGTTAACAATCCTTTCGCAAGTGGTCCTCGTGCAATGATGCTAATTTGATGCTCCTGAAGTAGTGGAAACCATTCTTCAGGCTGGCGATTTAAAAGACTATATTCCATCAATACACTAACGATATTAGAACGTTTTGCATATTCACGAATGACGTTTGGACGGATAGAAGAAATTCCGTAATGACGAATCACACCTTCTTGTTTTAATTCTTCAAATGCTTCGATTGTTTCATCGATAGGATCTTCGATTGTACCGCCGTGAAGTTGATATAAATCAATATAATCCGTTTGCAGGCGGCGTAAACTTTCTTTTACCTCTGCTTTTATATAAGCTTTAGAAGGGTCCCAAGACCAGCCGTTTTTCTCCTCAATCCAGCGGTTTCCTACTTTCGTTGTAAGAACAATTTGATCGCGTTTTCCCTTAAGAGCTTTTCCAACAAATTCTTCATTTAATCCATAATTGTATAAGTCTGCTGTATCAAAAAAATTAATTCCTAAATCCATTGCTTCATGGATGATGCGGATCGCTTCATGTTCATTGGTGCCAAGGGACATACAACCGAGTCCCATTTCAGTAACATATAAATCTGAGTTTCCTAATTGACGTTTTTTCATAGGCCAACCTCCTTACTTGTATTGTACGAAAGCAGAAGAAGGTTGACAAATGTTTACTTTTTGTTTGCTGTAATCCATTCTTTTACAGTTTTATACTCTTTTCCGTATTGCTTTAGCTGATGCCGAATTTGCCAAGCCTTTCCGACCAACGTGATACGATTTGGTAAAATATATACTTTCATTTTTATCACGCTCCTTTCAGTGTGGTAAAATGTATGAAGAACAAGTAGGAAATAGAATAGGGAGATGAAATATTGTGAGTAATCTTGCAGAGAGAACGATTGCAACCGAACCAATTTTTGATGGGAAAGTTATTAAAGTTCGTGTTGATGATGTAGTATTGCCAAATGGAGAAGTGAGTAAACGTGAGATTGTCAATCATCCTGGTGCGGTTGCTATAATTGCTGTGACAGATGAAAAGAAAATCGTGCTTGTTGAGCAGTACCGTAAAGCATTAGAAAAAGAGATTGTAGAAATTCCTGCTGGAAAATTAGAGTCTGGAGAAAAGCCAGAGGTAACAGCGGCTCGTGAATTAGAAGAAGAGACAGGGTATGTATGTGACAAAATGGAATTTGTTACATCTTTCTATACATCACCTGGTTTTGCGGATGAAATTCTATATGTATACAAAGCAACTGGATTGAAGAAAAAGGAAAATAAAGCAGCTTTAGATGAAGATGAGTTTGTGGAATTAATGGAAGTTTCATTAGAAGAAGCAGTTGAACTTATGAAAAATCAACGTATCCATGATGCAAAGACTATGTTCGCTGTGCAATACTTGCAATTACAAAAATAAACACTCGCCCAAGGCGAGTGTTTTAATTAATTTTGGCGTATACGCGTGTGTCACGTAAGCTACCGTCTGAAGCAAGAAAGTCGTTTTCTAGTGTACCTTCTAAAATAAATTCAAGACGTTCTGCTAAGGCACATGCATTTACATTTGTAGCATCACAGCGAATTTCAAGTCGTCTCGCACCAAGTTTATCAAAAGCAAACTGGACAGCGCCTTTTACTGCTTCTGTCATATAACCTTGTTTTGTATAAGTGCTATGTAACCAGAAACGAAGTGAAAATTTTGGAATATCCCAGTTTTCTGGATGAAGGGTAAGAGCTCCAATAAACGTACCAGATACTTTATCATATAAGTGAAAAGCTAATGTTTCACGAAGTAAAAATTGTCCATGAGCTTCCCGAACTATTTCCTCAGCACTTTCTTCTGTTTCAGATGTAATGGACATCCAAGGTTGTAAGTCTTCTACAGAAGCTTGAATTGCTTCATACACCTCTGTTCCATCACCTGGGAATGGTTTGCGTACTTGTAGGCGCTCAGTTTGAAATAATGTTGGAAAATCTAATAATAATGGTTTCAAGCAAAATCCCTCCTATTCTCTACTTTTAAGTTTAGCAAAGTAGAGCGGAATTTCAATGTTAATTCGTCATACTTTTTTCTTTCTTTCATACATTTTAGTAAGAGTGTGAACGGAGGGAAGAAAAATGTTACGAAAAACTTGGCAAAATCGTGTAATTTCTCATATCCAAGAGAATTCTTCGCTTTACATATTTGTTTCCGTTTTATTATTGATGGGAGTAGTATTTGGGGCAATTCTTGTAAATAGTTTGCAGGTGAATCAAAAGCAAGATTTATCTTTTTATTTGAACCGATTTTTTGGACAAGTTTCCAAAGGTGAATTTGCAATTGCGAGTGAAATGTTTCGAGAAAGTTACTTTTCACAATTAAAATATATTGGATTTATTTGGCTGTTAGGTATTTCAATTATTGGATTACCACTGATCTTTATTTTATTATTTTTAAAAGGGGTAGTTGTTGGGTTTACAGTAGGTTTTTTAGTGAGTCAGCACGGTTGGAATGGATTGTTATTAGCATTTGTATCCGTGTTGCCACAAAATTTAATTATCATTCCAGCGTTTCTTGTAATGACGACAGTTGCTGCAAGTTTTTCTTTACGTATGATTAGGCATCAATTTATTCGAAAAATCAACGAGCCGCTATTGCCGATGTTAATACGTTACACTTGCTTTTTTCTAATCATTGGAGTGATATTAGCAATTGCCTCTAGTATTGAAGCGTATGCTTCACCAGTTTTAATGAAAGAAGTCGTGGAGTCTATTAATAAAAAATAAATACTACTTGAGAATAATTATCAAGTTATTTTGATTGTTTTTTCTTTTGACAGAAGCCCTTCTTCTGATATAATGGTGTAAGAGTGGCGAGGAGGGAGTAGTACCGAATGGAAGAGAGAATTGAACGAATTAAGAAGCAATTGCATGCAGCGAGCTATAAGTTAACACCACAACGTGAAGCAACGGTTCGTGTGCTGCTAGAAAATGAAGAAGATCATTTAAGCGCAGAAGATGTTTACCTCCTTGTAAAAGAAAAGTCGCCAGAGATCGGACTAGCAACCGTCTATCGAACTTTAGAGTTATTATCTGAGTTAAAAGTTGTTGATAAAATTAACTTCGGAGACGGTGTTTCACGCTATGACTTACGTCAAGAAGGTGCACAGCGTTTCCATCATCATTTAATTTGTACACAATGCGGTGCTGTACAAGAAATTCAAGAGGATTTACTTGGTGAAGTGGAGAAAAAAGTAGAACGAGACTGGAGCTTTAAGGTAAAAGACCATCGTTTAACTTTCCATGGGATTTGTAAAAATTGTCAAGAAAATGAAACGGATGAAAAATAACCTTTTCCTATTTAGCTAGGAAGAGGTTTTTTTATTTGAATTTAGGTATAAATCGCAGAAAGCTTGGCATATGTTGTAATAACATATATTTTGGAGGAGTTTACAATGCGCCGAGCTTTAAAATTAACTTTTGATGGGATGAAAGTATTTTTATTATTTACAGGTTGTACGATTTTGTTTTATTTCGCTATACTATGGATAAATGAAGAATATGAAAGTTATCATCGTTATGAAAAACCAAAAGAAGAGACAGTAGAAAAAGTATCAGGGAATGAGGAACCAGCAAAAGATGCTTTCGTAAATAGAATGATTTTTTTCTATGAAAATGGGGAGTAGTGCAGATTGGAAGATCAATTAAAAGATTTTATTCATTATATGATTGTTGAAAAAGGGTTAGCTAAAAATACAGTTGTATCCTATGAGCGTGATTTGAAAAGTTATGTGAAGTATTTACAACATGTCGAGCAAATCAAAACATTTCACGAAGTGACAAGGATACACATTGTGAATTTTTTGCAGTATTTAAAAGAGAACGGAAAATCATCAAAAACGTTGGCACGCCACATTGCCTCTATTCGTTCGTTTCATCAGTTTTTACTTCGTGAACGAGTGGTAGAACATGATCCATCTGTACATATTGAAACACCTCAAGGTGAGCGGAAATTACCGAAAGTATTGTCAGTGAGTGAGGTAGAGGCATTGCTTCAAACGCCAAAAGAGACAAGTGCATTCGGTATTCGCGATAAGGCTATGCTAGAGTTATTGTATGCAACAGGACTACGTGTTTCCGAATTAATTGCACTAAATTTAGAGGATGTTCATTTGACAATGGGATTTGTTCGCTGCGTCGGAAAAGGGAATAAAGAAAGAATCATTCCGCTTGGAAGCTTAGCAACGGAAGCAATTCAGCGGTATATTGAAAAGGGAAGAAAAGAATTGATGGGCAAAAAAACAGTAGATGCACTTTTTTTGAACCATCATGGCAACCGCTTATCACGCCAAGGTTTTTGGAAAATTTTAAAACGACTAGCAAAAGAGGCGAATATAGAAAAAGAGCTTACGCCGCATACTTTGCGTCATTCGTTTGCGACACACTTATTGGAAAATGGAGCGGATTTGCGTGCTGTACAAGAAATGCTGGGACATGCAGATATTTCAACAACACAAATTTATACGCATGTTTCAAAAGCTAGATTAAAAGATGTATATAAACAGTTTCACCCGAGAGCATAATGATTATGCTCTTTTTTTATTGTAATGTAAGGCGGGAGTGTAAGAGTTAGGTAGTTTTGACGATTCGCATTCTAGTAATTATAGAATGCATTTTGAAAATGGAAAATAAGTAGAAAAAAGCACTTCACAAAAACTTCACAAACATTTCTTATATTGTTTTCAGCAGGAGGCTAGAATACGACTAGTCTTTTCCTCTATACTAAGTAGAGTATGAAGGAGGAAATGATAATGAAAAAACTGATAATTACGTTATTTATTGCGATGCTAGCATTAGCTGGTTGTAATACAAAGAAAGAAGAAGCGCCGAAAAAAGAGAAACTTGAAGAAGTTAAAGTAGCAGTTCAAACAAACCCGAAAGAAATTAAGCCAAATGAAAAAACAGAAGTACAGGCACTTGTTACGCAAGGAAAAGAAAAAGTAACGGATGCTGACGATGTGAAGTTTGAAATTTGGAAAGATGGCGAAGAAAAACATGAAATGTTAAACGGTAAGCATAAAGGGAAAGGTGTTTATGCGGTAGAGAAAACATTCCCATCTGACGGCGTGTATCATGTTATTGCACATACAAATGCACGTGAAATGCATGTTATGCCAGAAGTGAAAATTGCTGTAGGAAATGCAAAAGTTGAGGATACGAAGAAAGAAAATGGTGGTCATGAAGCAGGACATGGCGATCATAAGAGTGATACGATGATTCACCTTATGGCTGGCGATGTAAAAGCAAATGCTGAATCAACAATGAAAGTTCATTTGAAACAAAAGGAAGAAGCATTAACTGGAGCTGAAGTACAACTTGAAATTTGGAAAGACGGCGTGGAAAAACATGAGTTTATTCCAGCAAAAGAAGGTAATAAAGGCGAGTATGAAAGCAAACATACGTTTAAAGACGCAGGTGCTTATAAAGTGAAGGTTCATGTGAGAAAAGGTGAACTTCACGAACATAAGGAAGAAACAGTAGAGGTAAAATAAGGAGCGGCTCTTTAGAGCTGCTTTTTTCTTTAGGTTAATGAAATATATCATAATTTCATTAGCACTTCTGTGCAGAATGGATTACAATAGAAAGTGTGACAAAAATAAGAATTTCTACGAAAATGTATTAAAAAGAAAGCGTAAACATGTTATGATATCAGTATGAGATGTCTGACATCTGACTTAGAAAAAACAGGAAAGTTTTTTGCTTCGTTTGAAAATAGAGCGAAGCGGGTTGGAGAATGGCTTGAACAAGTGTTTTAGTTAGTGGGGAAACGAGAGAATTCTTACTGATAACAGTTTCACTTTACAACGTTTTGAACATACTACAAGAAGTAGAACTGAACATATAGGAGGTTGCAGTTATGAATAAATATAAACGTATTTTCCTAGTCGTAATGGACTCTGTAGGAATCGGAGAAGCTCCAGATGCTGAAAAGTTTGGTGATGTAGGTTCTGATACAATCGGTCATATTGCTGAACATATGAATGGATTACAAATGCCAAACATGGTGAAATTAGGCCTTGGTAATATTCGTGAAATGAAAGGGATTTCTAAAGTAGAGAAGCCACTTGGTTACTATACAAAAATGCAAGAAAAATCTACTGGTAAAGATACAATGACAGGCCACTGGGAAATCATGGGTCTTTACATCGATAAACCATTCCAAGTGTTCCCGGAAGGATTCCCAAAAGAGTTACTTGATGAGTTAGAAGCAAAAACAGGGCGCAAAATCATCGGTAATAAACCTGCTTCTGGAACAGAGATTCTTGATGAACTTGGTCAAGAGCAAATGGAGACAGGTTCTTTGATCGTGTATACTTCTGCTGATAGCGTATTACAAATCGCAGCTCATGAAGAAGTAGTACCACTTGAAGAGCTATATAACATTTGTAAAATTGCACGTGAGTTAACACTGGACGAAAAATATATGGTGGGCCGCGTTATTGCTCGTCCATTCGTTGGAGAACCAGGAAACTTCACACGTACACCAAACCGTCATGACTATGCGTTAAAACCATTTGGTCGTACAGTAATGAACGAACTAAAAGATAGCAATTATGACGTAATTGCAATTGGTAAAATTTCTGATATTTACGATGGGGAAGGCGTAACTGAATCTCTTCGTACAAAATCTAATATGGATGGAATGGATAAGCTTGTAGATACATTGAATATGGACTTTACAGGTCTTAGCTTCTTGAATTTAGTTGATTTTGATGCGATGTTCGGTCATCGTCGTGATCCTCAAGGATACGGAGAAGCATTGCAAGAATATGATGCACGTCTTCCAGAAGTATTTGAAAAACTAAAAGAAGATGATTTATTAATCATTACAGCAGATCATGGTAATGATCCAATTCATCATGGTACTGACCATACACGTGAATACGTACCATTACTAGCATATAGCCCAAGCATGAAAGACGGCGGACAAGAATTAACACTTCGCCAAACATTTGCTGATATTGGTGCGACTGTAGCAGAAAACTTCGGTGTGAAAATGCCAGAATACGGAACAAGTTTCTTAAACAACTTAAAGAAATAAGGGGGACAACATAATGAATCGTGAACTTATTACAAAATCAGCTTCATACTTAAAAGAGAAATTCCAAGAAACACCACAAGTAGGACTTATCCTTGGATCTGGACTAGGTGTCTTAGCAGATGAAATCGAAAATGCTGTAACAGTACCATACAGCGAAATTCCTGAATTTCCAGTATCAACTGTAGAAGGTCATGCAGGGCAGCTTGTATTTGGTACACTTCAAGGTGTTACTGTAGTTGCGATGCAAGGACGTTTCCATTTCTACGAAGGATATGACATGCAAAAAGTAACATTCCCAGTTCGTGTTATGAAGGAACTAGGTGTAGAAACAGTTGTTGTAACAAACGCAGCTGGTGGTGTAAATACATCATTTGAACCAGGCGATCTTATGTTAATTTCAGACCATATTAACTTCATGGGTACGAATCCATTAATCGGACCAAATGATGCTGAAATGGGCGTACGTTTCCCTGATATGTCTACATCGTATACGGAAGAGCTTCGCGAAATGGCAAAACAAGTTGCGGCAGACTTAAATATTAAAGTGCAAGAAGGTGTATACGTTGGAATGACAGGTCCTGTATACGAAACACCTGCTGAAATTCGTATGCTTCGTACACTTGGCGGAGATGCAGTTGGTATGTCTACTGTACCGGAAGTTATTGTAGCGCGCCATGCTGGTATGAAAGTACTTGGAATTTCTTGTATTTCAAACATGGCAGCTGGTATTTTAGATCAGCCACTTCATCATGATGAAGTAATTGAAACGACAGAACGTGTGAAATCTAATTTCTTAGCATTAGTAAAAGCAATTGTAAAACAAATGAAGGGGTGAGTTTACAATGAGAATGGTGGACCTAATTGCCAAAAAACGTGATGGACATGCATTAACAACAGAAGAAGTGAAATTTATTGTAGAAGGCTATACAAATGGTGACATTCCAGATTATCAAATGAGCTCATTCGCAATGGCAATTTTCTTCCAAGATATGGATGATCAAGAGCGTGCCGATTTAACGATGGCAATGGTGAATAGCGGCGATACAATTGACTTATCAGCGATTGAAGGAGTAAAAGTAGATAAGCATTCAACGGGCGGTGTTGGTGATACAACTACGCTTGTATTAGGTCCATTAGTGGCTGCTTTAGATGTACCAGTTGCTAAAATGTCTGGTCGAGGATTAGGGCATACAGGCGGTACAATCGATAAATTAGAAGCAGTACCAGGATTCCATGTGGAAATTGAAAATGATGAATTTATTCGTCTTGTAAATGAAAATAAAATTGCAGTTATCGGACAAAGTGGAAACTTAACACCTGCTGATAAAAAGTTATATGCACTTCGTGATGTAACAGCGACAGTAAACTCGATCCCTCTTATTGCGAGCTCTATTATGAGTAAAAAAATTGCTGCTGGTGCAGATGCAATTGTACTTGATGTAAAAACAGGTGCAGGTGCATTTATGAAAACGGATGAAGATGCAAAACGTTTAGCAGAAGCAATGGTACGTATTGGTAATAATGTTGGTCGTAAAACGATGGCAGTTATTTCTGATATGAGCCAACCGCTTGGCGAGGCAATTGGTAATGCATTAGAAGTACAAGAGGCAATTGATACATTACAAGGTAAAGGACCAAAAGACTTAGAAGAGTTATGTTTAACACTTGGAAGTCAAATGGTATACCTTGCTGGAAAAGCTTCTTCTTTAGAAGATGCGCGTGAAAAACTAATCGAAGTAATGAACAATGGAAAAGCGTTAGAAGCGTTTAAAACGTTCCTGGCAGCGCAAGGCGGGGATGCTTCTGTTGTTGATGATCCTTCTAAACTGCCACAAGCACAATTTAAAATTGAAGTAGAGGCAAAAGAAGATGGATACGTATCTGAAATTGTTGCAGATGAAATTGGAACAGCAGCAATGCTTTTAGGGGCAGGCCGTGCAACGAAAGAATCTGAGATTGATTTAGCTGTTGGACTTATGCTTCGCAAAAAAGTGGGCGATAGCGTGAAAAAAGGTGACTCACTTGTTACGATTTACGCGAATCGCGAAAATGTAGAAGATGTAAAAGCGAAAATTTATGAGAACATGAAAATTGCGAAAGACCATGTTGATGCACCGAAACTCGTGCATGGCATTGTAACGAAATAAGCTAAAAAGCTAAGGAGCCTTCTCCTTGGCTTTTTTTACTGTTTTTTGTTTATAATAATAATGGGTGAAATTATGATTAAAATTTGTGCAGTAACGAAAGAAGATGAAGTATTATACGATGTTTCGTTAGAAGAAACAGGACGAGAAGATATCGCATGGTATTGGCTTGATTTATATAAGCCAACAAAAGAAGAGTATACATACATTTTACAAAAACATTTTAAGTTCCATCCCCTTGCGATTGAAGATTGTGTAGAATATGTACAGAGACCAAAAGTGGATTTCTATGATGGATATAACTTTTTAGTTCTCCATGCATTTGGAGAAGATGGATTAGAGCCACATGAGATCGATCTATTTGTTAGTGATCGTTATATTGTCTCTTTCCATTTTTCACATAATAATGCGATTGAAAGAGTGTGGACAACACTTGGCGAGAGGAAACGTATCAAGAAGAGTCCCCTCCATGTAGCACATACAATCATTGACCAAATTGTGGATGACTACTTTGCACCTGTTTATTATATTGAAGATCATTTAAATGCGATTGATGATAATTTAACAGGGGATACAGCAGGGCGTGTACTAGAAGAAGTATTCGATATTCGTACGGACTTATCTAAGCTTAGACGTACAATTATACCGATGCGTGACCTCTTGTATCGTATTTTAAATTCAACTCGGTTTTACGGTGTAAGTGATCATGAAATTTACTTTAAGGATATACATGATCATTTACTAAAGCTTTCTGAAATGATTGAAGCAAGCCGAGAATTAACAGCTGATATTAGAGATAGCTATTTTTCATTGAATTCGCATCATATGAACAATATTATGAAAACATTAACGGTTTTCTCGACCATCTTCATGCCATTAACATTTATTGCAGGGGTGTATGGGATGAACTTCGCGCATATGCCAGAGTTAGCAGGGAAATATAGCTATTTTATTTGTTTAGTTATTATGGCGTTAATTGGTGGAGGAATGATGGCCTGGTTCTATAAAAAAGGATGGTTTAAGTAAAAAAACGCCGAGGGGATTCCCCGGCGTTTTTTCTAGCCAATAGCATGTAACACAAACATGGCTAAGAATAGGCATGTAATGATATACATAGACGGTGCGACTTCTTTATGCTTTCCAAGAGCAATCTTCAAAATAGGATAAGCAATAAATCCGAACGCAATGCCATCAGCGATACTATATGTGAGCGGAATCATAACGATAATTAAGAACGCTGGAAATCCTTCTGAAAAGTCGTTTAGAGGGATTGCCTGAATGTTTGTAATCATTAGACCGCCAATAATAATTAAGATTGGTGCAATGGCACTATCAGGAATTAATTTTACAAACGGAAGAGCAAACAGTGATGCAAAGAATAACATCCCTGTAACGATAGACGTCAGACCTGTTTTACCGCCTGCTGTAATACCTGCGGCACTTTCTACTGTTGAAACGGTAGGACTTGTGCCAAATAGACCACATGTCATTGCTGAAATTGCATTTGCTTGATAAGCACGTGGAAATTTACGGTCATCTTCTAATAATCCGTGTAAAAGTCCCATGTTCTCAAAAATAAGCACCATGCTTAAGGAAAATGTTGCAATCCAAAACGGTAAGGAAGAAAGTTTCCCAAATGACATAGCACCAAACACATCCCCGTAGTTAGCGAATGAAAATGAGCTATTTCCTACTTGGCTTGTATCAACAAGACCAAATAGCCATGCAATACCGGTTCCAATTGCAATCGTCCATAAAAAGTTCCCACGTACGTTACGAATAAATAACACAAGTGCCACAATAAGAGTAAGCAGTGTTGCCAAAACAACAGGACTACTTAATTTTCCTAATGCAACAGCAGTGTTCGGATGCGAAACGACAAGACCGCCTTTTTGCAAACCAATGAAAGCTAAGAATAAACCGATACCGACAGTAATCGCTTCTTTTAATGACTTTGGAATTGATAATGAAAGCGTACGAGCAATCGGTGTAAACGCGGCGATTGCAAAAATAATACCGGCGATAAAGACAGCTGCTAATGCTTCTTGCCAACTTAATCCAAGCGTATGCACAGCTGTGTACGTGAAGAATGCATTTACACCCATACCTGGTACAAGAATAGCAGGTGCATTTGCCCAAAATGCCATCATTAGACATCCGACAAATGAACTAAAAACAGTTGCCAAAATTCCTGCTTCAAGTGGAATGCCGGCATCTGATAAAATGGAAGCATTGACAATCATAATATAAACAATTGTGAAAAATGATGTTGCTCCAGCTAATATTTCTTGCTTTGGTGATGTATGGTGTAGGTCTAATTTAAATGTTCTTTCAAGTATTCCTTTCATGTTAAACCTTCTTTTTCATATCCCTCTCCCACCCGTGATATCTCTTTTGTAAAGAGCTCACCGTCCTTTATTATATCAGAACATAATCTTTTTACAATAAATAAAATGAGAACGTTTACTTAAAAGGTAACTGGTGCTATAAATATGTGAAAATGGCACGGACATTAGAGATGATTTCTAGTTCTCCAGATTGAATTGGAGGAGCAGCTTGTGCGTGTAAAGTAGCTTGAGACATAAATTCACGCGGTGTTTGTGCTGATTCTTCAACGAGTGAAAGTGGGACGGGATTAATATTTAAATTATACGAACTCGCAATTGTACGAGCTTTTTCTTGAGCGTGCTGGACTGCTTGTAATAGTGCTTGTTGATAGTAAGCGTTTGGATGGGAAATGCGGAAGCGTAATCCTCTTGCTACATTTGCTCCATTTGTAACGGCTATATCATATACTTCCCCAGCTTTTTGTACATTTAAAACGGTAATTTCATACAAATGCTCTACTCGGTACCCTTGTAACAATGCTTTTTCGTTTACGTATTCATATTGAGGAGTAATTGTATAGGAAATGGTTTCTATATCCTTATCAGCGATACCGATTTGTTTAAGTGCAGCAAGTAATTGTTTAGATTGGATTGCATTTTCCTCCTGTGCTTGTTTCACATCTTTATTATCTGTTCTAATACCAATTGTTAATACAACGACATTTGGTTTCGCTTTTATAACTCCTTCTCCTTGTACAGTAATAGTTGCTTGTTTTCCATTGCGGATATCGGGTGAATAGGGATTCATGCCAACTTGCATTTTTGCTCACCATCCTTTCTATATGTATATGAACAAAAGAGAGAGAAAATTGTATGTAAAAAGTTACATAATTGAGAATCAAAAGGAAAGAAAGCATATACAATGTAGGTATTTATAGATTATAATATGTGTAAATATGATAAAAAAGGGTCGAGGCTAGTGAGCGAAAAAAGAGAAGCACTGATTTTAGATTTATCTACATCATTTCGAAAGATGATACGTTTATTACAAAATGATATTAATACACGTTTTTCAGAGCATATGCCATATAATGAATTTTCTGTATTGCGTGCATTATTTTTGAAAAGCCCACAAATGGCTTCGCAAATAGCTAGTGAAGTGAACGTAACATCCAGTCATATTACAGCAGTAACAGATCGTTTAGTTAGAAAAGGTTTTGTAACAAGAAAACGTTCTGATTCAGACCGTCGTATTGTGTATTTGGAGATTACAGAACATGGAAAAGAAGTTACACAAGAACTTGAAGCTGTACGTAAAGAATACTATAAAGAAAAATTTAAAGGGTGGAGCGATCAAGAGATTGAGATGGTATTAGAACTATTTGGTCGCGTACTATAATTACAATAAATGAGGGTAGGGGGGCAAAGTGCTTTCCTATCCTTTTTCTTTTGAATAAAAATATTTTGAAACTCCAATACTTTAAGTAAAAAGTATCGGAGGGAAAATAATGAAATACATCGTTTCATTTGTAATTATTATTGGAAGTTTTATATGCTCTAGCACATTAATTTATGCAAAAACACCAATCCAAGTTGTTCAAAAAGAACTGCACTATATTGCGAGTGATCAGCCCGTTTTATATTCGAAATTATGGGTTCGTTCTATGCAGAATACTATTCTTTTTCACCATAGTAATAATATTCGTGAGCAAGATACACTGCGCAATGTCACAAATTCTTCTCTCGTAAAAGTAAAACAACTTTCACTTGAAAAGGCTTCGCATTACATCCCGAGGTTATCTCAATACGTCTCTAAATTTGAAAATAAAAATGTTCAAGTGTATTACGTTGCTGTTCGTTATGAAGTGAAAAAAGAAAATCCATATCAATTAAATGGAATGAATTATTTTCTTCAAGTGTTTGTGCAGGAACAAGGAGATTGGAAAGTTGCTGAAAGTATTATAGCACCGACAGATCAAATGATAGAGAATGGCGATGGATTTGGAATGAAAGAAGAGAAGGGATATGGGAAAAGAAGAGAGAGTGTGAAATAACCTCCTCGGGTGAGGAGGTTATTTTGCATATAAAGAGAGCTTCTGTTTTAACAGTCGGTACAAGGTAACATATGTTAGTAGGCCAGAGCCTATAAAGTAGATATAGTAAAGAGGCAAAGAATTACTGCCATCAGTAAAAACAACGCCGCCAAGAAGTGCGAAGCAAATAGAAGTACAGATTAAGAAATACTTATGAAGTTTTGGGTATAACAATATTTTTCCGTTATGCTCATTAGGCGCACGCGTATATAAATAAGATCCTAACGGAAGACAAATTAGTATATAGATAGCGGGACTTAACAATGTCCAAACAGATGGGATGTGATGATAAGTTGGTCCCGTCTGTAGGTCTCCAAATTCATCTTTAAAAGGTCCATTTTGTGGGTCATAGTTATAATGAATATGAAAATAATTAAGAGGAGCTACAACACTTACATTTTCTGTATAATGGGCATATTTATTGTAATTATAATTGTACTCTTCTTGTGATAAATCTACATGTAATGCGAAAAAAGGGAACGTAAGCCTAAAGATGTATAAAGGTAAAATGATCATAATATAACTTAAAGCGCCTTGTGAGATTACGTTCCCTGTAATTGTTCCAATAAAGAGTGTGAACGTATAGACTGCAATAAGCGTAATGATTGTATATACAAAGTACAAATGAAAAGGTGAAAAGGATTGATACTGAGCATGTATCGTATTCCTATAGATGATATACATAAAAAGCCAACTGAGGCTCAGTGCGCCCACAATATGAACGATACCTAGTAACCATTTCGACAAAAATAGATGTGAACGTTTAAATGGCATAGACCATAAGAAGTCAATGCTTTGATTATTGCGTTCCCGTCCTATTAATAGAATAGCTAATCCCATTAATAGAAGAGCTGGGAATAGTATGCCAGCTCCTTGTAAAAAATACCCGTAATAAGTATCTGTTGTTTTGCGTAAATATTCAGCCCTATGCTGAGCGTCCGTGTAATATTTATATGGTAAGACGTATAAAGTGCTTAGCCAAAAGAGCCAAATTACATATTTTCCTTGTTTATAATTCTGTATCCATAAAGCTTTATGAAACATATATTTACCTCAATTCATACTTATTTTCCTCCAAAAGAAAACTTCAATTTTAATAGACGTGTAAACACAAAGTAACTAATGATAGCAGCTAGGAAAAATCCAATATAATAAGAAAGGAGTGCATCTCGTCCTCCTAATATTCTACCGCCAAGCAGTCCGAAGCATAGAACAGTGCAAAGCATGAACCACTTTTGTAACTTAGGGAACAATAGTATTTTTCCCTTTTGTTCGTTAGGTGTACGTGTGTACAGAAAAGTTGCGATCGGTAACAAGGTAATAATGTAAGTAAATGGCGTTAATAGTGTCCAAGGAGAAGGGATAGAAGTATGTTCCATTGGATCGTCCTGTGGGACACTAGAAAGTTTATTTCCTTGGTCATCAAATGTTTCTATCGGGTGGTAATCAAAAGTAATTGAAAAAGATTCTAATGGTGAAATGATGCCTACATGTTGTAAGTACTCATGAGTATGTCGCTCTATTTCTCCCATTGCCTCTAAAGACCATTGTGTATGGGTATAAATGAATCCAGAAATTAATAATACGGAACCGTATGGTAAAAATAATAAAATTGCCGTTAAGCTACTTTGCGAGAAAATATGTCCAGTAATGGTTCCGATAAATAAGGTGAATGTATAAATAGCAATGAGTACAACCGTAGCATATAAAAAGTAACTATGGAACGGAGTAAAGATTTGATACTCATTGTGAAACGACATGTTTTTTATTCCGTACATGCTAATCCAGCAAACAATTTGCACTGTAATAATATTCAAAACGCCAAGCAACCATTTTGTTAAAAAAATATCTTTTCGTTTAAAAGGCATCGAGAATAGAAAATCGGTTGATTGATTGTTACGTTCCCACCCAATTAAAAGACAAGCAAGTGCAATAAGAGCAGCTCCTTGAAAGAGGACGGCACCATCAGATGTCTGAAAATAGTAGGAGTAGTAATACGTATAGTCATCAAGCTTCATTTTTGATTGGTTTATCTCCATTTGTGCTGCTTGATAATATTTATAAGGTAGCTGATACAAACTAATTAACCAAAACAATAAAACAATATATTTCCCCTGTTTCCATTGTCGTATCCATAAAGCTTTATGAAACATGCGAATCCTCCTCAAATGTTGTGACAAATATATCTTCGAGTGACATTTGTAATTCTTCTAGTAACAGAGGTTGCTCTTTATGGAATTTTTCTAACGTAATTGCTACATTGCTTTCAATTAAAATGGTATATACTTTTCCTGTTTGATTTAATATTTTTATATTATTTAAATTTTCTAGTTTTTGCGGCAATGAACGTTCGTAGGCAACTTGTATTTTTGCGTAGCGAGATTTTGTATCTTCTAACGCTGTAATCGAAGCAATCGTATGATTTTTTAAAATAATAACCGTGTCTGCAATTTTTTCCACTTCATCTAAATGATGAGTAGAAATGAGAATGGTAATCTCCCGTTCTGCCACTTCTTCAATTAAAAATTGCAAAAATTGTCTTTTTACAATTGGATCAAGTCCATTGGTTGGTTCATCTAAAATAATGTATTCTACACCTGTACAAAAAGCTAAAATAATAGCAAGAAGTGCTTTCATACCGCGTGAGTAGCTACGAATGCGTTTTTCAGGTAGATTGAAGCGCCCTAGCAGCTGATAAAAATATTCTTCATTAAAGTTTGTATAAACAGTCTTATAAAACTTCGCAATTTCTTTTACTGTATATCCACTTAATATATTAGTAGAATCCGGTACATAAGCTACCTTCTGCTTAATTTCTGGATGTTTATGAACATCCATATCATCATATGTAACAGTTCCGTCATCCGGATCTAAAATCCCAACAAGCGTCCGAAGTAAAGTGGTTTTCCCCGCACCGTTCCTTCCGAGTAATCCAACAATACTTCCTTTTTGTAATGTGAAAGAAATATTGTCTAAAATGACTTGGTTATCAATTGTTTTTTTGATGTTCGTCACTTTTAGCATCTGTATTCCCTCCCAGTTCTTTATAGTATGAGTCTATCCAGTCGTGAATTTTTTCTTTCGTAATTCCAAGATAAGAAGCTTCTAGTAATAGTTGGTGAAATTGTTTTTGGACCATAGCAATTTTCCTTTCATCCCATGTCGGTGTAATCGATTGAGAGACAAATGTACCTTTTCCTCGCAGTGTTTCAATAATTCCTTGTCGTTCTAATTCTTGGTACGCTTTGCTTACTGTATTCGGATTAATGACAAGAAGTGAAGCAAGTTCACGTACAGATGGTAGTTTATCGTTTGGTGCTAACATGCTTTTTAGTACGAGTTCTTTTATACTTTGAACAATTTGTTCCCATATCGGAGTGCTGCTTCTTGGATCAAGTTGAATGTGCAAGAGCAATGTCTCCTTCCTGATGAAATTTAAGTGTACTACTAGATGTAATACACTTAATACAATATATATGATAGATTTGTTTGTCAACACAAATTTATAGAAAAATATGGTATAAAAACATATTGTTTGGAAAAAATAGGTTTGATATAGAATGGAGGGTTAGTCATGAAGCGAGTTTTTGGAATACTTGTTTGTTTCATGTTGCTATTTTCTAGTGTTTCAGTTGGCTTTGCACAATCTGAGAAAGCGCAGTCTGAGAAAACAGAAGTAGAAAAGACACCGAAGTTAGCGGAGGAAGCATCGTCAGCAATTGTTATTGAGCAAGATACAGGTAAAGTCTTATTTGAGAAAAGTCCAAATGAAAAACTGCCGCCTGCTAGTATGACAAAGATTATGACAATGTTGCTTATCATGGAACAAGTTGAAAAGGGAAAACTAAAACTAGAGGATAAAGTCAGAGCAAGTGAACATGCAGCTTCAATGGGTGGTTCACAAATCTTTCTTGAGCCGGGTGAAGAGATGACAGTGAATGAAATGCTAAAAGGGATTGCAATTGCATCGGGAAATGATGCATCTGTTGCGGTTGCTGAGCATATCGCTGGTTCAGAAGAAGGCTTTGTAAACATGATGAATAAAAAAGCAAAGGATTTAGGATTGAAAAATACACATTTTCAAAATCCAACGGGTCTTCCAGCGAAAGACCATTATTCAACAGCATATGATATGTCAATTATGGCGAAAGAGTTGATGAAATATCCACTCATTCGAAAATATACAGGAAAGTATGAAGATTACTTACGTGAAAATACAGAGAAAAAGTTTTGGCTTGTGAATACGAATAAATTAGTTCGTTTTTATCCTGGGGTGGATGGGGTGAAAACAGGTTTTACAACAGAAGCAAAATATTGTTTAACAGCATCAGCTGAAAAAAATGGCATGCGTGTCATTTCTGTTGTCATGGGAGCGCCAACATCAAAAGAACGTAACAACCAGGTAACAAAGCTCCTTGATTATGCATTTGGACAATATACAACGAAAAAATTGTATAAACGTGGTGAAAAAATTCAAACAGTAAAAGTAGGAAAAGGGAAGAAAGAAAAGGTAGATTTAGTTTCATCGGATAACGTATCTCTTCTGATGAAAAAAGGCGAGAATATGGACAAGGTAAAACAGGAAGTTATCGCTGAAAAGAAAGTAAAAGCACCAATTAAAAAAGGTGATGCACTCGGTACACTTGTTATAAAAAAAGATAAAGATGTTTTATTAAAGCAAACGATTGTAGCGAAAGAAGATGTTGCTGCAGCGAGCTGGTGGGAACTATTTAAAAGAAGTTTAGGGATGTTTTCAACATCGAAATAGAAGCAAAGGTATTACTACTTTCTTACCCTCATGCATGAAAAAGGTAGAATAATTGCTGAAAGATTCACATTATGACGAAATAGTACTTCTTTTGTCAGTAGGAAGGATTCTTATTTTATGTTCACGAAAACCTTATGTAAATGAGTCAAGTTTAAGCATAAGGAGGAAATCGTGTGAGTCTTTCCATGCATTTAGAAGTAAAGCGTGATGTCTTATGTGTTCGGCTAGCGGGTGAATTAGATCATCATACTGCTGAAGAGTTGCGAGCAAAAGTAACGGATATGATTGAGACGCATCGCGTTCATCATATTGTACTAAGTTTAGAAAAACTAACATTTATGGACAGTTCTGGTCTTGGTGTTATATTAGGCAGATATAAGCATGTTAAAGGTTTAGGAGGGGAGATGGTCGTTTGTGCAATCTCACCTCCTGTAAAGCGTTTATTTGAAATGTCAGGTCTGTTTAAAATCATTCGCTTAGAAGAAAGTGAAGCGCATGCGCTCGCGACATTGGGGGTGGCATAAATGAGAAATGAAATGAACCTTCAATTTTCAGCATTAAGTCAAAATGAATCGTTCGCTCGCGTCACAGTTGCTGCTTTTATTGCACAATTGGATCCAACGATGGAGGAATTGACAGAGATAAAAACAGTTGTGTCTGAAGCAGTCACAAATGCAATTATTCATGGGTATGAAGGGAATGCAGAAGGTGTTGTTTACATTTCAGTGATTTTGGAAGAAGCAATGGTGAAACTCACGATTCGAGATGAAGGGGTTGGCATTTTTAATTTAGATGAGGCAAGGCAACCTCTTTTTACAACTAAACCTGAATTAGAGCGTTCCGGAATGGGATTTACTATCATGGAAAATTTTATGGATGAAGTAGAAGTTATTTCAAATGAATCTTTCGGGACAACAATCCATTTGACAAAATACTTATCAAATAGTAACGCTCTATGCAATTAAGGAGAATTGCCTATGGACATTGAGGTCAGAAATGAGAAGAAGAAACCTCAGTTAAAGGACCACGAGTTAAAAGCGTTAATTCAAAAAAGTCAAGATGGAGACCAACAAGCAAGAGATACAATAGTCCAAAGTAATATGCGTCTTGTATGGTCAGTTGTGCAACGTTTCCTCAATCGAGGATATGAACCAGATGATTTATTTCAAATTGGCTGTATTGGACTCTTGAAATCGGTAGACAAATTTGATTTGTCTTTCGACGTGAAATTCTCAACCTATGCAGTTCCAATGATTATTGGAGAAATACAGCGATTTTTGCGTGATGATGGATCCGTGAAAGTAAGTCGTTCTTTAAAGGAGACTGGAAATAAGATTCGAAAGATGAAAGATGAGCTTTCTAAAGAATATGGAAGAGCTCCAACGATTAATGAGGTAGCAGAAGCGCTTGAGTTGACACCAGAAGAAGTTGTTCTTGCGCAAGAAGCGAGTCGCACACCATCATCCATACATGAAACAGTTTATGAAAATGATGGAGATCCTATTACGATACTAGATCAAATCGCGGATCAAACAGAAACGAAATGGTTTGATAAAATCGCTTTAAAAGAGGCAATTAGAGAACTGGATGAGCGTGAACGCTTAATTGTATATTTGCGCTATTATAAAGATCAAACTCAATCAGAAGTAGCAGAGCGAATTGGAATTTCACAAGTCCAAGTATCAAGGCTTGAAAAGAAAATATTAAAACAGATGAAAGATCGAATAGATGAATAGCCATCTATTCGATTTTTTTGCTTTGAACTAGAAACCAGTGATAGTTTAAATAAGATTGAGAAGAAGAAAAAATCGCATCTTATGTTACTGTTGTTATCCTTTCCAAAATCAAAAAATTTCATTCACCCAGAAGTATTTATGTAATTTATTGATAATTATGTAAATTGGGGATGTAATTCAAGTATAAATTTGTCATAGAGGGGAAAGGAAACCTTAATAAACCTCACTTGAAAGTTCAAAATATGAAAATAACGCTTCTAAAAAAATACAGTTACTTTATTCACCGAGTGATTATTCATTAAAAATCCAACGTGCAAAGTTCCATTTTATAAAAAAAGTTGTATTAGAAAATTTTCCAGAAACCATACTACAACTACGAGGAATAGTAAAGAGGTGAATGGAGTGGAGCGAACAATCTATCTCAAAATGCGAAATCGTCTGCAAGTATCCCCTTCATATGAGGTGAAGATTGAAGATATTGCACAAGTAATTGGGGATTCTGGCTTAGTAGAAAAAATAAAAAAGCAACTTGTCTATAAAATCACAAAACGTGATAAAACACATGTTGTAATTGATGCGATGAAAATCATTCAAGTGATTCAACAAACTACGCAGCATATACAAATTAATTTATTTGGTCCTGGGCAAACACTTGTAGAAATCGTCTATGAAAAAAAGAAAGTACACCCCATTTTCTTTGGATTGGTTTGGATGTTACTTTTTGTCGGTGCGGCTCTTGCGATTATTTATTTTCATGAAGATGTAAGTATGCAGCAAGTACACTGGCGCTTATATTACATGATTACGGGAGAAATCAACTATAAACCGCTCCTGTTTCAAATTCCGTATTCTTTAGGACTGGGATTAGGGATGGTCTTATTTTTTAATCATGTGTTTCAAAAACGAATTAATGAAGAGCCAAGTCCGTTAGAAGTGGAAATGTTCCAGTATCAACAGTCACTCGATCAATATGTCATGATCAATGAAAATAAAGAGAGTGCAAAACAAATCGCAGATGATTGAGTATGGAGTAGTGATAGTAATTGGGCTTGCTGGTGGGATCGCAGTTGGAGGGGGATATGTGGCATTTTTAGCTGTGCTTGGTGTAATCCCACGTTTAGCCCAGTTAACAAGGAGTGGCCATCGGGTTCAATTTTTTGAGTGGGCCGTAATTGGTGGTTCTTTGGCCGGAGCATGGTGCAGTTTAAGAGATATAACCTTTCAAACATCTCAGTATTGGCTCGTTTTACTTGGCTTATTTTGTGGAACATTTATTGGTATGCTTGCTGCGGCTTTGACAGAGGTATTGAATGTTTTACCTATATTAGCAAAACGAGTAGGCGTAGATGGGAAAATTGTCATTCTACTCGTTGCACTTGTACTTGGAAAGGTAATGGGCTCTTTATTTCATTGGATTTATTTTGCAAGATAGGAGGTATCAAGATGGCCCAAAATAAATTAAAAGATGATTACATAAATAAAGTAAAAAATTATCATCCAAAGCCAAATTATGTGATGAATTGTGTAAAAGCTTTTGTTGTAGGTGGACTGATTTGTACAGTAGGTGAATGCTTGATGAAATTTTATATGTATTATTTTCACTTTAATGAGCAAAATGCGGGAAATCCTACGATAGCAACACTTGTATTATTATCAGCCATATTAACTGGATTTGGTGTATATGATAAAATCGGTCAATTCGGAGGGGCTGGTTCAGCAGTTCCTGTTACTGGATTTGCAAATTCAATGGCAAGTGCGGCAATGGAGCACCGTAGTGAGGGAATTGTACTCGGAGTTGCTACAAATATGTTTAAGCTTGCTGGAAGTGTAATTGTATTTGGAGTTGTTGGAGCATACATTGTTGGTCTAATTCGATATACGTTTAAACTTTGGTTGTCTTAAAGGAGATTAGATATGAGATTGACAGGGAAGCAAACATGGGTATTTCAAAATAATATATTTGTGAATGCAACAGGTACTGCTGTCGGTCCAAAAGAAGCGGAAGGTCCTCTTGGAAAGTGTTTTGATATTTCATATGATGATTTGCATTGTGAGGAAGAAAATTGGGAGCTTGCTGAAAGAAGATTGATGAATGATTCAATTCAGCAGGTCATACAAAAGGGGGATATAAAGCCTTCGCAAATTGATTTTTTTTTAGCGGGAGATTTATTAAACCAAACCGTTACAGCAAATTATGTGGCGAGGGAGCTTGGGATTCCTTTTTTAGGAATGTTCAGCGCTTGTGCAACATCAATGGAGACACTAGCGATTGGATCGGCCTTTATTGATGGAGGTTTTGCTAATCGTGTGATAGCTACGGTTAGTAGTCATAATGCAACTGCAGAACGGCAGTTTCGTTATCCGACAGAATACGGGGGGCAAAGACCTGGTTCAGCAACTTCAACTGTTACAGGGGCAGGGACGGCTTTAATTAGTAAAGAACAGAGCAATATTAAAATAACGGCTGCAACCATTGGAAAAGTGCAAGATTTAGGAATTACAGATCCTTTTGATATGGGATCAGCAATGGCACCTGCTGCTGCCCATACGATTCAACAGCACTTTGAAGATTTAGGGAGAAGTGCAGCTGATTATGATCTTATCGTTACAGGGGATTTATCAGGTGTTGGGGCACCAATTACGAAGCAACTTTTACTTGAGGAAGGGTATGACTTAGGAAATGTATATAATGACTGCGGATTAATGATTTATAACAAGGATCAAGAAGAGGTTTTTGCAGGTGGAAGCGGTTGTGCCTGTTCGGCAGTTGTAACATACGGTCATTTACTACAAGAAATGAAAAAAGGAAACTTACAGCGTATTTTTGTAGTTGCAACAGGAGCGTTGTTAAGCCCGATTATGATACAACAAAAAGAAACGATTCCGACAATTGCACACGGCGTTGTATTTGAAAGGATAAAAGGGGTGTGAATTGTGGATTTTGTATACGCGTTCATCGTTGGGGGAGCTATCTGTGTAGTAGGACAGCTTTTATTGGATTTTGCTAAATTAACTCCTGCACATTTGATGGCAACTTTTGTAGTAATTGGAGCGGTTTTAGATAGCTTTGGACTATATGATAAGCTCATAAAATTTGCAGGTGCTGGAGCAACTGTTCCGATAACGAGCTTTGGACATTCCCTTTTGCATGGAGCACTAGAGGCGGCTGAAAAACATGGTTACTTAGGAATTGGAATGGGTATGTTTAGTTTGACTTCTTCAGGTATTTCAGCATCGATATTATTTGCATTTTTTGTAGCACTTATATGTAAACCGAAAGGATAAATCAAATGAGACGAAGGGTTATTTTGGTGACAGATGGAGATGAATATGCAAAGCGAGCAATTGAGCTGTTAACAAAGGAGTTTGGCGGAAGGTGTATTTCAGCATCGCAAAGTAATCCGACGAAATTGACAGGGAAAAAGATTGTGGAGCTAATTATGCAAACGCCATATGACCCTGTATTTGTCATGTTTGATGATAGTGGATTTATAGGAGAAGGTTCAGGTGAAAAAGCGTTAAAATATGTGGCAATGCATAAACAAATTGATGTTCTTGGCATTTTAGCTGTTGCATCTAATACACATCATTGGGAGTGGGCGCGTGTAGATGTCAGCGTAGATCGAGAAGGCAGATTAACAGAATACGGTGTTGATAAATTTGGACTTCCTGATGGTGAAATTGGGAGAATTAATGGGGATACGATTTATTGTTTAGATGCATTAAATGTGCCTGTAATTGTTGGAATTGGTGATATAGGGAAAATGTGTGGAAATGATGAGTGGGAGCGAGGATCACCAATTACCAAAAAAGCAATTCAATTAATTTTAGAAAGAAGTGGGTTTTATGACGAAACAGAAGAAAGTTAATATTCCGATTTCTTCCTTCTTGAGTGATAATGAAAATTATTTAAAACAAACAGTTGGGCTTGGCGTCACATTTGATGTCGGGATTCGTAAGTTTCAAATTCTTGATAAAGAAATCGGTGTATTATTTGTAAATGGATTGTGTGATACAAATTACCTCATTCACATTTTGGAAGAAGCAGTAGATACAAATGAAATAAGAGATGTTGAAGAAGATACAGTTAAGCTTTTAGAAAATCGCCTTATCCATCAACAAGTAAGTAAAGTAAAAACGATGGATGAGGTAATGCTACAAGTATTATCGGGACTTGTTATTATCTTTGTGGAAGGTGAAACAGAGGCCTTTGCAATCGATGTTCGTAGTTATCCAGGACGAACACCAACAGAACCAGATACAGAAAAAGTAGTGCGCGGGGCAAGAGATGGTTTTGTAGAAAATATCATTGTAAATACAGGACTAATAAGAAGGCGTATTCGCGATCCGCGCCTTCGAAACGAAATTATCCGGGTTGGGGATCGGTCACAAACGGATATTTGTATTACCTATGTTCAGGACGTTGCGAATCCAGATTTGGTAAAAATCATTAAGCAAGAACTAGAAAGTATTGAAGTAGATGGAATTACAATGGCTGACAAAACGATTGAAGAATTTTTAGTGAAGCAGGGTTATAATCCTTTCCCGCTTATTCGTTATACAGAAAGACCAGATGTAGCGGCAAATCATTTATTAGAAGGGCATGTATTAGTTATTGTTGATACATCTCCAAGTGTAATGATTACACCAACAACTTATTTTCATCATGTGCAGCACGCAGAAGAGTTTAGACAAAACCCGGCAGTTGGTACATTTTTACGATGGGTTCGTTTTGTAGGTATTATATTTTCTGTGTTTTTATTGCCGTTTTGGCTCGTTTTTGTGTTCGATCCAACGTTGTTACCAGAGAAGCTTGCTTTCATTGGACCAAATAAAATGACCCATCTCCCTATTATATTACAAATAATTATGGCCGATATTGGACTTGAGTTTTTGCGAATGGCATCGATTCATACACCAACTCCTTTATCATCAGCCACCGGCTTAATTTCAGCGATTTTAATTGGGCAAATTGCAATTGACGTTGGGTTATTTGTTCCAGAAGTTATTTTATATACAGCGGTTTCAATGATTGGAATATATGCAACACCAAGTTATGAATTAGGACTTGGAAACAAACTTGGAAAATTATTTGTCATTATTTTAACTGGTTTGTTCCATGAGATAGGATTTATAATTGGCATGACGATGTTAATTTTATTTTTAACGTCTATCAAAAGTTTACAAACACCATATTTATGGCCGTTTTTGCCATTTGACTGGGGGGCATTAAAAACAATATTATTACGCCCAGCCATGTCTAGTTTAAAAGTACGCCCAAGCATTGTACATCCACAAAATATACGTAGACAAAAATAAGCAGGAATCAATCTTCCTGCTTATTTTTTATTAGAAATTTATCGTATTTTAACAAAATCACAACATTTTTTTCGTACACTTAGAGTAGACATTGTGTATGAAAGGGGAAGAGGGCATGATTAAATTATTTGTAAGTGATTTAGATGATACACTTTTTTATAATGTAAGCAATATTCATAAGGAAGATGAAAAAGCACTTTGTTGGTTAGCGGAAAAAGGGACAAATATTTGCTTTGCTTCTGGTCGTTTTACGCATCGAATTCATGATGCAGTTAGGCAATTCTCATTTCCATATTACACGACAGGATTAAATGGTGCTACGATGCTATTACCAAACGGACAAATATTCCATGAATCGAAATTCAATGATGGAGTTGCCCAGGAAATATATCGATATATACATGAAAAAAGGCTAGCTGATATTGTGTGTGCAAAAGAGCAGAGATATACGAAAAAGAAAAATGAACATCATTATGTTTTTGAAGAATATATGGGTGTGCATATTGCTGAAATAGAAACATTAGAGGAGGAATTTGGTAAAACAATCCATCCTGCAAAGTTGTTTGTGTATGGAGAAGCAGAAAAGATTGTGACATTGGATCAAGAGCTAAGAGACACTTTTCATGAGCACGCTGAAATTTTTATTTCTGGAAAAGGATATGTAGATATTATGCCAATGGGGGTTAGTAAAGGAAGTGCTTTAAAACGTTTGATGGAGCATTTGAAAATTGAAGCGCATGAAGTAGCATGTATTGGTGATTCTTTTAATGACATTTCTATGTTTGAAGTAACACCGCATTCTTTTACTCTTCATCATGCACATCCATATGTGAAGGAAAAGGCATGTCATGTTGTTCGTTCTGTAGAGGAAGCGATTATGAAATTACCGTTGCTTATATAATAGATAAATCCATTTTGATTTTTCACATATAAGCTGCTATGAAAAACAAAAGGTGACCTGCACTCGTTTTCTCTCTTTGTTTTCACTTGGTATGGGGCAGGAAGAGGATCTGACCGCTTCTATGCACGGCCAGATGCTCTCTTCCACCTAAAAAGAAAGATTTTATGTCGGTTTTTTAATTTGGATTTATATAATAAAAAGCTCGTCAATGACGAGCTTTTTATTACTTAAATAATGATTTAATAAAATCAATGATACTAGAGAAGAAATCTTTTACTTTATCTAGGAAGCCTTGTCCTTCTTCAGATCCTAAAAATGCTGAAACATGTTCTTTCGCTTTATTTAATTGGCTACCAACTTGGTTCCAGTCAATATTTAAATTTTTCATTTTATCAAATAATGAAACTAAGCTATCTAATTGCTCATCTGTTAGTGTAATACCAAGTTGATCAGCAATTTTTTTAATTAGCGCACGTAAATCTTCTGTTGTTTTTGGCTGTTCTTTAGCAATTTCTTCTTTTACTTTCGCAACAAGTTGAACAGCTTTTTCGTCACCAATTTTGTCACCAAGTTTCGCTGTTTGTACCATTTCTTCGTTGGCTACTTTTTTTACTTCTTCAGGAATTTCTTTTTTCGATGTTGTTTCGTAAGCCTTCATTAATCCTGTTAAAGCAGCTGTTCCTGATACTTTAAATGGTGCCGTGATTTGGATCTCTGCATCTTTAACACCTGCTGTGATGAGTGCGTTTGTATACATTGCATCTGTTACCCAATTAATGTTTTTCGCTCGCACAATAAGACCTGATCCTGGTTTTGTATACGTAATTATAGAAGAGGAAATAGCTCTCGTACCAATTTGTGCTTTTGGAACAATACCCTCTAAAAATTTATGTTCTTCCGCATTAGATACAGTAATAATTTGCGCATCTTTTGGCGCTTTCATTTCTTTTAAAAGATCTTGTTTTTGTTGTTCAGATAAATTTTCTCCTAATGTAACGATTGATTCTCCCTCAATCACGTCTGCAAATGAAGCTGTTGGGATCATAAACACCGTAACAGCTAGTAGCAAAGCTAATAGTTTCGTTTTCACGAAAAATCGCTCCCTTTCTCTTTCTGAAATTTGCGGGCAACACAGTAATTATAGTATATTTTTAAAATTTGTCATCCGTCTTCTTGCTGATTTTAAAAAAGAAGTATACAGATTGTCGGATTCTTTTTGTTTCTGAGCACGAATATGGTAATATAGTGCTGAGATAGTTGAAAGGAGACATATACGTATGAAAACTTTAGGATACATATTAATGGAGAATGGTGAAAAAATTGAATTAGAATTTTTCCCAGAAGAAGCACCGAAAACAGTTGAAAATTTCAAAAAATTAGCAGATCAAGGATTCTATAATGGTGTTACATTCCACCGCGTTATTCCTGGTTTCGTAAGCCAAGGTGGAGACCCAACAGGAACAGGTGCAGGCGGTCCTGGTTACTCTATTCCATGTGAAACTGAAGGGAATCCGCATAGACATGTAGTTGGATCACTTTCTATGGCACATGCTGGCCGTAATACAGGTGGTAGCCAATTCTTCATCGTTCATGAGCCACAACCACATTTAGATGGTGTACATACTGTATTTGGTAAAGCGACAAGCGGTATTGAAACAGTATTAAACATGCGTCAAGGCGATGTAATGAAAGAAGTTAAAGTTTGGGAAGAATAAATTGAAGAGAGCAAAGTGCTCTCTTTTTATTTTTTTACTGTTAAATAATCATCATTCAAAAGCTTTATATGATATTATGAGAAGATTGAAAACATGTAAGTATAAAATTTTGCTTTGTTCCATATTTGTAGTGGCAATCGGAGAAAAAATTTAAATTAAGAAAAGTTGTAATCTATAAACAGGAATTTGTGGGCAATATGCAGTAAATGATAAGAGAGAGTAAATGATAAAGTTATTATAGCTAACTAAATTGTTAGCGATAGAACTATTTTTGTAAAAATACATAGGATACAGTAAAGTTTTATTTCGTTATTCGTGGTTTATAAGTTTTGTAGTTCAATGCGTTATGCGAGAAGCTAAAAAGTTAGATGGAGTTTATTCATTAGCTTGAGAAAAGTAAATTCTCAATGAGAGAATTTCTTTTATTACTATACATTTGACTTTCCTACATTCTCTTTGTATGATTATCAAGTTGTTTTGGCACCCCTTCTCACTATAGTGAAAATATTGTAAAATGGAGATGATATAGCAATAGTGGTAGAGGGGATACATGGTTTGTAACTTTTGTA
>Ga0102589_1000782_pt1 | contig 53476 bp, 46 predicted proteins | sample AraplaMF_Col_mLB_FD_76858 | JGI IMG/M metagenome (GOLD analysis project Ga0102589, IMG submission 76858) | Arabidopsis root microbial communities from the University of North Carolina, USA - plate scrape MF_Col_mLB | ecosystem: Host-associated > Plants > Roots > Endosphere | place: USA...
TATAAAGAAGGTGTACTTACTATGAATAAACGTAATGGACTAAAAATCGTAACAATTGGTGGAGGTTCTAGTTATACACCAGAATTGGTTGAAGGCTTTATTAAGCGATTTGAAGAATGTCCGATCAGTGAATTATGGTTAGTCGATATTGATGAAGGAAAAGAGAAATTAGAAATTGTAGGGAACTTGGCAAAGCGAATGGTCGAAAAAGCCGGCGTTCAAATGGAAATTCATTTAACTTTAAATCGAAAAGAAGCATTAGAAAATGCCGATTTTGTCACAACACAGATGAGAGTTGGTCAGTTAAACGCTCGTATTAAAGACGAAAAAATACCACTTATGCATGGCATGATTGGTCAAGAAACAAATGGCGCTGGTGGATTATTTAAAGGGTTAAGAACAATACCCGTTTTATTAGAGATTGCAGAAGAAATGCAAAGTCTTTGTCCGAACGCGTGGTTAATAAACTTCACGAATCCTGCTGGGATGGTAACTGAAGCGTTGTTACGTTACAGTAACCATAAAAAAGTTGTTGGCGTATGCAATGTCCCAATTAATATGCATATGACAATTGCCAAACTTTTAGATGTAGACTTGAACCGAGTACATATAGATTTTGCAGGATTAAATCATATGGTTTATGGGCTACATGTATATGTAGATGGACAAGAAGTTACGAAAAAGGTATTGGAATACCTTGCAAATCCTGATATTCAAATGACGATGAAAAATATTGCTCCATTACCTTGGCAAAAGGAGTTTTTACTTTCATTAGGTGTGTTACCGTGCCCGTATCATAGGTATTACTATAAAACTCAACAAATACTGAATGAAGAATTAGAAGCATTTAAAACAGGCACAACTCGAGCAGAAGTAGTAAAGAGACTTGAAGATGAGTTATTTGATTTGTATAAAGACGAATATCTTTCAATTAAACCGCCTCAGCTAGAAAAAAGAGGTGGGGCTTATTATAGCGATGCAGCATGTAGTTTAATTTCATCAATTTATAATGATAAAAAGGATATTCAAGTATTAAATGTCCAAAATAATGGATCGATACAAGGAATACCAAATGAATCAGCAGTTGAAGTAAGTTGTGTTGTAACAAAACAAGGACCAATTCCAATTTCTGTAGGAGAATTGCCACCTGAAATAAATGGACTTGTGCAACAAATCAAATCCTTTGAACGAGTTGGTGCTGAAGCTGCAGTAACAGGATCTTATGAAAAAGCTTTGTTAGCGCTAACAATTAATCCTCTAGTTCCAAGTGATGAGGCTGCAAAGAATGTATTAGATGACTTGCTAGAAGCACATAAAGAGTATTTACCAAAATTTTATAAAAAAGAAATGACAATTCAATCATAATAGTAAAACAACTTAGTTAAGAATAGGAGAATGGACATGAATAATGAACAAGAAATTTTTGAAATTATCTCACATGGGGGAAATGCAAGATCGTTAGCATACGAGGCACTTGAAGCAGCTGAAAAAAATGATTTTGAAGAAGCAGATCGTTTAATCAAAGAATCACACGAAGAAATTGGTAATGCACATAAAACTCAAACTACTTTAATTCAAGCTGAGTTAAATGGTGAACCTTGTGAAAAATCTTTATTAATGATCCATGCACAAGATCACTTGATGACAGCAATGAGCGAGCAAAAATTAATTGAACATATTATTCGTTTACATAAAAAATTAGCAGAGAAGAATTAGTTTCGAAGTTTCTATTTAAACGAAAATACGTAGATTGCTATTCATAGTGATTCATATAATAGGTTAACTTCTACGTTAGGAGGCAGCTATGAAGAAATACATAATTAGTCTTGATGGTGGAGGAACAAAATCAGAAGCAATTGCTTATGAGCTAGACGGCACGATCATTGGTCATGGCTATTCTGGTTTTAGCAATATATTAATAAATGAACAAGATGCGATAAAACATATTATCGAAGCTATTGAAAATTGCCTATGTAACTTAGAAAAAAAGGACTGCTTATTTCTATATTTGGGATTAGCTGGGTATGGCGGAGTTAAAGATCGGAAGCATGTAGAAAAAGCAATGTATGATAGATTTCATATTCCATTCAAAATAGTGAATGATGCACAAATCGCCCATGCTGCTTTATTGGAAGGTAAAGATGGTGTTTTAACAATTGCTGGAACTGGGTCAGTCAGTCTAGGATCGAATTTAAACCGCTTCGTAACAACTGGTGGGTGGGGTCATTTACTAGGAGATGAAGGAAGCGGTTATTGGATTTCAATGGAGGTTTTCAAAAAAATTACTCGTGAATTTGATGAGGACTTATCACCTAGTAACTTATCTCAGAAACTATTAAACCGTTTAAAATTAAACGAAATTGATGAGATAAAACGATATATTTATCATGAAACAAAAGGTGAGATTGCTTCAAACGTTCCGTTTATTGTAGAAGAAGCTGCAATGGGTGATTTATTTGCGAAAGAAGTTTTAGAAAGAGCAGGTCAATTACTAGCAAATATAACACTCCAAGCTTTAAAGAAATTAAGCCTACACTCATCGCCACGAGTTGCAATCAAAGGAAGTATACTCCAGCAAATTTCATTTGTTCAAAATGCTTTCGTTGCTGCAATTCGCGAAAAGCATCCTACAGTAGAATTTTGTATGAAAGACGTTTCTTCTACTTATGGGGGCTATTTATTAGCGTTGAAAGAGATTCATAAAAGTGAGCTTAAAAATTGATAGGCTTGGCGATAAAAAATGACTGTCGTAGTATTCAGTAGTGAATAGAGGGTGCAAAAATGTTAGAACATTTAACAACTGAAAATAGAAATAATCGTACAGAAAATTTAGATCAGCTTTCAATTGATCAGTTTTTAACGATTATGAATGAGGAAGATCAGAAGGTTGCTTTAGCAGTCCATGAGCAAATACCGGCAATATCAAATGTTGTTCAAATTGTCATAGATTCAATGCGAGTTGGTGGACGTTTAATATATGTTGGTGCAGGAACAAGTGGACGAATTGGATTATTAGATGCAGTTGAGTGCCCTCCTACTTTTGGCACCAATCCAAACGAGGTAATTGGACTAATTGCTGGAGGAAATTCTGCATTTATTAAAGCGGTTGAAGGCGCAGAAGATGATGTAGTGTTAGGGAAAGAGGATTTAGCGAAGCAATCTCTAACAAAAAATGATGTAGTGATTGGAATTGCTGCATCAGGCAGAACGCCTTATGTAATTGGTGCTCTACAATATGCAAATGAAGTAGGCACAAAAACTGTAGCGATTGCATGTAATAGAAACTCAGAAATTGGTAAAGTAGCAAAGTATCAAATTGAAGTAGATAATGGCCCTGAAGTGTTAACTGGCTCTACAAGACTGAAAGCCGGTACTTCTCAAAAATTGATTTGTAATATGATTTCAACGGCTTCTATGGTTGGCATTGGAAAAGTTTATAAAAATCTAATGGTTGATTTACAATTAACAAACTTAAAATTAATTGATCGCGCAAAGAGAATTATTATCGAAGCAACTGGTTGCGACTACGAAACTGCAAGTGAATTCTTAATCGAAGCAAAAAATGAAACGAAAGTAGCGATCGTTATGATTTTAACTGGAATGAATTATGATGAAGCGATTAATAGTTTACGTAAAGCTGAAGGGTTTATTAGTAAAATAGTATAAGCTTTGGAGAGAATAGTGACAACTAGCGACGAAACTTGCTGGTATGTCACTTTTTATATTAATGAGATATGAGTGTATTAAAATGGTCTAAGTTTATTAAGTCTATCTTCAGGGGAAATGCAGTGTTATCGGCAATTCAATATGCTTTATGATATAATTATGAATCTAAATCAATCAATTACAAAATTGACAGTTTAAAGGTTTTACCGTTTTAATATTGTTGATGTATCTTATAAGAAACACTATTTACTATGTAGAGAGAGTTGAGTTTGATTAAATGAATGCATTAAATGGCGGATTAATCATGTTAAAGGAAATGTTACCTAAACTACCTCCATCTGAGCGAAGAGCTGCTAATTATATTTTAGAAAATCCAGATAAATCCATACAATTTACAGTGTTTGAGCTTGCAGAAAAAAGCCAAACGAGCACCTCTGCTATCATAAGATTATGTCGTTCTATTGGGGTTAAAGGTTTTCAAGAATTAAAGCTGCGAATCGCAGGAGATATTATCACAACAAAAGAAACGGGATCTAGAGATATCCATTCAGGTGAATCGATTAGTACAATCATCCAAAAGATGACGAACAATAGTATCCAATCAATAAAGGATACAAGCGATATATTAAATGTTAGTGAATTAGAAGAAGCTGTATTAGCTTTAAGTAAAGCTAGGAATATATATTTTTTTGGTGTAGGTGGCTCAATGGTTGTTGCACTTGATGCACAACAAAAGTTTTTGCGTATAAAAAAATATACATCTGCTTTTGCCGACCTTCATTTATTGGCTGTCCAAATAGCTAATCATGAAGAAAATGATGTGTTGGTAGGGATATCCTTTTCAGGTGAAACAACTGAGGTGCAAAAAGCATTTAGACTGGCAAAAGAAAATGGTGTGAATACAATTAGTATCACTGGATTTGGTTCAAATTCTGTATCTAACTTAGCGAATATAAAACTGTTTAATTCACCAAATAAAGAAGCAACTTTTAGAAGTGGAGCTACATCTTCAAGAATGGCTCAATTACATGTTATAGATATATTATTTATGGCCGTTGCTACTCAGGAATATGATAAAACAATTCAATATGTTGACCAAACGCGAACCGCTATTAATTCATTGCAAAATAAAAAATAAAAAAACCCCTTTATAGTTTGTCACTATAAAGGTTTTTTTTATTGATGAACATCATACTGTGCTGCTTGTAAAAGTAAATCAACTATATGAACGACTTCAGTTCTATGGGCCTGTTGTTCTCTTTCAACACCAAGCTTCATTTGAAGTAAGCAACCTGGGTTTGCTGTAACGATTGTAGTTGCTTGAGAATGTTTCACTTGTTCCATCTTATAGTCTAGAATCTGCATTGACATTTCGGATTCAACAATATTATAAATACCAGCTGAGCCACAGCAACGGTCTGCATCCTTCATCTCATGATATATAATGTTTTCAATCGATTGTAATAGAATTCGTGGAGCCGAAGCAGTTTTCATCACATTTCTTAAGTGACAAGAATCTTGGTAAGTAATAATTTGAGTAGGTAACTTTAATTTTACTTTTTTATGGAACTCTACTTCTACTAAAATTTGAGATATATCTTTTAATTTATTTTTAAATGATTGTGCACGGTCCTTCCACATCGAATCATCTTTTAGAAGGTGATCATAATCAATAAGAAATCCACCACAACCACCTGCGTTTGTGATGATATAGTCTACTTCTAGATTTTCAAATGCTTCAATATTTTTTTTAGCCATTTCCTTTGCAATGTCTTTTTCACCACTATGTCCATGTAATGCACCACAGCATGCTTGATCATTTGGAATGACAATCTCACAGCCTGCTAACTGTAAAAGCTTCATAGTAGCATTATTTGTTTCCAAGAACATTGTATCCATTAGACAACCTGAGAAAAATGCTACTCTGCTTATTTTAGATTGCATAGGTGGTAAATAATTAGGGCGTGATTTCATTTGTTTCATTGAAGGAACAGTTGGTAACACTTTTTCCATAGCTGATAAATTATTAGGGATTAGCTTCATAACACCTGATTTTCTAGCAATTTTTTGTAATCCTGTTCGCTGATATAAACCAAGAAGTCCAACTGCTAATCGCATTCGATTTTGGTGAGGAAATAAGTCTCTAAAAACAAACTTACGAACTACACGAGTAGGAAGGGAGTGTTTTTTGTGTTGTGCAATGATATCTCTTGCTTCTTCTAGTAAATGACCGTATTTTACGCCAGACGGACAAACAGGCTCACAAGCACGACATCCAAGACAAAGTTCAAGAGTACGTTCAACATCTTCATCGGGTTCGATTAAGCCGTCAGTTACTGCCTTCATTAGTGCAATACGACCTCTAGGTGAATGTGATTCTTTTTGTCCTGATTCAATATAAGTTGGACAGCTAGGTAAACAAAATCCACATCTCATACAGTTTAATAACTCATCTTCGTTCATTCTTGCTTTAAATTGTTCCTGAAGTTTTTGCTGTTCTTGTAGTGTTGTCATTTTGACACCACCATTCGTTTTCTAGCATCTTTTGCAAATACTTTCCCGGGATTCATAATGTTATGAGGATCTAATGCCGTTTTGACAGCTAGCATAGCATGAATACCTTCTTTTCCTAATTTCAATTCGAGATAAGGTGCTTTGACGATTCCAACCCCATGCTCTCCGGTAATAGTTCCACCTAATTCAATTGCCTTTTCAAAGATCTCTGCAAATGCCATTTCAACCCTTTCCATTTCTTCATGGTCTCTGGCATCAGTTGGGCAAGTTGGATGTAGATTTCCGTCACCGGCATGGCCAAATGTACAAATTTTAACACGATACTTTTGTGCGATTTCATTTATTGCTTGAACCATATCTGCTATTTTTGATCGAGGTACTGTAGCATCCTCTAATATAGTTGTAGGTCTTAATTGAGCAAGTGCCGAAAGCGCTGAGCGTCGAGCTGTTCTTAAGGCAATAGCTTCAGCTTCGGTTTTTGCTATACTCACTGAAATGCATTTTTCTTTTTCACAAACGTTCTTTATCAGTTCTATGTCTCTATTCACAACTTCTTTTGGACCATCTTGTTCAATTAATAACACTGCTTTTACATCAGTTGGTAAGCCGATTTGTGCAAAATTTTCTACAACCTCTAAAGTGGGTTGGTCCATAAATTCTAGTGAGGTAGGAATAATTTTGTTAGCAATAATCTTTGAGACTGTTCTAGCAGCATCTTCTAAACTGTCGTAAAGAGCTAGCATAGTTTTTTTCGTCTCAGGCATAGGTATTAATTTTAAAGTAGCTTCAGTAATAATTCCAAGCGTACCTTCAGATCCTACGAATAAACGAGTAAAATCATAACCAGCTACATCTTTAGCGAGCTTTCCACCAGTTCTGATGATATCTCCATTAGCTAAAACAATTTCAAGCGCAATGACGTAATCTCTAGTTACACCGTACTTTAAACCACGTAGTCCACCTGAATTCTCATTAATATTTCCCCCGATTGTAGAAATTTTCATTGAGCTTGGATCTGGTGGATAAAACAATCCTTTTTCTTCTATTGTATTGATCATATCAAGCGTAATCACGCCTGGTTGAACGGTAATCGTTAAATTCTCTTCATCGATTTCAAGTATCTTATTTAAATGCTTAAATAATAGAACGATTCCACCATTGGTCGGACATGTGCCACCACAAAGATTCGTACCAGAACCTCTCGGAACAATTGGAATTTTGTATTCGTTACAGATTTTAATAATTTCCGATACCTCTTTCGTCGAACGAGGACTGATGATTGCATCTGGCAGTGATTGAAGATTCGGTGTTGCGTCGTAGGAATAAACAAGTCTTTCCATTTTAGAATCATCAAAGTTTGCTTCACCTACAATTGCAATTAGCCTTTGTGCAATTTTTTTAGACACCATTAATATTCCCTCCCAATTATCTTATCTAAAGTATAAATAGAAATAGGTCGTATTTACTATGGAGAATTCTATAGAAAAAACACCTATTATAGGTGTTTTTTTGTAGAATCATCCAATAGGTTGATTCCGATATAAAATTTGCTTAAATCATGGATTTCTCGTGGGTTTAAATTGGTTAATTCAGTAATCTTATTCAGACGATAAAGAAGTGTATTGATATGAATATGCAATGATTGTGCAGTGTTTTTTAATGATTGATTATGTTTAATGTATTCTTCAATTGTAATAAAAAGTTCTTTTTCGTTAATTATAGGTGCAATCGTCCTTTCAATAAAAGTACTTTTCGTTTCGTTTGTTAGATCTTGCAGGATTAAATCAATTGTGAGATCTTCATCAAATACAATTGAATTCGTTTTACTGGATACTTTTAGTGCTCGAACTGCTTGATGATAAGATTTACTCAATTGTTTAGGGTTGGTTGGTTGACCCACACCAGTCACAATTTTTAAATGTAAGCGACTTTGTAAGTAATTCAGGATAGATTCGACAAGCTTAAGTTTTTGAGATTTTGTAGAAGACTGCTCAACTCTACATAATACAACTAGACGATTATTTCCCCAGCGAATAAATAATTCATGACTTTGTCTGTTATTCCAATCAAAAATAATTTGCCTAGTATCTGAAAGCTTACTTTGATGCTCCCATTCAAAAATAAGTATTTGTCTTTGGATTGTTAAATCAATATTAAGGATTTGAGCTCGCTCATAAAATGAATCATCCCATTCATCTTGCTGGATCCAATCAAATACGAATGCTTCAAGACCTCGTTGCGTGAGTTCGATTTGATCAGTATAATAATTTTCACTAATTAGTAGTTCAGTCATTCGTCTTAACATTTCTCCAAAAGGAGAAATTAACTCTGGCTCACCAGTTATTCCAATTACACCGATGATTTCATTTTGAAAGAAGACAGGTAAATTAATTCCGGCCTTTACACCTTTTAATCGTTTTTCATCTTCAGTTGAGATGATGAAGGTTGTTCCTTGCTTAATGGCGATTAATGCTCCCTCGTGAAAAGTACCTGTGCGAGTTTGATCTGTACTTGCAATAATAACTCCATTCGTATTGATTATAATCATATCCTCATGGATTAGTTTTCTAACTTCATTAATTATTTTTGTAGCTAATTCATTTAAGATCATGATGTTGTCTCCTGTCACGTAGTTAGTGTAATTATAAATAAAATAGATTAAAACTAAAACATTTCTTTAACAAGGAAAAATAGTGTATTCGTATTATTGTGTTTATATAAAAGAATTCAATATTATACTTTTGGATTCCTACAGTGACTCTTCAACTATTTCATAAAGCTTAAAGAGTATTCTCGTATTCTAGTTTTTTCTAGTAAATAGTATTTTGTTGACTTACTAATAAATTTTCATATCCACATTTTAGATGAATTGATAGCACACTTACTTGACATGTGATAATGTAATATCATCTACCAAAGTATGAAATGTAATAGAGATGGGGTGTGTAGTATTTCTATGATAAAAAGATTTTTCAAATATTATATTCCACACAAAAAACTATTTTATATAGACTTTTTTTGTGCGGTGCTTGTTGGATTAATGGAACTTGGATTTCCTCTTGCTGTCTCGTGGTTTATTGATCAGCTTCTACCTGAGGGGAATTGGAGTTTAATCATTGCCGTAAGTCTTGGACTTCTAGCACTCTATTTAATTAGTTCGGGAATGCAATTTGTTGTTAACTATTGGGGACATAAGTTAGGGATTAATATCGAGACTGACATGCGTCGAGAGTTGTTTAATCATGTACAGCGTCAGTCATTCCGCTTCTTTGATAATACAAAAACTGGACATATTATGAGCCGAATTACGAATGACTTAATGGATATCGGGGAATTAGCGCATCATGGACCTGAAGATTTATTCATTGCGATCATGACGTTTATCGGTGCATTTTGGATTATGCTAGCAATTAATGTGAAATTGGCACTAGTAGCAATCATCATTGTACCGTTTCTTGTATGGTTGATTTCATATTCAAACATGAAAATGAATGCTTCTTGGAGTCAAATGTACGGAAATATTGCAAATGTAAATTCTCAAGTGGAAGATAGTGTTTCAGGGGTTAGAGTTGTCCAATCATTTACAAATGAACAATATGAAATGAAGCGTTTCAACAAAAATAATCAATTCTTCCGTAAAACTAAATTGAGAGCTTATAAAGTAATGAGTTGGAATCTGTTAGGAATATATGTCTCAACTCGACTAATGACACTTGTCATTTTAGTTTTTGGGGCATGGCTTAGTTTTACAGGAATATTATCTTATGGTGAGTTAGTTGCCTTCATATTATACTTAAACGTCTTATTTAAGCCAATCGATAAAATCAGTGCGTTACTTGAACTATATCCAAAAGGGATGGCCGGTTTTAAGCGATTTACAGAACTGATGGATTCAGAACCTGATATTGAAGATGTACCAGATGCAATCGAGGTTTCTTCTTTAAAGGGAGATATTCGTTTCCAACATGTTACTTTTGGTTATGAAAACAAACGCACGATCTTAAATGATATGTCATTTTCGATTGAAGCTGGGAAAACAGTTGCTTTTGTTGGCCCATCTGGAGCAGGGAAAACAACGATTTGTTCATTAATTCCACGTTTCTATGATGTATTAGAGGGATCAATTTCAATTGATGGAATCGATCTTCGTGAAATGACAAAGAAATCACTGCGTTCAAATATTGGTATTGTACAACAGGATGTTTTCCTATTTACAGGTACTTTGAGAGAAAATATTGCATATGGAAAATTAGGAGCTTCTCAAGAAGAAATAGAAGAAGCTGCTAGTAAAGCTCATCTGACAGATTTAATCGCTTCATTACCAGATGGGTATGATACGCAAATAGGTGAAAGAGGATTAAAGCTTTCTGGTGGTCAAAAGCAGCGATTGGCGATTGCTAGAATGTTCTTAAAAAATCCGCCAATTTTAATATTGGATGAAGCTACTTCAGCACTTGATACTGAAACGGAAGCAATTATTCAAGAAGCTTTAAATGATCTAGCTAAAGATCGAACAACTCTTATTATTGCACATCGTTTAGGTACGATTAAAAAAGCTGATCGTATTCTTGTCATAACTGATGAAGGAATTGCAGAAGATGGTACGCATAAAGAGCTACTTTCTCAAGAGAATGGGATATTTGCTAAATTGCATGCACACCAACATTGATTCTGATATTCTTGTTAAACTAGCAAAAAGTCGATTTCCAAATATGGAAATCGACTTTTTTTATTGTGAATGTGCTTAAATCATACATTCCTCACTTATTATTCATATAATTTTGTTTCTCCAAGTAATCTAAAACAGTATTCGAAAATTGGTGATGAGACTCTTGCGTATATTTTGCAATTGTATAAATCTGAGCTAAATTCTTTAACCCTAATTGTTCTGTCATTTCCTTTAGCTTAGGGATGTCCATGTAGCGTTTCCAACCTTTTTCATCTCTGTCTTTGTAAATTTCAAGGATTTCTTCATTTGAATAATCATTGTACTGTTCATAATGAACTAACCCATGACGCGGAAGTCGATCGCGCAATGGAGGATTTTCTTTTGGATAACCTAAAGAATAGCCTACAATTGGCACGACATTTGGTGGGAGATTAAGGATCTCACCAATCTGATTACAATTTGCGAGTGTAGAGCCCATATAACAAAGACCTAGTCCAGCATTTTCTGCCGCTAAAGCACAGTTTTGTGCTACCAAAGTTGCATCAATCGCACCAATCATAAAACTCATAAAATTATCAAAATGTACGGGTGCATCGTTTAGTGTAAGCCATTTTCTCATCCGATTAAAATCTGCACAAAAAGTTAAAAGTATGGGAGCATCAATAACCATTGATTGATCCATATGAGCGGTATATAATTTTTTCTTCAGTTCTTTGTCTTTCGTGACAATAATGGAATAAGATTGCATATTACCACTAGAAGAAGCACGAATACCAGCATCTAATATTTGTTCCAACAGTTCTTGACTGACATCCTTATCCTCATATTCCCGTATTGATTTGTGCCCATGTAAAACATCATTTAATTCCAAAACGATCACTCCCCATATAAAAGGTTTATTAGAAATAAAAAGAAAATCATATCCAATATCGAGAAAGATTCCCTTATTTCGACATAAATTCTGAATAATCAAATTATAGTGTAAAACGATCATAAAATCTATTTTTGTTTATTGTTCTTTTATGAAATATCGTTGGTTTATGATGAAAATAAAGACAGAAGTTGTTTACAACGGAATGTGCGAGAAGAGTAAGTCCCTGCAGGATGCCCACAGGACGTGGGTCATGCATGTGTTGCGACAAGAAGGCATGGTTATAGCAAGCAATTCATTCCGCCCCACGGAAAGGAAGCATACTAGAGTTGTAATCAACTAACACATTCTTTGTTCTAATAGATTTATGTATTCAATTAAACACAAATATTTCCTACCTCAAAAGTTTTATTTTGTTAAAAAAGTATATAAAACTAATATTAGCGTCATAGAAATGACACAACTTGTTTCATAAAGTTTACAACTTTACTTTATTTGTTTATCGTTTCGAAACATTTAAAAACTACCCTTAATAAGAAATAGAGCAATTTATGAATGATAAATGGGGTAGATAAAAATGTGTGGATTCGTTGGGATCTTATCTTCAAGTAGGAATGATAAAATAAATAGAAAATCAATAAAAGAATATAATAGAATAATTAATCATAGAGGACCAGATGATGAAGGATATTATTATGATGAATTTTTATCACTCGGATTTAAGCGATTAAGTATTATAGATATCGAAAATGGTCACCAACCATTAAATTCCTTAAATCAAAGATATTGGATTGTTTTCAATGGAGAAATTTATAACCATAAACAGATAAAGAAAGAACTCGAAAAATTAGGATATGAATTTGAAACAAACTCTGACACTGAGGTGTTACTGTATGGATTTATTGAGTGGAAGGAAGAAGTGTTACATAAACTTCGAGGTATGTTCTCATTCTTAGTTTGGGATTCTATAACACAAACATTATTTGGAGCACGAGATCCATTTGGAATTAAACCTCTCTATTATCATGAAACAGGAAATGAAATTGTATTTTCCTCTGAAAGTAAAGTTATTGATAGAGTAGTAGAGGATTTAAATGTTAACTCATTAAAATTAGATGAAATTGCATTACAGCATTATTTATCATTTCAATATGTTCCAGAACCAAATACAATCTATTCCGAAGTAAAGAAAATTGAACCCGGTACTTATTTCATAAAAAAACTGTATCAAGAGATCATGATAAAACCATATTGGAAACCATCCTTTGCTCCAACAATTCATTCCAAAGAAGTTCTGATCAAAGAGATTAGGGATGTGCTAATAGATTCTGTGGCTATGCACATGAGAAGTGATGTTCCTGTAGGGGCATTTTTGTCGGGAGGTATCGATTCAACTGCAACCGTTGCAATTGCTCGTCAAATAAATCCAAAACTTAAAACATTCTCAGTCGGATTTGAAAATAAAGGTTTTAGTGAAATCGATGTTGCAAAGGAGTCCGCTTTATCGTTAGATGTTGAAAATTTTCATCGATTTATTACCCCAAAAGAATATATCGAAGAATTACCAAAAATCATTTGGCATTTAGATGACCCCGTAGCAGATCCAGCCGCAATCCCACTGTATTTTGTGGCTAAGGAAGCTAGAAAGCATGTAACAGTTGTACTTTCTGGCGAAGGGGCAGATGAATTATTTGGTGGTTATAATATATATAAAGAGCCCAATTCTTTAAAAATGTTTGGATATCTCCCAACTAACTTAAAACGTGGGCTTAAACAATTGTCTACGATTATGCCAATTGGAATGAGAGGTAAGAGTTTTATAGAAAGAGGAAGCACGCCTTTGGAAGAAAGATATATTGGGAATGCAAAAATATTTGAAGAAGATGAAAAAAAGAAAATTTATTTAAATCATGACAGCTCAGTGAAATACAGTTCAATAGTAGAACCTTACTATAACTTAGTTAAGCAGGAACCACACGTCAATCAAATGCAATTTATTGATATGCATACTTGGCTAAGAGGAGATATTTTAGTAAAAGCTGATAAAATGACTATGGCAAACTCTATTGAACTACGTGTTCCATTTTTAGATACTGAAGTATGTAAAGTTGCCTCTAAGATACCTGTCTCTTTAAAGATTGCCAATGGCACAACAAAGTATTTATTTAGGGAAGCAATGCGGGGAATCGTTCCGAATCATGTCATCGATCGAAAAAAACTCGGATTTCCCGTTCCAATCAGTCAATGGCTAAAAAACGAATTGTATGATTGGGCAATTAACCTTATACATGAAAGTCAAACAGAATACTTATTTGATAAATTTTATATGATGAATTTATTAGAAGAGCATTGTCTAAATAAAAAAGATAATAGTAGAAAAATATGGACTGTATTACAGTTCATGCTTTGGCATCAAGTATTTATTGAAAAGAAATTTACTTTTGAAGAAAAGAAGGAAGCTGTTAAATATAGTCAAATGAAATAAAAAGATATGGAATCAGCATGGCAAAAAATGAACTTTACGAATAAGGTAATCTAGACATTCCAATGAAACTTTGATTGTGTTAGGTAAGATTGATGGGCTGCTTCGGGCAGTCCTTTTTGATTTTAACTGGAAGGATAATGGAAGAAGTTATAATGACCTTTTTGGCTCTTACTTAATTGATGAAGCTTTTAACTTCTTACCAGTAAGTATTTTAAATAATTCTGCTGAGCTCTTCTTGTCTAATTGAACATATTCACTTGAAACATTTATGGCAAGTTCTACTTGATCTTTATTAGGACTAATCCAAAGCTCATGTAACACTGTTTTTGCCTGAATTTCTGGATTTTTAAACTCAAAAATAAATCTGTAATCAGCGATGCGTGCCATATCCACTTTTGCATGTTCCCAATCAGCTTTATCTAATATTTGTCTTACTTGTTGAACTTTCTCATTATTCGTTACTACTTTAAATTCTTCATAATTATTTGTCTCAGCAATACGCTTTTCAACAATAATATTTTGTTCTTCACTTCCCATTTGGTTTGAACAACCTGTTATAAAAGTAGAGATGATGACAATAAACGTAATTAAGTATTTCAAATTGATCCCCCTTATATATGAAGAAATTGTTATAATGGAAATGACATTTTTTTCCTTTTATTTAGCATATCACAGCCGGAAAATAATTGTTGGTAAAAACTCGGTGGAGGGTTAACATATTACCTTGAACTAAAACAAAGGATATGTAAGATCACCATATTTTTGAAAAGGATAGTGAATAGATTAAAGATTGGAGATTTTTATAATGAGATTAGATATGTTTATTACCTTTATTATATTCGGCGCTTATATAAACTTACTCTCAGAGATTGTCGCTGAATTCTTCCATTATTCACATATACTGATGTATGGACTGTCCGGGGGTATTATCGGTGGTTTTATTTTGTTAATGATAAAAAATATACCTGGGATTTCCCGTAAGACAATGAATATAAAATTAGCCTTATTCATTATTATGATTAATGGTGGGATTTTTGGAATGATAGGGAAATATCTTGGTCTATAAAAATATTGTTTGTACCTAATAGCTCTAGGGGTTATTAACCACATACTTATTTGTATGTGGTTTTTTCGTTTCATATTTAGTAACATAAAAACAAATTATGAGTTTAGTATAATATGAATTATTAATAATGGGCCAAACGTGAGAAACAGCATAGCAAAAAAGAAATTACAAAGTTTAGTAGCGTTTTTTTTTCTATTTTTTGTGTAATGAACTTTTGAAAATAAGGACCATTAAAATATAGTTTGGACTAGTTTTTTTATTAGCAACTATAGGTTGCACCTTGATGCGCCTATAACTATCTTTACTTTTGCCATGCACTCCAACAATACTGGAATTAAGGAAAGGTGATGAATAAAATGATTTTTAGCGAACGATTAAAAAAGGAACGGGAAAAAAGAGGTTGGTCACAAACGGATCTTGCTGAAAAAATTCATGTTAGTCGTCAGTCAGTTTCAAAATGGGAAACTGGTAAGAACTATCCGAGTATCGAAGTTATTATTGATTTGAGTGATCTATTCAGTATTACGATAGATGAAATGTTGAGGAGTGACGATGAATTGAAAGAAAAAGTAATTAGAGACAGTAAGAAATTGGCGTATCCGAAATGGAAAATGTTCTTTGATAATGTAGTTCTAATAGGGACCATCTTATTAGTTGCGAAATTAATTATTATAGGATTAAATCATTTTTTTGACACAAATATAATCATTCACGAAGGTTTACCAAAAATTCTATCCAATTTTTTACCATTAGCTTTAATGGTGATTGGTAGCATTGGTTCGGAACAGTTGAAAAATAAATATGTTGATTAGTTAATGAAGGGTAGCTTTAGCTATCCTTTTTTAGATTGCTCTGGAGTCCTACCAGAAAATTAAGTGCAAACATATGTATTAGTTCTGTAGCCAAATGTGATTTAATTAAATAATACGAAAGATATTTAGGAGAAAATGATGAATTCAATATTTAGCAAACTTAGCAATAGTTTATTTAAAAATAGGGTAAAGAAACTTGTCGTAATACAATTGATTTTGTTAATTCCTTTATTTATATTTTTTGTTTATTCCTTACATTCAGGAAGTGTAAATTATTTATACAACGCATTTTTCCAAATTATTATAGCTTTGATAAACGTCTTATTTTGTATCGAACAATATATTTTGAAAAAGAAAGGATACAGTATTACATACTTAATTTTAGCGATTCTTTTTGTGTATTCGGCAATCCAAAGTTTTAATTTATACTATTTAAAGATTGACTAACACATGCTTAGCACAATAGCTTGAGGAATAAATCATTTGCTAAGTAATAGAGAAATTAAAGAAAATTTTAGTTTTCTTAGGAGTAATGAATAGTGAAAAGAATTTTTCCAATCTGGTTGGCAATAAGCTTTTTAATTGGAGTATTTGGGATTTTTAAAACTTATCATACTGTAAGTTCTGAAACTGATTTTCCTTTGTTTATGGATGGTTCATTAATGATATTTTTTATACCAAGTATTTCACTAGTTATGAGTACGCTTATTTTAATATTTTTTAAATTGATTAAGTCCAAACTTGTTTTCGTTTTATTGAGTTTAGTAATGTTAATAGCTGTAGTCACTTATTCCTTTTCATTTTTTAGAGGAATATACGGAACAGTGGGATTATTAATTGTGAACTCTGAGCTTATCTTTTTAATCTTATTACATTTCTATATCTCTACTATCCCAAAACTATTGAATTTGAAAAATATTGAAAAGATATAAGTAAACAAACTTTTGTATTAACACATGTTTAGATGTAGAGTAAATGCATTCTTAAATTGATAGGAGTAAATAAATGTTTTTAATAAAACAAGAACCTCTAGAGATTGAGGATCCTCAGTTTGTATTCATTGATGATAAAAAAAATCCCATTGAATCTTTAGTAAGTTTAAATGATCGTATATCAAACATAGAAAATATAAATCGTTATGTTTTAACGGTAGAAGAAGGAATGGAATTATTTCTGGATTTTTCAGTTAATGGAGAGTATATCTATTTTATTTATGACTATGGTAGAGAAAACACAGTTAATGGTAATTTTAGAATCATTTTTGGTGATCCTGTAAATGATGAGAATGGATGGGGAAAACTAAATAATGAAGGGTTATGGGTCCGCGTATATCATAACGATTTTGAGTCTTTTGAATTCTATTCCTCGGAGGAACTTTGCTTAGTATTTTCAAATCCAAATAAACTAAGTAATGATGAAATTTTAAAATACTTAAATGAAATAGATACGAAAAAAGGAATCCCTTCTATTCATTATTTAAACGATATCAATAAAATGAGTTTTTTAGCTCATACAACTTGGTGGAAACAGTCTGATAGTTTAGATGACAATGATCAACTTGTATTGATTTTGTATACATTAAAGAACCTGAGCAAAAGGTACACATGTCCTTGTTGTGGCTTTAAAACATTGAAAGAACTTAATAATTATGAAACTTGTCCTGTATGCAAATGGATGGATGATGACATTCAATCGTATGATCCTCATTTAAGCGGTGGAGCAAATGAAGAATCTTTAATTGAAGCTCAAAAAAATTTTATTGAAATAGGAAGAGCGTCTAAAACATTTTTTCATTCACTAGGTGAACCAACTTCTAATTATGAAAAAGATGAGAATTGGAAGCTTTTAACTGAGAAATAATCATTTAATGTCCAACTAACACAAGGTGAAGAACCAAGAGTTGCTACGGCAGCTCTTGATTCATGTGTTCTGACAATTTCTTTTAATTTTCACTTTACTTTACGCTCAACTCTTTGATACAATAGCATTCCGTCTGAAAATTCGGTGTTCTATTTAAGTAGGGAGGTTAGGAAAAATGGAAACACAAGCGTATGAAGAAGAACTTCAGCAGCTAAATACAATTATGAACGAAATTGACCGACAGTTAATGAAGCTTGAAAGTGTCCCTATTTATACAGGGAGTGATGTAACAGAACAAGTATTAGAAGGGATACGAGAAACAAATCGTAGAAACCTTCGAATAGCCATAAATGAGCCATACTTTGGGCGAATGGATTTTCAAGAAGAAGGCAAGGAATCTGTGCCACTTTATATTGGAAAGATTGGTGTATCTGACATTAAAACCGAGGATCCGATGGTCATTGATTGGCGTGCACCCGTTGCTAGCATGTTTTACTCATTTACAGGAGGAGACGATCTAGCTTATTACGACTCTCCTGAAGGAATCATAGAAGGCTTAATTTATCTTAAGCGAAATATTGTAATCCGCAAAAAAAATCTTCAGCGCGTTGTAGATACATATATAAAAGGCAGCCAAAATGAATCGGTTACTGATGATTTTCTACTATATCGATTAAGCGAAAACAAGGATAATCGTTTAAAGGATATTGTTTCAACAATTCAATCCGAACAAAATGATATTATTCGTTCACCCAAAAACACTCCATTAATCATTCAAGGAGTTGCCGGTAGCGGAAAAACAACCGTTGCCCTGCATCGTCTTGCTTACCTAATTTATCAATATCGTGAAACGATCCGTGCAGAAAAAATGATTATATTTGCACCAAATAATATGTTCCTCAACTACATTTCTAACGTACTTCCTGAACTGGGAGTAGGTGGTATTCAACAAACAACATTTACAGATTGGGCTTTAACTATATTAGACTATGAAGTAGCTGCTAAAGATTCTTCAGAGAATCTAGAAAAATGGTTCACTACCGGTGTCAATCGCCCTGAAATAAACGAAAATACACCTGGCAAGTGGAAAGGGTCAACTCACTTTAAAGACTACATTGATCATTGCATTGAAAAATATGAAACATCAGCTGTTCCTGACAGAGATTTTGAACCATGGAACAATATAAAAATTGATAAAGAAACACTTCATCATTGGTTTAATTACGAGTATACGCATTATCCATTAGCTAAACGAAGGGAACGTATTGTAGCACGGATTAAAAAATGGATTGATGGTGAGCTCAAGAATATAGAAGAAACGAATATTAAAAAAGATCGAAAGAAAAAAGCAACTCAGTATCTAACATCCTATATGAAGCAATGGCCTAAGCATACGGCTCTTTCATTCTATAAATCCCTGTTTGTACTAACTGACAAATCATTGGTAGACAGTATTCCAGCAGAAATCTTGAAGACAACTGCAATGAACTGCAAAAAGAAAGAAGTAGATTTAGAGGATCTCGCTCCGCTTGTCTATATTCACAATCGTCTGTATGGCATCGAGGCCCAGCACAAATATCATCATGTCATTATTGACGAAGCGCAGGATTTTTCACCTTTTCAAATTGCATTATTAAAGCAAATGGCACAAGGGAACTCGTTTACCATCTTAGGAGACTTATCACAAGCCATTCATGAGTATCAAGGTATCAAAAGCTGGGACGAATTCATAGAGATTTTTAATCTTGATCAAGTTAAATATTATGAATTAAAAAGGAGTTATCGTTCTACAATGGAAATCATTCGCTTTGCTAATGAAATTATTTCAAAAGCAGAAATTCCTGTTAGTTTAGCCAATCCTGTATTTAGGAGCGGCGAAAAAGTAAAAATGATTGAAGTAGATGACACGAGCAGGGTCGATTTGATTATCAAATCCATCGAACAGCTTCAACATAATAAAATGGATACAATTGCGATCATTGGTCGTACAGAAAAAGAATGTGCAATGTTACATGACGCACTGTCAGAAGCAGGTATGTCTTCTACCTTTATTCACTCAAAACAACGCAAATATGAAGGTGGCATTTCAGTAGTTCCGGTATACCTTGCGAAAGGACTTGAATTTGATGCTGTATTACTAATGGATGTAGACGAACAGCATTACGAAGCTACAAACCAAGATGCAAAGCTACTCTACGTTGGATGTACACGTGCCTTACATGAGTTATGGGTGTTATATTCTGGACGTAAATCTCCACTAATTGAGGACATTGATCTACAGCTGTACACGAATACGATGTAATACCAACAATCCTCCAGTCGGGCGCATTTCCTTTTTTTAAATTAGTCACATTATGTGGCTTTTTTTTATGTAAAATAGTTTCGTTTTTTGTGCAGACGGAGAAATGAGTTTAACTAGATCGATAGTAAATAGAGGATGTTTCATAGTAATCTAGAAATTCTATAGATGTGATTTATCATGATTCTTGAATGTTTTCAAAATGATAAGTGTGTAAGGAGGAGATTAGTTTGAATCGAATTGACCTGCTTATAAACGTACTAGATTCAACGTATGATAAGGAAAGTTGGTATGCTCCACTCAAAAATGCTATTGAAGGAATCACTGCAGAACAAGCCATTTGGAGACCGAACGGTGAAGCTACTAAAACAATATGGGAGAACGTTAATCATCTTATTTATTACAAAGAGAGATTAGTTGCGAATATGGAAGGACGCGAATGGCCTCATAATCTCGACGGTGATCAAACCTTTTATCTCACGGATCAATCAAAGGAAGAACAAGAATGGAAGAAAGTCGTTAAACGAGTTGAAAAAGCTCACAATAGTTTACGAGATTTATTAAGTAAAACTTCTATTGAAGAGCTCGACAACTATTCTCTTGAAAGCAAACTACTGGATATTTTTCTACATGATGCTTACCATACAGGGCAAATTATTCAGATTAGAAAAATGCAAGGGTTATGGCCATCTCATCGTTGATTGAACGAAGAATCAACATAGATCATTTATCCTTAAAATTTCTATTACACTTAGTACAAAAAGGCATTGCTCATCAGCAATGCCTTTTTCTTAAAATGATTCTCTAATAAAATGTTTTCTCCGCATAAATCGAATGGGCAAGAAGCCAAATATTTTACTTTATATTAATCAAAGTGTAAGATTTAAATCCCATCTTTCTTCTATTAACATTTTATCTGTCCATTCATTATTAGGTTTTTCTTCAGTTAATGTAAATTGATACTTTTTATAGAGATGACGGGCTGCTTCTAATGTGCTAACTGTCCATAAAAATACATGTTCGTACTTCTGTTCCCTACAAAAGCCAAGGGCTGTCTCAATTAGATTTTTTCCAATTCCCAATCCTTGATAGTTTTCATCTAAAATAAACCATCTAAGTTGTGCAACTTGATCACTGAACTTAGTAATCGCAATTGACCCTACGACTTCTCCATTTACTTCGGCGACCCATAATTCTCCACCGTCATTATTTATGAGGAAATCTGTTAAGCCCTTCATCACATAGTATTCAAAGATTTTTCCAAATTGATAAGTTGAGCTATAAATTTTTCCGTGTAGATAAGCAATATATCCTACATCTCCAGGTAAAAAAGGACGAATACTGACTTTCGATTTGATTGATTTACTTTCTGTGAAAATCGTTTCAATTGTCTCCATAGAAGTAACTAGTTTAGAAAGACTATGCTCAGATAAGTTTTTGATCATCGTATCTACGCCACTGTTTGCATTTTGGACTAAGTCATTATAAATAGTGGTACCGTGCTCTGTTAAAAATAAACTATACTGACGTTTGTCTTTAGGAGATTGCTTTTTTATCATAATCTTTTCATCTTCAAATCGTTGAATAATACGGCTCAAATACCCACGGTCAATCCCTAAATTTTCTTGAATTTCTGTTGCTGTACAACCGTTTCTATAATGAATTTCTGTAATGACCCGAGCTTCTGTTAAAGGGAAAGGTTTATGATAAATCTTTTGGTCAATTTTACCTAATACATTTGCATAAAATCTGTTAAACTTACGAATTTTCTCTACAAAATGAATAGAACCCATATATAGCCACCTTAATATTTTGAATTTTAAATCAATTACTTCTAATATAATACGATTAGTTGACAATATCAACTAAATAAAACTATTTATATGTCTCTATTAAAACTCAAAATCGATTATAATCATGAATATGGAAGTTTATGGTATGTAATAAAATGACTATTTTATTGGGTGTGGAGAGTGCTAGATGAATATGAATGTTATTTTTAATGAACTACCTGTATTAAAGTCAGAAAGAATCGTATTAAGTAAAATCGAAGTTGACCATTTAGAAGCATTATTTGCAATTTATGATAATGAAGCAGTTTTTAAGTACTGTGGCATTATTCCAAAGCATAATAAGGAAACTGTAAAGAAAATGATTGGATATTTCGAGCGTGATTTCGGAAAAAAAACGAGAGTTAAGTGGGGAATATTTACGAACGATGTGTTAGTTGGAATTATTGAAGCTTTTGATGTTCATCAAAAAGTGAATATGGTGACAATAGGGTATTATTTAGCTGAAGAATATTGGGGAAGCGGAATTGCAACAGAAGCAGTAAGTGTACTATTGGCATTTTTATTTAATGAAGGAAACGTAAACAGAATTCAGGCAGAAGTAATGCCACAAAATGAACGATCTAAAAAAGTTTTACTGAAAAATAGATTTCTAAAAGAAGGTACACTTAGACAAGCAGCAATGTGGTCAGGAAAAGGTATAGTAAATTTAGAAATATACAGTATCTTAAAAGATGAATATCTGAAATAAGTAGAATTAAATAGAAGAATATAAACAACATCCAATCATAAACAAGATCTCAAAATGCGAATTGAGGTCTTTTTTTTGTGCATTGTTTATTAAAACCCCACCGAAAAAATCAAAAGCTTTATAGGTACTTACATAAATTGGCAATGTTTTGAAAAAAATACTGATACATAGACTCATAAATTGAAGGAGGATAAAATGCGGAAACAATTATTAAAAGGTCCGTTGATTTATTTCATTATTTTCGTTTTGTTCTTTTTAGACAATGATCAAATCGTAAAGGTAAGTGCTTTTTCAAATCAAGTGATTCAAATGGGCGCAGTTGGTGAAGATGTCATTGAACTTCAATCACGACTAAAATATAACGGCTATTATACAAGTAAAGTGGATGGTGTATTTGGTTATAACACATACTGGGCTCTAAGAAACTTTCAAAATAACTTTGGACTACCAGTAGATGGGATTGCTGGTGCGAAGACAAAGGCAATGCTAGTGAAAGCAACAAAATATGAAAAGACTGGCACTAGTGCTGGTTCAAATGTACCAAGTGGATATTCGCAAAATGATATCCAGTTAATGGCAAATGCAGTGTATGGAGAATCTCGAGGTGAGCCATATATTGGGCAAGTTGCAGTAGCCGCGGTCATATTAAACCGAGTTGGAAATTCAGCTTTCCCTAACACTGTATCAGGTGTGATTTTTGAACCAGGTGCGTTCACTGCAGTAGCAGATGGTCAAATCTATTTAACGCCAAATGAAACGGCAAAAAAGGCTGTATTAGATGCAGTAAATGGATGGGACCCAAGTGATAATGCACTTTATTATTTTAATCCTAAAACTGCAACTAGTGCTTGGATTTGGAGTCGCCCACAAATTAAAACAATCGGTAATCATATTTTTTGTAGATAGGAGGTTGGTTCTATGTTGAAAGGAATATTAATTGGTGTGTTATCAATTGGTCTAATTGGTACAGCTTTTTGGGGTTATTCCGAACATAATGAAAAAAGAGCGGTTAAGATTCAGGCAGAAAATAACTATCAACGAGCGTTTCATGAACTAACATATGAAGTAGATTTACTTCACGATAAGATTGGTGACACTTTAGCAATGAAGTCAAAAACATCATTGTCTCCTGCATTAGTGGAAGTTTGGGGTCTCACATCACAGGCGCATTCAAATGTGGGACAACTTCCTTTAAGATTATTACCTATTAATAAAACAGAAGAGTTTTTAAGTAATATTGGTGATTTTAGTTATCGGACTGCCGTTCGCGACCTTGACAAGGAGCCATTAAGTGAAAAAGAGTATGATACACTTCAAAGACTATACGAAAATTCTGCTGAAATTCAAGGTGAGTTAAGAAAAGTACAGCATTTGGTATTTGAAGATAAATTAAGATGGATGGATGTAGAGCTTGCATATGCAAAAGAACAAAACCCAAAAAATAATGTCATAATTGACGGATTTAAATCGGTAGAAAGTAGCGTTGCATCGTACTCGGATGCAAATATGGACCCGGCTCTTACAAACTTCAAAGTAAATCGTAATAATCTTGCCAATGTAAAAGGTGATAATATTTCGAAAAGCCAAGCCAAAGAAATTGCGAGAAAGTTTCTTGAATTAAATGGTTCAGAGAAAATAAAAGTTAGTCATACCGGAGAAAAGCTAGAGGATCATTATTATAGTTTAGAAATTACAGATCCAAAACAGAAAAATGAAATTTATATGGATATTACGGAAAAAGGTGGCTTTCCACTTTGGGTGATAAATAATCGTGAAATAGGAAAGCAAAAAATTGATTTAAACAAAGCTTCTTTAAATGGTTTGAAATTTTTAGAGAGAAATAAGTATCCAAATATGGAGCTTTTCCAAAGTTCACAGTATGACACAATCGGTGTCTTCACATATGTTTCAAACATTAAGGGTGTTAGAATCTATCCGGAATTAATTACAATGAAGATTGCGTTAGATGATGGAAGTATCGTTGGATTTTCAGCTAAGAACTATTTAGCAGCGTACACAAAAAGAAAAATTCCAGAACCTAAAATTTCTATTGAGGAAGCACGAAAAAGTGTGAATTCTAGTATGAAAATAATGGAGGAAAGAAAAGCCATCATTTTGAACAAATTAAATCAAGAAATACTATGTTATGAATTTGTTGGCATAAGGGGTAACGACACCTACCAAGTCTTTATTAATGCAAACACAGCTGTTGAGGAACAAATTAAAAAACTGAATAATGTTGTAGAAAATTTTGATTAATAAGATAGAGAAACCTTAGAACTTACTAAGGTTTTTCTTTTTTTAGGCTCTGTTAATACTAATTGTTGATTTTATTAAGCGTATGAAAAGAGAATAGCCGGTTCAAGAGTACCTGGAATTGAAATCATCATTCTTTTTTAGCAGAGCTTTTTTAAAAATTTCCTAATGAAGTTTTATAAGAGATTCTGATTGATTAAGAATTAGAAAAGAATAAAATGAGAACTTTTGAGAACATTAACTATATGTTTTATTTGGAAAAGAAAAAAATACTTAGGACGGAACTGTATATGACAGAAATAAATCCTACAAATCGAAAATCAAAAAAAGTAAAGATTTTAAAGAATGCAATCGCAATGTGTGTTGGGGCAATTCTCGTAGCAGTAGCATTAGAAATTTTTTTAGTACCTAATGACGTTATTGATGGGGGTATTACAGGAATTTCTATTATGATTTCAAACCTAACAGGTTTACCATTAGGAATTTTTATCTTTGTATTAAATATTCCTTTTTTCTATTTAGGTTATAAGCAAATAGGAAAAACTTTTGCATTTTCAACTATTTTCGGAATCATTGTATTATCGTATTTTACGTCAAGATTTCATCCTGTACCTCCGTTTACAGACGACATCCTTCTTGCAACAATTTTTGGAGGAATTATTCTTGGTATAGGAGTTGGACTGGCGATCCGATATGGTGGAGCGTTAGATGGAATTGAAATACTGGCTATCATCATTAATCAAAAGATTCCTTTTTCAGTCGGTCAAATTATATTGATCTTCAACCTTTTTATCTTAGGAACAGCAGGTTATGTTTTTACATGGGATAGAGCAATGTATTCAATTTTAGCCTATGTTATTGCATTTAAAACGATTGATATTGTTGTAGATGGATTAGAACAATCAAAGTCTGTTTGGATTATTAGTGACAAAAGTATTGAGATAGGTGAAGCGATATTATCAAGATTAGGTCGTGGTGTGACATATATTAATGGTGAAGGGGCTTTTTCTAGGGATGATACAAAAGTAATATTTTGCGTTGTCACTCGACTAGAAGAAGCAGAGATCAAGGATCTAGTTGATGATATTGATCCAACTGCATTTTTAGCAATTGCGGATATTGCTGAAGTACGAGGAGGTCGATTTAAAAGTAAAGCAGCACATTAAGAAAAAAGTGGATAGATTTCTTCTAAACTGGAGATTCTCCATTTTAAGTAACCGAATCAAAGACCATTTCGCAATTCGTGGAATGGTTCTTTTTATGTCCTTAAAAGATCCAACAACATTAGTAAAAATGATTTTCAAGATACAAGATTAGTTGATTAATTACTATGCAATATGGAAATTTGAAATTATCAACAAACTTGTGAAGAATGTCACAAAATAGACAACGAACTGACAAAAAGTAGACATATAATATTGAGGCAATACGAAAGATCAGAAGTAAACTATACATAAGAACATAAATGGTTAAAGGATTTTCATTGAAGATGATTTGCTTTACGTTGTTCTAATTATTTTAGTTAAACTTATGATACTTTGTGAAAAAGTTTCATAATAAAGGAGGATGTATTGTGAGCGTGTTAGAACTTGCACGATTGCAGTTTGGTTCAACTACTGTTTTTCACTTTTTATTTGTACCACTTTCAATAGGTTTAGCATTTATGGTTGCATGTCTAGAGACAATGTACGTTTATCGTAAAAATGAAACTTATAAAAAATTAACAAAATTCTTTGGGCACTTATTTTTAATTAACTTTGCTGTAGGTGTAGTTACAGGTATTATACAAGAATTCCAGTTTGGCATGAACTGGTCTGAGTATTCACGTTTTGTAGGTGACGTTTTTGGTGCACCTTTAGCAATTGAAGCACTATTAGCATTTTTTATGGAATCGACATTTCTAGGGATTTGGATATTTGGATGGGATCGACTTCATAAGAAAGTGCATTTAATGTGTATTTGGTTAGTATTTTTTGGTACGTTGATGTCTGCGTTTTGGATATTAGCGGCAAACTCATTTATGCAAGAGCCTGTAGGCTTTACGATCAATAACGGTCGTGCAGAAATGAATGATTTCTTTGCACTTATGACAAATCCTCAGCTTATAGTTGAGTTCCCACATACAATTGCTGGTGCCTTAGCAACAGGTTCATTATTTGTTGCTGGTGTTAGTGCTTATAAAATTTTAAAAAAGCAAGAAACTGAATTATTTAAAAAGGCATTTAACCTTGGAATGATCGTCGCTTTAGTTGCTGGTATTGGGGTAGCTTTTAGTGGACACTCACAGGCTAAGCATTTAATGGAGTCTCAACCAATGAAAATGGCCGCAAGTGAAGGTCTATGGGAAGATAGTGGAGACCCCGCAAGTTGGATGATTTTTGGCTTAATTGATTCGAAAAATAAAGAAAATAAGTTTGAAGTAGAAGTTCCTTATTTATTAAGTTACCTTGCCTATGAAAAGTTTGAAGGTAAAGTACCTGGGATGAATTCATTACAGGCAGAATATGAGAAATTATACGGTCCAGGTAACTATATTCCACCAGTTAATACGACATTTTGGAGCTTTAGAATTATGGCTGGAGCAGGTATGGTAATGATTTTGATGTCATGTCTAGGCTTAATGTATAGCTATCGTAAGAAATTAGAGTCAAAGAATTACTTCCTAAAGGCAACTATATTTTTAATTTCTTTACCGTTTATTGCTAACTCTGCTGGCTGGATTATGACTGAAGTAGGACGACAACCATGGACAGTGTTTGGATTAATGACAACTTCTGCTTCTGTTTCACCTAATGTTACAAAAGGATCATTAATCTTTTCTCTAACAACGTTTACAACAATGTATGCAATTTTAGCAGCGGTTTTAATTTATCTCTTTGTTAAGGAAATAAAGAAAGGAACGGATCATGGTGTAAAAGATAATGAATCGAACGTTGATCCATTTGCAAGGGAGGCTTCAATCTTATGATTGAACTAAATGAATTATGGTTTTTACTTGTAGCAGTATTATTTATTGGCTTCTTTTTCTTAGAGGGTTTCGATTTTGGAGTAGGTATATCTACAAAGTTACTTGCTAAAAATGATACAGAGAGAAGAATTTTGATTAATACAATCGGTCCGTTTTGGGATGCGAATGAAGTATGGTTATTAACTGCAGGAGGCGCAATTTTTGCTGCCTTTCCTCACTGGTATGCGACGATGTTTAGTGGGTACTATATTCCATTTGTATTCGTATTGATGGCTTTAATTGGTCGTGGAGTCGCATTTGAATTCAGAGGTAAAGTTGATAGTCCTAAGTGGGCAAAAACTTGGGATTGGGTCATTTTTATAGGAAGTTTATTACCACCGTTTTTATTTGGCGTTTTGTTTACAAGTATACTTCGTGGAATGCCAATTGATAAAAATATGAATATAACTGCTAGCTTTTCAGACTATGTAAATACTTATTCAGTAGTTGGAGGAGTAACAGTTACACTTTTATGTTTACTTCATGGTGTGTTGTTCTTAACGTTAAAAACAGTAGGAGATTTAAGGTCTCGTGCACGAGCATTTGCTAGTAAATTAATAGTACCTGTTCTTATTTCGTTAATCATATTTACTGTTTTATCATATTTCGAGACTGATTTATTTACAGTTAGAGCTCATATTACAGTACCACTAATTTTATGTATCGTTGTAGCGTATGTACTTGCGGCAATTTTTATCTCTAAACAGAGAGATGGCTGGTCATTTGCAATGACAGGTTTAGGTATTGCATTAACAATTAGTACTTTATTTACTGCACTGTTTCCAAGAGTGATGGTGAGCTCAATTAAAAATGCATATGATTTAACTGTTTATAATGCATCTTCGGGTCCGTATTCATTAAAAGTTATGACAATCGTTTCGTGTACATTATTACCATTTGTACTCGGATACCAAATTTGGAGTTACTATGTGTTTAGAAAACGTGTAGACGAGAAGGATTTGACATATTAATGGGAAAAAATCTGCTTAAGTATAATGGAATGTCGAAATTACTCATTCTATTAGTCGCGTTAACTGTTATACAAGGGACGGCCATAATCGTTCAAGCATATATGCTTTCAAAAGCAATTGTTAGTTTATTTAATGGGAAAAGTAGTAGCGAAATATTTTACGCTACTATTTTCTTCATTATCGCTTTTATAGGTCGTTATATGATTCATTCAATAAAACAAAAGTATTCTGAACGTTTTGCTGATCTTGCTGTAAGTGAATTAAAAATGAAAGTTCTCGATAAGCTTTTTAAGCTTGGCCCTAGATTTACTAAAAAAAATGGGACAGGAAATATTGTTACATTAATAATGGAAGGGTCAGTGCAATTAAAACAATATTTAGAGATTGTTCCTGCTAAAATGATTAACCTAGCAATTATTACGCCACTGGTTGTATTATATATTTTCTTTGTTGATAAGCTTTCCGCCATTATTTTAATCGTTACTTTTCCAATTTTAATCGTATTTATGATCTTATTAGGGTTAGCTGCCAAGAAGAAAGCAGATAAACAATGGAAGGTTTATCGACTTTTATCAAACCATTTTACTGACTCATTAAGAGGTCTAGAGACTTTAAAATATCTAGGGATTAGTCGTAATCATATTCATCAAATTGATCATGTGAGTGAGCGTTATCGTAAAGCAACAATGAGCACTTTAAAAGTCGCTTTTTTATCGTCATTTGCACTCGACCTATTTACGATGCTTTCAATTGCTACAGTTGCAGTGTTTTTAGGGTTGCGATTAATTGAAGGTGAAATTCTTTTTAGTCCAGCACTAACAATTTTAATTCTTGCACCCGAATATTTTTTACCTGTACGTGAAGTAGGAACGGATTATCATGCAACTCTGAATGGTCAAGAAGCAGGTAAAGCGATGCAAGCTGTTTTAGAAGAACATGAATTTAAAGATTCAATAGATCCAACGATTGAAGTTTGGAATAGTGATAGTTTTCTTACATTAAATGATATTACTGTAGAAATTGATAAAGATACTCCAGTCGTTTTAAAAGATATAAACGTGAGTTTGAATGGCTTTCAGAAAATAGGAATTGTAGGTGAAAGCGGTTCGGGTAAATCGACGCTTATTGATTTGATTGGCGGATTTTTAGAGCCTACAAAAGGCGAGATCAATGTTTCAGGGAAAGACTTTTCACATCTGCAATTAAAAGATTGGCAAAAACAATTACTCTATATTCCACAACACCCCTATATCTTTTCTAAAACTTTAAGTGAAAATATTCGTTTTTATCAACCGAATGCTTCAATGGAAGAAGTAAAAAAAGCATGTGAAGAGGCTGGATTATCATCATTATTAAACGAATTACCTAATGGTTTAGAAGAGAAAATTGGAGAAGGTGGAAGGAATTTAAGCGGTGGTCAAAACCAGCGTATTGCGCTAGCGAGGGCATTTCTAGAAAAGAGGCAAATCCTACTTTTAGATGAACCTACAAGTCACCTTGATATTGAAACCGAGTTTGAGTTAAAAAAAACAATGCTAACTTTGTTTGAAAATAAATTAGTCTTCTTAGCAACACATCGACTTCACTGGATGAAGGATATGGACCTCATTCTAGTGATGAAAGAAGGTAATTTAGTAGAAGTTGGTACACATAAAGAATTAATGACTAGAAATGGGCATTACTATCACTTAATTACAAGTTAGAAGGGAAAATGAATGTTTAATAAAAATGGTTGGGTATTACCATATATAAAAGAAAATCGACGCTTATTTTTGATGGTGATTGTCATTAGTGCAATAACTGTTTTTTCGGCAGCTGCCCTTATGTTTATGTCAGGCTTTTTAATTTCAAAAGCGGCAACGAAACCTGAAAATATTCTAATGATATATGTTCCAATTGTTGCAGTCCGAACGTTTGGTATTTTAAGGTCAGTATCAAAATATATTGAAAGATTAATTGGGCATCATACAATTTTAAAAATCTTATCTCGAATGAGAACAAGATTATTTAGTGTTCTTGAACCTTCTGCACTTAAGATTAAATCCAAGTTTAAGACTGGAGATATTTTAGGGATCTTATCGGATGATATAGAATATTTACAGGATATCTATTTAAAGACAATATTTCCAGGGATGGCTGCACTGTTTATTTATGCAATTTCTATTATTGCGCTAGGCTTTTTCTCCGTTTCATTTGGAATATTAATAGCTTTCGTGTCATTTGTATTAATCGTGATTCTTCCATTTATTTCGTTACTAGTGGAAAAAGCTAGAACACAAAAAATTAAAAGTGAAAAGAACACACTATACAAAAGTCTTACCGATGCTGTAATGGGGATTAGTGATTGGATGTTTAGTGGCCTTCAATCTAAATACGTTGGAGAATTTGAGCATGGTGAAGGAGTATTACGAAAGCTTCAATTACAAGAAAAAGCTTTTAGAAGAAAACGAGATTTATTAGCTCAAATAATAGTCGGGATCCTTGTTTTACTAATGCTATATTGGGTCGGAAATGAGAGTCATGTTGGGGATATGCCAAGGACCTTAATTGCAGCATTTGTTTTAGTTCTTTTTCCTCTATCTGAGGCATTTATTCCTTTATCTAATTCAGTTGCAAGTATGACTATATACAATGATTCAATAAATCGTTTAGAAAGTATGGAGGAAAATCAAATAGAGTCGACTTCACAAGCGTTTACTGGGGATATTGCTGAACAAGTAAATATAAGGTTTGAGGATGTTAGCTTTGAATATCACGAGGGAGATCATATCTTACATCAGATAACATTTAAATTGGAACCAAATACAAAAACAGCATTATTAGGTCCGAGTGGCTCAGGAAAATCAACCATTTTAAAACTAATTGAAGGAGTAGAATGTCCAAATGAAGGTAGCGTTACACTTAATGAAATAAAGAGTGATTTATATGGAGAGAACATCGCCAAGGTTGTGTCAGTACTTAATCAAAACCCGTACCTATTTGACACAACAGTATTGAATAATATTCGTTTGGGAAATCCAAAAGCTAGTAATGAAGAAGTAAAAAGAGTGGCTAAAATGGTAGAGCTTCATGATTATATAGAATCACTTCCGCAAGGGTACGATACGCCAATGCACGAAACGGGTATGAGGTTTTCAGGCGGTGAACGACAACGAATCGCCTTAGCAAGAATCTTACTTCAAAATACGCCAGTTGTAATATTGGATGAACCAACTGTTGGATTAGATTCAATTACAGAAAGAAAATTACTCAATACTATTTTTCATGTGTTAGAAGGTAAGACAGTTCTTTGGATTACCCATCATTTAATCGGTGCCGAATTGGCAGATAATATATTATTCTTAGACAAAGGCAAAATAATGATGAATGGAACACATAAAGAACTTTATTTGAATGAAGATAGATATCGTAAGTTATTTGATCTTGATCGCCCATATAGTTGATTCTTCCCCTACTATTGGACATCCAAGTTGGAAATCAATTAATCGCCTAAGTAAACAGTTAAACGAAAAAACACAAAAAAGATGATCCTTCCATCATTAAGGATCATCTTTTTCATTGAGAAGAGACTCAGAGTGAGGTACGAATGAAGAGGTCGGTTTTAATCTTCAATAAGGAAGAAGTTTATCATTCTTTACATATAAAAAAGACCAAATTTTTATATTTTGGTCTCGGTTATTCAGGAGGAATAAAAGACATATCAGCTGCATCCTGAATTTCATCATCAATCACCTTTGCTGCTCCTAATATCTCAACAATACTACCGAACAATTGAATATTATCTGCAAGTAGTAAATTCTTGTGTATTTTTATGATTCTATTTGGGTCAGACGCGTATAATTCTTTAGTCACCCCAATTGCACTTGCAAACTGTCCAATTGTGCCAATTAAAAGTCCAGACAAAATCTCATTTTTACCTTCAAATTCAGCTTGAGAATTTGGAGCTTCATCTAGAGCAAATAGCTGTTCTACACTTGTCGTTTCTAAAACTTGTGCAATAACTCTCAGCCATTCTGCAGCAACAATTTGCTTTTCGAGTTTCGATCGGAGTTTGTCATTTTCATCGTTTCTTTGGTTCGTGTTAGCTTGTGTAAGCCCTTTTCTTAGTAAGCCGATTTTAATCACCCCGGTATGATTTAATACAGTTATATTCATTATTAGTATTCTAGGTAAGCTACATTTGCGACGTATAATTGATAAAAGGATGTTAAATTTAAGTATCGATTTTGAATAACTAAAAAGTGGTATATAAAAAAATCCTTTATTAAGATAGAATAGATAAGGTTTGATTCATAAAAACTCGGGTAAGAATAACATGAAAGTACAAGCCGACATAATTCATTGGTTAAGATGTAGAAGATAAACTGAGTTAGATGTAATACTATAGTGTGAAATTGAAACAATGGTAAGTATATATTGTAATAGGATAAGGAGAAATAAATGAACAATTATAAACTAGTTATTCAATATGATGGTGGAAGATATAAAGGTTGGCAAAGACTGGGTAGTGGAGAAAGTACAATTCAAGGTAAAATAGAAAATGTATTATCAGAAATGATTGGTAGACCGATTGAAATAATCGGTTGCAGTAGAACAGATGCGGGCGTACATGCATTTGCTCAGATTGCTAATGTTAAAATAGGTGAAAACATTCCTGTGTTAGAAATGAAACAGTACTTAAATCGGTACCTACCCCAAGATATAAGTGTAATTGATGTTTCAATTGAGGGAGAACGATTCCATGCACGATATAATTCAAAAGCCAAAACCTATTTATATAAGATTTGGAACGAGGATTATTCAAACCCATTTATGCGAAGATACAGTATGCATGTTGAAGAAACTTTGGATATTAGCAAAATGGAGATAGCGGCGAAGCATTTTTTAGGTGAACATGATTTTACTGCTTTTTCGAATGCTAAATCTAAGAAAAAGTCCATGGTACGTAACATTTATTCAATTGAAATTGAAAAAGTAGATGGATTTCTACAAATTAGAGTTAGCGGAGACGGATTTTTATACAATATGGTCAGAAAGATTGTTGGTACACTGATTGAAGTTGGTCTTGGGAAAAGAGATGCGAAAGAAATTAGTGGAATGATTCATTCAAAAGATCGTGGTTCAGTAAGCAGTTTAGCGGATCCTGGTGGTCTATACTTAGAAAGCATTGAGTTTTAATATTAAATATAAAAGGATATGGAACTTTTCTAAAAGAAAGGTCCCATATCCTTTTTATGTATGTTATTACATTTCTTCGCCGTTATCGTGGTTAAACATCCAATGAATGCCAAATTTGTCTGTTAGACTACCGTAGCATTTGCTCCAAAATGTTTCTTGAAGCTCCATACCAACTTGTCCACCTTCTTTTAATTTATGATAGACAGCTTGAATTTCCTCGACATTATTACTTTGGAAAGAAAGGTTGATATTGTTTCCTTCAACAAAAGGTCTGCCTGGGAACGTGTCAGAGAACATTACTCTGCTACCATTCAGATCCAGTCTTGCATGCATTACTAAATTTTTAGACTCTTCTGGAAGCGGGTAGTCTGGATTTTGAGGTGCTTCTCCAAATGTCATGATTTGTGGAATTTCTGTTTCAAAAACTTCTGCATAAAATTCTACAGCATCACGTGTATTTCCATTAAAATTAAGATAAACTTCGATTGGCATGTCAATCTCTCCTTAGTAATTAGAATGTTAATCATTTCCAATAAACTCATTTCTATTTTATCAAAAAAAAGAACTAAAACACAAATTCATTTGTAGAAATTTTTTGACAATTATTTACTCAAACAATATATCTAATTTGGTAGCAAAATGAAACGATAAAGCCATATGTCAATATTTAAAACTGAAATCTTATTTCATAAATGATTATGATTTTAGGAAATTTTGGTTCATAATAGTAAATAACTTGGAATGAAGAGAAAGAGAAAGGTGTTCTATAAATGAGGCATTTAACAATTTTATCAAAAATTGAAAATCATATGGATCGGTTTACGCAGGCAGAAAAAAAGATTGCTATATATATTATGGATCATGCTGAGATGGTTCCAAATTTGACAACAAAAGATATTTCTAACAATACGGGTTCAAGTGAAGCAAGTGTAGTAAGGTTTTGTAAAACAATTGGAATCGGTAGTTTTAAAGCTTTTAAACTAGCCTTAGTACGTGATTTAACAGTTGCTGAAATGAATATTAACGATTTTTCTGTTATGGAAAAAAAAGACTCTCCATATGATTTATTTAATAAGGTTACATATGTAAATAAAGCTGCGATCGAGACTACAGTTTCAACTCTTGATAAGAGAGAACTAGAAAAAGCATCAGACGTCATCGTAAATGCAAAGAAAGTCTTATTTTATGGTGTAGGAGGCTCCGCAGTTTCAGCGATGGACGGTGCATATAAATTTACCAAATTAGGATACTTTTCGGTGATGAATCTAGACTTTCATATGATGCTATCATTGGTTGGACATCTCGAAGAAGGAGATGTATTTATTGCCATTTCTAACTCTGGTCAAACGAAAGATGTACTAGAACTATCACGTTTCGCTAAGAAAAAAGGAGCTACAATACTAGCGATTACAAAGTTAGGTAAATCTCCTTTATTTAAAGAAGCAGATATTAAGTTGTGCACACCGGATATGGAGCAATCAAATCGAATTGGAAGCATTGCATCTAGAACGGCACAATTAAACATTATTGATTCTTTATATATTATTAGTTTTAATCAAATTGGAAATAAGGTGTCTAGCAAACTTCATGAATCAAGTGAAGAAGCAAACACATTGAGACGATAGTATACAAAAAGACGACCTTTAACAATAAAAAGTTAGAGGTTATTTTTTATAGAAATCGAATAATGAAAATAATAAATAAAGAAATATGAGGAGGAGCAACCCAAATGAAAACAATCGGTTTAATCGGAGGAATGAGCTGGGAATCATCTTTGCTTTATTATCAAATAATTAATCAAACTGTAAAAGAAAAGCTAGGTGGGCATCATTCTGCAAAGAGTTTACTGTACTCAGTTGACTTTGAAGAAATTAAGACACTTCAACATGAAGGAAAGTGGGCAGAAGCTACAGAAATTATGATAGAAATTGCGCGCAAACTTGAAATAAGTGGAGCGGATTGTATTGTCATTTGTACGAATACTATGCACAAAATGGCTGAAGAAATAGAAGATGCAATTTCCATTCCTTTACTACATATTGCGGATGCCACAGCAAAACTAATTGTTAATAATGGAAGAAAAAAAGTTGCTTTGCTAGGTACTGCTTTTACAATGGAGCAGGATTTCTATAAAGGTAGACTGATTGAACAATTTGGACTTGATGTCGTCGTGCCTACACCAGAAGATTGTAAAATCATTCATGACATTATATATGAGGAACTTTGTTTAGGATTAATGAAAGAGAAATCTAAACAAGCTTATTTAGAAATTATTGATAAGTTGATCACTCAAGGTGCAGAAGCAGTAATTCTTGGGTGTACTGAAATTACACTTCTTATTTCACAAGAGGATTGTCGTGTCCCTGTGTATGATACAACGAAAATTCATGCAGAAAATTCAGTTGAGTTTTCATTACATAAAGAATGGTAATATGGACTGTTAAAAAATATAGAAAAGGTAGTGAAAAATTTTTGTGATAAAATTAGTACCTACTACTAGTATTTGGTGTTATAATGATTGAAACAAATAAATCAGTGAGGTGACTAATCTATGTTAACATCAAAAGCTAGAATTACTGCCATAGGTTCGTATGTCCCAGAAAAGAAACTAACGAACTATGATTTGGAAAAAATAGTAGAGACAAATGATGAATGGATTGTAAAACGAACTGGAATAAAAGAACGTAGAATTGCAGATCAGGATGAATTTGCTAGTGATATAAGCTATAAAGCTGTAAAAAATTTAATGGAAAGATATGAACAATCAGTGGAAGATATTGATATGATTATCGTTTGTACATTAACGCCTGATTTTAACACGCCAAGCGTAGCATCATTAATCCAAGCAAAACTAGGTATTAAGAATGCTGGCGCTATCGACTTAAATGCCGCATGTGCAGGATTTACTTATGGATTGTATATTGCAAATGGGTTAGTAACTTCAGGATTAAATAAGAAAATTCTTGTGGCTGGTGCAGAGACTTTATCTAAAATTACTGATTATGAAGATCGAACTACATGTATATTATTTGGAGATGGCGCAGGAGCTGTGCTAGTGGAATACGATGAAGAAAATCCGAGTTTTCTTTCTTCACATATAGGTTCTGAAGGTGATAAAGGTAAACACTTGTATTGCACAAACCTATCCAATCAAATGTTTGAAGAAGAGTTAATCAATAGTCATAAAATCGTACAAAATGGTCGCGAAGTGTATAAATGGGCGGTTACTTCAGTGCCAAAAGGTATGAAAAAAGTGGTTGAGAATGCTGATGTTTCGCTTAATGAAGTAGATTGGTTTGTCCCACATAGCGCGAATTTAAGAATGATCGAATCAATATGTGAAAGAAGTGATTTTCCAATTGAACGTACCTTGTATAGCCTAGTGGACTACGGAAATACATCATCAGCTACAATTCCATTATCACTAGATCAAGGGGTAACTGAAGGAAAACTTAAAAATGGAGATAAAGTATTATTATACGGTTTTGGTGGTGGGTTAGCTCAAGCAGGGTTACTAATTAATTGGTGTCTATAAAAAAAATGATTCTTTAAAAAGGACTGTATGATGACAGTTCTTTTTTTTTGAATGGAAACTCACCGCATGTCATACTAAAAAATGAGCATCCTAGATTAGGAGGATTAGGTATATTAAACAAAGTAGTGAAATAAAATTTCATAATATGTGTGAATAGTATTGACATTTAGTTTCAAAGTAATAGAATGAAAGTGTGAAATGAAATTTCATTTTTTTGAAAGAAAGGTGATTTGATGTTAGAGAATTTATCAACTGAGACTAGGAATCATAAGACATCTAATTTAGATGAAATGACAACAAAACAAATTCTTACTGCAATGAATGAAGAAGATCATAGTGTACCAACGGCTGTAAGAAATGAAATAGAAAATATTGAAAGTCTTGTTTTAAAAGTAATCGAATCTTTTAAAAAAGGAGGAAGATTAATTTATATCGGAGCTGGAACAAGTGGTCGATTAGGTATATTAGATGCTGTTGAATGTCCGCCAACATTTGGAACAGAAACAGAAATGGTTCAAGGACTAATTGCAGGTGGTTTGAAAGCGTTCACAGTTGCTGTAGAAGGTGCAGAGGATCGCGAAGACTTCGCTGTAAATGATCTTAAAGAGATTTCATTAGACGATAAAGATATCGTTATTGGAATTGCAGCAAGTGGTAGAACACCATATGTAATTGGTGGTTTAAAGTATGCAAAAGAAGTTGGAGCAAGTACAGGTAGTGTAGCTTGTAATAAAAATTCAGAAATTAGTAAATTTGCAGAAGTAAACATTGAAGTAGTGCCAGGTCCTGAAATATTAACAGGATCAACTCGATTAAAAGCGGGAACATCACAAAAATTAGTATTAAATATGATTTCTACTGCTTCTATGATTGGAATTGGTAAAGTATATAAAAACCTAATGGTTGATATGCAATCAACAAATATTAAACTAATTGAACGTTCAAAAAGAATTATTATGGAAGCAACAGATGTCGATTATGATACTGCATCTAAATTCTATGAACAAGCAAATAAAAATGTGAAAGCTGCAATTGTTATGATTCTAGTTGAATGTAATTATGACGATGCTTTAGAGAAATTAAAAGAAGCAGATGGTTTTGTACGAAAAACTTTAACGGTTTAGAAAATAGAAAAAATAGAAACTGGAGGGGAAATCATGAACAAAGAACAACGTTTAGCTAAAGAAATAGCTGAGCAAATCGGTGGTAAAGATAATATTAAAAGTGTTGCTCATTGTATGACTCGATTACGATTAACACTCAAGGACGATCAAAAAGTAAATATCCCATTACTTAAGAAGATTAATGGTGTAATGGGTGTAATTGAGGATGATACTTTACAAATTGTTGTCGGTCCAGGAACTGTTAATAAGGTTGCGGATGAAATGAGTAAAGAAACAGGTTTGAAGATTGGTGAAGTAGCAGAGGACAATAAGTTTGATGGACTTGCTAATCAGAAAAAATCAGAAATAAAAAGTAAAAATAATACACCAATTAAAAATATTTTACGTAAAATTGGAAGTATTTTCATTCCATTAATTCCAGGTTTAATTGCTTCTGGGATCATTAATGGAATTGCAAACTTTGCTAAAAATGCAGGTGTTGATCCAACTCAAACTTGGATGCAGATCCTTTTATTGATAGGTAGTGGTATCTTTGCATATTTAGGTATTTTAGTAGGACTAAATACTGCAAAAGAATTTGGTGGTACACCGGTACTTGGTGCAATCGCTGGTATTTTAATTATTAATCCAGGTCTAGCTGAAATTAAAATATTCGGTGAAGCATTAATTCCCGGTCGAGGCGGTTTGTTTGCAGTCATGTTCGCAGCTTGGCTAATGACGGTAATTGAAAAACGTGTTCGTAAAGTCGTTCCAAATGCAATTGATATTATTGTAACACCTTTAATTACTATATTAATTGTTGGATTATTAACTTTATATGCAATTCAACCAGTAGCTGGTATTTTATCAGATGGCATTACAAGTGGCATTAACAGTATTTTAGATATTGGTGGACCAATAGCAGGAGCTGTGTTGGCGGGAACTTTCTTACCATTAGTAATGGTTGGTCTACATCATGGTTTAACACCGATTCATATGGAATTTATTAATACAATGGGAGTAACACCGATTCTTCCAATTTTAGCGATGGCTGGTGCTGGTCAAGTAGGTGCAGCAATAGCGATTTTTGTAAAAACAAAAAATAAAAATTTAAAAAATGTGATAAAAGGTGGATTACCAGTCGGATTTTTAGGAATAGGCGAGCCACTATTATACGGGGTAACATTACCATTAGGTAGACCGTTCTTAACTGCTTGTCTTGGTGCAGCAGTTGGTGGAGCATTCCAGGCTGTAATGAAAACAGCTTCAGTTGGTATTGGTGTATCAGGATTATCATTACTTCCATTAATTGCAGATAATAAATATATCTTATACTTTATTGGAATTGTTATAGCATACACTTTTGGTTTCATTTTCACATACCTATTCGGTTTCAAAGAAGAAATGGCAGATAACTTGTAACAAAAAAAGGAGGTTTTTCGAAACCTCCTTTTTTTGCTAGAAAGGAAGAGAACTTATGCTAGGAATTTCAATCTATTTATCAAAAGAACATATAGAAAAGAATCTTCAATTGATCCAGTCAGCCAAAGCAAGTGGATTCCAATCTATTTTTACTTCACTTCATATTCCAGAAGACGATCCTTCAAACTATAAAGAGCTTTTACAACTACTTGGTCAACAGGCTATGCAATATCAAATGGAACTAATCGCAGATATTTCTCCTAAATCCTTATCATACTTAGGTTTAAACTACTCATCTGTATCAGAACTTGTTAATTGGGGCGTTTCTGGATTAAGAGTTGATTACGGTTTATCAGAAAAACAAATTGCAGAGCTTTCAAAAAAGATGAAAATAGCATTAAATGCAAGTACGATTACCGAGGAATTTTTAGAGACATTACTTCGTTATGATTTATGTACTGAAAATGTGGAAGCTTGGCACAATTTTTATCCTAGACCAGAAACAGGATTGTCAAAGCAGTATCTAATAGAAAAAAACCGTTGGTTAAAAAAATGTGGAATAACAACCATGGCTTTTATTCCAGGTGATGGAGAAAAAAGAGGTCCTCTTTTTAAAGGCTTACCAACTTTGGAGAAGCATCGTGAAGTGATTCCACTTCATGCCTATTTGGAATTAATTAAATCCTGCTATGTCGATAAAGTACTCATTGGAGATATAAATTTAACGAAAGAAACGATGGAAAACTTAGCTTTGGCAAAGGATTATATTCCGTTACGTTATAAACCTGATTTATCAGATCAAGCACTTCTAAAAAGTATAGAAGAAATTCACACGAACCGAGAAGACCCAGCTAGAGATGTAATTCGATCAATGGAATCTAGATTGTACGGTAGATTTGGACATGTAAAATTATTGCCTAACAACACAACTGACCGAGTACGAGGATCAATTACGATCGATAATGAACTTTACGGTAGATATGCTGGTGAAATGCAAATTACACTTACCAATTTACCGAGTGATCCGAAGGTTAATGTTGTAGGTAAGATTATTGACGAAGATCTTCAGTTATTATCGTTTATCGAAGCAGGGGCTAAATTCAAATTATTTAACTGTTGAGAACAGCTTCCTGTATTCATTACTTTGTAACCTGGTGCTCAAGGAAATTCTGTAGGATGATCGACTCCTGTGGGAAGTGTGGGAAGGCTGAGACCCCGCAGGAGGCCCACAGGATGTGGGTCATGCATGTGTTACGACAGGAAGTCGTGGTTTTAGCATGCCTTCCATTCTCAGCTCTCGCCCCTCGGAAAGCGAGCATCCTGTAGAGGAAATCAACCTGATATTACTTTTTTTATGACAAGTTTAAATGTCGGCAAAGTCAAAGCGTGTTTGGTGAACATGCTTTTTTTATTTTTTTACATACATTTTATGAAACCTCTTTGATACTTTCTTAAAAACCGATATGATTTAAAGAAAGAGATTTTAAGAAATTGGATGGTAGGAAATAAATGAAAGAAAAGTATTATGATGAGTTACTAAATATTAAAACTGAAGGTGAGCAAGTTGGGTTTAATGAATCATTGCATTATCATCGATATGAACCTACGCCTTATGCTGCCCTAGAAATCTTATTCAGTCAGTATGAACTTAAAAGCACCGATCGTATTGTTGATTTCGGTTGTGGTAAGGGACGATTAAATTTTTATATTCATTACTTATTTAATGCGACAGTTATTGGGATCGAAATGAATGATAAATTTTATTTGGAGGCAATTCAAAATAAGAATCGTTATGTAAAGAAAGATGATGAGAAAATTCAGTTCTATCATTGCTTGGCAGAGAATTATGAAATACAACCTTTAGACAATCATTTTTACTTTTTTAATCCTTTTTCCATACAAATTTTTATGAAAATGATTAAGAATATTTTGGTATCAGTTGAGACTGCAAGAAGGGAAATTGAAATCATGTTATATTACGTCTCGGACGAATATATTTACTTTTTAGAATACCAGACTGCATTTGAGTTGAAGAAAGAAATCATTATTCCGGGATTATATGAACGCAATCAAAATGAAAGATTTTTGATTTACCATTTAGTATATTAGTTGTTTGAATGCAAGGAATTTGTAATCAAGTTGAAGAATCGTATATGTAGGAAAGATTTAATTTCCCCAAGATGAAAGGGAGAGTTACTATGACTGAAAAGAATGCATTTTTAGAAGCTTTTAAAGGTACAAAATACCAATTAGTTGGACATGGACCGAGAGATTTTCAGGTGTTAAAAGAGGCACTAAGTAGTTATGATGAAGATTACGAGAGCGATGTATATGGTAATGGTAAAGTAATTGAAGAATTTCAGGAAAAGATGGCTACCTATTTAGGGAAAGATGCTGCGGTATTTTTTCCGAGCGGTACGATGGCTCAGCAAATAGCTTTAAGAATATGGTGTGATCGAAATGGCATACATAAAGTTGCGTATCATCCACTGAGTCACTTGGAGATACATGAGGAAGATGGGTTAAAAGAATTGCATCGCATTGAGCCGATATTATTGGCGGATAAAAATAGGCTAATTGAGTTAGAGGATGTTTTATCATTAGAAGAAGAGATTTCATGTTTACTAATTGAATTACCTCAACGTGAGATTGGTGGGCAATTGCCAGATTTTGAGGTATTAGAATCAATTTCTACATATTGTCGTGAGAAGGGAATTAAGCTGCAATTAGATGGCGCAAGACTATTTGAAATTCTGCCATACTATCAAAAGACAGCAGCTGAAGTTTGTCAGTTGTTTGATAGTGTTTATGTGTCATTTTATAAGGGGATTGGTGGACTAGCAGGGGCTATACTTGCCGGAGACCAGGACTTTATTGAAGAGTCTAAGATTTGGAAAAGACGACATGGTGGTGATTTAATCAGTTTATATCCGTATATTATTACTGCTGATTATTATTTCGACAAGCGAATACATAAAATGGCTACTTACTATGAAAATGCAATTGAGCTTGCTAGTTTATTTAATGAATGTAAAGCTACGACAACTTTACCTTTAATCCCAGTGTCCAATATGTTCCATGTTCATTTTGAAGCACCAATCGAAAATGTGAAATCAGTATTAATTGATGTTTATGAGGAAACTAATATTGGAATAACAGGTAATCTAAGACCGATTGACGAAAATAGTTGTTATTGTGAGATCAGTCTTGGAGATCAATTTAGTAAGGTACCAAAAGAAACAATTAGTAATGTATTCAAAATTTTAAATGATAAATTAAGTGGAATCGTTAAATAAAAATTTAAAAATAGAGGAGTATGAGTTTTCTATGCAAAAAATTACGACTTTCTTAATGTTTGAAGGTAAAGCTGAAGAAGCAATGAATTATTATATGTCTTTATTTAATCATTCAGAAGTAGTCAATATAACTCACTACGGAGCTGATATGGGTGAGTTTGAAGGAAAAGTTATTCATGCTACATTTACACTAAATGGTCAACAGTTTATGTGTATTGATAGTACTGTAAAGCATAAATTCACCTTCACACCTTCTGTATCACTTTATGTAACTTGTGAAACGGAAGAGGAATTAGACAATGCATTTGAAAAATTAAGCCAAGATGGCGAAGTATTAATGCCTTTAGCTGCTTATCCGTTTAGCGAGAAATTTGCATGGGTTAATGATCAGTTTGGAGTTTCTTGGCAACTTAGCTTGGGGAAAAAATAAGTTCAAAAATCATAAATTAATAAAAAGGCGTTGATTTCCACTCCAGGATGCTCGCTTTCCATGGGGCGTGCGCTGAGAATGAAGGCATGCTTAAAACCACGACGTCCTGTCGTAACACATGCATGACCCACATCCTGTGGGCCTCCTGCGGGGTCTCAGCCAACCCGCATCTCCCATAGGAGTCGAGCATCCTTCCGTTCCAATCATTATGTGTTTTTTAGTAGACTCTAGAAGACCTATTTTTATAATACTAAAAAGAAGAGGACCAATTCATATGCGATTTGGTCCTCTTTTTTTTATCTAATTTTCTTTTTGTACTCTTAAACCGAAACAGTTACTTTTATTAGCACGTGGTTTTTATTCTAATTGATTTTTAATTTCGTATTGTAATTGTTCTGATAGATGTGGATTAGTACCTTGGATATATAGATCGACTACCAGTTGACCTTCAGGTACTTCAAATTCGGATATCGAATAAAAATGGTATCCAACTATGTCTTGTAATAGATTAGGCTTGTTCCATTTTGGAAAATAATAAGTACTAAGTGAATCTGACTCGAAAAATCCGAATTCATCTTCGGTACTATTCGTAAGTGGAGCATTTTGGCTAGTATTACTTGCTTTGCTTATTTTTACATTTGATGAATCAAAGTTGGATGCTGTCCAATATAATTGTTTGCCAATGGTATTTAGTATAGTGTAACGGGGTCCATACTGCAGTTCAATCTTCATTGGAGATATATTAGTTGGACTATAATCAAAATGATGTTCTGTAATGTATAGGAATTTATTGTTTTCTTCTTCGATAAGTTTTAAGCTTATGCGTTCTAACTTTGTAGATGAGAAATTAAAGTTATCATATTTTTTTAGATAGCTTTGATATTGCGTTTTCGTAATATGTTGTTCATTGTTACCGTTTATTTTTATATATAGGTCAATTTGACTAACGATATTACCGTTTATTCTAGCATATTGTTGAACTTCCTCGTCCGTCATACCTGAAATTGTACTTTTCGAGAAACCTAAGTTTAAAAGTTTCTTTTCATAGAGTTGTTGTTGTTTTGTAAGACTTACCTGATCAATTGAAAAGGTTTTTGAGTTTGTAATAATAGTAGATTGAGATGATAAATCTATGTATGTGTATAAAATATATAGTGCAATGATTCCTGTTATTATTGTATATATTTTAATGATTTTATGTGTATTTCTCAAAAAATCCCTACTCTCATCCAGATATAGTATTATACTACCAGTATGGCTCTAAAAAATCGATGTTTAATTAGTAGGAGGTTCCATGGGTTTTAATCGATTGATTATTGGTTTTATTTTTATCTCTTTTAATATTAATGTGATAAATGTGAACATATTACCTGATTTTGTAGGATATATATTCTTTTATTTCGGTGCAACGAGTCTTGCTAACTCGCTGTCTAACGAGCACTTTACGTTTGTAAAGCATTCTAGCAGAATATTAATCATCCTTTCGATCATAGAATCATTTATTGACTATTCATCTGTATTAAACAATGTTTTAAATGATGTTCAAGCTGTACATGAAAAAATATTTGCATTGATTTTTACCTTAACAATTACAACGTTGTATTTATTTTGTGTTTATTTTTTATTTAAGGGGATTGAGCATGAGGCAATTAAAATAGAAGATGCTACTCTCCAAATGAAATCAAAGAAAACATTAAAATTAGTGATGTTTTTTAATGTGATTGGGATTATTCCGTTATTGGGAATTTTGTTTTATGGAAATAGTGAAATAAATATTTCTTTTGCTGCTGGACCACTCTTCTTTATCGTTTTTCTAATTGGTATGGTTTATGTGTTTGTAAAATTAGTTACAGTGTTAAAGTATGCGAATTTAGTTTTATATAAGAATAAACAGTAAAAAGTCACATACCAGCTGTCTGAATCTCTTTGCTTTGTCTACAAAGTAAAAGGTTGCATTTTTATATGCAACCTTTTTTTTATTATGAATGAATAGTAGTGACTGATTTCTGCTCTAATATTTTTGTAGGAACAATGATGGGTTCTTGTAGATCATCTTGCTTTTTAATGATTGAAAATAGTAAGTTAGTAGCTACTTCACCTAATTTAATAATAGGGACTTCAATTCCTGTTAAAGGTGGTGATAATAATGGTGAAAAAATGCCATTATTGTATCCTACGATGGATATATCTTTTGGAATTGAAATTCCTAGTTTTGCAGCTGTATTATATAAACCTATGATTTTTAAGTCATCAATCGCAAAAATTGCAGTTGGAATGTCATCAGATGTTAATAATGCTTCTGAGGTATCATAAGCTTGTTCCATCGTATAACCACTATCAATGATTCGATCTGGTCTAAGTGGAATCCCATTATCCATTAAGCATTTTTTATATCCTTCTAAACGATCTATTGATACATGATAGTCCAATGATGAATGAAGACATGCGATATCACGATGTCCATTGTCAATCAAATGCTGTACTAAATCATAACTATCCTTAAAATTATCAGTATCTACAGAATAAATATTTTCAAAGTCTTCTTCAAGTTTTCCAATAACGACAATCGGTATGTCATATTTGTCTAATTCCTTAAAGAAATCCTCGTTTGCAGGCGAACTTAACATTAATATTCCTTTAATCATTCGTCCACGAATTTTAGCGATACATTTTTCTAATTCATCTTTACTATTTTTCGATGTTTGTAATATAACATCAAAATTTTCTTCCTCTGCTCTCATAGAAATAGAGTGAATAATTTCAGAGAAAAATGTGTTCCCAGCAGTTGTTTTAGTAGATCGAGACATGACCATTATTGCATCAAATCCTGATGATGTAAGGGCTCTAGCTAATTTGCTAGGCTGGTAATTTAATTCTTCAATTGCCTGCATCACGCGCGTGCGACTTTCTTCTGAAATATTACTTTTATTATTAAGTACTCGAGATACAGTGGACTTAGACACTTTTGCTACACGTGCTATATCATAAATAGTTGGGCCCAATGTGTATTCTCCTCTAAATATTTATTTTCCGTATGTCATTGTAAAAAAAAAACGATAAAAACGTTTACATTTTTACCATAAAAGTGGTAAAAAAACAATCTTCTTGAAGCTTAATCACAATGGTGTTATTGCGAAATAAACTATACTGATAAAATAGAAGATTAGTCCGTTTTCACAGATTGTTAATGAATACATCCATTAAATGTATATTTAAACATAATACGGTAAAAATACGTTTGTTAATACTTTAACAAGTAACTACATATATTCCTTTTAGAAAAAATTCAATAGCTTGTTAGGACTCATTATATGGAGATTTGCAAAAAGTAGCAATAAAAAATATAAGTTTTAAGAAATAACTCTACAAATTATTATTCTAAAGTAGTAATTAATTTACGAAAAATAAAATAGTATTTTTTCTGAAAGTTATAAATTGACAGTAAGCGCTTTCTATAATATATTGAACATGGGAGCGGTACCATGGTAACTTTTATCAATTTGTGGGAGCGATACCACAAGGAGGAATCATATGAATAAATTAAAAGAAAGATTAACTTTTATTTATGAAAATGAAGATATAGATAGTATTTATAATGCGATTAGAAATAGGCTAAATGATGCCAAAGAAAAAGGTTTAAGACAAAGAAAACAAGGTTGGGATGAGTCGGACGTTGTTCTAATAACATACGGAGATCAATTTAGAGAAACAGATGTTCCAACACTTGAAACGTTTAAGAAAATGTTCGATGAGCATTTGGCAAACAAGTTTGAAATCGTTCATATTTTACCGTTTTATCCCTACTCTTCAGACGATGGTTTTTCTGTTATTGATTACAAAAAAGTCAATCCAGTTTTAGGGGATTGGTCAAATGTAGAAAACTTATCAACTTCAGCTAGAATCATGTTTGATTATGTATGTAATCATATTTCTGCTGAAAGTGAGTGGTTCCAAGAATACCTAAAAGGAAATCCTAAATACGATGATTACTTCGTTGAAATGGATCCTTCAATTGACTTAAGCTCTGTAACAAGACCTAGGGCTCTACCGTTACTTTCAAAATTTACATTGGCAAATGGTGAAGAAAAATATATATGGACTACCTTTAGTGATGATCAAATTGATTTGAATTTTAGTAATCCACAAGTGTTAGTAGATATGATTGATGTTTTACTTTTCTATCTAGAGCAAGGAGCAGAATACGTAAGATTAGATGCAGTTGGTTATATGTGGAAAGAAGTAGGAACGTCATGTATCCATCTTGAAAAAACACATGAAATCGTTAAATTGTTCCGTGATATTTTAGACGAAGCAGCAAGAGGTACAGTCATGATTACTGAAACGAATGTACCGCACGTAGATAATATTTCTTATTTTGGTAATGGAAATGATGAAGCACATATGGTTTATCAATTCCCACTTCCACCATTGGTGCTTTATTCACTTCATAATGAAAATGGAGATGTTTTAACAAACTGGGCGAAACAACTTGGTGGCTCAGGAAAAGATTCAACATTCTTCAATTTTCTAGCTTCACATGATGGAATTGGATTAAATCCAATTAGAGGTATTATACCGGAAGAAGAGATTTTATCACTGGTTAATGATTTAAAACAAGAGGGTGCATTAGTAAATTATAAGAAGAATTCAGATGGTAGCGAAAGCCCATATGAAATAAATGTAACTTATTTAGATGCATTAAATAAACAATCTTATAGTGATGACTTACGTGTAAAAAGATTCTTGCTAGCGCATTCGATTTTATTAACGTTCCCAGGTGTTCCGGCCGTTTACGTTCAAAGTATGTTAGGTTCAAGGAACGATTACACCGGAGTAAAACAAACTGGAATGAATCGTTCGATTAATCGTCAAAAATATGATTTAGATGAAATATTAACAGAATTAAAAAATGAAGAGTCATTAAGATCTAAAGTGTTTTCAGGACTAACTGAGATTATAAAAGTTCGTAAAGATGAGTCATTGTTCCATCCAAATGTAAGTATGGAGGTACTTGATTTAGGAGAAAAGATTTTTGCAATCAAGCGTGTAAAACAAGACGATAGCATAGTTATTCTTCACAATTTATCAAACGAAGAAGTAAGCTGCAATTTGAATGGGAAATTTATGAATATTATCACTGGTGAAGTTAAAGAATTTAAAGTTAACATCACCTTGAATTCATATCAATTCCTTTGGTTAAAACCAATAAACTAGGAGGGAAAACAAATGAAAAAAGCATTAAGTATGTTCTTAGTTTTAATGTTAGCCATTGGCTTAACGGCTTGTGGTGGAGGAAAAAAAGAAGACGGTAAAGTGACAATTGAATTTATGCACTCTTCAGTTGAACAAGAACGTCTAGCTGTCATAACTGATTTAATTACAAAATTTGAAAAAGCAAATCCAGATATAAAAGTAAAACAAGTTCCAGTAGAAGAGGATGCTTACAACACGAAGGTTGTAACATTAGCGAGCTCAGGGAAACTTCCAGCAGTGATCGAAGTTGGCCAAGACTACGCAAAAGTTATGGACAAGGATGAATTAATTGATAAAGAATCTGTTAAAAAGATTATTTCTAAAGTAGGCGAAGATCAATATTACGAAGGTGCATTAAAGTTATTAAAAACTGAAGATGGTAAAGACTTTACTGGTGTTCCAATTAGTGGTTGGGTACAAGGTATTTGGTACAACAAAAAAATGCTTGCAGACAATGGTTTTGAAGAGCCTAAAAATTGGGATGATATCTTAAAAGTCGCAAAAGCTTTCACAGATAAAGGAAATAAAAAATTCGGTATTGCTATTCCAACAGTAGAAGGTGGATTCTCTGAACAGGCATTTTCTCAATTCGCATTATCTAACAATGCTAATATGTTAAATGCTGAAGGTAAGTTAGCATTAGATACACCTGAAATGAAAGAAGCGCTTAAATTCTATAAAGAATTATCAGGATATACTATGCCAGGTTCAAATGATGTAACTGAAGTTAAGGATGCATTTATGAACGGATCAACACCTATGGCTGTGTATTCAACATATATCCTTCCTTCAGTATATGAAGAAGGCACAACTGATAATATTGGATTTGCGATTCCAACTGAGAAATCTAAAGCAGTATATGGAACAGTTTCTGCTTATACAGTATCTTCAGGATTAGAAGATGATCAAAAAGCAGCTGCAGAGAAGTTTTTAGAATTTATGGTTGAGCCTGAAAACAATACGAAATTAGTATTAATGTCTCCAGGTGGTTCACAACCAGTTAATAAAAATGTTACAGAAAGCAAGGAATACAAAGAAAATAAAGTAGTTAATTCATTCGGTGAATTATCAACGGAAATTGCAAGCGCATTTGAAGATGTTCAAGTTTTCGGACTTGTAGATAACAAGAACTTCTTAAAAATGGGTGATGTAACAAGTTCAGGAGCAGTTGCTAAATTAATTAATGCGATTACAGTTGGCGGTCAAAGTGTAGATGCTGCTGTTAAAGAAGCGGAATCTAAATTAAAAGAAGTACTAAAATAAAAAACATTACTCATTCAATTCAAGGTGTATAAGAGATATGGTTTCTTGAATGCCGAAGTTGTTTAAGAAGAACGAACGCTTGAAAAGCAAGCTAAGTTGCTTTTTAAACAACTTTTTCTTTTATCACCAATCATCTATCAATAATAGATTAGATTGTCATTAGGAGGTCCTATGAAAACGATTGCCAAAAAAAAGTCGGATATTAAATTAGCGCTAGTACTTCTTTTACCAGCTATTTTATTAGTATTACTGCTTGTAGCATATCCGATGTTATCAAATATAAAAATTAGCTTTTTCGATCAACCAATTAATCCAAGATTACCAGCAGATTTTGTTGGTTTTAATAACTACACAGACATTCTTAAAGATGCAGCGTTTTATAAATCATTAGGGCTGACAATTTTGTATACAGTGCTAACAGTTATTGGAAGTACTGCAGTTGGACTTGCAATCGCTTTATTCTTTAATCGTCCGTTTAAATTTCGTAAAACAGCAAGATCTTTAATTATTTTATCTTATGTTACACCTTCAATTTCGTTGGTGTTTGCATGGAAGTATATGTTTAACAATAGCTACGGAATTGTTAACTATTTAGGAACTGATGTGTTTCATATTTTTAAAAATGCACCGTTATGGTTTGATAACCCAGTTAGTAGCTTTTTAGTTGTTGTTATTTTTGCGATATGGAAGTACTTCCCATATGCATTTATTTCGTTCTTAGCGATCTTACAAACAATTGATAAGTCTCTATTTGAAGCAGCAGATATTGACGGGGCTACGTTATGGCAAAAATTTAAAGTTGTCACATTACCCGCGATTATGCCTGTATTATTAACGGTTGTAACTTTACGTTTTATTTGGATGTTCTATATGTTTACAGATGTTTATTTATTAACAAACAAAGTAAATATTCTAGGGATTTACTTATACGAAACGGCGTTTGCTTTCAATGATTTAGGTAAAGCAAGTTCAATTTCTGTAATCCTATTTATCATTCTATTTATTGTAATTATCGTAGCAAGAAAGAGGGTGAACTTAAATGGCAGTAACTAGTAAGAAAAATAAATTATTGAAAAAAACAGGTTTCTATATTGGTTTAGTTTTGCTTTTAGGGGTTATGTTATTTCCATTCTTCATCATGCTGATGACGTCATTAAAAAGTTCAAAAGAAGCAATTTCAACAAGTCCTACATTACTTCCAAAAGTATGGACATTTCAGCATTATATCGATATTTTTAATCCAACGATTTTCCCATATATCAACTATTTCAAAAATAGTTTAATTGTTGCTTTAATTGCAGCTTCAATTTCAGTGGCATTCGGTATTTTAGGAGCATATGCCTTATCAAAATTAAGGTTTAAAGGAAGAGTCACAATTAATGCTAGTTTTTATACTGTTTACATGTTCTCTGGCATTTTGTTAGTGGTTCCTTTATTCAAAATCATCTCAGGATTAGAGCTATATGATACAAGAACAGCATTGATTATTACGATGATTGTACAAACACTACCAACAGCAATATTCATGTTGAAGAGTTATTTCGATACAATTCCTGAGGATCTAGAAGAAGCGGCGATGATTGATGGGTTAAGTCGTTTAAAAATCATCTTTTATATCATCATCCCATTATCAATTTCAGGGATTGTTTCAGTATTTGTATATGCGTTTATGATTGCATGGAATGATTATTTATTCGCATCAATTTTCTTATCGAGTTCAGAAAACTTTACTTTACCAATTGGTCTAAATACTTTATTTAGCACACCAGATTATATATGGGGACGTATGATGGCTGCATCTCTAGTAACAGCTTTACCGGTTGTCGGAATGTATGCTTTATCAGAGCGTTTTATTAAAGGCAATTTAACTGAAGGCGGAGTTAAAGGCTAAAATTTATAGTTTTACTTGAGAGGATGAAATATAGATGAAGAAATTAGTAGCAGTTGAACCAAGAGTAGCAGCATTAGTTGAATATGAAGATCGTCCAGTACAAGCAAATGAAGTGAAAATTAAAGTGGAATTCGCATCACCAAAACATGGTACAGAGGTTGTTGATTTTAGAGGAGTTAGCCCATTTATTGATGAAGAGTTCAATGAAGAGTGGAAAATGTTTATGCCTCGAGAAGAAGGCGCAGTACGAGGGATTGTTTTTGGAGAGTTCCAATTAGGTAATATGGTTGTCGGTAGTATTTGTGAAATTGGAGCGGACGTTACAGAGTACAAGCTTGGAGATCAAGTTTGTACCTATGGACCAATTATGGAAACTGTCATTGTAAATGCTGTAGATAATTATAAACTACGTAAAATGCCAGAAGGTTCTTCATGGAAGAATGCAGTTTATTATGATCCAGCTCAATTTGCGATGAGTGGTGTACGTGATGCAAATGTTCGTGCTGGTGATTTTGTAGTTGTAGTTGGTTTAGGTGCAATTGGTCAAATTGCGATCCAACTAGCAAAAAGAGCAGGTGCTAGTATTGTAATTGGTGTTGATCCAATTAGTCATCGATGCGATATTGCATTAAAGAATGGAGCAGACTATTGCTTCGATCCAACTAAATGTGACTTAGGTTATGAAATTAAAAAACTAACTGATAAATTAGGTGCAGATTCGATTATTGAAACAAGCGGAAATGCTGGTGCGCTACAAGCTGCACTAAGAGGTATTGCATACGGTGGAACAATTTCTTACGTAGCTTTTGCTAAACCATTCCCAGAAGGATTTAATCTTGGACGTGAAGCGCACTTTAACAATGCAAAAATTGTATTCTCACGTGGAAGTAGTGAACCGAATCCCGATTACCCACGTTGGTCTAGAAAACGTATTGAAAATACATGTTGGGAATTATTAATGAATGGTTATTTAAATTGCGAAGATTTAATTGAACCAGTTGTTTCATTTAATGAAGTAGCAGAGTCTTATATGGAATTTGTTGACCAAAAACCAGAATTAAGTATAAAAATGGGTGTTCATTTTCCAA
>Ga0102589_1000783_pt1 | contig 53443 bp, 48 predicted proteins | sample AraplaMF_Col_mLB_FD_76858 | JGI IMG/M metagenome (GOLD analysis project Ga0102589, IMG submission 76858) | Arabidopsis root microbial communities from the University of North Carolina, USA - plate scrape MF_Col_mLB | ecosystem: Host-associated > Plants > Roots > Endosphere | place: USA...
GCTGACCGTGCTGACCAGCCAGATCGCGCTGGGCACCACGCTGCGCGACCGCGGCTTCCTGCTGATTCCCGAGGAATCGCGTTCGCCGGCCGTGCTGCGCCGCGCCTGGATGCATGCGCTGCGCCTCTCGCGCCCCGCGGCGCTGGCCACGGCCTGACGCGCGCGCGCCACATGCCTCGCACGAAGCCGGCCCCGAGGGGCCGGCTTTTTTCCATGGCGCGCCTAGAATCGCGCCTTCCTTTTTTCAACCCACGGATCCTCTCGATCCCCTGGAGCGCCAAGTGCCCCGATTCGCCGTCATCACCCTCTGACGCCGACAACACCACTTCACTGGTCATGTCGGGCGCCAAGCTGCGCATCCGCTGACCGGACACGGCCCTTCGCTGGAAACAGCGGCCGTCGAAGTCGCTCCCGATCCCTCTCAGCTTCGCTCCCGCACGTTGTCGGTTCTTCCTGGTTTCCATCCGGAGAACAAACGTGTTTCCCCTTTCTTCTTCCCTCTCGTCGCTGCCGCTGCTGAAGTACCCGCGGACCGCGCACCTCGAAGGCTCGCGCCTGCAGCCCGGCGACAGCGACGACGGCCAGACGCCGTTGGCGGCGCTGCACGGACTGCACGTGGTCATCGAGGAAAAGCTCGATGGCGCGAACGCCGCGGTGTCGTTCAGCGCGGCCGGCGAGCTGCTGCTGCAGTCGCGCGGCCACTACCTCGCGGGCGGTGCCGGCGAGCGCCAGTTCAACCTGTTCAAGCACTGGGCCGCCACGCACGAGGCGGCGCTGCTCGAACGGCTCGAGGACCGCTATGTGATGTACGGCGAATGGTGCTTCGCCAAGCACAGCTGCTGGTACGACCGGCTGCCGGCCTTCTTCCTGGAGTTCGACCTCTACGACCGCCAGGCGCAGTGCTTTCTCTCGACGCCGGCGCGGCAGGCACTGCTCGCGGGCGGCCCGGTGCTGTCGGTGCCCGTGCTCTACGAGGGCGCGATGCCGCGCCGGCCGAAGGCCCTGCGTTCGCTCGTGCGGCCCTCGCTTGCGCGCAACACCGACTGGCGCTCGGCCTTCGAACGGGCCGTGGCCGACGAGGGCCAGCCGCTCGCGCTGGCGCGGCAGCAGACCGACCTCTCGGACCTGGCCGAGGGCCTGTACCTCAAGACCGAATCGAACGGCCAGGTGACGGGCCGCTACAAGTGGGTGCGCCCGGACTTCGTCCAGACCATCCTCGACTCGGGCTCGCACCACAGCCGCCGGCCGCTGCTGCCGAACCGGCTGGCACCGGGCGCGGACCTGCATGCGCCGGTGCCGTCGCTCGGCTGGCACGACCTGGGACTGCGCACGCTGCGCGACCCCGCCGAACTCACGACCACCGGGAGGCCGCGATGACTTTCGACGAACTTCGCACGCTGGTGCCCGCGCCCGGAGCTGGCGCCGACTGGGCGCGCTGCTGCGAACTGCTGCCGGACCTGCTGCGCCTCGAGGAGACGCCGCAGGACCCGTACTACCACGCCGAGGGCAACGTCGGCCTCCACACGCGCATGGTGCTCGATGCGCTGGCGCACGACGATCACTACCGGCGCGCCGATGCCGACGGCCGCTTCGTGCTGTTCATGGCCTGCCTGCTGCACGACATCGCCAAGCCCGACACCACGGTGATCGACGAGGCCAGCGGCCGCATCGGCCAGCCCGGCCACTCGCGCCGCGGCGCGGTCGACGTGCGCGTGCTGATGTGGAGGGCGCGCGTGCCCTTCGCGCTGCGCGAGGCCGTGTGCCGGATCGTCGCGGTGCATCAGTTGCCGTTCCATGCCTTCGCCTCGCGCAAGGGCGAGCGGCCCGAGCGGCTGGTGCACCGGCTGTCGTGGGAGCTGAGCCTGCCCGACCTCTGCTGCGTCGCGCGCTGCGACATGCTGGGGCGCCACTACGAGAAGCGCTCCGACAGCCTGGCCGACATCGCGCTGTTCGAGCAGCTCGCGCAGGAGGAAGGCTGCTGGGACGGCCCGCGACGGATGGTCGACGCCCACACGCGCCTGGCCTACTTCCGCGGCGCCGACACCAGCCCCGACTACCCGCTGTTCCAGAACCCGGGCTCGCGCGTGACGGTGATGTGCGGCCTGCCCGCGAGCGGCAAGAACCACTGGGTGGCGCGGCAGCGCAAGGGCTGGCCGGTGGTGTCCTTCGACGATGCGCGCGCCGAACTGGGCCTGAAGCACGGCGAGAACGACGGGCTCGCCGCGCACCATGCGGTCGACCAGGCGAAGGCGCTGCTGCGCAGGCAGGAACACTTCGTCTGGAACGCCACCCACCTGAGCCAGCAGATGCGCACCAAGACGCTGGACCTGCTGTGGGTCTACCACGCCCGGATCGAGCTGGTGTACCTCGAGGTGCCGCATGCCGAGCTGATGCGCCGCAACCGCGAGCGCGACACGACGCTGTCGAACGCGGGCATCGAGCGCATGCTGCACCGCTGGGAGCTGCCGACGCCGATCGAGGCGCACGCGACGGTCTACGAGGTGCAGACCTGAAAACGACGAAGCCCGCTGGGCCATCCCCGGCGGGCTTCATCCATCTCTCTATATATGTACGCGGCTCAGAACGGCAGCTTCGGCCCGCCGGGACCACCCATCCCGCCCATGCCCTTCATGCCGCCCATCTTCTTCATCATCTTCATGAGGCCGCCGCCCTTCATCTTCTTCATCATCCCCTGCATCTGCTCGAACTCGTTGAGCAGGCGGTTCACTTCCTGAACCTGCACGCCCGCGCCGGCCGCGATGCGGCGCTTGCGCGTGGCCTTGAGCAGTTCGGGCTTGCGGCGCTCCAGCGGCGTCATGCTCTGGATGATCCCTTCCTTGCGGCGGATGTCGCGCTCGGCGCGCGTCATGTCGGCCTCACTGGCCTTGGCGGCCATCTGCGTGGGCAGCTTGTCCATCAGGCTCGAGAGGCCGCCCATCTGCTTCATCTGCTGCAGCTGGCCGAGGAAGTCGTTGAGGTCGAAGCCCGCGCCGCTCTTGACCTTGGCCGCGAGCTTCTGCGCCGCCGCCACGTCGACGCCGGCCGTGACCTGCTCGACCAGCGCGACGATGTCGCCCATGCCCAGGATGCGGCCCGCATGGCGCTCGGCGTCGAACACCTCGAGGCCGTCGATCTTCTCGCTCACGCCCGCGAACTTGATCGGCACGCCCGTGACCTGGCGCACCGACAGCGCCGCGCCGCCGCGCGAATCGCCGTCGGTCTTGGTCAGGATGATGCCGGTGAGCGGCAGCGCCTCCTTGAAGGCGCGCGCCGTGTTGATCGCGTCCTGGCCCTGCATCGCGTCGACCACGAACAGGGTCTCGACCGGGTTCAGCGCGCCGTGCAGCTGCTGGATCTCGGCCATCAGCACCTCGTCGATCGCGAGCCGGCCGGCCGTGTCGACGAGCAGCACGTCGAAGAAGTGGCGCTTGGCGTGATCGAGCGCGGCGCGCGCGATGTCCAGCGGCTTCTGGTCGGCCGTGCTCGGGAACCATTCGGCACCGGCCTGCTTCGTGACGGTCTTGAGCTGCTCGATGGCGGCGGGCCGGTAGACGTCGCCCGAGACCGTGAGCACCTTCTTCTTGCGCTTCTCGATCAGGTGCTTGGCGAGCTTGGCGGTGGTGGTGGTCTTGCCGGCGCCCTGCAGGCCGGCCATGAGGATCACCGCCGGCGGCTGGGCCGCGAGGTTGATGTCGGAGACGCCCTCGCCCATGGTGGCGGCGAGCTCGCGGTTGACGATGCCGACCAGCGCCTGGCCCGGCTTGAGCGAGCCCAGCACTTCCTGGCCGAGCGCCTTTTCCTTCACGCGGGCGACGAAGTCGCGCACCACGGGCAGCGCCACGTCGGCTTCGAGCAGCGCCATGCGCACTTCGCGCAGCATGTCCTGCACGTTGCTTTCGGTGATGCGCGCCTGGCCGCTCATCGTCTTGACGAGGCGGGAGAATTTTTCGGTGAGAGCGCTGGCCATGGAGGGGATGCCTTGCTTGCTGCCCCGCTGCGGCGGGACGGATGGGAGAAGTCGCGGGAGACGGGTAGGAGGGAAGCTGGCGCGCGGCACCCGGAAATGCAAGGGTGAGCGGCTAAACTCCGATCGATGATTTTAGCGATCCCCTCCCCACTCGGCGTGGCGCTGGGCATCGCCGCCGCGGCCGCCTACGGTTTTGCCGCTGCCGCAGGCGCCCGGCTGAGCCGCCAGGCCACCCAGTGGGCGCTCGGCCTGGCCTGGCTGCTGCATGCCGCGGTGCTCGGCCATGGCCTGGTCGGCCACGAACCGCGCTTCGGCTTCGCGCCCGCCCTGTCGGTCACGGCCTGGCTGGTGCTCACCGTCTACGCGGTCGAAAGCCGCATGTACCCGCAGCTGCAGGTGCGCCGCGCGCTGGCCTGGCTCGGCGCGGCGGCGGTGCTGCTCGCGATCCTCTTTCCCGGCACGCCGCTGCACGTGTCGGCCTCGCCCTGGCTGCCGCTGCACCTGGCGCTGGGCATCGCCTCCTACGGCCTGTTCGCCGCCGCCGTCGTGCACGCCTGGCTCACGACCCGCGCCGAGAAGCAGATCCGCCTGGCCGCCGAGCCGCAGGGCGGCGTGCCGCTGCTGACGCTCGAGCGCCTCACCTTCCGCTTCGTGACGGCCGGCTTCGTGCTGCTGTCGGCCACGCTGCTGGCCGGGCTGCTGTTCAGCGAACAGCTCTACGGCGCCGCGGGCCGGGCCTGGAAGTGGGACCACAAGTCGGCCTTCTCGGTGCTGGCCTGGATCAGCTTCGCGGTGCTGCTGATCGGCCGCGCGCGCTTCGGCTGGCGCGGGCGCACCGCGCGGCGCGTGCTCTACGCGGGCTCGGCGCTGCTGCTGCTGGCCTACGTGGGCTCGCGCTTCGTGCTCGAAGTGGTGCTGGCGCGTCCGCCGGCCTGAAGACACCTCATGAAATACCTTCTCGTCCTCGCGGTGGTCTGGGTCGCGATCTGGCTCTGGCGCAAGAACCGCCGCGAAGAAATGCAGGAGCGCGCCGCGCGCACGCCGCGTCCGGCCGCGCCGCCCGCGGTGGGCGCGCCGCAGGCGATGGTGCGCTGCGCCCATTGCGGCCTGCACCTGCCCGCGAGCGACGCGGTGCGCGGCGCCGACGGCACCCCCTTCTGCAGCGCCGCGCACCGGCAGGTCGCCGAGCGCGCCTGAACGGCGCCGAGCCGGCTTCGTCGCAGCGATGGGCAGCAGCTCCTCCCTCTGGGCCAGCGGCGAACCGGTCACCGACTGGGACGTGCTGGAGCCCGGCGCGCGCGAGAGCGCCGCGCTGCTGCGGCTGTGGCGCGGCTTCATGGGCGCGCGCTGCTTCGTCGCGCTGGTGCTGGTGCTGCTGCAGGGCGTGAGCTTCGCGCTCGGCCAGACCATGCAGCCGGTGGCGGTGGTGCTGTCGGCGAGCTACCTCGCGGCGGCGGCGCTGGGTGCGCGCTACGTGCATTTCGAGCCGCCGATGCGCGGCTTCGGCGCCACCTGGATGCTGAGCACCGGCGTCGACCTCGCGGTCTTCGCGGCGCTGCAGGTCACGCAGGGCGGCAACATCAACTACACGCCGCTGTTCGCGCTGCCGGTGCTCATGAGCGCGGTGCTCGGCACGGTGATGGTAAGCATGGGCACCACCGCCACCGTCACGCTGCTGCTGCTGGCCGACGCCGCCTGGCACTGGGTGCAGCAGCCCGGCGACTCGCCCGCGCGCTTCGTGCAGGCGGCGCTCACGGGCACCGGGCTGTTCGTGGTGGCGCTGCTGGCGCACGAGCTCGCGCGCCGGCTGGCGCGTGAAGAGGCGGTGTCGCAGCACAACCGCAGCAGCGCGCAGATGCAGGCGCAGGTCAACGACCTGGTGATCGAGACGCTGAGCGAAGGCGTGCTGGTGATCGATGCCGAGGGCCTGGTGCATGCGGCCAACCCGGCGGCCGACGCGATCCTGGGCCAGGGCCTGGGCCAGCTGCGGCTGCCCTTCCCGCTGCATGCCCAGCCGGCCTGGCATGCGCTGGCCGCGCTGGCGCGCCAGACCTATGCGCGCCGCGAGTCGCAGTCCGAGGAGATCCCGGTCGCGCAGGCGCGCGGCGCGGCGCGCGAGGTGCGCGTGCGCACCCGCCTCACGCCCTCGAGCGACCAGCGCATGGGCAGCCTGTGCGTGATGTTCCTGCAGGACCTGCGCGAGCTCGAGGCCCGCATCCGCACCGAGAAGCTGGCCGCCATGGGCCGCATGTCGGCCGCGGTCGCGCACGAGATCCGCAACCCGCTGGCCGCCATCACGCAGGCCAGCGCGCTGCTCAACGAGGACCTGACCGATCCCGCGCACCGCCAGCTCACGCACATGGTGCAGCACAACGCGCAGCGCCTGGCGCGCATCGTCGACGACGTGCTCGACGTCTCGCGCGCGCGCCAGCAGCGCGTGCTGTCGCTCGGCGAGCAGGTGGTGCTCGATCCCACGGTGCAGGCGCTGACCGAGGAATGGATGCGCCAGACCCAGCGCAAGGGCGTGACCGTGGCGCTCGACGCGCCGGGCGCCGAGGTGCGCTTCGACGTCGAACACCTGCGCCGCCTGCTGGTGAACCTGCTCGACAACGCGGCGCGCTACGCGAGCCTGCGCGAGGGCGCGATCCAGGTCGTGACCACGCTGCAGCGCGCGGGCAGCCCGGGCCGGCCGACCCTGCAGGTCTGGAGCGACGGCGCGCCGCTCGAGCCGGCCGTGCAGCGCCACCTGTTCGAACCTTTCTTCTCGTCGGAGAGCCGCTCGAGCGGGCTCGGCCTGTTCCTGTGCCGCGAGCTGTGCCGGCGCCACGGCGCGGCCATCGGCTACGAGCGGCGCGCCCTGGCGGCCGACGGGCCCGAGGGCAACGAATTCTTCGTCGGCTTCGCCGCGAGCGAAAACCGGCTGACACAATAGCGGCGTGAGCAGCTCCCATCCGCCCTCCCAGCGTCCCGCGCAGATCCTCGTCATCGACGACGAACCCGACCTTCGCACGCTCTACGAACTCACGCTGCTGCGCGAAGGCTACCGGGTCGAGGCCGCGGGCAGCGTCTCCGAAGCCTGGCAGCACCTCGAGGCCACGCGCTTCGACGCCGTGATCACCGACATGCGGCTGCCCGACGGCCAGGGCATGGAGATCATCCAGCGCATCCAGAAGAACCAGCGCAGCGAGCGCTGCGTGGTGATGACCGCCTACGGCTCGGCCGAGAACGCGGTCGAGGCGCTGAAGGCCGGCGCCTTCGACTACCTCACCAAGCCGGTCGACCTGAAGCAGTTCCGCGCGGTCGTCGCCTCCGCGGTGCAGGCGCAGCAGCCGCCGCCGGTCGCGCAGGCCGCCGTGCGCCCGGCCAAGGCCGCCGATGCGAGCGACGGCACGTCGGCGCTGGCCGCCGCGGGCAGCGCGGGCGCGTCCGCGCTCGATCGGCTGGTCGGCGATTCGGAGCCGATGCGGCTCGTGAAGTCGCGCATCGCCAAGGTGGCGCGCGGCATGGCGCCGGTGCTGGTGCGCGGCGAATCGGGCACCGGCAAGGAGCTGGTCGCGCGCGCGGTCCATGCGTGCAGCCAGCGCAGCGACGGCCCCTTCGTCGCGGTGAACTGCGGCGCGATTCCCGAGAACCTGCTCGAGGCCGAATTCTTCGGCGCGCGCAAGGGTTCGTACACCGGCTCGGCGCAGGACCGCGACGGCTACTTCCAGGCCGCGCGCGGCGGCACGCTGTTCCTCGACGAGATCGGCGACCTGCCGCTGGCGATGCAGTCCAAGCTGCTGCGCGCGATCCAGGAACGCAGCGTGCGGCCGATCGGCTCCACGCAGGAGGATGCGGTCGACGTGCGCATCGTGAGCGCGACCCACAAGGATCTGCACGCCGAGGTGCAGGCCGGCCGTTTCCGGCAGGACCTGTTCTACCGGCTCAACGTGATCGAGATCGCGGTGCCCGCGCTGCGCGAGCGCCGCGAGGACCTGCCCGCGCTGTGCGTCGCGCTGCTCGCGCGCATCGCGCAGGACGGCGGGCTGCCCGCGCCGCGCCTGTCGGACGCGCTGCTGCGGCAACTCGCGCAGCATCCGCTACACGGCAACGTGCGCGAGCTCGAAAACCTGCTGCATCGCGCGGTCGCGCTGTACGACGGCGACGAACTGCAGCTCGACCTGATGGATGGCGCGCTCGGCGGCGGCTGGATGGCGGTCGCGCCCGGACCCGCAGCGCCGCACGCCGCGACGACCTCGGCACCCGCCACGCCCCCCGAAGCGTTCGAAGCGAAGCCCGTCGTGGCCGCGCCGCCGCCCGCGCCGCGGCCCGTGGTGCCCACGCCGCTGCCCTCCGACCTGCAGGCCTACCTCGACCAGCAGGAGCGCGAGATCCTCGTGCGCGCGCTGCACGAGAGCGGCTTCAACCGCACGGCCGCCGCCGCGCGCCTGGGCATGAGCCTGCGCCAGATCCGCTACCGCATCGCCCGCCTGGGCATCAGCACGCCCAACGGCGACGATGGCGCCAGCAGCCATGTCGACGACTGAAGACGGCGCGCGCGCCACCGGCGGCGATGCGCTCTGGCGCGACGGCTGGTACCGCTTCGCGAAGGCGCTGCCCTCGCCCAACTTCGGACCGCGCCCCGCGGCCGCGCGCGAGCGCATCGACCTCGTCGTGCTGCACTCGATCAGCCTGCCGCCCGGCGAGTACGGCGGCGACGCGGTGCAACGACTCTTCACCAACCAGCTCGACTGGGACGCGCATCCTTACTTCCAAAGCATTCGTGGCCTCGAGGTGTCCGCGCATTTCTACGTGCGCCGCAACGGCGAGCTCTGGCAGTTCGTGAGCGGCGACGATCGCGCGTGGCATGCGGGCGTGTCGTCGTGGCGCGGCCGGGACAACTGCAACGACGACTCGATCGGCATCGAGCTCGAGGGCCTCGAGGGCGGGCCGTTCGAAGACGCGCAGTACGAGACGCTCGCGAGCCTCGCCGCGGCGATCGCGCAGCACTATCCGATCGCGCACATCGCGGGCCACGAGCACATCGCGCCGGGCCGCAAGCAGGATCCGGGTGCCGGCTTCGACTGGCATCGGCTGCGCGATCACCTCGGCTGGAGTCCACACATGTTTCCCTCGCAGGTGGTGGACCGCTAATTTTTTCAATCGCTGCGCGCCACGCGATGCCCCGGGTTCGTCGTGCAGCGATCGCTCCATTCGCAAACGCGATGCGTAGCAACCATGCGCCCTGCAGGCCCAAATCGCCTCGAAAGCCGCATGGAACGTGGGTTGCGAGAGGATGATCCACTGTTTATGCGGCATGGATGGCCGCGCAGCGCCAAAACAGGTTTCTGCTCCCTCTTGAAGCCTGATGGAAAACGCTACATCTAGTGGGTTGTACACCCCCGGCACCCTAGATATAGTGTGTCCCGTCCGGCCTCAGAGCCGACGCAGCGGCCCCAGCAGCGCCGCTCATCCAACAAGAATTGCCAACCGAGAGGAAGCGAATGCAAACAGCACTGAATACTCCCACCGCCGCGCGTGCCATCCCCTCCACGCCGCCCCAGTCCCCCCGCGATACCGCCGGTTCGCCCACCGGACAGAACCTCGCGCACTACCAGATCATCCGCCGCAACGGCGCCGTGGTCCCGTTCGAGCCCAACAAGATCGCGATCGCGATGATGAAGGCCTTCCTGGCCGTGCACGGCACCCAGGGCGCGGCCTCGGCCAGCGTGCGCGAGACCGTCGACGCGCTGACGCAGGCCGTCGTGAAGGCGCTGGTGCGCTCGCGTCCGGGCGGCGGCACCTTCCACATCGAGGACGTGCAGGACCAGGTCGAACTGGGCCTGATGCGCGGCGGCCACCAGGAAGTGGCGCGTGCCTATGTGCTCTACCGCGAGCGCCGTACCCAGGAACGCGCGAAGCAGGGCGAGCAGGATGTGCAGGTCGCGGCTCCCGCGCTGCACGTGCTCGACCGCGGCGAACGCGTCGCGCTCGACGTCAGCGAACTCAAGGGCCTGATCGAATCGGCCTGCCAGGGCCTGGGCGACAGCATCACGGCCGCGCCGATCGTGGCCGAGACGATGCGCAACCTGTACGACGGCGTGCCGCTCGACGAGGTCTACAAGGCCTCGATCCTCGCGGCCCGCACGCTGATCGAGAAGGATCCCGACTACACCTTCGCCACCGCGCGCCTGCTGCTGCACACGATCTTCAAGGAGATCATCGGCCGCGAAGTCATGCCCGTCGACCGTGCCACCGCCTACGCCGACTACTTCCCCGCCTTCATCAAGAAGGGTGTCGAGAACGAGCTGCTCGACGAGAAGCTGCTGCAGTACGACCTGCCCCGCCTGGGCGCGGCGCTGAAGGCCGAACGCGACAACCAATTCGACTACCTCGGCCTGCAGACCCTGTACGACCGCTACTTCCTGCACGTGCGCAAGAACCGCATCGAGCTGCCGCAGGCCTTCTTCATGCGCGTCTCGATGGGCCTGGCGCTCAACGAGATCGACCGCGAAGCCCGCGCCATCGAGTTCTACGAAGTGCTGTCGTCCTTCGACTTCATGTCGAGCACGCCGACGCTGTTCAACAGCGGCACGCTGCGCTCGCAGCTGTCGAGCTGCTACCTGACCACCGTGCCCGACGACCTCGACGGCATCTACGAGTCGATCAAGGAAAACGCGCTGCTCTCGAAGTTCGCGGGCGGCCTGGGCAACGACTGGACCCGCGTGCGCGCGCTCGGCAGCCACATCAAGGGCACGAACGGCGAATCGCAGGGCGTGGTGCCCTTCCTCAAGGTGGTGAACGACACCGCCGTGGCCGTGAACCAGGGCGGCAAGCGCAAGGGCGCCGTCTGCACGTACCTCGAAACCTGGCACCTCGACATCGAGGAGTTCCTGGAGCTGCGCAAGAACACCGGCGACGACCGCCGCCGCACGCACGACATGAACACCGCCAACTGGATCCCCGACCTGTTCATGCGCCGCGTGATGGAAAAGGGCACCTGGACGCTGTTCTCGCCCTCCAACGTGCCCGACCTGCACGACCTGTTCGGCGCCGAGTTCGAGAAGGCCTACGTCGCCTACGAAGAGAAGGCTGCCCGCGGCGAGATCAAGCCGAGCCGCACCATCCAGGCGACCGACCTGTGGCGCAAGATGCTCACGATGCTGTTCGAGACTGGCCACCCCTGGATCACGTTCAAGGATGCCTGCAACGTGCGCTCGCCGCAGCAGCACGCCGGCGTCGTGCACTCGTCGAACCTGTGCACCGAGATCACGCTGAACACCAGCGACACCGAAACCGCCGTGTGCAACCTGGGTTCGGTGAACCTGCTGCAGCACCTGAAGGACGGCAAGGTCGACCAGGAGAAGCTGAAGAAGACCGTGTCGACCGCGATGCGCATGCTCGACAACGTGATCGACATCAACTACTACGCCGTGAAGAAGGCGCGCGACTCGAACCTGCGCCACCGTCCGGTCGGCCTGGGCCTGATGGGCTTCCAGGACGCGCTGTACGAACTGCGCATTCCCTACGCCTCGCAGGAAGCCGTGCAGTTCGCCGACGAGTCGATGGAAGCCATCTGCTACCACGCCTACTGGGCCTCGACCGAGCTGGCCAAGGAACGCGGCAAGTACTCGAGCTACAAGGGTTCGCTGTGGGACAAGGGCGTGCTGCCGATCGACTCGCTCGACCTGCTCGAGAAGCAGCGCGGCGGCTACGTCGAGGTCGACCGCTCGGCCACCCTCGACTGGGACGCGCTGCGCTCGAAGATCAAGGCCGACGGCATGCGCAACTCGAACTGCGTGGCGATTGCTCCGACCGCGACCATCTCGAACATCATCGGCGTGGACGCCTCGATCGAGCCCTGCTTCGGCAACCTCTCGGTCAAGTCGAACCTGTCGGGCGAATTCACCGTGATCAACCACTACCTGGTGCGCGACCTCAAGCGCCTGGGCCTGTGGGACGACGTGATGGTGATGGACCTGAAGCACTTCGACGGTTCGCTGCGTCCCATCGACCGCGTGCCGCAGGACGTGAAGGCGCTCTACGCCACCGCGTTCGAAGTCGAGACGACATGGCTGGTGGAAGCCGCCGCGCGCCGCCAGAAGTGGATCGACCAGGCGCAGTCGCTGAACATCTACATGGCCGGCGCCTCGGGCAAGAAGCTCGACGACACCTACAAGCTCGCGTGGCTGCGCGGTCTGAAGACCACCTACTACCTGCGCACGCAGAGCGCGACGCACGCCGAGAAGTCGACGGTGCAGTCGGGCCGCCTCAACGCGGTGTCCTCGGGCAACGACGCACCGTCGGGCATGAGCGCACTCGAGGCCGCGGCCGCTGCGGCGAAGGCACAGATGAGCGCGATCCCCGCGACCGACATCGCCTTCTGCGGCGTCGACGATCCGACCTGCGAAGCCTGCCAGTGATGCACGCAGCGCACCGCGAACACAGCGCGGTGCGCTGCGCTACCAAGAGTGAGGCGCATGCGATGTCGTGCGATGACGGAGGCCAGTTGAAGGCATTGACCGACATCGCGCGATGCATGCGAGCAACATAACAACCACATAAATGGAGTGCGATGTGAACGAGCACTTTGCAACTCACATCGTTGCTCGGATAATTTGAGCATTGGATTTTTCTATGTTGACCTGGGACGAAGAAGTCAAGCCCTCCTTGCCAAAGGACATGCAACAAGGTTTGCATCACCACCCCTCGACCGGCGTCGCCGCCGGCCGTGCGGTGGATGTGTCGGCTTCATCGATGGCACAACCTTCGCTGCAACCCGTGCAGCAGCCTGCCCGCCAGGCCGCGCCCGCATCGAGCGGCGCGAGTGCTCCGGCTGAAACGCGCCGCGTCAGGGCCGCCGACAAGCGCATCATCAACGGCGAGACCGACGTCAACCAGCTGGTGCCGTTCAAGTACAAGTGGGCGTGGGAAAAGTACCTCGCCACCTGCGCCAACCACTGGATGCCGCAGGAAGTGAACATGACGCGCGACATCGCGCTGTGGAAAGACCCGAACGGCCTGACCGAAGACGAGCGCCGCATCGTCAAGCGCAACCTCGGCTTCTTCGTCACCGCCGACTCGCTGGCCGCCAACAACATCGTGCTGGGCACCTACCGCCACATCACGGCGCCCGAATGCCGCCAGTTCCTGCTGCGCCAGGCCTTCGAGGAAGCGATCCACACGCACGCCTACCAGTACATCGTCGAGTCGCTCGGCCTGGACGAGAGCGAGATCTTCAACGCCTACAACGAGGTGCCGTCGATCCGCGAGAAGGACCAGTTCCTGATTCCGTTCATCGACGCGATCAGCGACCCGAACTTCAAGACCGGCACGCACGAGACCGACCAGACGCTGCTCAAGTCGCTGATCGTGTTCGCCTGCCTGATGGAAGGCCTCTTCTTCTACGTCGGCTTCACGCAGATCCTCGCGCTGGGCCGCCAGAACAAGATGACCGGCGCCGCCGAGCAGTACCAGTACATCCTTCGCGACGAATCGATGCACTGCAACTTCGGCATCGACCTGATCAACCAGCTCAAGCTCGAGAACCCCGGCCTCTGGACGGCCGAGTTCAAGGCCGAGATCAAGGCGCTGTTCATGCGCGCCGTCGAGCTCGAATACAAGTACGCCGAAGACACCATGCCGCGTGGCGTGCTCGGCATGAATGCTTCCATGTTCAAGGGCTATCTGCGCTACATCGCCAATCGGCGCGCGCAGCAGATCGGCCTCGAAACGCTCTTCCCGAACGAGGAAAATCCGTTCCCCTGGATGAGCGAGATGATTGACCTGAAGAAAGAGCGCAATTTCTTCGAGACCCGCGTGATCGAATACCAATCGGGTGGTGCGCTCTCCTGGGATTGAATATTTCGATAACAATAAATGAATTCAAGAATTGCCCTTGCCACCGACTGCGCCGAAGAGCGCGGCATGGACGAGGGCTCAGGTGTTCATGGTGCTGGAGCACGGAATCCAACGCCATGAATCACTCCAGCGCTACCAACATGCGCGGAGTGCTTCAATAGGTTGATTTTTTCAACTTGATCAAGGAGAAAACAGAAATGGCAACTGCAAAGAAAGCACCGGCTAAGAAAGCCGCAGCGAAGAAGGCTCCGGCCAAGAAGGTCGTAGCGAAGAAGGCTCCGGCCAAGAAGGTCGCCGCCAAGAAGGCTCCGGCAGCCAAGAAGGTCGCTGCCAAGAAGGCTCCGGCCAAGAAGGTCGCTGCCAAGAAGGTAGCCGCGAAGAAGGTCGTCGCCAAGAAGGCGCCGGCGAAGAAGGCAGCTCCGGCCAAGAAGGCCGCTGCGAAGAAGGCGCCGGCGAAGAAGGCCGCTGCCAAGAAGGCGCCTGCGAAGAAGGCTGCCGCCAAGAAGGCTCCTGCCAAGAAGGCTGCGGCCAAGAAAGCCGCGAAAAAGCCCGCTGCCAAGCCTGCCGCTGCTGCCAAGAAGCCTGCTGCGAAGAAGGCTGCCAAGGCACCCGCCAAGGCCGCTGCCGCTGCGCCCGCCCCTGCTGCGCAGACGACGCTGAATCCCCAGGCAGCCTGGCCGTTTCCCACGGCCAGCAAGCCCTGAGTTTTCTCGGCAGCCCTGAAAAGGCATCAAGCCCGGCACCGCAAGGTGCCGGGCTTTTTCATTGGGCAAAGATAAACGCGAAGCGGAAAGGCGGTGGCATCCACCGCCATGCCATCGCTCGTCAAGCCAGGCCGAGTGCCTGGCGATCGATCTGGTAGTTCTGCGGGCCGCGCTGCGCGATCTTGAGCGCGCCGACCTGGTTGCCGAGCGCCGCGCACTGCGCGAGCGGCCAGCCCTTCTCCAGCCCGAACAGCAGCGCGCCGCGCCATGCATCGCCGCAGCCCGTGGGCTCGATCACCGCGGTCGGCACCACGCCCGGCACATGCTCGCGCTCGCCGTTCGTCCACACCTCGCAGCCCTCGGCCGCGAGCGTGACCACGAGGCCGCGCACGCGCTGCGAGATCTCCGCCAGGCTCCAGCCCGTGCGCTGCGAGAGCATCTTGCCTTCGTAGTCGTTGACCACCACCCAGCTCGCGAGCTCGACGAAGTGCTTGAGTGCCTCGCCGTCGAACATCGGCAGGCCCTGGCCCGGATCGAACACGAAGGGAATGCCGGCGGCCGCGAACTGCTCGGCGTGCTGCAGCATCGCCTCGCGGCCATCGGGCGCGACGATGCCGAGCCGGATGTCCTCGCGCGCCGCGATCTTCGTGATGTGCGCCTGCTGCATCGCGCCCGGATGGAAGGCGGTGATCTGGTTGTTGTCGGCGTCGTTCATGATCATCGCCTGCGCGGTGAAGGTGTCGTCGAGCTGGCGCACGAACTCCGTGCTGATGCCCAGCGAACGCATGCGCTCGATGTAGTCGGCACCATCGCTGCCCAGCGTGGCCATCGGCAGCGCCGTGCCGCCGAGCGCGTTGAGGCTGTAGGCGATGTTGCCGGCGCAGCCGCCGAAATCGCGGCGCAGGCTCGGCACCAGGAAGGACACGTTGAGGATGTGCAACTGGTCCGGGAGGATCTGGTCGGCGAACCGGCCCTCGAAGGTCATGATGGTGTCGAAGGCGAGGGAACCGCAAATCACTGCTGCCATGGGCTGATCCGTTGAGGTGAAGAAAAAGGAAGGAAGGCGTGGACGCGCAACCGGCGGCTCGCCGCGGGCCTAGGGATAGAAGGCCTCGACGCGATAGCCCGCGATCGGCGGCAGGGCCGCGGCCTCGGTCGCCGTCAGCGTCATCGGCAGCGAGGCCGCGCGTTCGCCGCGCGCCGCGAGCACCGTCGGCGCGCCATAGTCCGCCGGCGAGAGCACGCGCCGCACCACGGCACGCTCCTGCGTGTCGAGCAGCACCAGCTCGATCGACGGCATCGCGAGCGGCACCGCGGCGTTGCTGCGCAGGTTGAAGCTGAAGCGGTAGTCGTTGCCGCCGCTCTTCTCGCGCGCGAAGGCGGCGCCCTCGATGACGATGTCGCCGATGCGGCGCAGCGGCGCGAGCTCGCAGCCCGTCGCCTGGCACAACGCGGCGAGCGCGGGACGCAGCGAGGGCTGGCGCGCGACGATGCCGTCGCGCTCGTGGCGCAGGATCTGCACGACCAGCAGCAGGCCCGCGAGCACCGCGAGCGCGATCAGCGCGCGGCGCTTGCCGATGCGCTGCCAGAGGGATGTCGGCCGATCGCCGCGCTCGTCGTCCTCGGCATCGTCGACGAAGCGGTGCGCCGCGCGATCCTCGGTCTCGTCCGCCGCGTCGAGCACGGTGGCGAAGGGCGGCGGCGCGGGGTCATCGCTTCGCGCGCGCGCCTCCTGGTCGTCGCGCTCCTCGCGCGCCTTGGCGCTGGCGGCGATCTTGGCCGACTTGGCGCGCGCCCGGCGCAGCGCCTTCTGCATCTGCAATTGGTCCCGATCGTCGCCCGTCTCGGGTGCGTCGGCGTCGTCGCGCTCGAGCTCGGTGTCCTCGTCGCTGTCTTCGTCGGAACCGGAACGGCGCAGCGTCGCGAAGCCCGCCGGCCTTTCATTCGACGGCGCCGCGCTCGCGCTGGAGCGACGCGTCCACACCGCGGGCAGCGGCGGCACCGGCGCGGGCGGCGGCGATGGTGGCGCGGCGAGGTTGAGGTCGATGTCGGGAAACGGCGGCAGCGAACTCGGCGGCGGCCGCCATTGCGGCTCGCGCACCTCGAGGTCGGACCAGGGCTCGTCGGCGACGATGCCGTGCGCGGGCAAGGCGAAGTCCGCGCTGTCGCGAGCCTCCGGGGACTGCGGCTGCGCGGGAGGCGGTGGCGGCTCGGACCGTGCCGGCGGCGGGTCCTCGTTGACCTCGTCGTCGAGGAAGTCGGACTCCTCGACTTGGGGCGGAGCCGGCGCGAAGGAAGGCGGTGCCGACAGCTTGTCGAGTTCGCCGGCAGGCTCGTGCGATGGCAATGCGGCCTCGCCGGCGGGCGCATCGAATCCGAAGCCGGAGTCGACCGATGGACTGGCAGGTGCCGGCGGTGTCGAAGCCTCGGGCGCCGCGCTCGGCACGAGCGCGGGCGCCGATGGCACCTGCACCTGCGGCGACGCGACACCACTGCCCGACCCAACGACCCCATCCGGCGTCTCATGAAGATCGAGCGTCGCATCGAACACATGGCTGCAGCGACCGCAACGCACCCACCCGTCCGAGATCCGGAGCTGGTCGCGCACCACCTTGAAGGTGGTGGCGCAGGCGGGGCAACGCGTGACGAGGCTCATGAGGGGGCGATTGTAGGGTTGGGCCCTCGGCGCGACGCGATGCCGGCGGCGCCGTTTGCGCCGGGGAGAGCCCTCGGCGCAAGCGCGTTCAGCGGCGTGCCGTCATGAGGATCCAGCCATCCTCGCTGTCGCTGACTTCGAGCGCCACGTAGGGCGCGTACGCTTCCTTCAGCTCGTCGGCCTGGCGCTCGAGGATGCCGGCGAGCACCAGCGAGCCACCGCTCGCCACGCGCTCGCACAGCAGCGGCGCGAGCACCTTGAGCGGGGTCGCGAGGATGTTCGCGAGCACCGTGCCGTACTGGCCCTGCGCCGCCTCGGGCAGGCCCGCATTGAGCGTCACGCCGTTGGCCTCGGCATTGAGGCGCGTCGAACTCACGGCAGCCTCGTCGATGTCGACCGCGTCGATCTCGCCCGCGCCGTATTTCGCGGCACCGATGGCCAGGATGCCGGAGCCGCAGCCGTAGTCGAGCACGCGCTGGCCCGCGAGCGCGCCGCGGGTCGCGATCCAGCGCAGGCACATGCGCGTGGTGGGATGGGTGCCGGTGCCGAAGGCCAGGCCCGGATCGAGCCGGATCACCTGCGTGGCCTGCGCCGGCGCCTCGTGCCAGCTCGGCACGATCCAGAACTCGGGCGTGATCTCGACCGGCGCGAACTGCGATTGCGTGAGCCGCACCCAGTCCTGGTCCTGCAGCTCGGCGATGCCCAGCAAGGTGCAGCCTTCGAAGAAGTCCTGCAGCGCGAGCACCGAGCCCGCGTCGCGCGCCAGCTCTTCGGTGGCGAACAGCGCGATCACGCGCGAGCGCTGCCAGCCCTCCTTGGGCGGCGGCATGCCGGGCTCGCCGAACAGCGCCTGCTCGGCGTCGGTCTGCGCGTCGGCATCCTCGACCGAGATGCTCAGTGCGTCGAGCGCATCGAGCGCGTCGCCGAGGGACTCGATGCGTTCCTCGGGGGCCAGCAGGCGGAGTTCGAACATGGCGGGCAGGGACGGCTCAGCGCTTGTGCGCGGCCAGCCACTCTTCGAGGTAGTGGATGTTGGTGCCGCCGGCCATGAACTTGGCGTCGACCATCAGCTCGCGGTGCAGCGGGATGTTGGTCTGGATGCCTTCGATCACGGTCTCGTTGAGCGCGGTGCGCATGCGCGCCATGGCCTGCTCGCGGGTGTCGCCGAAGACGATGATCTTGCCGATCATCGAGTCGTAGTTCGGCGGCACGAAGTAGTTGGTGTACGCATGCGAATCCACGCGCACGCCCGGACCGCCCGGCGGATGCCACATCGTGATGCGGCCCGGCGACGGCGTGAACTTCCACGCGTCCTCGGCGTTGATGCGGCATTCGATCGCGTGGCCGTGCATCTGGATCTGGCGCTGCGTGAACGGCAGCTTCTCGCCGGCCGCCACCATGATCTGCGTCTTGACGATGTCGATGCCGGTCGTGAGCTCGGTCACCGGATGCTCCACCTGCACGCGGGTGTTCATCTCGATGAAGTAGAACTCGCCGTTCTCGTAGAGGAACTCGAAGGTGCCGGCACCGCGGTAGCCGATCTTCTTGCAGGCGGCCGCGCAGCGTTCGCCGATCTTCTCGATCAGCTTGCGCGGAATGCCCGGCGCGGGCGATTCCTCGATCACCTTCTGGTGACGGCGCTGCATCGAGCAGTCGCGCTCGCCGAGGTAGACCGCGTTGCGGTGCTTGTCGGCCAGCACCTGGATCTCGACGTGGCGCGGGTTCTGGAGGAACTTCTCCATGTAGACCGAGGGATTGTTGAAGGCCGCGGCGGCCTCCGCCTTGGTCATCTGGATCGCGTTGATCAGCGCGGCCTCGGTGTGGACCACGCGCATGCCGCGGCCACCGCCGCCGCCCGCGGCCTTGATGATCACCGGATAGCCGATGGCGCGCGCGATGCGCTTGTTGGCCGTGGCGTCGTCGGAGAGCTCGCCGTCGGAGCCGGGCACGCAGGGCACGCCGGCCTTGATCATGGACTGCTTGGCCGAGACCTTGTCGCCCATGGTGCGGATGTTCTCGGGCGTCGGCCCGATGAACTGGAAGCCGCTCTGCTCGACGCGTTCGGCGAAGTTGGCGTTCTCGCTCAGGAAGCCGTAGCCGGGGTGGATCGCCTCGGCATCGGTCACTTCGGCCGCCGAGATGATGGCCGGCATGTTGAGGTAGCTCAGCGACGAGGGGGCCGGGCCGATGCAGACGGCTTCCTCGGCCAGCTTGACGTACTTGGCCTCGCGGTCGGCCTCGGAATAGACCATCACGGCCTTGATGCCGAGCTCGCTGCACGCGCGCTGGATGCGCAAAGCGATCTCGCCGCGGTTGGCGACCAGGATCTTCTTGAACATGGTCACTCGATGATGAACAGCGGCTGACCGTATTCGACCGCCTGACCGTTTTCTCCGAGGATCTGGGTGACGGTGCCGGCCTTGTCGGCCTCGATTTCGTTGAGGATCTTCATCGCCTCGATGATGCAGAGCGTGTCGCCCTCGTTGACCTTGCTGCCGACCTCCACGAAGGACGGGGCGCCCGGGCTCGCGGCGCGATAGAAGGTGCCGACCATCGGCGACTTCACGGCATGGCCGGCGGGAGCGGCCTCGGCCACGGGAGCAGCAGCGGGAGCCGCCGTTCCGGCGGGGGCTGCGGCCGGCGCCGGGGCGGGTGCCGCCAGGGTCTGCACGTACTGAACGGGAGCGGCACCGCCACCCTTGACGATGCGGACCTTGCCCTCGGTTTCAGTGATTTCCAGCTCGGAAATATTCGATTCGGACACCAGATCGATCAGTGTCTTGAGTTTGCGCAGATCCATGGGACTCCAGTGCCGGGTTTTCCGGTTATTAGGATACAACTAGGCCGAACATCGTTGATTGTCGGCTTTCGGCGGTTAACGCCGACCTGTGTATCTAATTCTAACTGTGAACGAGTTCACGTCGCCAACCCTCCAGGTCGGCCTCTTCGAGCTTGCCCATTTTACGGGCCGCCACCGAACCGTCGGCGTTCAACACCAGCGTGAACGGCAGGCCGCCGCCGGTGTTGCCGAGATTCTTGACCAGTTCCGTGCCCTGCAAACCGGCCAATCCGGTCGGATAGGTGACCGGCGTGCGCTGCAGGAACTTGCGCACCGCGCTCGGCTGATCGATCGCCAAGCCGACAACTTGCCAGCCGTTGGCTCCATGATCGCGAAAGAAGCGATCGATCATCGGCATTTCTTCCACGCACGGCGGGCACCAGGTGGCCCAGAAGTTGAGCAGCACCGGCTTGCCGCGCAGGCTGGTCATGGCGAGCTCGCCGCCCTCGGGCCGCTCGAAGCGCTGGGCCCAGAAGTCGGCGCCGAGCATCTCTCCGGCCGTGCCGCTGCCGCGATGGCGCCACCAGGCACCACCAAGGCCGGCCGCGGCGGCCACCACCGCCACGCCGCCGTACAGCAGGCCGCGTCGTGTGGTCGAAGAAGTCATCCGTTGTCCTTTTCTCTTTCAATCAGCCGCCGCAGCGCCGCCAGGTCGCCACGCGGCGTGCGGCCCTGGGCATCGGGCTTGAGCGCGCCGCGCAGGTCGTCGAGGTCGTAGACCAGCAGGTGCACGCCGATCTCCTCGCCGAGGGCCCGGCTCGGCGCATGCACGCTCAAGGCCTCGACCTGCTCGCCATGGAAGCCGGTCACCATGCGCGGCTCGTAATCCACGTGATGGTCGATCAGCGCGATCTCGGCCGACTTCGAATCATCGCAGAACAACTGAATATAAATGTCTGACAGCCGGGTGGCCGTGCCGTGCCAGACGGCGCCGCCCACATGGGGCCGGAACACGGCCATGCGCTCCATCCATTCGAGCGCCAGCAGGCGCAGCGCCTGGAGTTCCCTGGGCTGGGTGTCGGCGCAGAACAGCGCGATGTAGTCGCGCACCTCGGCCTCCACCTCGTCGTTGTTCGGCAGCGCGGTGCGCGCCGACAGCCCCAGGTCGCGCAGCGCGCGGCGCTTGGCGGGGCCGTATTCGAGTCCCTCCTCGACCACGAGACGGGCGGCGGTGGCGGCGATTTCGCGCTTGGACGTGTCCATCGGGCCATTTTGCCCGCAGAGCGTGGTCCATACGATGAACATCAGTACCGCGGCCAAGGCCGTGGCCCCGGGCCCGGACGATCGGCCTCCCTAGAATCGCCCCCCATGCATATTCATGTTCTGGGCATCTGCGGCACGTTCATGGGCGGTCTGGCCGCCCTGGCGCGCGAGGCAGGCCACCGGGTCACCGGCTGCGACGCCGGCGTGTACCCGCCGATGAGCGACCAGCTGCGCGCGCTCGGCATCGACCTGATCGAGGGATTCGGCGCCGACCAGCTCGCGCTGGCGCCCGACGTGTTCGTGGTCGGCAACGTGGTGTCGCGCGCCCGGCTGGCCGACGGCACGCCGAAGTTTCCGCTGATGGAAGCCATCCTCGACGCCGGCAAGCCCTACACCAGCGGCCCGCAGTGGCTGGCCGAGCACGTGCTGCTGGGCCGCCACGTGATGGCGGTGGCCGGCACGCACGGCAAGACCACCACCACCTCGATGCTGGCCTGGGTGCTCGAGCGCGCGGGCAAGGCGCCGGGCTTCCTGGTCGGCGGCGTGCCGCTCGATTTCGGCGTCTCGGCCCGGCTCGGCGACGGACCGGCCTTCGTGATCGAGGCCGACGAGTACGACACCGCCTTCTTCGACAAGCGCAGCAAGTTCGTGCACTACCGACCGCGCACGGCGATCCTCAACAACCTCGAGTTCGACCACGCCGACATCTTCGACGACCTCGCGGCCATCGAGCGGCAGTTCCATCACCTGGTACGCACCGTGCCGTCCACCGGCCGGCTGGTGGTGAATGCCACCGAGCCCAGCCTCGAGCGCGTGCTGGCCCAGGGCTGCTGGAGCGAGCTCGCGCGCTTCGGCGGCGAAGGCCCGGGTGCGCAGTGGCAGGCGCGCGGCACGCACGACGCCTTCGACGTGCTGCACGAGGGCGAGCCGGTCGGCCGCGTCGAATGGGCGCTGTCGGGCCTGCACAACCAGATGAACGCGCTGGCCGCGATCGCGGCCGCCGAGCACGTGGGCGTGTCGCCGGCCGACGCGGCGCGCGCGCTCGGCAGCTTCCGCAACGTGCGCCGGCGCATGGAACTGCGCGGCACGGTGGAGCGCACGGGCGGTGCGATCACGGTCTACGACGACTTCGCCCACCATCCGACCGCGATCCGCACCACGCTCGACGGCCTGCGCCGGAAACTCGACGCCGCGGGCCGCCAGGGCGAGCGCATCCTCGCGGCCTTCGAGCCGCGCAGCAACACGATGAAGCTCGGCGTGATGGCAGCGCAACTGCCCTGGAGTCTGGAGTCGGCCGACCTGTCGTTCTGCCACACGGCCGGGCTCGACTGGGATGCGGCCGCGGCGCTGGCCCCGATGGGCGAGCGCGCCCGGGTGGCAGGCGACATCGGCACGCTGGTGGGCCAGCTGGTCGCCACGGCGCGGCCCGGCGACCACATCGTCTGCATGAGCAACGGCGGCTTCGGCGGCGTGCACGACAAGCTGCTGCAGGCCCTGCGCGACGGCATCGCCTGAGCGGGATCGCGCATGGCGGCCGCGGCACCCGACGACACGCTGCTCGGCCTGCTGCGCCGCGTGTACGACAGCGGCAACAGCTACTTCGACGCCGACGGCAACCACTGCCACCGCATTCCCGACACCTTCAGCGAGACCGAGCGGCAAGCGCTCGCCGATGCGGGCCTCGCGCCCAATCGCTTCGTCGCGATCCCGCACGACGAAGCGGTGAACCGCCTGCGGCAGGCCGCGGCCGGCGTCGACCTGCGCCGCGCGGCCGATGCCTTCGTCGCCTCGATGACCTCGAGCGACCTGGCCTGGCTCACGGTGCTGCCCGCCACTGCCCTCGGCCTCGCGATGCCGGCGCATCCGATGGACGCCATGGGCGGCGGCAGCTGCCGCGTCTGCTTCCACCGCGACGAGCGCGCGGACCCGACGCTGCGCGCCTACTTCCGCCATCTGCAGGGCGCGGGCTGGGGCACCGGCGGACCGGTCGAAGGCCTGCTCGCGCTGGAAGCCACGGGCCCGGCCGATGGCTGGCCGCGGCCGACACCGCGCGACATCTGGGTCTTCCATCGCCTGCTCGACCTGCTGCGCGCGCTGCCGGCCGACACGCGCTACGGCAAGGCGCGCACCGCGCTCAAGGACGCGAAGCTGCTGCGCGTGAACAATCCCTACCGCTGCGAGACGGTGCTCGAGGCCCTGGCCACGCTCGGCGTCATGCAGACGCCCGAGCATCCGGGCCTCTTCACGCGCTGGACCACCGCGGTCGAGCGCGACCAGCGCCCTTCCACCAGGGTCGAGGCACCGGCCCCGCTGGGCTGGTGGCGCGCGGCCGACGGCCTCGACGAGACGCTGGTGGAGCGGCTGTTCGGCCATCTGAACCGCCCCAGGCAGGAACCGCCCGCCGAGGCCGCCGAACCGGTTCGGCGCAAACCCGCCGCCGGTGCGCGCGCCAAGTCGATCCCCGGCGCGCCGGCCGCGGGCGACGTGCATGCCGTGCGCCTGCGCGAGGACCTGTGGACCGCCGCCTACTGCCACGAAGTGAAGGCCGACCATCGCGGCATCGTGCGCGGCCGCGTGGAATACCTGGACCTGCTCTCGCCCACACCACCCACCGCCGAGCAGATCGCCGGCATCGGCTTTCGCGACCGCCGCAACGGCGAGCGCTGGCAGAGCTGGGTCGCCGGGCTCGGCAAGACCACCGGCGTGACGCGGATCGCGGTCGGCGTGCCGGCACCATCGCATGCCCAGCCCCTGCCGGAGCGCATTCCCGGCGGCCAGGCCAGCGACCTGAAGCACCTGGCCGGCTGGCACTTTCCGGCCACATCCTGAACGAGGACCCACCATGACACAGCGCGCCACCCAACTCATCGACACGCTGGGGCTGCAGCCGCATCCCGAGGGCGGCTGGTACCGCGAGGTGTTCCGCTCGGCGATGCAGGTGACTCCCGCCGACGAGCGCGCGGCCCGCAGCGCGCTCACCAGCATCTACTTCCTGCTCGAGGCCGGCCAGCATTCGCGCTGGCACCGGGTGTTGTCCGACGAGGTGTGGGTGCATCTCGAAGGCGTGCCGCTGGCGCTGTGGACCTGCGATGCCGCGCTGCGCACCGCGCCGGCCCATGTGCGGCTCGGGCCGGTCGACGTGCACGGCACGCGGCCGCAGCACGTGGTGCCCGCGGGCCAGTGGCAGGCCGCGCGGCCGATCGAAAGCCATGCGGCGGGCGACTTCACGCTGGTCGCCTGCATGGTCGGGCCGGGCTTCGACTTCGCCGACTTCTCGCTCATGGCGCCCGACGGCGACGAGGCCGCCGCGGTGCGCCATCACTGGCCCGAACTCGCCGCGCTGATCTGAGCGATCAGCCGCGGCGCTGCTTGACCGCCTGCGACAGCGTCTCGAGCACCTGGGTCGAGTCGTCCCAGCCCAGGCAGGCGTCGGTGATGCTCTTGCCGTATTCGAGCCCCGCGATCTTGTCCTTGCCGGGCGTGAACTTCTGGGCACCGGCCTGCAGGTGGCTCTCGACCATCACGCCGAACACGCGGTGCGAACCGCCGGCGATCTGGCCGGCGATGTCCTTCGCCACGTCGATCTGCTTCTGGTGCTGCTTCGAGCTGTTGGCATGGCTGCAGTCGACCATCAGCGTGGGCGGCAGCTTGGCCGCCTCGAGGTCCTTGCAGGCGGCCTCGACGCTGGCCGCGTCGTAGTTGGGCGCCTTGCCGCCGCGCAGGATCACGTGGCAGTCGCGGTTGCCGTTGGTCTGCACGATCGCGACCTGGCCGTTCTTGTGCACCGAGAGGAAGTGATGGCCGCGGGCCGCGGCCTGGATGGCATCGGTGGCGATGCGGATGTTGCCGTCGGTGCCGTTCTTGAAGCCGATCGGTGCCGACAGCCCCGAGGCCAGTTCGCGGTGCACCTGGCTCTCGGTGGTGCGCGCGCCGATCGCGCCCCAGGCGATCAGGTCGCCGATGTACTGCGGCGAGATCACGTCGAGGAACTCGCTGCCCGCCGGCAGGCCCAGGCGGTTGATGTCGATCAGCAGCTGGCGCGCGATGCGCAGGCCCTCGTCGATGCGGTAGCTCTCGTCGAGGTAGGGGTCGTTGATCAGGCCCTTCCAGCCGACCGTGGTGCGCGGCTTCTCGAAGTACACGCGCATCACGATCTCCAGCGTGTCGGCGTACTTCTCGCGCTCGACCTTGAGGCGGCGCGCGTAGTCGAGCGCGGCGGCCGGGTCGTGGATCGAGCAGGGTCCCATCACCACCAGCAGCCGGTCGTCCTTGCCGTCCATGATGTTGTGGATGCTGCGGCGCGTGCCCGTGATCAGCGTTTCGACCGGCGTGCCGCGAATCGGGAAGAAGCGGATCAGATGTTCGGGAGGGGGGAGCACGTTGATGTCCTTGATGCGTTCGTCGTCGGTCTTGCTGGTTTTTTCGACGCTCGCATACCAGCTCTCGCTGGCCGGGGCTGTGTTCGTGCTCATGAGGGTTCCTTGTTGGATTGAATATCGTCAGGGCATAAAAAAACCGCCGGGGCTGCTTGCGCCGGCGGTTTTGGGAGGGGTGCCTGTCTGCTTTACGCGCTCGCCTCTCGTCCGCCGGAAACCGGGAACCAAAAGTAGGCAAAGAAATAGGCGCGGAGAGCGGCGGACATGGGCGCGAATGTAGCACGGAAAAACAAAACCCGGCCTGGAGGCCGGGCGTTCGTTGTTTTGGCGCCGACGGGGCCGGCGCCCGGGAACGGGCTCAGCGGTAGCCCGATTCGTTGGCGTTGTGGATGATCCAGATCAGGTTGCCGCTCGAGTAGTCGCCCATGCCGCCGCCCGCGAAGATCAGGCGGCCCTGGCCCTTGTAGGTCATCTCGAAGCGATGGCGGTCGCTGCCGAAATAGAACGGGATGAAGGCCTTGCCGGTCACGTAGGCGCCCTGGTCGGTGGGCTGGCCCGCGAGGTCGGTGACCTGCTTGGCGCTCATGCCGATCTGCAGGCGAGTGAACTTGCTGTTGCGCGCCGGGTTGCCGGTGATCTCGCCCTCGTAGCCGTTGAGGCCCTTGACGGTGCGGCCGCTGCCGGCCTCGACCTTGGACGAATCGACGACATTGCCCTGCGCGTCCATGCCGGCCCTGGAGCCGCTGCGCGCCGGAGCCGCCGGGGCGGCCGCCGCGGGCGCGGCCTCGCTCTGGCTGCCCGAGCCGCCGCGCGATGCGCAGCCGGCGCTGGCCAGCGCGACCAGGGCGGTCATGGCCCAGAGGGCGGCGGGCGAGTGGATCCTGTTCCCCATTGAAATGCTCCTTGAATGCGTCGTTCGCAAAAGGGCGCAGCTTAGCAACGGGAGGAAACGCTTCGCAAGTGACGAAAGTCTTAAGCCGTTCCGCCTACAGTGAGCCCGTCGATGCGCAAGGTGGGCTGGCCGACGCCCACCGGCACGCTCTGGCCTTCCTTGCCGCAGGTGCCCACGCCCGAGTCGAGCGCCATGTCGTCGCCGATCATCTTCACGCGGGTCAGCGCGTCGGGGCCGTTGCCCACGATGGTCGCGCCCTTGACCGGGTACTGGATCTTGCCGTTCTCGACCCAGTAGGCCTCGCTGGCCGAGAACACGAACTTGCCGCTCGTGATGTCGACCTGGCCGCCGCCGAAGTTGACGGCGTACAGGCCCTTCTTGATGCTCGCCACGATCTCCTCGGGCGCCTTGTCGCCGCCGAGCATGTAGGTGTTGGTCATGCGCGGCATCGGCACGTGGGCGTAGCTCTCGCGGCGGCCGTTGCCGGTGGGCTTGACCTTCATCAGGCGCGCATTGAGCGCGTCCTGGATGTAGCCCTTGAGGATGCCGTCCTCGATCAGCACGTTGCGCTGGCTGGCGTTGCCCTCGTCGTCGACGTTGAGCGAGCCGCGACGGTCGGCGATCGTGCCGTCGTCGAGCACGGTCACGCCCTTGGCGGCCACGCGCTGGCCGATGCGGCCCGAGAAGGCGCTCGAGCCCTTGCGGTTGAAGTCGCCCTCGAGGCCGTGGCCGATGGCTTCGTGCAGCAGGATGCCGGGCCAGCCCGGGCCGAGCACCACGGTCATCTCGCCCGCGGGCGCGGGGCGCGACTCGAGGTTGGTCAGCGCCGACTTGACGGCATGGTCGACGTACTCGGCGATCTGCTCGTCGTCGAAGTAGGCCAGGCCGAAGCGCCCGCCGCCGCCGCCCGAACCCACCTCGCGGCGGCCGTTCTGCTCGGCGATGACGGTGACCGACAGCCGCACCAGCGGCCGCACGTCGGCCGCCAGCGTGCCGTCGGCGCGCGCCACCAGCACCACGTCGTACTCGCTTGCGAGGCCGGCCATGACCTGCGACACGCGCGGGTCGCGCGAGCGGGCCAGCTGCTCGACCTTCTCGAGCAGCTTCACCTTGGCGGTGCTGTCGAGCGTGGCGATGGGATCGAGGCCGGCATAGAGCGAGCGGCTCGAGGCGATCTTGCGCGGCACGGTCTTCACGCGGCCGGTGCGGCCCGCGGAGGAGATCGAGCGCACGGTGCGCGCCGCGTCGAGCAGCGAGGCCTCGGAGATGTCGTCGGAATAGGCGAAGGCCGTCTTCTCGCCGCTGACCGCGCGCACGCCGACGCCCTGGTCGATGCTGAAGCTGCCGGTCTTGACGATGCCTTCCTCGAGGCTCCAGCCCTCGCTGCGGGTGTACTGGAAGTACAGGTCGGCGTCGTCCACGCGGTGCGCGGTGATCTCGGCCAGGGCCTTGCTCAGGTGCGATTCGTCGAGGCCGAACGGCGTGAGCAGCAGTTGTTGCGCCGTGGCGAGGCGCTCGATGGTGGGTTCGCGGGAGATCATAAGAGCCATTCTAGGCAGCCGGCCCATTCCGCGGGGGCGGCGGGATGCTCGGGCCGCGCTCAGTTCTGCGCCAGTTTCCGAGCTCGCGCGATCGACATCAGGATCCCGAGCCCCAGCCCCAGCGTGACCATGGCCGTGCCGCCATAGCTGATGAAGGGCAGCGGCACCCCCACCACCGGCAGGATGCCGCTGACCATGCCCATGTTCACGAAGGCGTAGGTGAAAAAGATCATGGTCACCGCGCCCGCCAGCAGGCGCGAGAACAGCGTGGTGGCGTTGAGCGCGATCGCCAGCCCGCGGAAGATCAGCAGGATGAAGGCCGAGATCAGCGCCAGGTTGCCCACCAGGCCGAACTCCTCGGAATAGGCGGCGAAGATGAAGTCGGTGGTGCGCTCGGGAATGAACTCCAAGTGCGTCTGCGTGCCCTGCATGAAGCCCTTGCCGCCGACGCCGCCCGAGCCGATGGCGATCATCCCCTGGATGATGTGGAAGCCCTTGCCCAGCGGGTCCTTGCTCGGGTCGAGCAAGGTGCACACGCGCTGCTTCTGGTAGTCGTGCAGCACGCGCCAGTCGACGCCATCGGTGCACAGCCGCGATTCGAAGCTCACGATCAGCGTGATCGCCACGGCGCCCAGCAGCACCGGCGGCACGATCAGCTTCCACGGCAGCCCGGCGAAGAAGATCACCGCCAGGCCGGCCGCCAGCACCAGCAGCGAGGTGCCGAGGTCGGGCTGCTTCATGATCAGGCCGACCGGCACCGCGAGCAGCACGGTCGCCACCACGAAGTCGAGCGGCCGCAGCTGCCCCTCGCGGCGCTGGAACCACCAGGCCAGCATCAGCGGCATGGCGATCTTCAGGATCTCGCTGGGCTGGATCACCATGCCCACGTTGATCCAGCGCGTGGCGCCCTTCTTGGTGATGCCGAACAGCGCCACCGCGACCAGCAGCGCCACCCCGGCCGCGTAGAGCGGCACGGCGGCCAGCATCAGCCGCTGCGGCGGCACCTGCGCCACCCCGAACATGATGAAGCCGGCCAGCAGCATGTTGCGGCCGTGGTCGAAGAAGCGGGTGCCGTGGTCGTAGCCCGAGGAGTACATCGTCAGCAGGCCCGCGAAGGCCAGCAGCAGCACGGCGAAGGCCAGAAAGCCGTCGAAGCCCTGGAAGATGGGCGCGACCCGGCGCGCCAGGGAGGGCTGATTGAACACGGCGGACATGGGCGCGGATTATCCGCGCCCGTTGCGTCCGCTCAATCGAAGACCAGTTGAACGACCGTGCGTCCCGGTCGGCTTTCGAGCGCCAGCCGCGCCCCGATGGCGCCCGCGCGCTCGGCCAGCGAGCGCGGCGGCCGGCTGGCGTCGAAGCCGCGCCCGTCGTCGATCACGCGCAGCGCCACCGCCGTGCCCTCCATGCAGGCCTCCAGCCGCAGCACCCGCGCCCGGGCGTGCTGCAGCACGTTCGAGATCGCCTCGAACAGCAGGAACTGCAACTGCCGCATGCCGTGCGCGTCGAGATGCGCCACCGGCGTCACCTCGTCCACGGCCCAGTCGAGCGCGATCTCGGCCGTGGCCAGCCGCGGCTCGAGCCGGTAGCGGAACGCCGCCAGCAGCGCGCCGACGTCGCCCGGCGGCAGGTGGATCGAGTCGATCGACAGCTTGAGCTGGTCCATCGAGTCGCGCAGCGTGCGCAGCAGTTCCTCGGAACTGGTCTGGCCCGACTGCAGCTGGCGGATGGCCGAGCTGATGTGCGAGCCCACGCCGTCGTGCATGTCGCGCAGGATGCGCTCGCGCTCGTGGGTGCGCGCCTGGTCGCGCGCCGCGCGCTCGAGCTCGGCATAGGTCGAGGCCAGCTCGCGCTCGCGCTGCGCCACCCGCTCGGCCAGGGTGCGGACCGCGCCGCGCGCCGCCACGCTGGCCGCGCGGAAGCGCCGCAGCACGATCAGAAGCAGCGCGATGCCGAAGAACACCGACGAGTAGCGCACCCAGGTGGTCTCGCCGTAGGCGTCGCTCAGGCGGATCACCAGCCAGTCGCGCACGCCGAAGGCCAGCGTGAGCAGGGCCGCGGCGGCCACCAGCAGCCGCTCGGCGCTGGGCCGCCGCGCCGTGGACCCGACGAAGGCGCCGACGAAGACCGCGATCACCACGATCTCGATCGCGAGCCAGCCGGTGAGCCAGATCGGCTCCTCGCGCTGCAGCGCGAGCGTGGTCGAGACCACGGTGCCCAGCACCACGGCCAGCAGCGGCCAGCGCAGCCAGCGCGTGCGCGCCGTGCGGCCCCAGTCGGCCAGGTGGTAGCAGAACATCATGGCCGAGGCGGCCCAGCCGGCATAGCAGGCCGCCATCAGCACGCCCCAGGGCACCCACGGCAGCGGCGGCTCGGTGATCACCCCGTCGGCCACCCGGATCGCCCAGCAGCACTCGGCCAGCGCCGCCCACAGGTAGATGCCGTCGCGGCGCGGCTGTCCGGCCGTCGTCGCGTCGACCTGCGTGAGCCACAGCGCCAGCGCGATGGCGCCGACGACCAGGCTGAAGGCGGTCAGCAGCACCGAGGCGGTGAAGCGCCAGGCGTAGGCCGGCTCGAACAGCCCGTTGCGCACCGGATCGGCCGGACCGATGAACACCCGCGACAGCCCCGCGCGGCGCGCGCTGTCGGCATGGATGCGGATCAGCAGGTGGTTCTCGCCGGCCCGGAGCAACTCGCCGGGCACCGGCACGTAGATCGGCGCCTTGGCGTAGTCGGCGCCGTTGCCCTTCGAGAGGTCGCCGTAGACCTGCAGCAGCGCGCCGTTGAGCTCCACCTCGAACACGTTGCCGGTGCGCGGGATGAAGATGCCCCAGGGCGTGTTCGGCGCGACCGCCAGCTTGAACGGCAGGTCGAAGCTCGCGAAGCCGGAGCGGCCGCGGTGCTGCCGGTCCCAGTGGTACGACAACTCCACCGGCTCGCTGCGCAGCACGCCATCGACCGCGGTGGTGACGATGCCGCTGCGCAGCTCGATCGGCGCGTCGGCCGCATGCGCGCCCCCGGCCCATCCACTGCACAGCGCCAGGACGAGCAGCAGCAGCCACGACGCGATCGGCATCGCGGGCAGTCGCCCGCGCAGGATCCGGAGCACGGACGTCCCGTCTCAGCCAGAGCGCGACAGCAGCCCCAGTCGCGTGGCTTCGAACACGGCTTCGCTCTTGGAATGCACCGCGAGCTTGCCGTAGAGGTTCTTGATGTGGGTCTGCACCGTGTGCACGCTCAGGCCCTTGAGGCGAGCGATCTCGGCGTACGAGAAGCCGCGCGCGATCAAGGTCAGCACCTCGTGCTCGCGCGCCGACAGCAGCGCGCGCTCGCCCGCGTCGGGCGCGGCCTCGGGTTCGGCCGTGCCCGGCACGCTGGCCGACTGCAGGCTGCGGTACTTGGCGAGCACGCGGCGCGCGATCATGGGCGAGATCGGCGAGGCGCCGGCCTTCATCTCGACGATGGTCTGGGCGATGTCCTCGGGCGCGGCGTCCTTGTGGATGTAGCCGACGGCGCCGGCCTCGATGCTCGCGAGCACGTTCTCCTCGTCGCCGAACACCGACACCACCAGCGGCTCGCAGCCCGGGAAGCGCGCAACGGCATCGCGGATCACGTCCAGGCCGGTACCGTCGGGCATGCCGAGGTCGACCAGCAGCACATCGGGAATGGTGGCGGTGCGCGCGAGCCAGCCCAGGGCCTCGCTCACCGTGCCGGCGCTGCCGAGCCAGAACAACTGCGGGCTGCGCTGCACGCTGGTCTCGAAGAAGGCGCGCGCGCGGCTGTCGTCCTCGACCACGAGCACGCCCCAGCGGCGGGGCGTAGCGTCATGGGGGTCCTCGGTAGTCATGGGGCCGAAGCATAAGCCGGCGCACGCTTTCGCAGGTCCGCGAATCCTCACCCTTTCATGGGATGTGCATCGAGCGGCTTGCACACACACTCGAATCGTCTTCGAACTTTGCACGACGGGAGGAACACGCGATGAATACTTTCGCGTTGTGCCACCGCCGCGCCACGCTGGCATCGAGGACCTCCTCCCGTTCCGGGAAGCCCCCACCGCGGGGTTTTTCTCGCCTCGACGCCATCTGATGGGCACGGACCTCATGCAAAATTACCTGGACTTCGCAAGCAGCGCGCCATCGACGCGCTTTCCGTCGCCCCCCCGCATGGAACCACAAACCACCCATCTGCTGTACCTGCACGGCTTCCGTTCCTCGCCCCGCTCGACCAAGGCACGCGCGGTCGCGGACCGGGTGGCGCAACGGCACCCGAACCTGCACTGGTGGTGCCCGCAACTGCCGCCCTCGCCCAAGGATGCGATCGACATGGTGATGAAGGGCATCGCCGACTGGCCGCGCAAGTCGATGGCGGTGGTGGGCTCCTCGCTCGGCGGCTTCTACGCCACCTACGTCGCGGGCATGACGCGCTGCCGCGCCGTGCTGCTGAACCCCGCCGTGCATCCCGCGCGCGACCTCACGCTCTACATCGGCGACCAGAGCGCCTGGCACGACCCGGCCGAGCATTTCTATTTCCGCCCCGAGTACATCCACGAGCTGCGCGCCATGGAGGTCGGCTCGCTGACCCGCCCCGAGCGCGTGTTCGCGGTCATCGCCAAGGGCGACGAGGTGCTCGACTGGCACGAGATGTCGGCGCGCTATGCCGACAGCCGCGTCAAGCTGATCGAGGGCGGCGACCATGCCCTCTCCGATTTCAAAAAGAGCCACCTCGACGACGTGATGGCCTTCATCAATCCCGTCCAGTAGCGCGCCGATCCGCCGCCTGCGGCTCCCGCGCCACAGGCCCGCCCCGCCTGCATGGGAGAATCCGCCCCATGTTTGTATTGTTTGAAGAAGCCGGCAAATACCTCGGCGGGCGCGTGCTGTCGGAGGCGGAAGCCTCGGCGCAGGTCGAGCTCGAGACCGGCAAGCGCGTCAAGGTCAAGGGCGCCAACATCGTGCTGCGGTTCGAGAAGCCCTCGCCCGCCGAATTGATCGCCGAGGCGCGTTCGCTCGCGGCCGCCATGGACCTCGACCTGGCCTGGGAATTCGCGGCCGAGGGCGAATTCGGCTTCGCCGACCTGGCGGCCGACTATTTCAGCGACAAGCCCTCGCTGGCGCAGCAGGCCGCGGCGCTGTTCGCGCTGTTCGAGGCGCCGCACTACTTCCGCCGCGCGGGCAAGGGGCGCTTCAAGAAGGCGCCGGCCGAGATCGTGCAGCAGGCGCTGGCCGCGATCGAGAAGAAGAAGGCGGTCCAGGCGCAGATCGTGGAATGGGCCGGCCAGCTCGCAGAGGGCGTGTGCCCGGCGCCGGTGCGCGAGCAGCTCTACCGCATCCTGTTCAAGCCCGACAAGAACGCGCCCGAATACAAGGCGGTGGTGGAAGCCTCGCGCGCCTCGCAGCGCGCGCCGCTCGAGCTGCTCGAGCGCGCGGGCGCGATCGACTCGCCCTACCAGTTCCACTGGCGCCGCTTCCTGTTCGAGAACTTCCCCAAGGGCACGGGCTTCCCCGCGCTCACGGCACCGGCCATCGCCGACGAGCTGCCGCTGGCCGAGGGCGTCGAGGCCTTCTCCATCGACGACTCGCAGACCACCGAGATCGACGACGCGCTCTCGGTGCAGGGCCTGGGCAGCGGCACCGTCACGGTCGGCATCCACATCGCCGCGCCGGGCCTCGCGCTCGCGCCCGGCAGCGCCATCGACCAGGTGGCGCGCGCGCGCATGTCCACGGTCTACATGCCGGGCTACAAGATCACGATGCTGCCCGACGCGGTGGTCGACACCTACACGCTGCTCGAGGGCGCCGACCGCCCGGCCGTGTCGCTCTATGCGCGCTTCGACGAAGCCACGCTCGAGCTGCAGTCCACCGAGACGAAGCTCGAGCGCGTGCCGATCGCCGCCAACCTGCGCCACGACCAGCTCGACACGGCGGTGACGCAGGCCTGGCTCGAGGACGCGAGCGTCGCGCCCGAGGACACGCCGGCCGTGGCCACGCGCTTCCGCCCGCAGCTCTCGTTCCTGCACCGCCTCGCGCGCCACCTGAAGGCGCAGCGCGAGGTCGTGCGCGGCAAGCCCGAGAACTTCAACCGGCCCGACTACAACTTCCGCCTCGTCGGCAACGACGGCGCCGAACCCACGGGCGCCGAGCAGGTGCAGATCACGACGCGCCAGCGCGGCGCGCCGCTCGACCTGATCGTGTCCGAGGCCATGATCCTGGCCAACAGCAGCTGGGGCGGCTGGCTCGGCGAGCTCGGCGTGCCCGCGCTCTACCGCAGCCAGGCCAGTCTCGCGCCCGGCATCAAGGTGCGCATGGGCACGCGCGCGCTGCCGCACGCGGGCCTGGGCGTGAAGAGCTATGCCTGGAGCACCTCGCCGCTGCGCCGCTACACCGACCTGGTGAACCAGTGGCAGATCATCGCGGCCGCGCGCCACGGCAAGACCGCCGCGCTGGCCGCGCCGTTCAAGCCCAAGGACGCCGACCTGTTCTCGATCCTCTCGGGCTTCGACGCGGCCTATGCGGCCTACAACGGCTACCAGGGCGGCATGGAACGCTTCTGGACGCTGAAGTACCTCGAGCAGCAGGGCATCACCGAGCTCGAGGCCACCGTCATCAAGGACCTGCCCAACGGCGCGCTGGTGCGCGCCGACGCGCTGCCGCTGGTGTTCCCGGTGGCTGGCCAGCAGGAACGCGGCGCGCGTCTGCGCGTGAAGCTCGGCGAAATCGACGAGATCGCGCTCGACGTCAGCGGCACCGTGCTCGAGCGCCTCGATGCGCCCGCGGCCGGCGCGGTGGACGACGCCGAGGACGAGGAAGAGGTGGTCGCCGGCCCGATCGCGATCGCGGTCGACCTGGCCGATGGCGATGCCGCCCCCGACACGGGAGCGGCCGTGGAGAACGCGCCCGCATGAACCTCAAGGATCTGAGCACCCTGCAGATTGCGCTGGGTGTGTCCGTCATCGCGCATGCCGCGCTGCTGGCGGTGCGTTTCGTCGACCCCGAGGCCTTCAACCGCGCGTTCACCGAAACGCCGCTCGAAGTGATCCTCGTCAACTCGAAGACCAACGAAGCGCCGGATCCCCAGGCCCGTGTGATGGCCCAGACCTCGCTCGCCGGCGGCGGCGACCTCGAGCGCGGCCGCGCCACCAGTCCGCTGCCGCCCTCCTCCTTCAGCGCGGTCGGCGATTCCGCCGAGGAGGCGCAGCGCCAGGTCGACCTGATGCAGCAGCAGCAGATGCAGCTGCTGACCCAGCTCAAGCGCGACCTCGCGGCCATGCCGCCGCCCGATCCGCGCGTGAGCGGCGACCCCAAGGAAGCCACCGCGCGCGAGGAGAAACGCCGCCAGATGGTCGAGCTGCTGGCCGAGATCGAGCGCCGCGTGAACGAGGAGAACGCGCGCCCCAAGAAGCGCTACCTGAGCCCGTCGACGCGCGAGGCCGCCTATGCGCTGTACGTCGATTCGCTGCGCCGGCGCATCGAGGTGCGCGGCACCGAGAACTTCCCGACCGCGGCCGGCAAGAAGCTCTATGGCGAACTCAAGATGACCATCACCATCAACCACGACGGCAGCCTGCTCGACACCGCGGTCGACGAGAGCTCGGGCAACACCACGCTCGACCGCCGTGCCCAGGCCATCGTGCGCAGCATCGGCAGCTTCGGCAAGTTCACCGACGCGATGCGCCGCCAGACCGACCAGATCGTGATCCAGTCGCGCTTCCGCTTCACGCGCGACGAGACCATCGAGCTGTCGTCGCAGTAGCCGCGCGGCCCGACGAAGAAAAAGAAGCCAGGAGACCCGCGCCATGGATCTGTACTGCGTGATGGGCAACCCGGTCGAGCACAGCCGCTCGCCGTGGATCCACGCCCGCTTTGCCGAGCTCTGCCACCAGTCGATCGCCTACGAGCGCCGGCTGATCGCGCTCGGCGCCTTCGCCGAGGGCATCGCCGCCTTCCGCCGCGAGGCCGCCGAACGCGGCGACCACGCGGGTGGCTGCAACGTCACCGTGCCCTTCAAGTTCGATGCCGCCAGCATCGCGCAACACACCAGCGAGCGCGCCACGCTGGCGGGCGCGGTCAACACCTTGCGCTTCGCGGCCGATGGCGAGATCCATGCCGACAACACCGACGGCATCGGCCTGGTCAACGACATCGAGCGCAATGCGCGCGTGCCGCTGGCCGGCAAATCGCTGCTGCTGATCGGCGCCGGCGGCGCCGCGGCCGGCGTGCTCGGGCCGCTGCTCGACGCGGGCGCGGCGCGCGTGGTGGTGGCCAACCGCACGGTCGACAAGGCCGTGTCGCTGGTGCGCCGGCATGCGGCGCTCGCGCTGGCCCACGGCGCCTCGCTCGAGGCCTGGGCGCTCGACGCGGTGCCGGGCGACTTCGACGTCGTGGTCAATGCCACCGCCTCCAGCCTCGCGGGCGATGCGGTGCCGGTCGGCGCGCGGGTGCTGCGTCCCGGCGCGCTGGCGGTCGACATGATGTACGGCCCCGCGGCCGCGGGTTTCATGCAATGGGCGCGGGCTCACGGCGCCGTGGCGCGCGACGGCCTCGGCATGCTGGTCGAGCAGGCGGCCGAATCCTTCGAGATCTGGCGCGGCGTGCGCCCGCCTTCGGCGCAGGTGCTCGACGAACTGCGCGCGCGGCTCGCCGCGGCCTGAAGCACGATGAAGGCCGCGCTGCGCTGGATCGCCTGCCTGCTGCTGGCCGGCTTCGCGCTCGAACTGTTCTTCGTCGTGCGCATCGCGGCCATGGCGGCGATCGATCCGCAGAGCACCGCCTTCCAGCGTTCCGAGGTCTGGCAGATCGCCACCGACAAGGGCAGCGAGGGCGCGTGGCGCCAGCAGTGGGTGCCCTACGGGCAGATCAACGACAGCCTCAAGCGCGCGGTGATCGCGAGCGAGGACGCCAGCTTCATCGACCACGATGGCGTGGAGTGGGAAGCCATCGAACGCGCGCGCCAGCGCAATGCGCGTGCCGAGGAACTGGCCGCCAAGCGCATGGCACGCGCGGCCGCGCGCGGCAAGTCGGTGCAGCCGGCGCCGCTGCGCGGCGGCTCCACCATCACGCAGCAGCTCGCGAAGAACCTGCTGCTGTCGGGCGAGCGCACCATGCTGCGCAAGGGCCAGGAGCTGGTGCTCGCCGTGCTGCTCGAGACGCTGCTCGATAAGCGGCGCATCCTCGAGATCTACCTCAACAGCGTCGAATGGGGCGAAGGCGTGTTCGGCGCCGAGGCGGCCGCGCAGTACTACTTCAAGAAGCCGGCCGCGCGCCTGAGCTCGTACGAGGCGGCGCGCCTCGCGGTGATGCTGCCGAGCCCGAAGTTCTACGAGCGCCGGCCCAACTCGCCCTACCTCAACGGACGGGCGTCGACGATCGTGGCGCGGATGCCGTCGGCCGAGCTGCCCTGAACAGGGCCTCGCCCGCCAGCACCGCGGCGAAGCCGATCGCATAGGCCAGCACGTCCCACCAGTCGGCCGTGCTGCCGAGCACGATGCGCAGCGCGCGGTTGGAAATGTGCAGCTGCCAGGTGGCCGCCAGGTACTGGCCGAGTTCCACCAGCAGCCCCACGCCGAAGGCCGCGAGCGCCAGCGGCAGCACGCGCGCCTCGACGAAGGCCTTGAACACCAGGTAGACCCAGACCACGGCCAGCACGTCGCCGAGGAAGCTGCGCACCCAGCCCCAGCGCGCGCCCACGGTCGCGAGCAGTGCCAGCAGCACGAACAGGGCCAAAGCCCCGGCCAGGGAGAGAGGAGCTAGACGCCATCGCATGGCCCGTATCATCGCCTCCATGTTGGCGAAGCTCGTGGGATGGTTGCTGTTGGGCGTGGTGCGATTGCTCACCGGTGCCCAGGCACGCTGGTACGGCTGCCCGCCGAAGGCCGAGCAGCGCATCTATTTCGCCAACCACCAGAGCCATGCCGACCTCGTGATGATCTGGGCCGCGCTGCCCGAGGAGCTGCGCAGCATCACGCGCCCGATCGCGGCGCGCGACTACTGGGCCAACACGCCGGTCAAGCGCTGGATCACGACCGAGGTGTTCAACGCCGTGTACGTGGAACGACAGGCGCCCGCGTCCGACCCGTCCGCCGCGGCGCCCGACGAGGCCCGCGCCGTCGACCCGCTCGCGCCGCTGGTCGAGGCGCTGCGCAGCGGTGACTCGATCATCATCTTTCCCGAGGGCACGCGCGGCCACACCGGCGAGCCGCAGAAATTCAAGTCGGGCCTCTATGCGCTCGCCACCCAGTTCCCCGAGGTGGTGCTGGTGCCGGCCTGGATCGACAACGTGCAGCGCGTCATGCCCAAGGGCGAGATCGTGCCGGTGCCGATCCTCTGCTCCGTCACCTTCGGCGCGCCGATCCGCGTCGAGGCCGGCGAGGAGCGGCGCCCGTTCCTCGACCGCGCGCGTGCCGCCGTCATCGCCTTGCGCGACGTCTGAATGAATCAATTCCTCCGCAGCCTCAGCCCCACGCAGCAGGTCGCGGCGCTGTTCCTGATCGTCTTCGGCGTGCTCGTGATCGTGAGCACAGCGGCCTTCTTCCTGAGCTTCAGGGAGCGGCGCAACCCGGTGCACGACGCCACCTGGCAGGCCGAGCTCGCGCACTTCCGCAAGCTGCTGGGCACCACCTGGTTCATGGCCGTGATCTTCTGGATCGGCTGGGCGCTCGGCGAGACCGTGGCCACGGTGCTGTTCGCGCTGATCGCCTTCTTCGCGCTGCGCGAGTTCATCACCCTCTCGCCCACGCGGCGCGGCGACCACCGCAGCCTGATCCTCGCCTTCTTCGTGGTGCTGCCGGTGCAGTTCTGGCTCGTGGCCACCGCGCGCTTCGACCTGTTCACCGTGTTCATCCCGGTCTACGTGTTCCTCGCGATCCCGGTGGCCAGCGCGCTGGCCGACGACCCGAGCCACTTCCTCGAGCGCAACGCCAAGCTGCAGTGGGGCATCATGGTCTGCGTCTACGGCATGAGCCACGTGCCGGCGCTGCTGTTGCTGAGCTTTCCGGGCTACGAGGGCAAGAGCGCCTTCCTCGTGTTCTTCCTGGTGTTCGTGGTCCAGACCTCGGTGCTGGTGCAGCACCTGATCTCGCGCCGCAGCCAGCGCGCGCCGTTCGCGCCGAACGTGAGCCGCAGCTTCAACTGGACCAGTTGGGGCATCGGCATCGCGGTCGCCAGCCTGGTGGGCGCGCTGTTCTCCTTCATCACGCCCTTCAGGTTCGGCCAGGCGCTCGCGGTCTCGGTCATCGCCTGCATCGCGGGTTCGATGGGCCACCTGGTGATGAAGGCGCTCAAGCGCGACCGCGGCATTCCCAACTGGGGCCAGAAGGGCGTGGGCGTGACCGGTGCCAACGGCCTGCTCGACCGCGTCGACGCGCTGTGCTTCGCGGCGCCGATCTTCTTTCATTCCGTGCGCTGGTACTTCGGAGCTTAGGGAACACATGCGCATCCTGGGCATCGACCCCGGCCTCAACACCACCGGCTTCGGCATCGTCGATGTCGACGGCCATGCGCTGCGCTACGTGGCCAGCGGCACCATCAGCACGCGCAGCGTCACCAGCGGCAGCCTGCCGCAGCGCCTCAAGGTGCTGTTCGACGGCATCGCCGAGATCACCGAGCGCTACCGGCCCGACAGCTCGGCGGTCGAGATCGTGTTCGTCAACGTCAATCCGCAGTCCACCTTGCTGCTGGGCCAGGCGCGCGGCGCCTGCGTGACCGCGCTGGTCAGCAACGACCTGCCGGTGGCCGAGTACACCGCGCTGCAGATGAAGAAGGCGGTGGCGGGCCACGGCCAGGCGGCCAAGGCACAGGTGCAGGAGATGGTGAAGCGCCTGCTCGAGCTCCCGGGCCTGCCCGGCAGCGACGCGGCCGACGCGCTGGGCATCGCGATCACGCATGCGCAGGTCGGGCGTTCGCTGGCGCGGCTGGCCGAAGCCACCACGCTGTCGAGCTCGTCGACCGGGCGCTACCGGCAGGGCCGCTCGCGCTGAACCGGCGGCGCGCTCAGGAGGCGATGACGCGCATGCCGCGGCGGTTGCGATGGCCGCCTTCGCCGCGCGCATGCTGCGGCGGACGCCGGACCAGCAGCGGCACCTCCACCAGCCGGTAGGACAGCTCGGCCAGCGCGGCGGTGGCCAGGCCCGCCAGCAGCAGGCCCTCGCGCGGCTGCAGCGTGCCGTCGAGCACCAGCCGGCGCGCGAACTCCATCACCGACAGGTGGACGATGTACATGCCGTAGGACCGCTGGCTGGTCCAGCGCACCGCCGCATCCAGGCCCCAGCCCGGCTGCCGCAGCCGCACGACGGCCGGAAAGCACAGCGCGAAGCCCGTCGAGGCCATGCTGAAGAAGCCTGCGCGCCACGTCGCGCTGCGGTAGGAGGCTGGATCGAGGCTGCTCAGCAGCGAGGCCGCGACCAGTGCCAGCCCCAGCGCCAGCATCGGCAGCGCGAGCGCATCGCAGGCCCGGCGCCGGCTGCGCATCAGCCAGGCCATGGCCACGCCATAGGCGATGGCGTCGAGGTGCAGCAGCACGACCTTGCGGATCTGGGCATCCCAGTCGGCCACGAGCGGGTCGTCGACGAGCCAGCGCGCCAGCAAGGGCAGCACGATGAAGAGCGCGCAGACGATGCCGAGGGCCCGCGAGGCGCGCATGACGCCGGCCAGCGCGAACAGGAGGCTGGCGAACAGCAGGTAGAACCACTCCTCGACCATCAGCGACCAGGAGACGTCGTACCAGACGCTGGTCATGGGCCAGGCCAGGTTCTGCGTGAAGCTCATGAAGAACCAGGGCCATCGCGTGGCGCCGGCCCAGGTTCCGCACAGCAGCAGCACGCCAAGCCACAGGTAGTACAGCGGGATGGTGCGCATCCAGCGCCGCACGAGAAAGGTCCACAGGGCCCGCGGGCCGGCGCCCTGCTCGAGGATGTCGAGCAGCAGGCCGCCGATGAGGAAACCGCTGAGCACGAAGAAGAGTTCGACGCCCAGGGTGCCCAGGACGCCGGCCAGCGCCGAGCGGCCGCCCCAGAACACCAGTTGCAGATGGCTGACGAGCACGCCGCCGATGGCCAGTGCCCGCAGAAGATCCAGCCCGAAGATCCGTCCCGCTCCCTGTTCTTTCTGTTCTTCCTGCGCCTCGGCCACGCCGCAGGCGCCACCCTGTTGCGATGGAGTCATCCATCCACTCCCCGATCAAAATTTCGGGGCGGATACTACAAAAGGAATTCTTAATGAAATCTCCTCCGGACGGAGAAGTGTGAGCCGCGATCCACGCGGCGCCGGCCATCCGGCGTCGCCGGCGTGGATCAGGCCACGCGCTCGGCGATCAGCACCGCGAAGAAACCGCAGGCCGCGAGCAAGGTCCACTTGAGCACGATCCAGCCGAAGCGGCGGTACTTGGGCTGGCCGGTGCCGGCATAGAACGCGAACGAGACACCGGCCATCAGCAGGAGGAACAGCAGGGCCCAGCGAAAGAGAAGCATGCGTGAGCGGCCGCGGCCTCGCCTACCAGGCGCGCGCGACTTCGTTGAAGCCGCGCGGCGCGCGCTTCTCGTCCGCGAAGGTCACGATCTCGTAGGCGTCGTCGTGCGCGAGCAGCTCGCGCAGCAGCTTGTTGTTGAGCGCGTGGCCCGAGCGGAAGGCGGTGTAGGCCGCGAGCAGCGGCTTGCCGACGATGTAGAGGTCGCCCATCGCGTCGAGGATCTTGTGCTTCACGAACTCGTCGTCGTAGCGCAGGCCGCCGGCATTGAGCACCTTGGTGTCGTCCATCACCACGGCGTTGTCGAGGCCGCCGCCGAGAGCAAGGCCCCGGGTGCGCATGTACTCGACGTCCTTCGTGAAGCCGAAGGTGCGCGCGCGCGCGATGTCGCGGCTGTACGAGCCGCTGCCGATATCGAACTCGACGCGCTGGCCCGTGGAATTGACGACGCGGTGGTCGAAGTCGATCTCGAAGCTGAGCTTGTAGCCGTGGTACGGCTCGAGGCTCGCCCACTTCTCGTTGGCGCCGTCGCCCTCGCGCACCTCGACCTTGCGCAGCACGCGGATGAAGCGCCGCGGCGCCTTCTGGAATTCGATGCCCGCGCTCTGCAGCAGGAACACGAAGGACGAGGCCGAGCCGTCGAGGATCGGCACCTCGTCGGCCGTGATGTCGATGTAGAGGTTGTCGATGCCCAGGCCGGCGCAGGCCGACATCAGGTGTTCGACGGTCTGGACCTTGGCGCCGCCGGTGGAGACGGTCGAGGCCAGCCGGGTGTCGGTGACCGCCTCGGCGGTCATGCGGATCTCGGCGGGTTCGGGCAGGTCGACGCGGCGGAACACGATGCCCGTGTCGGCCGGCGCGGGACGCAGCGTGAGTTCCACGCGCTGCCCGCTGTGAAGCCCCACGCCCACGGCGCGGCTGATCGACTTGAGGGTTCGTTGTTGCAGCACGCCTGCGATTTTAGGCGCGCGGCGCGCGTGGCGCGCCAATCCCCTGGCTATTACACCCATAGACATCGTTCGTATGGCGTAGCCCCGAAATGGACGCAAAGGGATGAAGAAAACGCGCCTGATACAGGCGGGAAGGCTTTATCTGGGCCTCCTCCTGCGCCTCTTGCGTGTTCTTCAAACCCTCTGCGTCCAATCGGGCGCGCCGCGCGGCATCTCTTTCGGGATACGCGCGGCGGGCCCTGGTCCGGTGGGTTTTCAGTCGGCCTGGCGGCGCAGGAAGGCCGGGATCTCGAAGTCGTCCATGCCACCCGAGGACAGCGCGTCGACCTTGGCCGCGGCCATCGTGCGGTTGGTGCGCCACACGCTGGGCACGGCCATGCCTTCGTAGTTGGGCTGGCTGCCGCCCAGGCTGTGGCCGGTACCCATCGAGGGCACGTTGAACGGGATGTTGTCGGTGCCGGTGCGGATCACCTCGAGCGTCGGTGCCTGGCGGCGCGCGTCGGCGCGCGACAGGCCGGTGGCGACCACGGTCACGCGCATCTCGTCGCCGAGGGCGTCGTCGTAGGCCGCGCCGTAGATCACGTGCGCATCGGGCGAGGCATAGGCGCGGATGGTGTTCATCGCGAGCTTCGACTCGTTGAGCTTCAGCGAATTCTTCGATGCGGTCACCAGCACCAGCACGCCCTTGGCGCCCGAGAGGTCGATGCCTTCGAGCAGCGGGCAGGCCACGGCCTGCTCGGCCGCGATGCGCGCGCGGTCGGGACCCGAGGACACGGCCGTGCCCATCATCGCCTTGCCCGGCTCGCCCATCACGGTGCGCACGTCCTCGAAGTCGACGTTCACGCCGCCGTACTCGTTGATGATTTCCGAGATGCCGCCCACGGCGTTCTTCAGCACGTCGTTGGCCTGCGCGAAGGCTTCTTCCTGGGTGATGTCCTCGCCCAGCACGTCGAGCAGCTTCTCGTTGAGCACCACGATCAGCGAGTCGACGTTGGCCTCGAGCTCGGCCAGGCCGGCTTCGGCGTTGGTCATGCGACGGCCGCCTTCCCAGTCGAAGGGCTTGGTCACCACGCCCACGGTGAGGATGCCCATTTCCTTGGCCACGCGCGCGATCACCGGCGCGGCGCCGGTGCCGGTGCCGCCACCCATGCCGGCCGTGATGAACAGCATGTGCGCGCCGTCGATGGCCGCGCGGATCTCGTCCACGGCGGCTTCGGCGGCCTCACGGCCCTTCTCGGGCTTGCTGCCGGCACCCAGGCCGCTCAGGCCGAGCTGGATGTTGCGCTGCGCGCTGCTGCGCTGCAGGGCCTGCGCGTCGGTGTTCGCGCAGACGAACTGCACGCCCTGCACGCCGCGTTCCATCATGTGCGCGACCGCGTTGCCGCCGCCACCGCCAACACCGATCACCTTGATCTGCGTGCCTTGGTTGAATTCTTCAACTTCGATCATTTCGATGGTCATCTTCTACTCCTTGAATCTTGCAGTTGCCGTTGTCTATCAATGAATCTTTTTTGGGGGTACCCGACGAGAACGAATTCATCGTCGCGATGGTGGACCTGTTCGTCGCCATCGCTCGTTGAAATGCAAGGGAGGGCTGCCGCGCGCGAGCCAGAGTGGGGAGTGGTTCATGGTCAGAAGTTCCCCACGATGAAGTCCTTGAAACGTCCGAACGCGGTTTTTACCGAACCGTTCTTCTGCGCCACCTTGAAGCCGCGCATGCGTGCGAAGCGAGCCTCCTCGAGCAGGCCCATCACGGTGGCCGCGCGCGGCTGCGCGACCATGTCCGAGAGCGCGCTCGAATACTTCGGGATGCCGCGGCGCACGGGCTTGAGGAAGATGTCCTCGCCGAGCTCGACCATGCCGGGCATCACGGCGCTGCCGCCGGTGAGCACCACGCCGGACGACAGCACTTCCTCGTAGCCCGACTCGCGCACCACCTGCTGCACCAGCGAGAAGATCTCCTCGATGCGCGGCTCGATCACGCCGGCCAGCGCCTGCTTGCTCAGCATGCGCGGACCGCGGTCGCCGAGGCCGGGCACCTCGACCTGCGTGTCGGGATCGGCCAGCAGCTGCTTGGCGAAGCCGTTCTCGACCTTGATGTCTTCCGCGTCCTTGGTCGGCGTGCGCAGCGCCATCGCGATGTCGCTGGTGATCAGGTCGCCCGCGATCGGGATCACCGCCGTGTGGCGGATCGCGCCGTTGGTGAAGATCGCGACGTCGGTGGTGCCGGCGCCGATGTCCACCAGCACCACGCCGAGCTCGCGCTCGTCCTCGGTCAGCACCGCCTGGCTCGAGGCCAGCGGGTTCAGCATCAGCTGGTCGACCTCGAGGCCGCAGCGGCGCACGCACTTGATGATGTTCTCGGCCGCGCTCTGCGCGCCGGTCACGATGTGCACCTTGGCCTCCAGCCGCATGCCGCTCATGCCGATCGGTTCCTTCACGTCCTGGCCGTCGATCACGAACTCCTGCGGCTCCACCAGCAAGAGGCGCTGGTCGCTCGAGATGTTGATGGCACGCGCGGTCTCGACCACGCGCGCCACGTCGGCCGGCGTCACTTCCTTGTCCTTCACCGCCACCATGCCGCTGGAGTTGATGCCGCGGATGTGGCTGCCGGTGATGCCGGTGTAGACGCGGCCGATCTTGCAGTCGGCCATCAGCTCCGCTTCCTTGAGCGCCTGCTGGATGCTCTGCACGGTGGCGTCGATGTTCACCACCACGCCGCGCTTCAAGCCATTGCTGGGCGCGATGCCCAGGCCCGCGAGCTTGAGCTCGCCGCCTTGCAGCACCTCGGCCACGACCACCATCACCTTCGCGGTGCCGATGTCGAGGCCGACGACCAGGTCCTTGTATTCTTTGGGCATTGATATGTCCTCGGTATTCGTCTATTTCTTCTTGGGCGTCTTGGGGTCGGTCACCACGGTGGTGACGCCGCGCAAGCGCAACGCATAGGCGTCGTTGTGGCGCAGGTCGGCGCCCTCGACGTCGTCCATGGTCCGGCGGTACTGCCCCGCGACCTGCGTCACGGTCTTCAGGAAGCGCTGCAGTCGCGCCGCCACCTCCTCGCTCTGGCCTCGGCCCAATTCGATCGTCGCGCCGCTGTCGAGCTGCGCCCGCCAGCTGCCCCGGCTCGACAGCGTGAGCGCGTCGAGGCCGAGGTCGTAGGGCTCGAACATCGGCTGCAGCACGCGGTACATGCCCAGCACCTGTCCGGCCTGCTCGATCGGGCCGTCGAGTCGCGGCAGCTTGTCGTCGACCTCCGCCACGTTGGCCTCGAACACATCGCCGAAGCCGTTGATCAGCCTGGAGCTCGACTCGTCGCCCCAGTTGGCCACCGGCACCTGCTCGGTCAGCGTCACGCGCAGCCTGTTCGGGAACTCGCGCCGCACCACCGCGCTGCGCACCCACGGCACCGACTCGAAGGCGGTGCGCGCGCGCGCGAGGTCGACGGTGAAGAAGTTGCCCTTGAGCTGCGGCGCCACGTTGGCGCGCAGGGTGACGGCGTTGTTGTGCGTCACCTCGCCGTCGACCTTGATGCCCGCGATCGGGAAGAAGGGCTGGCGCAGCACCCACCAGGCGCCCGCGGCGAGCAGCATCAGGCCCACCGCCACGAATGCGAGGTTCGCGACGATGTTCATGAGCTTGACGTCGAAGGGCGTGGGGATGCTGTCGGCCATCTTCAGTGCGCGCCTCCCGTGGCGTCGAGCGTGGCCGTGGCCAGCACGCGCAGGCAGAGTTCCTCGTAGGCGATGCCCGCCGCGCGCGCCGACATCGGCACCAGCGAATGGCTGGTCATGCCCGGCGAGGTGTTCATCTCGAGCAGGAAGGGCTTGCGGTCGCTGGCGCGGATCATCACGTCGGCGCGGCCCCAGCCGCGGCAGCCGAGCGTGCGATAGGCCGCCAGCGCGATGCGCTGGATCTCCCGCTCCTCCGCTTCGGGCAGGCCGCTCGGGCAGTGGTATTTCACGTCGTCGGTGAAGTACTTGTTCTGGTAGTCGTAGGCACCCTCGGGCGCGGCGATGCGCACCACCGGCAGCGCATGCGCGTCGAGGCCGCTGCCGAGCACGGCGCAGGTGACTTCCTCGCCCTCGATGAACTCCTCGCACAGCACGTCGGCGTCGTACTTGACCGACAGCGTCACCGCGTCCTGCATCTGCGAGTAGCCCTCGACCTTGGTCACGCCGATCGAGGAACCCTCGCGCGGCGGCTTCACGATCAGCGGCAGGCCCAGCACGTCGGGCACCGCCATCACCTGTTCGCGGCTCTGCTGGTCGAAGGCCAGGCGCACGTACTTGGGCGTGGGCAGGCCGTCGGCCTGCCAGATGCGCTTGGTCATGACCTTGTCCATCGCCACGCTCGAGGCCATCACGCCCGAGCCGGTGTAGGGAATGCCGAGCATCTCGAGCGCGCCCTGCACCGTGCCGTCCTCGCCGTGGCGGCCATGCAGCGCCACGAAGCAGCGCGCGAAGCCCTCGCGCCGGAGCTCGGACAGGTCGCGCTGCGACGGGTCGAAGGCATGGGCATCGACGCCGCGCGAACGCAGCGCCTCGAGCACGCCGGTGCCCGACATCAGCGAGACCTCGCGCTCGGCCGAACTGCCGCCGAACAGCACGGCGACCTTGCCGAAGAGTGTGGGATCCTGAAGGCTCACGACGCCTCCCCCTTCTGCGCAGCATGCTGCGATGTCGTGGATGAAGAAGATGCGGTCGCCGCCGGCGCCGCGCCGAGCTCGACCACCTTGCCCGGCACCGCGCCGATGGAGCCCGCGCCCATGCACAGCACCACGTCGCCGGCGCGCGCGTTGTCGAGGATGGCCCGCGGCATCGCCGCGATGTCGTCGACGAACACCGGCTCGACCTTGCCGGCCACGCGCAGCGCGCGCGCCAGCGTGCGGCCGTCGGCCGCCACGATGGGCTGCTCGCCGGCCGCGTAGACCTCGCCCAGCAGCACCGCGTCGGCGGTGCCGATGACCTTGACGAAGTCCTCGAAGCAGTCGCGCGTGCGGGTGTAGCGGTGCGGCTGGAAGGCCAGCACCAGGCGCCGGCCCGGGAAGGCGCCGCGCGCGGCCGCGAGCGTGGCGGCCATCTCCACCGGATGGTGGCCGTAGTCGTCGATCACGGTGAAGCTGCCGTCGCCGGCCTTGGCCGCGACCTCGCCGTAGCTCTGGAAGCGCCGGCCCACGCCCTTGAAGCCGGCCAGCCCGCGCTGCACCGCCTCGTCGGCGATGCCGAGCTCGACCGCCACCGCGATCACCGACAGCGCGTTGCGCACGTTGTGCTCGCCCGGCAGGTTCAGCACCACCGGCAGGTCCGGCAGGGTCACGCCGTTGCGGCGCTGCGCGGTGAAGTGCATCTGGCCGCCGACGGCGCGCACGTCGACCGCGCGCACCTGGGCGTCTTCGCCGAAGCCGTAGCTGGTGACCGGGCAGGTCACGTCGGCCACGATCTCGCGCACCGCCGGATCGTCGGTGCACAGGATCGCGGTGCCGTAGAAGGGCATGCGGTGCAGGAAGTCGACGAAGGCCTTCTTCAGCTTGCCGAAGTCGTGGCCGTAGGTCTCCATGTGGTCGGCGTCGATGTTCGTGACCACCGCCATCACCGGCAGCAGGTTCAGGAACGAGGCATCGGACTCGTCGGCCTCGACCACGATGTAGTCGCCGCTGCCCAGGCGCGCATTGGCGCCCGCGCTGTTGAGCCGGCCGCCGATCACGAAGGTGGGATCGAGCCCCGCGGCCGCGAGCACGCTCGCCACCAGGCTGGTGGTGGTGGTCTTGCCGTGCGTGCCGGCGATCGCGATGCCCTGCTTCAGGCGCATCAGCTCGGCCAGCATGACGGCGCGCGGCACGATCGGAATGCGCTTCTCGCGCGCGGTCAGCACCTCGGGGTTGTCGGCCTGCACCGCGGTCGAGGTCACGACCGCGTCGGCGCCCTCCACGTTCGCGGCCGCATGGCCCACGAAGGTGCCGATGCCCAGGTCCGCGAGCCGGCGCAGGGTGGTGCTGTCGGACAGGTCGGAGCCGGTGATGCGGTAGCCGAGGTTCAGCAGCACTTCGGCGATGCCGCTCATGCCGGAGCCGCCCACGCCGACGAAATGGATGTGGTGGATCGCGTGCTTCATCGTGCCAGCTCCTCGCAAGCGCGCACCATCGCCTCGACGGCCTCGGTCTTGCGCATCGTCTTGGCGCGTTCCGCGCGTTCGATCAGTTCGGTTCGTTGTGTCTTCTGTAGCAAATCGGCCAGCAATTCAGGGGTGAGATCGGTCTGTTGCACCAGCCAGCCGCCGCCGGCATCGACGAGGAAGCGCGCGTTGGTGGTCTGGTGGTCGTCGACCGCGGAAGGAAAAGGCACGAACAGCGCCGCGGCGCCGACGGCCGCGATTTCGGTCACGGTGCTGGCACCGGCGCGCGCGACGATGAGATCGGCCTCGGCATAGGCCAGGGCCGTGTCCTCGATGAAGGGCGTGAGCTCGCCTTCGACGCCGGCGGCCGCGTAGTTGGCGCGCAGCTCGTCGATCTGCTTGGCGCCGCTCTGGTGCAGCACCTGCGGGCGAGCGGAAGGCTCGATGCGCGCGAGCGCCTGCGGCACCACCGCGTTGAGCGCCCTGGCGCCGAGGCTGCCGCCGACCACCAGCAGCTTGAGCGGACCGCCGCGGCCCGCGAAGCGCTCGGCCGGCGCCGGCTGCGAGGTGAAGGCCGCGCGCAGCGGGTTGCCGATCCACTGCGCCTTCTTGAGCACGTTGGGGAAGGCGGTGAAGACGCGGTCGGCCACGCCCGCCAGCACCTTGTTGGCGAGGCCCGCGACCGAGTTCTGCTCGTGCAGCACCAGCGGCTTGTTGAGCAGCACGCCCATCATCCCGCCCGGGAAGGTGATGTAGCCGCCCAGGCCCACGAGCACGTCGGGCTTCACGCGGCGCACCACGCGCAGGCTCTGCCAGAAGGCGCGCAGCAGCCGCAGCGGCAGCAGGAACAGCGTGAGCGGACCCTTGCCGCGAACGCCGCCGAACTGCACCGGTTCGAACGCGAAGCCGCGCGGCGGCACCAGCTTCTCTTCCATGCCGCCGGGCGCGCCCAGCCAGTGCACGCGCCAGCCGCGCTCGCGCAGCGCCTCGGCCACGGCGAGGCCCGGGAAGATGTGGCCGCCGGTGCCGCCGGCCATCACGAGCGCGGTGCGGCCGGTCATACGCGGCCTCCCCGCATCAACACTCGATTCTCGTAGTCGATGCGCAGCACGATCGCCAGCGCCACCATGTTCATCAGGATCGCCGAGCCGCCGAAGCTCATCAGCGGCAGCGTGAGGCCCTTGGTCGGCAGCGCGCCGAGGTTCACGCCCATGTTGATGAAGGCCTGGAAGCCGATCCACACGCCCACGCCCTGGGCCACGAGGCCCGAGAACACGCGGTCGAGCGCGATGGCCTGGCGACCGATGTGCATCACGCGGCGCGTGAGCCAGAGGAACAGGCCGATGATCAGCAGCACGCCGACCAGGCCGAACTCCTCGCCGATCACGGCCAGCAGGAAGTCGGTGTGGGCCTCGGGCAGCCAGTGCAGCTTCTCGACGCTGCCGCCAAGGCCGACGCCGAAGATCTCGCCGCGGCCGATGGCGATCAGCGAGTGCGAGAGCTGGTAGCCCTTGCCGAGCGCGTGCTCCTCGCTCCACGGATCGAGGTAGGCGAAGATCCGCTCGCGCCGCCACGGGCTGGTGGCGACGATGGTGCCGAAGGCCACCACCACCAGCGCGGCGATCACGAAGAACATGCGCGCGTTCACGCCGCCCAGGAACAGGATGCCCATCGCGATCACCGCGATCACCATGAAGGCGCCCATGTCGGGCTCGGCCATCACCAGCATGCCGACCACCACCACCGCGATGCCCATCGGCAGCACGGCGCGGAAGAAGCGCTCCTTGATCTCCATCTTGCGCACCATGTAGCTGGCGGCATAGAGCACCATCGCGACCTTCGCGAGCTCGGAGGGCTGGAAGCGCATGAAGCCCATCGGCAGCCAGCGCCGCGCGCCGTTCACGCTGATGCCGATGTGCGGGATCAGCACCGCCACCAGCAGCAGCAGCGAGGCCACGAACAGCCAGGGCGCGGCGCGCTCCCAGGTCTTCATCGGGATCTGGAAGGCCAGCAGCGCGGCGACGAAGGCGAACACCACCGAGGCCGCGTGCCGCGTGAGGAAGTACGAGGCGTTGTAGCCGGCACGCGCGAAGCGCGGGTTGTCGGGCAGCGCGATCGAGGCCGAATAGACCATGATCAGGCCCCAGGTCAGCAGCGCGACCGTGACCCACACCAGCGCCTGGTCGAAGCCCAGCACGCGGATCGGCGTGGCCTTGGTCTGCGTGAAGCCGGCGCCACCGAGGCGCACCGGCAGATGCACCGGCAGCGCGTCGATGCCGCTGCGCGCGCGCCGGAACCAGCCGCTGAAGCGGCCGGGCCGGGTGTTGGGGGTGGCGCCCGCGGCGGCGGAGTTCACGATGCCGGTCCTTCCGTCGAATCGGTTTCCCCGAAGTCGCGCGGCTCGTCCTCGAGCGCCTGCACGGCCTCGCGGAACACCGCCGCGCGGTGCGGGTAGTTCTTGAACATGTCGAAGCTCGCACAGGCCGGTGACAGCAGCACGGCATCGCCGGGGTGGGCGCGGCGCGCGGCCAGCTGCACGGCCTCGTGCATCGAGCCCGCATGCATCAGCGTGACGCCGGTGGCAGCCAGCGCGGCCTCGATCAGCGGCGCGTCGCGGCCGATCAGCACCACGGCGCGCGCGTACTGGCGCACCGGCAGCGCGAGCGGCTCGAAGTCCTGGCCCTTGCCCTCGCCGCCGAGGATCACGACCACGCGGCGGTCCTCGCCGAGGCCGCCGAGCGCCGCCACGGTGGCGCCCACGTTGGTGCCCTTGCTGTCGTCGAAGTACTCGACGTCGTCGATCAGCGCCACCGGCTCGACGCGGTGCGGCTCGCCGCGGTACTCGCGCAGGCCGTAGAGCATCGGACCGAGCGGACAGTCGGCCGCGTTCGCGAGCGCCAGCGCCGCCAGCGCGTTCATCGCGTTGTGGCGGCCACGGATGCGCAGCGCGTCGGCCGGCATCAGGCGCTGCACGAAGATCTCTTCCTCGACCACCTGGCCGCGCTTGCGCTTCTGCGTCTCGTCGGCCTCGTGCGCGCGCACCAGCCAGCTCATGCCGTTGACGCGCTCGATGCCGTAGTCGCCGGGGCGCTGCGGCATGTTCGCGCCGAAGGTGACGTGCGGGCGCACCTGCACGCGCTGCGCCTTCGGCCTGGCCGGCGCACGGCGCGCGCCGCGGGCGTTCACCACTTCCTCGACGGGCTTGACCGGCTCCTGGCCGGCGGTGGCGAGCATCGCCATCACGGTCGGATCGTCGCGGTTGAGCACCATCAGCGCGGTCTTGCCGAAGATGCGCGACTTGGCCTGCGCATAGGCCGGCATGTCGCCGTGCCAGTCCAGGTGGTCCTGCGTGATGTTGAGCACCGTCGCGGCCGCGGGCTCGAAGCCCTGCACGCCGTCGAGCTGGAAGCTCGAGAGCTCGATCACCCAGGCCTCGGGCAGCGTGCCGGCATCGAGGTGCGCGCTCAGCGTGTCGAGCAGGGTCGGGCCGATGTTGCCGGCCACCGCCACGCTCTTGCCGCCGCGCTCGATGAGCTGGCCGGTCAGCGCCGTGACCGTGGTCTTGCCGTTGGTGCCGGTGATCGCGAGCACGACCGGCGTGTAACCCTTGGCGGGTTCGGGCGCGGGGGCCGGCTCGGGCTGGGCCTCGGGCTGCGGCGCGGGCTCTTCCTCGGCCACGGCCGAGGCGGGATTGGTGGCGGCGAACTCGGCGATCTTCGCGACGAAGTCGGCCGCTTCCTTCGCGGCCGTGGGGACGTAGGGCTTGCCGACGGTGAAGGCGGGCAGGTTCGATGCGGGCTTGGGGGCCGGTGCGGCGGCGGGCGTGGCGGAGGCTTCGGACTCGGCGGACTCGGGTGGCGTGTCTTCGGCGGTGTCCGGCGTGTCGATCGCGGCGGGTTCGGCGCCCTGCTCCCGCGCTGCTTCGACGCCTTCCTGCACCACGGGCGCGTCGGCGACCGGCGCCTCGGGTTCGGGCGGCTGCAGCACGGGGACGCTCAGCGAGGGATCGCGCGGCATCGATTCGGGCACGGCGGCGGGAGCGCGCGGTGCCTCGGGGGGTTCTTCGCCGAGTGCAGGCTCGGGCTCGGCGGGCGATGCCTCGCTCGCGGGCGTCACGGCTTCGATGGCCTCGGCCACAGCGGGCGCCTCGGGCGCGGCTGACTCGACCTCGGCCACGGCCTCTTCCGCCACCGGCGCCTCGGCCTCGGGCGCCACGACATGCGCCTCCACCTCCGGCACCGGCTCGCTCTCGGCCGGCACCGTCGCCTCCAGCGCCAGTTCACCTTGCGCCGCGACTTCCTCTTCTTCCGCATCGGCCACGGCCGGCGTCTCGACGATCGCGAGATCCGCCAGCGCGCGCGCGAACAGGTCGAGCTCGCCACCGACCGGCAGTCCGACCGCGCGCGCCGCATCGGCCACCGGCGCGATGGTCTCGGGGCTCAGGCCCGGCGAGCGGTAGACGGCGCGGATCGGCGTGCCCTCGATCAGCGCGGCCGTGAACGGCCCGCCGACGAACACCGCCTCGGGCCACTCGGCGCGCAGCGTGTCGAGCAGGGCCGGCGCCTCGCGCGTGTCGGCCACCGTCACCTGCGCGCCGTGGCGCGCGCACCAGCGCGCCATCGCCAGCCCGGACGCGCCGAGGCCGAGGATGAGGACGGGGAGGTCTTTCAGGTGCCGCATGCGTTGTCTCTCAGCGCAGCTTCAGCGTCGACAGGCCCACGAGGCACAGCAGCATCGTGATGATCCAGAAGCGCACCACGACCTGCGTCTCGCGCCAGCCGCTCTTCTCGAAGTGGTGGTGCAGCGGCGCCATCTTGAGCACGCGGCGGCCCTCGCCGAAGCGCTTCTTCGTGTACTTGAAGTAGGTGACCTGGGCCATCACCGAGATCGCCTCGACCACGAAGAT
>Ga0102589_1000785_pt1 | contig 53382 bp, 49 predicted proteins | sample AraplaMF_Col_mLB_FD_76858 | JGI IMG/M metagenome (GOLD analysis project Ga0102589, IMG submission 76858) | Arabidopsis root microbial communities from the University of North Carolina, USA - plate scrape MF_Col_mLB | ecosystem: Host-associated > Plants > Roots > Endosphere | place: USA...
ATCCACTGGTACAACACCAAACGGATCTCCACAAAGCTCAAGGGCCTGAGCCCGGTGCAATACCGGGCCCAGGCCCTCGCGGCTTAGGATCCAACTTAGCCAGTCCAACTTTCGGGGACCAGTTCACCCTGCAAGTGGCCGCCGTCGCGCTCTGCCCGGTGGCCGTCATCGGGGCCGGGACGGACGACGGCGGGCGGCGGGGCGTACTGGTCGGTGCGGACGGTTCCGAGGAAGCCACCCAGGCGGTCGCGTTCGCGGCCGCCGAGGCCGACCGCCAAGGCCAGGAGCTGACGATCCTGCACGCGTTCGGCCGTCCCCGCTTCCGCGTGCCAGAGGGGATGCCCGGCAGTGTGCTTGCCGCGGCTGCGGCGGAAGACGAGCGGGTCATTTTGTCGGAGACCGCGGCCGGGCTGGCCGAAAGCTACCCCGACCTCCCTGTCCACCAGGTGCTCGTCCTCGACACCGGGCCGGCCCAGGCGCTCGTCGAAGCCGCCGGCACCGCCGCCCTGCTGGTGCTGGGAAGCCGTGGCAGGGGAGCATTCAAACGGTTGCTGATGGGTTCGACCGCGCATGCGGTGCTTACCCGGCTGCCTTGCCCGACGATCATCACCCGGGTCCGGCGGGTCAACCATGGAGTGTGACGGACGGGCCGGCGTTGACCCCGACGACGGCGGGCCCGCCAGGGTGCGCTGCCCAGGGTGCGCTGCCCAGCGGACCTTAACGGACAGACCGCGGCGGCAGCCGCCGTGGAACCGCCGAACCCCTCGACGATCTGCCCCAAGGTAGTAGTCAGGTCTCTTCCGGGGCGTGAACCACGAGCACGGGGCAGTGGGCATGGGCCACCAGGGCAGAGCTGACGGAGCCTAGGAGGAGCCCGCCGAAGCCGCCGTGGCCCCGGCGGCCCACCACGATCATGTCGGCTTCCTTGCTGGCTTCGATGAGCATGGTCCTTGGATGGCCGCGGACCAGCCGCCGTACGACGTTGTCCGGCAGTTCGGATCCGAAGGCCCTTTCCATCGCGTCGTCCAGGATGGCCCCCGCGGCTTCCTCGAACCGGCCGATCCCCACCGCCTCAAAGCTGGCGGGCACCTGGGGAGGGTCCCAGAAAGCCGAAGCCTCCACTGTGCCACCGAGCGCCAGTGCCAGATTCCGGGCCTGGCGGAGGGCCACGATGGAGGCGTCCGAGCCGTCCACTCCCACGACGATCCGGCTGCCGGATGCATTCTCCATTGCTCCTCCTGGTGTCTTGTCTGGTCTTGCGTGCGTCTTATTCGGGGAGCTCCCGCCGGGGCGGGGCAGCCCCACGGGGCAGCCTGGCTACCAGGCGGACCTGCAAGGAGAGAAGGTAGGCGCCGGAGGCCATGGTGGCGAATCCCAGGACGCCGAGCCCGGTGAACTGCGTGGCGATGCCCGCGATGAGCACGAGCGATCCCACCAGCAGGACAAACGCGCCGGCGGCCCTGCGGGCGGGACGCGCGGCGTCGACGGTCTTGGCGCAGAGCCTGGCGGCCAGCCGGGGATCCTCCCGCAGCAACTGTTCGGCGAGCAAATCAAGTTGGTGCTTTTCGTGTTCCGTGAGGGCCATTGCTTCCTCCTCGTCAGGCAACGTGGCCGGTACCAAACGGTTACTCGAAGGATGTGCGGCGCACGTCGTTGGGCCGGGTGGCCCACACGTCCGGTGCGTTGACCCTGAACCTGCGTCCAGTCAGCACTGCCGGGGAAAGCCGCACGTAATGGGTCTTTGGCCCGGGCTGCCAGGGCTCGAGGCCGAGCGTGTCCGCGGCGGCCTGCTCGTCCGGGTCAGTGATCAGGGACGTGCTGCCGCGCACCATGACGCTCCAGGCTTCCTCGGTGGCGGGGTTGTAGCCATCGATCTCGAACGCCGCGGGCAGTTCCTTCCTGGATTCCCACAGCTTCTTCCCGGCGGCTGTGCGGAACACGATGCTCCTGCGCTCGAGGACGTAGTTCACCGGAAAGATCTCGGGGTGGCCGTCCACGATCAGCGCGAGCCTGCCGACCACCGCCGCGCCGAGCAGCTCGTAGCATTCCTCGAAGTCGATCTTGCCGTCTTTCGTCATGTTGCCCATGGGCTCAGTCCTTTGCGTTCGCGATGGAGTCTTCTGAAGGTTGCCCCGGCGCTATTCCATGCGCCGTCGTCGTCAAGTACGCGGGTCTTGGTTCCCGTCCCGGTGAGGAACACCAGCGCGGTGTCCTCCGCTTGGTAGTTCACCGGGAAGACATCCGGCCGGCCATCGGCAATGACTCCCAGCCGGCCCGCTCCGGTTCCCGGAGAAGCCTCCAGCATTCTTCGGCGTCGAGTTCTTCCGCTTCCGGCACTGCGTTCTTGTCCACCATGAGGCGATCCTAGGATTGCCCGGGCCTCCGGAACAGGGCACAAAGTCCCCACGCTACGGACCGCCGCCGGCCTGTACCTGGCCACCGCGGTGCCTGTTGCCAGGCGCCTGTTGCGAGACCCGGCACAGGCGTAGCGTCTATCCAACAGGGCTCTTTGGCAAACAGGCGTTCAGGCGCCGCGAAGGAGGCGGGGATGGCTGGATGGAATGCGGACACTGCAGCGGGCCCGGTGGGTCCCGGGACCGTGACGTTGGTGGAGGGCTCGTCCTTCTGCATCTCCCAGGCGAACGGGGACATCCAGCCGGAGCATCCGCACGGCGTCTTCCATGACGACACCCGCATCCTGTCGCGCTGGAACCTGCGGGTCAACGGCCAGACGCTGGAATCCCTGACCGCATCGACGACGGAACCCTACCGGGCCTTGTTCATCGGCCGGGTGCCGCGCGCCGACGGGTACGCGGACAGCCCGCTGATCGTGGAGCGCGTGCGCGAGGTCGGCGCCGGGATCCTGGAGGAGATCACCGTCCGCAACTACTCGCCTGCTGAAGCCGAATGCGAGATCACTCTCACCGTCGAGTCCGACTTCGCGGACCTGTTCGAAGTGAAGGAAGCCCGCGTCCAGCGGCGCTGGGAGGAATCCCGGGAGGCCGACGGCGACTCCCTGGCCATCAGTGGCGCCTGGGAGGACGTCCGGAAGGGCATTGTGGTCCGCACCGATGGCGCCGACGTCACCGAGGAGGCCATCAGGTACCGGGCGATGATCCCGCCGCGCGGCCACTGGAGCACCCGGCTGAGCGTGGTGCCCGCCGCTGACGCCGCTCCGGCGGCGTCCTTCGTCCGCCACGGCGGCGGAGAAGCGTCCCCCAGCGACCGCCGTCGCGGCGAATGGGTGGCCAAGATCCCGAAACTGCACATGGGCAACCGCTCCATCGAACGGACGCTGCGGCGCAGCTACGACGATCTGGGCGCCCTCCGCATCGAGGATCCCGCCCACCCGGAACGAATCGTCGTGGCCGCTGGCGCACCGTGGTTCATGACCCTCTTCGGCCGGGACTCGCTCTGGGCCTCGGAAATGGCGCTGGCTGTGGACCCGTCCCTGGCACTGGGCACCCTGAAGACGCTCGCGGACCGCCAAGGAAAGGTTGTGGATCCGATGAGCGAGGAAGAGCCGGGGAAGATCCTGCATGAGGTCCGGCTCGGCGTCTCCAGCGGGCTTTCGCTCGGCGGCAAGTCCGTCTACTACGGCAGCGTCGACGCAACCCCGCAGTTCGTCATGGCAATCGCCTCAGTGAGCCGTTGGGGTTTTGCCAAAGACACCATCGCCGGACTGCTGCCGCACGCCGACCGGGCCTTGGACTGGGTCCGGAACTACGGGGACAAGGACGGCGACGGCTTCGTCGAGTATGAGCGCCTCAATGAACAGGGCCTTATCAACCAAGGCTGGAAGGACTCCTGGGACGGGATCAACTTCGCTGATGGCAGCCTGGCAGAACCGCCGATCGCACTGTGCGAAGTCCAGGCATTGGTCTACTCAGCGTACTTGTCCAGGGCATGGATGGCCTACGACGCCGGCGACGTAGCCTTGGCGAGCAAACTCACCGCCGAAGCGGCACGGTTGAAGAAGAACTTCAACGAACAGTTCTGGATGCCTGAGCGCGGATACTACGCCGTCGCCCTGGACGGCAAGAAGCAGCAGGTGGACGCATGCGCGTCCAACATGGGGCAATGCCTATGGCACGGCATCGTCGATGAGGACAAGGCGCCCCAGATAGCCGCACGGCTCCTGTCCCCGGAGATGTTCAGTGGCTGGGGTGTGCGCACCCTTGCCAGCGACATGGGTGCGTATAACCCCGCCAGTTACCACAATGGGTCTGTCTGGCCGCATGACAATGCGATCATCGCGGCAGGCTTAATGCGCTACGGGTTTGTCGACGAGGCGCAACGAATCGCGACGGCCCTCTTCGAAGCAGCCGACTACACCGACGGCCGACTTCCGGAACTGTTTTGCGGATTCGATCGCGGCCAGGTCGCCGAGCCCGTGCCGTATCCGACGGCCTGCTCGCCGCAGGCCTGGGCCGCCACGAGCCCGATCATGCTGATTACCAGCCTGATGAGGTACGACGCCCACGTCTCCCGCGGCGGCTTCTGGATGGATCCGGCACTGCCGGAGTCGTACGGCGATCTGCACATCACCAACGCACCCATGGCGGGTGGCCGGATCACCATTGACATCACGGATTCCGAGCCCGTCGTCCAGGGGCTGCCCGAAGGGATTGCCTTCCACCGTGACCACCGGCCATGGCTGACCGAAATGATGGAACAAGTCGGGCTGGGGGATCGAGGCCGCCAGGGCTAGCTTGATGCGCCCGGCTGGAACAGTTCGATGAGGTTCCCGGCCGGGTCGGCGAGCAGGATCTGGCGCCCGCCCGGGCCGGCAACTATGTCGCTGCGGAACGCCAATCCCGCCCCGCGGAGCCGGTCGATCTCGGCGTCGAGGTCGTCCACGATCAGATGGATGCGGTTGCTGCCGGGAGTTGCGGCATCGTCCGGAGTGGCGCGGGCGCCGGAACTGGCCGGACCGGACAGGAGCAGCCGCAAGGGGCCACGCACCACATCGGCGAAAGCCGGGGCTGCGCTCATGTTGAGGGTGAAACCGAGGTGCGTGGTGTAGAAGTCGATGGCCGCTTGGACGTCGTCGACGAGGTACCGGACGCTGGCGTACTGCGCGGGGTCGGTCATGGCCGGTTTCCTTTCAAAGGGCCGAGGCCCCAGCTAGTGCGAGAACCCGGCGGCGGCTTCGGTGAGGCTCTTGCCCTTCGTTTCGGGAGCCAGCCATTGTGAAAGAGCGGCTCCGACGAAGGCGACGCCGGCGGCGATCAGCATCGACGTTGCCGGACCCAGATTGACCATCGCCCACGGCAGCAGGAAGGTGCCCAAGCCGGCGCCGATGCGGCTGATGGCGGCCGCGAAACCCGTACCGACGCAACGGACCTCGGTGGGGAAGACCTCGCCGGGGTACACCCCGGTGAGGGTGCCGACCATCGCGTTGAAGAACGAAAATGCGAGGAACAGGATCAGCACGGCGGCGGGCGGCGCACCGGCCCACAAACCGATGACGGCAAGGAGCACGGTGCAGATCCACTGCGGCGGCACGGTCAGCACGCGCCGGCCGACCTTGTCGATCAAAACGACGGTGAGGACCACTGCCGTCAGGGCGACGGCCGAGAGCCCCACCCCGCCGGCGAGTCCGCCGCCGAGGCCGTACTGGCCCAGCACGCTGTCAGCGAAAGTGGCGATGGCGAAGTAGGGTGCGATGGCACAGAACCAGAACATCGAGACGAAGAGCGTCGCCCGCCAGTAGCGCCGGGAGAACAGCATCCCGAAGGTGCCCTTCACGGTGTCTTCATGTTCGACGTCGGACATTTCCGCCGCGTGCGCCATAAACCGGTGCGCCACCGCCATGGCCTCGTCCTTGCGGCCTTGGTTCCACAGCCAACGGGGCGACTCCGGGAGGCCGAAGCGGGCCACGAACAGGACCACCGCGAGCAGGGTGCTCGAGCCCAGGATGATGCGCCAGCCAAGGGTGGTGGAGTGTGCCAGCCAGTAGCCCAGCGCGAATGCGACCATGAACCCGGTGTACCAGGCGATCAGGGTCACGCCGAGCAGGCGTCCGCGGAGCTCGGCCGGGGCAAATTCGGACATCAGCGGCCAACCCACCGAGTACTCCATGCCGATGGCCACGCCCATCATCAGCCGGACCACGAAGAGCAGCTCCGGGGAGTCGACGAAGAACTGCAGACCCGAGGCGACGACGAACAGGCCCATGTCCAGCATGAACAGGGGCTTGCGGCCGAACTTGTCGGCAGCCCAGCCGCCCGCCGGGGAGCCGAAGAAGATGCCGAACAGGGGCCCGGCCGCGATCAAGCCCTCCCACAGCGTCGAGAGGCCCAGGTCGACGGTCAGGCTGCCTGTCACCGGGCCGACGATCCCGAGGATGTACCCGTCCAGGAACATGCCGCCTGACAGGACGAAAATCATCCTCCGCATGAAGCGCCGTCTGAATGCCGACGTCGCGGCCGAATCCCGGGTGATGCGCTCTCGTTGTGACATTGGACGAGCTTCTTCCTCCCCCTGTCCATGATGGCCCCAAGCGCGGGAGGGAGGAAGACCTCGAGGGTGGAAACGGGGCGGGGACCGCTTTGCCGGCTGCGCTGTGCTGCGGTTGGCTGTGCTGCGGTTGGCTGTGCTGCGGTTGGCTGTGCTGCGGTTGGCTGTGCTGCGGTTGGCTGTGCTGCGGTTATGTGTCGGCCGCGCCGAACCAGGTGCCCAGCGCCTCGCTGAGTCCCTCGTCCGTGCCTTCGCCGACCCACGCGACGTAACCATCGGGGCGCACGAGGACGGCCGTGGGCGCGGCAACGTCGCCCAGCACCGGCAGCACCCATGGCCCGTCGCAAGCGGCCGTGACGTGCCGGACCCGCCCGGGCCAGGCAGGGGCGTCCAGGCTCGGCCCGCCGAACTCCAGCAGCAGCGGCCGCGCCTGGTGGAGCAGTTCGAACACCCGAACGGTTCGGTTTGACGTGGCAGTGCCGTCGGGGGTGGCGAGGTCGAGGTCCGGCATCCGGCGGCCCAGCAGCGGGTGCCCGCTTCCGGAATCCGTGGGCTGCGGGCTGTATGCGACGTCGAGCCCGGTGATCAGCGCCGCCACCAGCGGGCCCGCGCCCTCGACCCCCATCACCTCGTCCAGCAGGTCCCGCAGTGCTTCCTGCCGCGGATCGGCCTTCTGGAACAGCGACTGCGCCATGGTGTACTTCAGCGCCCGGGCGCCGGCCGGGTGCCGCTCGGCATGGTAGGTGTTGAGCAGTTGCTCACCGGAGACGCCCCGCACCACCTGGCCAAGCTTCCAGCCGAGATTGACGGCGTCCTGCAACCCCAGGCCGATGCCCAGCCCGCCCGTGGGCGAGTGGACGTGCGCCGCGTCCCCGGCCAGCAGCACCCGGCCCTTCCGGTACGCCTCCGCCTGCCGTGTGGCATCGGTGAACCGGGACAACCAAGCGGGACTGTGCACGCCGAAGTCGGTGCCGAACACCTCGACCAGTCCGCGCCGCAGTTCGTCCATGGTGGGCTCGGAGTTCGGGCCCAGCACGGCCTCGGTGACCACCACGCGCACCATGCCGTCGCCCATGGCATGCAGTCCGTGGACCCCGCGTTCGTCGATCTTCCCGGGCTGCGTCAGCTCCTCGGTCACCTTCACCTCGGCGATCAGGCTGCTGCGTGTCGCGTCCGGGCCCGTGAAACCGATGCCGGCGGCCCGCCGCACAAGGCTCCGCCCGCCGTCGGCGCCCACCACGTACCTGGCCCGCAGCACTTCGCCGGAGTCGAGCGCGACGTCCACACCGGCGTCGTCTGGCGTAACGCCGGCGACCTCCACGCCCCGCCGGATCCGCACCCCCAGTTCCTCGACCCACTCGAGCAGGAGCCGCTCGATGTGGTTCTGGAACAGGGCCAGAGTGTAGGGGTGCCGGGTGGGCAGCCCGGCCAGCGGAAGTGCGGTGCTGCCGAAGGTCGCGGCGGCTATGGTGGTGCCTTCTTCGAGGAAGCGGCCGGCGATTCCCCGCTGGTCAAGCAGCTCAATGGTCCGGGCGTGGATTCCGCCGCCGCGCCTGCCGGCCAGTTCCTGCGATCCGCGCCGCTCGAGGACCACAGCCTCGACGCCGGCCAGCCGCAGCTCGCCCGCCAGCATCAACCCCGTCGGCCCGCTCCCGACGATCACCACATCGTGCATTCCTGACCACGCCCCTTCCGGTATCCGATGGCCAGTATCAAACAGCCGGGGGGCCTTCCCGCAAGCCCCCCTCCTTGCGATATCTTGAAAATGCAGGCCCTTTGATTCCTGTGGTTTTTGTCCGGGCTGCACGCCATCATGGAGGGAAGCGGGAGGGCTGCGGTGCTGCCGGCATCGCGTTGGACACCCGCTGCGGAGGTGCCGTGGCATGCCTGACCTTCCATCACATGCGGAGCAGGGGAACGCGGCGGCACCCCTGGTGAGCGACGCCTTCCTCGCGGGCTACTTCGCGCAACTCTCGCCGGACGAACTGCAGGGCTACGGCGCAGACACCCTCGAGACCTGGGCCGGCCATCACCTCACCCTGGCGTCCTCGCGCGAACCCGGCCAGGCCGCCGTCGGGGTCCTGAACGAACTTGACGCGAGCATCGTGGCGGTTGTCGCCGAGGACCTCCCGTACTTGATCCAGTCCGTCACGGCCGAGCTGACGCGGGACGATGTATCGATCCGCCTGCTGGTACACCCCCGCTTCCACGTGCTTCGCGATCCGGTCTCCCACGCGCTGCTTGAAGCCTGGACGGGGCCGTCCCCGGCCGGCGTACTGAACGGCAGCGTCCTGAACGGGGACCGCGGGGCCGGTGCGGTGGAGGAGGTCTGGATCGCGGCCGAAATAGGCGTGCTGACCGACGGCGCCGTGGCCAGGGAGCTGGTCCGGAGGCTGCGCGCGGTGCTGGACGACGTCCGGGCCGTCGCCGCGGACACCGGCGCCATCCACGCGAAACTGGCCGCCACCCTCGCCTCCCTCGAGGAGGTTCCGGCCGGGGCCGTACCCTCGGCGGAACAGGCCGGTGAGCTGCTCCGCTGGCTTGGTGAGGGCAACTTCGTGTTCCTCGGCTATGACGAACTGGAGCCGACGACGGCGGGCGGTCCCGGCCCGTACGCGCCGCGGCCTGGGTCCGGGCTGGGACTGCTGAGGGAACCGCGCGCGGGCCAAGGGGGCGAGCCGCTGCCGCCTGTTTCGGTGGCCGCCGTGGGGGAGGCGTTGCGGATGGCAACGTCGGAACTGAAGTCCACTGTCCTGCGCCAGTCGTACCTCGAGGAGCTGCGGCTGGCCCCGGTCGACGAGCACGGCGTCGCGCGCGGTGAGCGCCGCTTCGTCGGGATGTTCACCGCGGGCGCCGCGCATCAGTCCGTGCTGCGGATTCCGGTGATCCGGGACAAGGTCCTGGCTGTCTGCGAAAGCCTCGGTTCGGCTCCCCGCTCGCACCCGGCCGAGGACACCCTGGCCACCCTGGAAAGCTTTCCCCGGGGCGAGCTGTTCCGCATCGGGGCGGACGAGCTGACGCGGCTCGCCGCCGATATCCTCCGCGCTGAAGTGCGGCAGAAGCCCCGGGTGTTCCTCCGGCCGGACAGCTCCGGGCGCTTTGTGTCCGCCACGGTCATCTTCCCGCGCCGCCGGTACGGCACGGCCGTCCGGCTGCTCATGGAGCGGGAACTGCGGCATGCCTTCAAGGCGGATTCGATTGAGTTTGACGTCCGTCTGACCGGCTCGCCGATGGCCTTCGTGTTCTTCCGCCTGCACCTCGCCGGAGACGGGGCCGAGGTCCGGGCTGCCGGAATTTCCGGCGAGCAGTCCGTTGCGGTGGAGCGGCGGCTGGTGTCGGCGGTGCGGCCGTGGCCGGACGGCCTTGAGGAGGCGATCCGCGAACGTTTTCCGGCGGCTGAGGCGGCCCGCCAGGCCGGGCGGTGGTTGGACGCTTTCCCCGCCAACTACCGCGCCGACTACGAACCGGAATCCGGCGTCGAGGACATCGTCATCTTCGGGACGTTCAATCTCGACGGCGCGGGCGGACGTCCCCTTGGCGACCCGCTGCTCACGGTCCGCTCCGGAGCTGCGGCCTCCGCCGGAGATGCGGCCTCCGCCGCCCGGGCAGACGCCCATGCCGGCGGAACCGCCGCAGGGGTACGGATCCGGCTCTACCTGACCAGGCCCCGGAGCCTCACCCAGATCCTGCCTTTCCTGCACAACCTCGGCCTGGAGGTGATGGACCAGCGGCCGTACGAGCTGCACCCGGCGGCCGGGCCGGAACTGTTCCTGTACGAGCTCGGCGTGACGTACCCAGCCGGTGTGGACCCGGAGGCCACCAGCGAGCTGATTGCCGAGGCCTTCGGCGCGGCCATGCGGGGTGACATGGAGTCGGACCGGCTGGACGCCTTGGTGATCCGGGAGCGCGTGGGCTGGCGCGAAGCCGCGGTGCTCCGGGCCTATGCGAAGTACCTGCAGCAACTGGGGACCACGAACTCCTACGACTTCATCGCCGACACCCTGGTGGCCAACCCCCGTGCCACCCATGCCCTCCTGGACCTGTTCCGGGCGAAGTTCGATCCCGGCATGGCCGGCCAGTTGCGCGCTGAAAGCACGGGGAGGGCCAGGCTGGAGCTGCTCGCGGCGATCGACGAGATCCCGGTTCTCGACGCAGACCGACTGCTGCGCACGTTCATGGACCTGGTGGATGCGACACTGCGGACCAACTACTTCCTCGGCAAGGGACACCTGAGCTTCAAGATCAACCCGGCCTCGATCGCCATGGCCCCGCTTCCCCGGCCCGAGTACGAGATCTGGGTGTATTCGCCCCGGGTCGAAGGGGTGCACCTGCGCTTCGGCGCCCTGGCCAGGGGCGGCCTGCGCTGGTCGGACCGGCGCGAGGATTTCCGCACGGAGGTCCTTGGCCTGGTGAAGGCCCAGAACGTCAAGAACTCGGTGATCGTCCCGACGGGAGCCAAGGGCGGGTTCTACCCGAAGCTCCTGCCCGACCCGGCGCAGAACCGCGAAGCCTGGCTCGCCGAGGGCCTGGAGTGCTACCGGATCTTCGTCAGCGGGCTGCTGGACCTGACCGACAACGTGGTGGTGACGGACGGCGGCGAAGCCGTGGTGCCGCCCGGCGGCGTGGAACGCCACGACGGCGATGACTACTACCTGGTGGTCGCGGCCGACAAGGGAACCGCGACGTTCTCCGACACGGCCAACGCCCTGGCTGCCGACTACGGTTTCTGGCTGAACGACGCCTTCGCCTCGGGCGGATCGCTCGGCTACGACCACAAGCAGATGGGCATCACGGCCCGGGGCGCCTGGGAGTCCGTGAAGCACCATTTCAGCGAGCTGGGCATCGACCCGCAGGCGGACGACTTCACCGCCGTCGGCATCGGAGACATGAGCGGCGACGTCTTCGGCAACGGCATGTTGCTCTCGCCGCACCTCCGACTGGTGGCGGCGTTCGACCACCGGCACATCTTCCTCGACCCGGCCCCTGACACGGTGGCGTCCTTGGCAGAACGCAAGCGCCTCTTCGGGCTGCCGCGTTCCTCCTGGGCCGACTACGACCCGCAGCTGATCAGCGCCGGCGGCGGCGTGTACTCCCGCCGGGCCAAAACGATCGACACCACAGCGCAGGTCCGGGAGGTCCTGGGCCTGGATCCCGGCGTCGAATCCCTCACACCCCAGGCGCTCCTGCAGGCCGTCCTCCGGGCACCCGTCGACCTGCTGTACAACGGCGGCATCGGCACCTACATCAAGGCTTCGACGGAGAGCCACACGGAGGTGGGCGACAAGGCGAACGATGCCATCAGGATCAACGGACGCGAGGTGCGGGCACGGGTCCTGGCCGAGGGCGGGAACCTGGGCGTCACCCAGCGCGGTCGGGTGGAGGCAGCCAGCGCCGGCGTCCTGCTCAACACCGACGCGATCGACAATTCCGCCGGCGTCGACTGCTCGGACCATGAGGTCAACATCAAGATCTTCCTCGACCGCATGATCGCGGCAGGGACGATGGGCCCGGACGAACGGACGGGTTTCCTGCAGTCCATGACCGGCGAGGTGGCCCGGCTGGTGCTGGCCAACAACGCGGACCAGAACGTGCTCCTCTTCAACGACCGGCACCTGGCGCTCGAATCGGCGCCCGGATTTGAACGGATCATGGACTGGTTGGAAAGCACCGCCGGCCTGGACCGTGGTCTGGAGAGCCTGCCGGACACGGATCAGCTCCACGACCGGGTGGCTGCCGGTGCCGGACTGACCGCACCCGAGCTCTCGGTCCTCGCCGCCTACGCGAAAATCGAATTGGCCCGGGAACTGGTGGCGGGCGACCTCGCCGACGATCCCTGGTTCATCCGTGTCTTGCGCGGCTATTTTCCCCGGCAGTTGGCGGAGCGGTTCGATGCTGAGCTTGACGCCCACCCGCTGCGCCGGCAGATCATCTGCACCGTGGTCGCCAACGACATGATCAACCTTGGCGGGATCACCTTCGCGTTCCGGGCCATGGAGGAAACCACGGCCACCGCATCGGCCCTGGCCCGGGCCTTCGTCGTGGTCCGCGAGGCCTACCAGCTGCCGTGGTTCGTGGACACCGTGGCCGGCCTGCCGCCCGGGATTCCCAGCGAACACGCCGTGGAGGTGGCCCGGCCGATGCGCAGGCTCCTGGACCGGGCAACGCGTTGGTACGTCACCCACGACCACCGCGACCAGCCGGTGGCCGAGGCTTTGGGCCGGATCATGCCTGTCCTGGAGCTGCTCCGCACCCGGACCACCGAGTTCCTGCGGGGCTCGGACCTGGAGCGTGCCAAGGCCCGCCTGGCGCACTGGAACGACGTCGGCATGCCCCCGGAGCTGGGGCGTCGCGCCTCCGACCTGCTGGAGAGTTTTTCGCTGCTGGACATCTCGCTCGTGTCAGAGCACGTGGATGAGCCGCTCACGACGATCGCTGACATGTACCACACGGTGATCCACGCGTTCGGCGTGGGAACGCTGCTCTTGCGCATCACGGAGCTGCCGAGGGACACCCGCTGGCAGGCACTTGCACGGGCCTCGCTGCGGGACGACGCCTACTCGGCCGTCGTCGAGATCACCACCTCCGTCATGCAGACCACCCGGGACGGCGGCACCACGGGAGCATCGGCGATGGAACGCATCGAGGAGTGGGAGCGCGGCCGCGAAGAGCAGCTCCGGCGGATCAAGAGCACCTTCGCCGAAGTCATCACCCCGGGGCAGGTGGACATTGCCTCGATCGCGGTGGCCCTGAAACTCCTGCGGACGCTGGCACAGCGGTGAGCAGCTTGACCGAGCGCTTCCGGCCCGTGCTCGAGGAGGAACGGGACCGGAAGCGGGCCCTGCTGGAGTCCCTTCGCCGGGACATCGCTTCTGTGAGTGCCGCACGGCAGGACTCCAACGTCGACGACGAACACGATCCCGAAGGCACCACCATCGCCTTCGAACTGTCCCAGGCCTCGGCGCTGCTGGAACAAAGCCGTTCCGGGCTCGCACAGATCGAAGCCGCGCTCCGCCGGATTGCGGCAGGAACGTACGGCAGCTGCGAAGTCTGCGGAGCCGCCATCGCCGAAGGCCGGCTCGAGGCGCGGCCCTGGACGCCGTACTGCATCGAGCACGCCTCCACCGGCAAGCAGGCCTGACCCTTGTAGCCGGCATCGGGCCGGGGCTAGCATGGCCCCGCACCGGAACCGGCCATTTCGTACCGATCACAGCGAGGAGACTGTCATGGGCGACACAACCGCCGACGCATCGAGCCTGATGGTGGACCTGATCATTTCACTGGACGGCTATGCCTCTGCCGAGGGCTGGCCCGGGTGGTGGGGACTGGAAGGACCGGAATACCTGGCCTGGCTGGGCGAGGAGGCCGGAAAGGGCTACACCTTCCTGATGGGGGCCACCACCTACCGGGTGATGTCCGGCATGTCCGAGGAAGCAGCAGGCGAGGGCTCAGAGTTCTCCGACGACGAAGGTGCCGCCCTCACCGGACTGGCTGCCTTTCCGAAAGTGATCTTCTCTTCCTCGCTCAAAGCACCCCTGAACTGGCCGAACTCCCGGCTGGTCAGCGGTGACGCCGTCGAGGCCGTGCGGAAAATGAAACAGGAAGGGGCCGGTCCGCTGACCACCCTCGGAAGCCTCAGCCTCAGCCGCTCCCTGCTGGCCGCCGGCCTGGTGGACAGGTTCAGGCTGGTCGTGTTTCCCGTGATCACCGGCAAGACCGGACGGGAACGGATCTACGACGGCTATCCGGACGTTTCGCTGGAGATGGTGGACAGCCGGACCTTCGACGGCAGGCTCCAACTGCTCGAATACGTTCCCACCATCCTCGACGGTCCACCGGGCGGCGGCCCGGCCTGAGCCGGTCCGCGCTTGTCGTGCACGGTCCTAGCGGAGCACCCGGTAGCGGATGTGGGTTACCAGGCCCGTGCCGCCCACCTCCACGGGGTCGAGGCGGACATCCCCGACGCCGTCCAGCAGCCGGGTGCCTCCGCCGAGGATGATCGGCGAGATGTGGAGCCGGAGCTCATCGATCAGCCCGGCTGACAGGAACTGCCGGACGGTGTCCGCACCACCCGCGACGGCGATGTCCCCGCCGTCGGCGGCTTCGCGCGCCTGGGCCAGGGCCGACTCCGCGCCGTCCGCCACGAAGTTGAAGGTGGTTCCGCCGTCCATCTCCAGCGGCGGGCGCGGGTGGTGCGTGAGGACGAAGACGGCGGCGTGGTAGGGCGGTTCTTCGCCCCACCATCCCCGCCACTCCGGGGCCCATGGTCCGGCTCCGGGACCGGCGAACATGTTGCGGCCCATGATGTAGGCGCGCGAGGAAAGAATTCCTTGGATCTCCTCTGCGTTGGCCTCAGGTTCCTCGAACATCCAGCGGTGCAGATTCTCCCCGCCCTCGCCCAGCGGCTCGGTAAGGCTCTGGTTCGGGCCGGCAAGGTAGCCGTCGAGGGAAACCGTGAGATCGCATGTGACGTTGTTCATTAATTCCTCCACTGCGGCTGGTCTGTCGGGGTGCGGGTCAGCGCCACCCTAGCGGTCCTGGTCGACGGCGGGAAGATGCGCGACGGATCTGGCGGGCATCTGCACGGCGCGGCGGAGGCGATTTCGCCTCTGCCCCTACCGGCGGGCCGCACAGGCGTGTTTAGTGGAAAGGGGGTTCAACAAATTCAGAAAGAGCAAAACAATGAATGAGGCACCGAGGTGGCAGCCGTTCGACCGCCGCAACCCGATCGATTTCACGGAACCGTTCCGCAGGCTTTTCGAAGGGGAAGGCCAGCGGTCCATGATCCGAGTGGAAGAGGAAACCACGGACAACGTCCTGACTGTGCGCGCCGAATTGCCCGGGGTGGACCCGGACAATGACGTTGACATCGCCGTTTCCGACGGCCAGTTGCAGATCCGGGCCGTACGCAAGGAAACGAGCGAACGGAAGGAGGACGGCAGCTACCGTTCGGAATTCCGCTACGGCTCCCTTTTCCGCAGCATTCCCCTGCCGAAGGGAGTCAAGGAGGAGGACATCACCGCCAGCTACAAGGACGGGATCCTTGAGGTGAGGGTGCCCCTGCCCGAAGGCGAGGCTGAGGCAACCAAGCGGAAGATCCGGATCTCCCGCGACTGAGGCGCCTGTCCGCAATGGAGCACCCCGGCCGGCTGGCCGGGGTGCTCCATTGGCGGAAAACCGCGGGGCCGCAGCTAGGCGAAATCGCCGTCCCGCACAGGGATCGTGGCGCCGATCAGCACCTTGCCCTTTTCCTCGTTGGTGGCCGGGCGGATCTGGCCGCGCTCGGGCACGAAGGCGATTGAATCGTCCTTCTGGTCGGGGGCGTTGACGAAGGAGCGGAAGCGGCGCAGGCGCTCCGGATCCTTCAACGTGTCCGCCCATTCGTCGACGTAGGTGTCAACGTGCTTGGCCATCGCCGCCTCAAGTTCCTCGGCGATGCCGAGCGAATCCTCGACGACGACCTGGCGGACGTGGTCCAGTCCGCCGTCGAGTTCTTCCTGCCAGCGTGCGGTGCGTTGGAGGCGGTCGGCGGTGCGGATGTAGTACATGAAGTAGCGGTCGATGTATTTGATGAGGGTGTCGTCGTCGAGGTCCTTGGCCAGGAGCTGGGCGTGGGCGGGGGTGGCGCCGCCGTTGCCGCCGACGTAGAGGTTCCAGCCGTCGGCGGTGGCGATGACGCCGACGTCCTTGCCGCGGGCTTCGGCGCATTCGCGGGCGCAGCCGGAGACACCCATCTTGAGTTTGTGCGGGCTGCGCAGGCCGCGGTAGCGCAGTTCCAGGTTGATGGCCATGGCCACGGAGTCCTGGACGCCGTAGCGGCACCAGGTGGACCCGACGCAGGATTTCACGGTGCGCAGGCTCTTGCCGTAGGCCTGGCCGGATTCGAAGCCGGCGTCGACCAGTTCCTTCCAGATTTCCGGGAGCTGTTCGAGGCGGGCCCCGAACATGTCGATCCGCTGCCCGCCGGTGATCTTCGTGTACAGGCCATACTTCTTGGCCACCGCCGCAATCACGGCCAAACCGTCCGGCGTGATTTCGCCGCCGGCAATGCGGGGGACCACGGAGTAGGTGCCGTCCTTCTGCATGTTCGCCAGGGCGCGGTCGTTGGTGTCCTGCAAAGTTCCCCGCCCGGCATCCAGGACATACGCCGAATGCTGCGAGGCGAGGATGGACGCGATGGTGGGTTTGCAGATGTCGCAGCCTGCTCCGGTGCCGTAGCGGGCCATGATGTCTTCGAAGGAGGTCAGTTCCAGGATGCGGATGGTTTCGAAGAGTTCCTGGCGGGAGAGGCTGATGTGTTCGCACAGGGCCTTGGAGACTTCGACGCCGGACTTGGTCAGTTCGGTTTCGAGGAGTTTCTTGAGCATGGGCACGCAGGATCCGCATTGGGTGCCTGCCCGGGTGCAGGTCTTGAGTTCGCCCAGTTCCTGGACGGGGGCTTGGCCTTCGCAGGCGCCGCAGCCGTTGATGTTCTCGCGGATGGTGCCGGCGGCGACGTTGTTGCAGGAGCACAGGATCGCATCGTCCGGGAGTTCGGTTTCCGGGGCATCCCCGCCGCCGGCGGCGGAGAGGAACGCGCCGGGTTCGGCGGGCAGTTCGCGGCCGAGCAGGGGGCGCAGGCTCATGTAGGGGGTGGCGTCGCCGACGAAGATGCCGCCGAGCAGGGTTTTGGCGTCGTCGGTGGTGACGATTTTCTGGTAGACGCCGCGGGCGGGGTCGGCGTAGACGATTTCCAGGGCGTGTTCGGTGGTGGCGAAGGCGTCGCCGAAGCTGGCCACGTCCACGCCCGAGAGCTTGAGTTTGGTGGCGGTGTCGAAACCGGGGAAGGTGGCCTGGCCGCCGTGCAGGCGGTCCGCGACGATCTCGGCCATCGTGTTCGCCGGCGCCACCAGCCCCAGGCACATCCCGCCGAAATTCGCCACCTCGCCGATCGCGTAGATGCCGGGAATCTCGGTCTCGCAGGCCTCGTCGATGACCACGCCACCGCGGGGACCCAAGGAGAACAGCTGCTCCTCGCCGTCGGCCGCCCGGAACAGCTCGTCCCGTGGACGCACGCCGATGGCGACAATCACCATGTCCGCCGCGATGGTCCGGCCGTCGGCCATCAGGACACCGGTGACCTGGCCGTCGTCGTCGGACAGGACCTCGGAGGGGAACACTCCGCCGTGGATTTCGAAGCCCTTTTCCTTGATGAGGCGGCCGAGTGCCTGGCCGGCACCCTCATCCAGCTGCGTGGCCATCAGCCAGTTGGCGCCGTCGATCACCACCGGGGTGGCGCCCAGCTGCTCGGTGCCGGCAGCAGCCTCCAGGCCGAGCAGGCCGCCGCCGATGGTCACGGCGGTGACTTCGCGGCCGAGCTTTTCGCGCAGCGCGGCAATCGCGGCGTTGATGGCCCACACGTCCTCGAGGGTCCGGTAGACATGGGTGTGCTCGGCGCCGGGGATGGGCAGGCGGGCTGCGTTCGATCCCGTGGCAACCACCAAGGCGTCATAGCCATAGCTGTTGCCGGCCGCGGTTTCCACGGTCTTGGACTCCGGGTTGATCTTCACAACGCGTTCGCCGGTGCGCAGGTCCAGGGCCTCGTGGTCCCACATGGCCGCTTCGCCAAGGGTGAGGTCATGGTCCATGTCGGTCAGCGCCTTGCTCAGCGCCACACGGTCGTACGGAAGGTGTGCCTCTTCGGTGAGCACGGTCAGCTGCCAGCCCTCCAGGCCGCGGGTGTGCATGGCATCCGCGAAACGGTGGGCAGCGGGTCCGCCGCCGGCAACGACAATCCGGCGCGGGGCATTGGGGCTGGTGGTGTGTGCGTTCATCGGCACCCTTTCACATGCGCCGCAGAACGTCCTCTACGACTCCTTGCAGCAGGATATTGACGGGCAGTTTCGTGTCAGTTTCCCGATTGTTTCGGGGGCTTAACTTCCGCATCACCACGGCCTTGACGCCGCTGTGAGTACTCCTTTACGGCCATGACACATGGGCCGCATCCGGCCGAAACATCACGCAATTAGCGTTGTTGCCTGGCTGCACACTGCCTGTCCGGTGGCGGCATCGGAGCCGCCGCCCGGCGGGCCAAGCGATAGGGGTTGAAATGGCCATTGGTCTTGAAAGCATCGAACGTCCGGTTGACGGGCAGGCGGCCTGGCACCGCGTCTGCGCCGTCGATGAGCTGGAGCTTGCCTGGGGCGAAGCGGCCCTGGTGGAAGGCAAACAGCTCGCTCTGTTCCGCCTCGAGTCCGGCGAGGTCTACGCCGTCGCCCAGCAGGACCCCGCCACCCTGGCCAACGTCATGGCCCGCGGCATCACCGGCTGCCGGGGCGGCCGACCCACCATCGCTTCGCCGCTTCACAAGGAGGTCTACGACCTGCAGACCGGCGAATGCTTCACCACGCCGGGCCTACGCCTAGACAGTTACGCCACGCGGATTGTGGACGGCTTCCTCGAAGTGGCCGTCTGAGCCTTCCGCAGGCACATCCTTCCATAGCCGAAAGGGCACCACCGGAACTGTTCCGGTGGTGCCCTTTGCGCTGCCTGGCGTCAGCCGTTGGTGAGCCTAGCCGTTGATGATTTGGGGGATGCCGAGGGCTTTGAGGCCTTCGGTGCCGAATTCGAGGCCGTAGCCGGATTGTTTGGCGCCGCCGAAGGGGATGCGGGGGTCCACGGCGCCGTGTTTGTTGATCCAGACGGTGCCGGCCTGGATGCGGGCGGCGACGTCGCGGGCGGCGGTCAGGTTGGTGGACCAGACGGACGCGCCGAGTCCGACGTCGAGGGCGTTGGCCATCTCCACGGCTTCGTCCACGGTGCTGTAGCGGATGATCGGCAGGGCGGGGCCGAACTGCTCCTCGGCGACGAGCGGGTTGCTGTTGTCGATGTCGGCGACGAGGGTGGTGGGGTAGAAGTAGCCGGGCTGGTCCGGGTCGGGGTTCCCGCCGATTAACACCCGGGCGCCGGAGTCGCGGGCGGCCTGGACGAGGGAGGCGACGATGTCGTACTGGGCTTTGTTCTGCAGGGGGCCCAGGACGTTGTTTTCGTCCAGTCCCACGCCCATGGGCATCGCGGCGGCGACGGCGGTGAGTTCGGTGCAGACAGCGTCGTAGATGCTGTCGTGGACGTAGAGGCGCTTGAGCGCCGCGCAGGTTTGGCCGGTGTTGATGAAGGCGCCCCAGAAGAGGTCGGTCGCGATCGCTTTGGGGTCGGCGTCGGGCAGGACGATGCCGGCGTCGTTGCCGCCCAGTTCCAGGGTGAGGCGTTTGACCGTGTCCGCGGAGGAGCGGATGATCTCGCGGCCGGCGGCGGTGGAGCCGGTGAACATGATTTTGCCGATCGCGGGGTGTTCGGCGAGGCGGGCGCCGACGGCGCGGTCGCCGGAGACGGCGTGCAGGACGTTCTCGGGGAGTTCGTCGTTGAGGACCTTGATGAGGGCCAGGACGGACAGGGGTGTCATTTTGGAGGGTTTGACGACGGCGGTGTTGCCCATGCGCAGGGCGGGGGCGATCTGCCAGACGGTGATCATCATGGGCCAGTTCCAGGGGCCGATCGCGCCGACGACGCCGATGGGCCGGTAGTGCAGTTCGGCGCGGGTCGTCCCGTCGTCCACGACGGTTTCGGGGTCCAGAGGTGTGGTGGCGGCGGTGCGCAGCCAGGCGGCGCAGGCGCCGACCTCGAAACGGGCGTTGGGGCCGTTGAGGGGTTTGCCTTGCTCGCGGGAGAGCAGTTGGGCCAGTTCTTCCGCTGAACGTTCGACGGCGTCGGCTGCTTTCAGGAGCGCGGCGGAGCGGGCGTCGTGACCCAGGGCGGCCCAGGCCGGCTGGGCGTCGGCGGCGGCCGCGACCGCGGCTTCAAGGTCCTCGACCGTGTGGACCGGGGCGTGGCCGACCACGGCGCCGGTGGCGGGGTCCAGGATGGTCCGGGTGTCGCCGGTGGCCGGGGTGATCGAGGCCAGGAGGGCGTCATAGCTTTCCAAGGTTTCACTCCACTCTGAGTAGTTTGTGCCGGCCGGCCGCATGGCCGTCAGGCGTTGTGTTGAGTCTGCCTGCCCCTTGGTGGGGCAGCTTGTGTATCCGGGAACGATGGTTGATGTTCGGCGAACGGGTTCACAGGGTCATCAGGATCATGGCTCCCAAAGCTCCCGCCGAGGAGAAAGCCTCGGCAGGGTGGAACAACCGGCGGGACCGGAGCGCCCGCACGGCGAGCACCACCGAATAGCCGGCAACCACGGCGGCGAGCGCCACGGCCAGGAACGGCGTGAAGCCGGCCGTTCCCGGATGCGCATGGCCATGCGGCACGCCTCCCGGCACCACCTGCAGGCCGGTGACAAGGAGCGCGAACATCCCCAGGACGGAGAGTGCCCGGTGGAACTCCATGCCGTCGCGGTGTTCCCTCCGCCGGAGGACAAGGGGCAGCGGTGCGGCGAGCAACAGGAGCAGGCCCCACGCCACGCCCGGGACCAAGCCGGGTCCGAGCGAGGTGTCCGCCATGGCCGCGAGCATCAGGGCCATCGGTCCCCATTGGCCGGCGTTCCGCAGCACGCCGCCGCGCCCCGCGATTGCGTGGCCCAGCGGGCACAGGATGCCGATTCCGCAGCAGGCGAGCATGACCGCCGAGAGGAACGTGTGCATGTTCGGTCCCGGCGCCGCTCAGTCTTCTTCGTCGCCCAGGTGCACGGCTGTGCCCTCTTCGCCATGGCCGATCCGCCGGTACACCCCCGGACGGTTCCGCTTGAGGTGGAACGCCCAGGCAACCCCGGCCAGTCCTGGCACGACGATCATGGCGGGCAGGATGAAGGTCAGCGGATTGTTGCCTTCCTGGCCCAGCAGGACGTTGAAGTTGAGCACGATCATGACGAAGACGGCTGCCAGGAGCACAAAGCCCAGTCCCGGGGCGATCAGGCGGGTCCAGGTTCCGGTGTCCCGCTTGTCCCGGCGGAAGAAACCGATCACCGCCAGCGAGACGACGGTCATCAGGAGCACGAGTCCCATGGCGCCGTCGTTGGTCAGCCAGGTGAACATGGTCAGCACCGGGTAGAGGTCCCCCAAGGGGGAGCCGGTGCCGGCGATCGCGAATGCGGCGGTGACGACGACGGCGATGGCCGTCTGGGCGAGCGATCCCGCGTAGGGTGCGCCGCTGTGCCGCCGCACCGCACCGAGCCTGCGGGGCAGAACCTCTTCGCGGCCGAGGGAGAAGAAGTACCGGGCGGCGGCATTGTGGAAGCTGACGAGGGCCGCGAAGAGGCTTGTGACGAAGAGCAGCCGGGCCAGGTCGGCGATCAGCACCCCGGCGTGCGTGCCGAGGAATCCGAACATCAGGTCCGGCCCTTGCTTTGCGGAGGCCTCGACCACAGCTGACGGTCCCGTTCCCACGGCCATCGCCCATGCCGACACCGCGTAGAACAGGGCGATGATGGTGATCGCGGTGTAGGTGGCGCGGGCCACCGTGTGCTTGGGGTCCTTGCTTTCCTCGCCGTAGATGGCCGCCGATTCGAAGCCCATGAACGCCGCGACGCCAAAGGAGAGCACCGCCCCCACGCCCGGCACGAAGAGGCTCTCGGGGCTGAGCGGGGCGGCGGTGATCCCCTCGGGGGCCGCCGCGAAGGAGGCGATGTCGTACACGATCACCACGAGGAATTCCAGCCCCACCAGCACCCCGAGGACCTTCGCGGACAGGTCCACCCGGTTCACGCCCAGCACCGCGACGACGGCGATGCAGAGCAGCACCGGAACCCACCACGGGAGGGCAATGCCGAAGCGTTCGTTGACCAGTCCCGACACACTGAATCCGAAGAGTCCGTAGATCCCGACCTGCATGAGGTTGTAGGCCATCAGGGCCACCATGGAGGCTCCGACGCCGACCGGCCGGGAGATCCCCTGCGCCACGTAGGAGTAGAACGCCCCGGCGTTGACCAGGTGCCTGCTCATGGCCGCGTAGCCGACCGCGAAGATCGCCAGGGTTCCGCCGAGGAGCAGGAAGGACAGCGGCACGCCGGTGACCCCGGTGACGGCGAACGTCGTCGTCACCCCGCCGGCGAGGACCGTGAGCGGCGCCGAGGCGGCGATGATCATGAATGTCACCGCAGGGACGCCGAGCCGGCGGTGGTGGTGCACAGTGTGCTCCGCCTTGCCCGCGACCTTTCCGGTGTTCACGCTCATTGTCCGGCCGCCATGTGGCAGTGGCCGCCGGCGGGCTTCGAGGCGGGAACGTCAAGCACCGGGCTGCGGTCGAAGAAGCCTTCGGGGCGCAGCTTGAAGCCCACCGTGTCCACGGGCATGATCGGCCAGTCCTCGGGGCGGGGGAAGTGGGTCAGGCCGAAGGTGTGCCACACCACGATGTCCTGCCCGTCGATGTCACGGTCCTGGGCGATGTAGGCGGGCAGGCCCGCGCCGCCGGAGTGTTGGTTGACGAAGTCGCCGGTGGGGTAGAGCTCGCCTTCCGCGTAACGGGTCACCCACAGGTCCTTCGTGGCGAAGGCGGCGCGCCGGGCGATCGAAGAGCCGGGGTCGGCCAGCAGGGTGGGCTGGTTTTCGGAATGAAGCTTGTAGCCCACTGCTTCGCCCAGGCGGTTGCGGGATTCCGGGTTGGAGATGACCCATGTGCGGCCGCTGCGGGCATCGCCTTCCCGGACGCCGTCGGATTCGCGGCCGAGCACGGTGCGCTTGCGGGAGAACGCGTTGCCACGCGGGTTGCCATCGCCCATGGCCTGCCGCACCACGTCTTCTTCCTCCACCCGGTTGCTGAACCCGTCGACGGCGAAGTCCAGCCGGGCGCTGAAGAGGTGCTGGTGGTAGGGGGCGCCGAGGCCCGGTGCGAGCTGTGAGATGTTGTCCGAGCCGTCTTCGGGGAAGGCACTGGTGAAGACGACGCCGGTGGCCTTGGCTTCGAATTCGATGGTGCCGTCCAGGTAGAGGTACCAGTAGAAGCCGTAGTCGTAGTTTCCGATGGTGGTGAAGAAGCTGACCACGAGGCGGCGGTTGCGGCGGGTGTAGTTGACCCCGCTCCACAGGTCGCTGTGCTTGGACAGGATGCTCCAGTCCTCTTCGTGGATGCAGACGGCGTTGCGGATTTCGCGCGGGTTCCCGAAGGAGTCGCTGACCACCGGGCTGAGGTAGGTGATTTCGCCGAGGCAGTCGCAGCCCAGTTCCAGCGAGTTGGCGTACTGGCCCACCAGGTATTCGCCGGTGTCGAAGTAGTTCTGCCAGGAGCGCACAGGTGAGGGGTCGCCGTAGGGGACCACCATTTCGGCGATGGACGCCCGCTTGAGGATGCTGCGGCGCCGGCCGCCGTCGTCGAACGCCACGTTATGCAGCACTACGCCTTCGCGGACGTCGAATCCGACGTCGAGGCTCCACTTCTCCCATTCGAGGTGGTTGCCGCCCTGGATGCTGAAGCTGGGACCTTCCGGCTGGGTGATGTGGAGGGGCTTCTGGGTAGTGCGGAGCGGACCGGTCAGTTCCGGGTCGGTGTAGTTGCCGTGCTCGGCCGGGACAGGCATTGCCCCGAAGTCCAGGACCTGGGTGACCTCCTTGGCGACCACGTCGACGTAGGCCACCAGGCCGTCCACGGGGCGCGCCCAGGCGTTGTCCTCAGGGAACTCCTGGACGAAGGCCAGCCCGCGCAGGATGCGGCGGCCCTTCTCCTCGGGATATTCGAAGACGCCGGCGGACAGGGGAGCCACCCGCACCTTGGCGACGTCGAGATTCCGCACCGCAAGGGCCTTGAGCCAGCGTTCGTCCTGGGCGAGCACTGTTTCGACGAGCTCGAACTCTTCCTCGATGACGGGCAGTTCGCCCGCGACGGCGGTGTCCAGCTCGATGTTGCAGGTCACCTCTCCGCTTCCCAGGCTGACTACGACGTCGCGCGCGGTCCCGGTGGCGACGTCGTGCAGGAAGACCCGGAAGCGGCGGTCCGCCGTTTCCTCCGAGCCGCCTTCTGCCGAATTCCGCGGCGGGTCCAGCAGGCCGAAATAGGCCACGCGGGCGGAGGCGTCGAACAGTCCGGCGCCGCTGAGGACGGCCTTGACGGCGGTGATCTCGTCGGCGGAGACGGGGGCGTAGGCGGTGGTTTCAGCAGTTTCGCGAATGGCGGAGGTGTTCATGGAAATGCCCCTTGGGAGTGGCGGTTTATTTTCTATGTATGTAGACAATAACAGTGTGTAAGCTGAGTCACAACGGTTGTAGAAAAAAAGTTTGGGGGATCGGGTGCCGAAGATCGTCGATCATGACAAGCGACGAGTGGAGCTGGTTGAAGCCACCTGGCGGATCATCGCGCGGCGGGGGATCGAGGGTGCCACCATGCGCGAAATCGCGATGGAAGCCGGATTCGCCAACGGTGCGCTCAAGCCGTATTTCCCCACCAAGGACGACCTCCTGTCCTTTGCCTTCGCCCACGTGTTTAACCAGACGAACGCCCGGATCGGAAACGTGTCGGGCGGGCTGACCGGACTGGCCGCCCTGCGCAGCTTCTGCCATGAAATCCTGCCGCTCGACGCCGAACGGCTCAACGAAGCCCGGATTGCCATCGCGTACTGGCAGCGGGCGCTGACGGATCCGGAGAAGGCGGCGCTCCACGACAGCTCGATGGAACAGTGGCGCGGCGAGCTGTTCGGCAGGCTGCGCGAAGCCCGGGACGCCGGTGAACTCAAGGACGGCCTGGACCATGACGACGTCGTCGGCGGGATCATGACCTTCGTGCTGGGCGCACAGATCACGGCGACCTTGTCGCCCTCGCACCACTCCCCGGACCAGCTGCGTTCCCAGCTGGAGACCTATGTTTCGCTGATGCGCGCGCCGGCCACGGAAGGCATGGCCCCGGCCCGGGCCAAGTAGTGCGCGGCCTTCCTGGGTGCGGAATTGAGTACACGCGACCCGCGCTACTTGAATCGCTTGGCGGAAAGTGGAGTACCTGCCACTCGTGACACCCCGGGACGGCGGCCGATTCAATGGAACGTAGCTGGTCTCAACCGCAGTTCATGACTCTGGGGGTCATACGATGTCTGCTTTCTGCAATCCCGTTGTACCTTTTCCGCACTGCCCTTTGACGGAGGCAGTGCGATGAGCACGGGAATGGAATCCGCCGCCATGTTCGCGGGGTCGCTGCCCGGCCTCGTCCTGATGAGCCTGGGCCAGACCATGGTGGTTGCTTGCCTGTGCTTCGACCTGCTGCGCGCCGTGTCCGTGCCCCGCTCGCACCGCCGCTACGTGGCCAGCACCGTTTTCAGGACCTTGGCTGTTCCGTCGATTTTCGTCATGAGCGTCAGCGTCCTGGTCGATGTCATCAGGCTGTCCTGGGTGGACCTGGTGCTGGGCGTCTTCGTGATGGTGACCATCATCTTCCGCTTCCACCAGGACAAGGATGAGGACAACTGGTGGAAAGGCAAGGGAAAGAAGCTGGCTGACTGGGCCCGCCGGCAGTTCGCTCCCCGCGGCGTATTTTCGCCGGCGATGGGCTGATCACAGGGGCTCCTGAACCGGGGCCCCCAACCCCGGTTTTTACCCGGGTTTAACGCAGGAAATACGCAGTTTGGCGAGCATTCCCACAGGATGCTGCAAGGACTCCGCCACGGGGTGTTGGGCGTTGCTAAGTTGATTGCGAGCTGGTGCTGGGCCAGCCCGAATCTCCCCCCAACTCGCTCAGGAGTTAACAATGCTTTCTCTCATCTCCAACACCGCATCCCGTATCCGCCGTGACGAAGACGGCGCCACCGCCGTCGAATACGGCATCATGGTGGCCCTTATCGCCGTTGTCATCATCGTCGCCGTCACCCTGCTGGGCGGAAACCTCAAGGAGACGTTCAACAGCACGGCATGTTCCGTCAAGGGTGGCGCCTGGACGGCGTCAACGTCCACCGTCGCGGGCAGCTGCTCGAAGTAGGTCCCTCCGCTCAGCGGACGACCCGGCCTATCTCACTAAAGGAGCTGCAATGTTTTCCACCATCGTCAAGTCCGTAGCCCGCGCACGCCGGGACGAGACAGGCGCCACCGCGGTTGAATACGGCATCATGGTCGCCCTCATCGCCGTAGTCATCATCGTTGCTGTGACCTTGCTCGGCGGAAACCTCGTCGAGACGTTCAACAGCACTGCCTGCAGTGTCAAGGGCGGCGCCTGGACGGCGTCCACGTCCACCGTCGCCGGAAGCTGCTCGAAGTAGCAGACACCCCGGGTGGGTGGGGCCGGTCCCCACCCACCTGCACCCATCAAGGCGCCCCCAAGCCGAAACTCCGTTCCGACGCAGCCCTGCAGCACGAAAGGCAGTTCCCCATGTCCAGGAACTCAGAACGCGGTGCCGTAGCAGTCGAATTCGCACTGCTGGCACCTGTCCTGGTCCTCTTGCTCCTCGGCATCATGGAATTCGGCCGGGCCTACAACGCGCAGGTCTCCCTTTCCAACGCGGCACGCGAAGGGGTCCGCGTCATGGCGATCTCGAACGACCAGACTGCAGCCAGGACGGCGGCCAAGAACGCGGCCGTCTCCCTGAGTCCGCAGCTCGCGGACGCCAACTTCACCTTCAGCCAGGCGAGCTGCTCCTCCGGTGGCCAGATGTCGGTGACCATCAAGTACACCCTCACCACACTCACCGGAATCGCCGGTCCGTTCCCGATGCAAGGCGTAGGAGTCATGGTATGCGCCGGTTGATGCCCCGCGGCGAAGACAGCGAGCGCGGCGCAGTCGCTGTGCTGATCGCGCTGGCGCTCGTGGTGCTCCTCGGGTTCGCGGCCCTCGCAGTGGATGCGGGCATGCTGTATTCCGAACGGGCACAGGTGCAGAACGGAACCGATGCCGCAGCCCTCGCCGTCGCACAAAAATGCGCGGCGAACATCGCTGACCCGAACTGCCTGGCAGCCTCACAACTCGCGGCCGACCTCGTCAACAAGAATGCCGTGGACAGCGCGAGCAACGTCAAGTCGGTCAACTTGGACCTGGTCAACCGCAAGGTCACCGTGACGGGCGGAGCCAAGCAACCCGGCGCGGCCCAGGGCGGGGTATCGCTCTTCTTCGCCCGGGTTCTCGGAATCGCCACCGCGGACGTCGAGACCACGTCGAAGGTCGAGTGGGGCAGCGCTTACGCCGGCAGGACCGCGTTTCCGCTTGCCTATTCCGTCTGCCAGGTGCAGGGCTACATCGGGGGAGCCCTGCAACTGCTGCAGGACCACGGAACCGGCGCCAACCCCGGCTGCCTCTACGGCCCCTCCGGGGCAGCCGTGGAGGGCGGTTTCGGCTGGATCACCCAAGACCCCGGGGTCTGTGGCGGCACCATCAACCTCGCGGTCAGCGAGGGCGGCAGCGCCCCGGGCAACAGCGCTCCCGGAAACTGCGCCGCCACCCTCCAAAAGTGGGCCGACAACCTGACGGCGGGGCGCGACGTCGTGGTCCTCCTCCCCGTCTTCAATGCCGTGACCGGCACCGGAAGCGGAGCCATCTACCACCTCGTGTCCTTCGCAGCCTTCAAGGTGACGGGCTGGAAGTTCAGCGGCAACAGCACCGCACCGGATGCTTTCCGCAACTCAAGCCCCGACGTCCCCGCAGCGCTTTCCTGCACCGGAAACTGCCGTGGAATCATCGGCAGCTTCGTCAGGTACGTGTCCCTGGCCGACGGCTACTCGCTCGGACCGGTGGACGCGTTCGGAGCCACCATCGTCCGCCTCACCAACTAGCCTTTTTCACCCCAATGTTTGAACAGGAGTAGCAAGTGAAGTCCCGCTTGTTGGCCGGATCCGCAGCTGCGCTGCTCGCCGTCATCGGAGTGATCCTCGTCTTCTCATACGCCCAGGCCGCCGACCAGCGCGCCGTCCAGAACCTCACGCCGGTTGACGTCCTGATCGTTAAGACGGCGGTTCCCGCCGGTACCCCCGTGGAGGCCATGAACGCCTCGCTGGCCACCCAGCAGCTGCCCGAATCGGCCGTTCCGAAAACTGCCCTGCACACGCTGGGCGACGAAGCCGGCAAGGTGGCCGCCGTGGATCTTGTACCCGGCGAGACGCTTGTCGCCGAGCGCTTGGTCGCCCCGGATGAGCTCAAGACGCCGGGCAGCGTCACGGTGCCTGCGGGCCTCCAGGAAGTCTCCTTCCAAGTGGAACCCCAGCGGGTTGTCGGCGGCCGCCTGGCTCCCGGCGACCACATCGGAGTGTTCATCTCGCAGGTCGCAGGAAAAGACGAAGACAAATCGGGGAAAACCAAACTGGTCATCCACAAGGTTCTCGTGACGGCGATCCAGCGCGCGCCGCAGGCGGCGGCGTCCGCACAACCGACGCCGGCCTCGAGCCAAGGCGCGCCCGCTGCGGACCCGGCGGACACCACGCTTCCGAACGGATCCCTCCTCCTGACGGTGGCCGTCAACGACGTGGACGCGGCGAAGATTGTGTTCGGCAACGAGTTCGCCAAGATCTGGCTGAGCAAGGAGCCGCTGAACGCCAAGGTCAACGGACCCAGGATCATCGATGGGAACGAGGTCTTCAAGTGAGCCGTTTCGTCCTGATCACGCCGAATGCCGAATTCGACCAGCGGCTGCGCCAGGCCGTGGCGGGCGGGCTGCCCGGAAGCGTGCAGACCTTCTTCACCAACGTCCTGCCGGCCGACCCCTCGGAGCTTTTCGGCGCACTCAATCAGGAACAGTTCGAAGTGCTGATCCTGGGCCCGGAGGTCCCGGTGGAGGAGGCCCTGCGCCTGGCCACGGTGCTCGACGTCCGGGCACCCGAGCTGAGCGTCATCCTCGTCACTGAGCCCGAATCCGGGTTCGTCCTTCAGGCCATGCGCTCAGGCATCCGTGACATCATGAGTCCTGCCGCGGACGTCGCCCAGATCCGGATCATGCTGGAGCGCGCGTGCCAGTCCTTCGCCAGTCGCCAGCGCACCCTGGAGCCGAAGCAGGCCCACGCGCCCAAGGGCATGGTGATCGGCGTCTTTTCCCCCAAGGGCGGTGTGGGCAAGACGACCATCGCCACGAACATTGCCGTGGGACTGGGCAAGTTCGCGCCGATGAGCGTGGTGATCGTGGACCTGGACCTGCAGTTCGGCGACGTCGCGTCCGGCCTTTACCTCAACCCCGAGCACACTGTGACCGATGCCGTGACCCCGTCGGCAAGCCAGGATTCCCTGGTGCTCAAGGCATTCCTCAGCGTCCACCCGGCCGGAATCTACGCCTTGTGCGCCCCCAAGGATCCGGTTGAGGCTGACGAGATCACGCCGGAACAGGTCAGCCGGCTGCTCGAACAACTGGCGGAGGAATTCCAGTACGTGGTGGTGGACACCGCGCCCGGGCTGCCCGAAGTGGGACTTGCCGCGCTCGAACAGTGCACGGATGCCGTGTGGGTGACGGGCATGGACGTCCCGAGTGTCCGCGGCCTGCGCTCGGGCCTGGATATCCTGCGGAAGCTGGACCTCCTGCCGGAAACACGCCATGTGGTGCTCAACATGGCCGATTCGAAGGCCGGTTTGTCGGTCCAGGATGTCGAAGCGAACATCGGTGCCCCCGTTGACGTCAGCCTGCCCCGTTCGAAGGCCGTTGCGCTCTCCACCAACCGCGGCATTCCTGTGCTCCAGGAATCCGTGAAGGACCCGGCCGTCAAAGGCCTCAAGCAGCTCGTTGAACGATTCAATCCAGCGTGGCGCGCCACCACGCAGCGCCAACTGCACAGAAGGGTGGTGGTCTAGGTGAAGCTCTCCCAGCGGCTGCGCGCCGCCGAGGACAAGGGGGGCGCCGGGCCATTCGGCGCCGGTCCCGCAGACAGTCGCCCCGCAGTGATCCCTTCGGCGTCGAATCCTTCCGCGCGTAGCTCGGCCCTGAAACGGTCCGCATCCGGCCCCGCTCAGCCAGCTCCGGGGCCCGGGTCTGCAGCGCCCAATAGCACTAACTCCACATTCGCCAACGCTGCTTTCACCAACGCTGCACAGCAGCCCACACCCTATTCGCAGGCGAAGCCGGCCGGGCCCGGCAAGGCCCACGCCTCCCTGAAATTCTCGGAGCATGCCGACCAGGGCAAGCAAAAGGCCCAGCAGCCCGTGGATGCCTTCGCCGCGCTGAAGGCCCGGGCCGCAACGGCACTGTTCGAGCGCCTCGGCGCCAGGTTCAACGATTCGGCGCTGAGCGAGCACGAGCTGCGGGCGACGGCGCGGGAAGAACTCATCCGGATCGTCGACGCCGAACAGGTTCCGCTGTCCGCCGACGAGCGGAGCCGCCTCGTGGGCGACGTCGCCGACGACGTCCTGGGCTACGGGCCTCTCCAGCGACTGCTGGACGATCCCGATGTCACCGAAATCATGGTCAACAGGATGGACCAGATCTACGTCGAACGGAAAGGCAAGCTGACCCTGACGGATTCGGGTTTCAGCTCCGAAGAGCACCTGCGCCGGGTGATCGAGCGGATCGTGTCCAAGGTGGGCCGCCGGATCGACGAGTCGTCGCCGCTTGTCGACGCCCGCCTGGAAGACGGATCCCGCGTCAACGCCGTCATCCCGCCGCTCGCCGTCGGCGGTTCGTCACTGACTATCCGGAAGTTCAGCAAGGTGCCCCTGACGGTGCGGAACCTGATCGACTTCGGCACGCTCACCCCCGAAATGGCCGAACTCCTCAACGCCTGCGTCAAGGCGAAACTGAACATCATCGTGTCCGGCGGCACCGGCACTGGAAAGACCACTCTGCTCAATGTCCTGTCGTCCTTCATTCCCGATGACAACCGCATCGTCACCATCGAAGACGCCGTGGAACTGCAGATCCAGCAGCGTCACGTGGTGAGGCTTGAAAGCAGGCCCCCGAACACGGAAGGCAAGGGCGAGGTCACCATCCGGGAACTCCTCAGGAACTCCCTGCGCATGCGGCCGGACAGGATCGTCGTCGGCGAGGTCCGCGGCGGCGAATCCCTGGACATGCTGCAGGCCATGAACACCGGCCACGACGGCTCGCTGTCCACGGTCCACTCGAACTCGCCCCGCGACGCGGTGGCACGCCTCGAAACCCTGGTCCTCATGGCGGGCATGGACCTGCCGCTGCGGGCCATCCGCGAACAGATCGCCTCCGCCGTGAACCTCATCATCCAAATCTCCCGCCTGCGCGATGGTACGCGGCGGATCACCCACGTGACGGAAGTCCAAGGCATGGAAGGGGAAGTGGTCACCCTGCAGGACGCGTTTGTCTTCGACTACTCGGCCGGCGTGGATGCGCACGGAACGTTCCTGGGCCGGCCGGTGTCCACCGGCATCCGGCCCCGGTTCATCGACCGCTTCAATGACCTGGGCATCCATGTTTCGCCCGAGGTGTTCGCCGCGCCGCTGGCGCCGGCAGCGAGGGTGTGAGCCGGCCATGATCCTCCTGACCGGCACAGCCTTCATGCTCTTGGCCATCGTGCTGTTCAGCGTCGCGGTGATCCTGCCCAAGAGCCCTGGCGTCCCCCTGGACCGGCGCCGGCCTTACCAGGCCGGTTCCGGCTCGCAGTTGACGCGCTTCGCAGGCTCCGCCTCCGGGGCTATCCACGGAGTCCTGGAGCGCCGCAATGTCCGGATGTTCAACCGGGAAGAACTGGAAAACGCCGGGCTGCGGACGAGCCAGGCGGAATTCTTCATCCTCGTGATCGCCGGCGGATTCGTGGGCGCCCTGATCGGACTCGTTGCCGGCGGCCTCCTGCTTGCGGTGCTTTTCTTCGTCCTGGCGCCCTTCGTGGCGAATCTTGTCATCAGGCTCCGGACCGGCAAGCGGCGCGCAAAGTTCGACGAGCAGCTCGGCGATACCCTCCAGCTGCTCTCCGGCGGCCTGCGGGCGGGGCACAGCATCCTCCGTGCGATCGACGCCGCAGCCGCCGAATCGATCAGCCCCACCGCCGAGGAAATGCGGCGCATCATCACCGAAACCAGCCTCGGCCGGGAACTCCAGGCCTCGCTCAACGACACCGCAGAGCGGATGCGCAGCGAGGACTTCGTATGGATTGCCCAGGCCATCCAAATCAACCGCGAGGTGGGCGGCAACCTGGCCGAAGTCCTCGACCAGGTCAATGAAACCATCCGGGAGCGCAGCGAAATCAAGGGCCACATCAAAGCCCTCGCGGCAGAGGGAAAGTTCTCCGGATACATCCTGATGGCCCTTCCTTTCGGGATCACCACGATGCTCATGGTGGTGAACCCCGGCTACATGAACGTGATGTTCACCCATCCGCTCGGTTGGGGCATGATCGCGGCCTCGGCCGTCCTCATGACCATCGGCGGCCTGTGGATGCGCAAGATCATCAACCTGAAATTCTGAGGTGAAGCATGAATCCCTTGCTCCTTTTGTCTTTGCTGCTGGTACCGGTGCCGCTCGCCTACCTGGCGTGGTCGGTCCTTTCGGTGGACCGCCGGACCCGGCGTTCCGTCCGTGACCTCCTGGCGCGCGGGGGAGCCGCCGTCGACGCCGGTCCGCAGCGCCGCGCCGGCGCCCTCGACAGCCTCGGGTACCGGCTGACTCCGGGAAGCTATGTCCAGAAGCTGGACCGCCTGCTCTCCTTGGCGGGCCGGCCCCAATCCCTTCCGTTGGGCCGCGTTCTGGCGGCCAAGCCGGTGCTCGCCTTGTGCGGGGCGCTGCTGGGCTTCTACATCGGCAGCAGCAGCGACAGCGGAATCATGAAACTCGTGGGCATTTTCGTCGTGCTCCTGGGATATTTCATCCCGGACCTCATGCTCTACAGCAAGGGACAGGAACGGCAGAAGACCATGCAGTTGGAACTGGCCAACACCATGGACCAGATGCTGATCTCAGTCGAGGCCGGCCTCGGCTTCGAAGGTGCCATGGCCCGGGCTGGTGAAAACGGGAAAGGCCCGCTGGCCGAGGAACTGGTGCGCACCCTCCAGGACATGCAGGTGGGCCGGAGCCGCCGGGAGTCCTACCTGGCCCTGGCCGAACGCTCCAACGTTCCCGAACTCCGGAGCTTCGTGCAGGCCGTCGTCCAAGCGGATACGTACGGCATCGCCATCAGCCGGGTGCTTCGGGTCCAGGCGAAGGTCATGAGGGTGAAGCGCCGCCAACGTGCCGAGGAGAAGGCAATGAAACTTCCTGTCATGATCCTCTTCCCGTTGTTGTTCTTCATTTTTCCCGTGCTGTTCATCGCGATCCTGGGCCCTGCGGTCATTAACACCATCACTACCTTCAGCGGCGGCTGAGCCGGAACTGCATTACCGGAATAGGCGGCTGTCAAAAAGGCCCCTAAAACCACAAGTCTTAAGATTTCCTCAGGAAAACCACAAGAACCGTATTTCCGGAATTCAGAAAGTAGCATTGAGCTATGCCCAGTCCAAGCACCAGCGAAACCGATGATGTGCAACCCGTAAGAGCGGGTTCCATCGATGCTTCGAATGTGCCGGCTACCGGGTCGAAGCAGCCTTTATTGGACCTGGCTGTGTTCCAGCTCCTTGAGGACCAGTTGGACAATCCGCTTATTGCGCGCGGTTTCGCCAGTGATTTCGCGAAACTTTGGACCCTACGCTATGAGGTGCTTGCCCGTGCCGTGGAGCGCGGCGACGCGGCCGCGGCCATGGAAGCCGTCCTCAGCCTCAAAACCTCATCGACAATGGTGGGAGGAGTTCGTCTCGCGTTGCTGGCGGGGCAATTCGAGGAACAAATCCGGAATGGGCATTTGAAGAATACGGCTTCCCTGCTCGCTGCCGTTTTGGAATGTGGAAGCGCCACTGTCCTCGAACTGCAGGGCAGTTACGTTCTCAGGAGTGAATAACACGGCAGCGGCGCCGGCTAATCCGTGCTGGCTAATCTCCACGGGCGGGAGCCAGCCGGTACCCGATGCCCCGGACTGTCACAAGGAAACGCGGTGACTGCGGATCTTCCCGCAACTTCCGGCGAAGGTTGCCGATATGGGTTTCGACAGCCCGTTCATCGGCCTCGCTGATATACGCGTCGTCCTCGTAATAGTCTCCCCGTGCTGCCCGCACCAGGTCCGTCTTCGTCCGCACCGCGCCCTTTCCGCGCAGGAGGTCGTACAGCAGGTCGAACTCGCTCCTCGTCAGGTTCAGCGCGGTTCCTTCAAGCGAAACCGTCCTGGTCTTGTAGTTGAGTACGAGCCCGTTGTGCCTGATCACAGCGTCATCAAGCCGGTCCCGGCGGGGCGAACCCCGGCTGTCCAGGCCGCCGTCGGCCAGCTCCCCACGGGACTCCGCCGGGGAGGCGGGTACAGCGGAAGCCCGCGGCCGGCGCATCATGGCAGTGACCCTGGCCCGGAGTTCGCGGGGGAGGAACGGCTTCTTGACGTAGTCGTCGGCGCCGGTAAGGAATGCCGTCAGCGTCTCGCTCTCGTCCTGCCTGGCCGTCAGCATCAGCACATAGGCGTCGCTGAATTGCCGGATGCGGCGCAATACTTCATGGCCGTCCATGTCCGGAAGTCCGATATCCAAGGTGACTATTGCTGCCTGTTGATGTCGTACGACTTCCACGCCTTCGCGTCCGGTAGCGGCGGAATGCACCACAAAACCGGCTTCCTTAAGGATGGCGTCGACCAAATTCCGGACGTCTTCGTCATCCTCGATGACTACAGCTACCCCAGGCTCGCTCATGTATATCCTCGAGTGGCGACACCGCCCGCACAGCCCAGCGCAATGCGGGGGTGTCTCCGTATAGCAACGATACAAGCATCGAAGTTATTTGGCACCTAATATGCCGATTATGTGCCGGGACAAAGGTCCACGTTCCCTGCGCAAGGCCGGCATTTCCGGTGGTCCGGACGACGGCGGGCGCCCGCCCCTTGTTGCAAGGGTCCTTGTTCCTGGAATCGCCGTTGCTACAATCGCCCAAAGTAGCAATTCCCCCCAACGGTTTCGTCTACGAAAGGTCCTGCCTTGAGTGAGCAGGCTATTCTCCGCACCGCCGGCCGTTTGTTCCGGAAACTCAGGCCGCGGGCGCGCCTTGCTGTCTGTGAATTACCGCTGACCGTCATCGTCGCCGGACTGGTGGTCGCCGCGCCCCACCTTTGGCCGGGCCTGCTCCAGAATTGGATGTTTCTCACGGGGGTGGTTCTCCACGCCTTGCTTTTCCTGGGCTGCCTGCTGATTCCCTGGGAACGCCTCGAACCGAATGTCAGCCTGGCCATTCCCATCCTGGACCTGGTGGCGCTGTGTTTTACCCGGAACGGCGCGTTCAGCGTGATTCCGGGCCTTACGGTGCTTTCGGTTTTTCCCGTGATCTGGCTGGCGGCTTCAGGGCTGCTTTCCAAGACGAGCCTCATCCTTAGCTTTGCGGGGCCCTTTGTTATTGCCTTGCCTGCCCTCCTTGCGCACCTGCCGCGCCCCACGGCGTCGGACATTTCTTCGCTGATCCTTTTGCCGCTCATGATGTTTGCCGTGGCGCTGTCCATCCGGCTGGCCGGTTCGTATGCCCGGCTCCAGGGGCGGCGCGTGAAGCACCGGGACCGGGTCCTGCGGCAATTGCTGGCTGCCAGCAGGGAACGCGAAACGCTGCTGAAAACCATCCTGGATACGATCGACGTCGGGATTGTCGCCATTGATTCCAAGGGCGAAACGCTGCTGGTCAACAACCAGCAAAAAACCTTCCTGGGTCTGGCGGATCCTGCGGGTAACGCGCCGTCCGGCGGCGGCCAACTGGTGTTCGGCCAGGACCGCCACACCCCGCTCCCGCCGGAGAAAGACCCGGTGAAGCGGGCGGTGCAGGGCGAAACCTACTCCGACTACCTGCTGTGGTTCGGTGCCGGGACCGAGCAGCGGGCCATCTCGACCGCCGCTCGCGGGATGAAGAACGACGTCGACGGCGGGTTCGGTGGCGCGGTGGTCTTTTACCGGGACCTGACCGACGTCGTGAACGCCCTTGCGGCGAAGGATGAACTGGTCGCCAATGTTTCGCACGAGTTCGGGGGACCGCTGACGGCGATCCTCGGCAACCTTGACATCGTGATGCGCAATGCTCCGGAACTCGGGCCAGGAACCCTGCGGGGCCTGGAAGTCGCGGAAAGGAACGCCGAGCGTCTGCGGGTCCTCGTGCAGGACCTCCTGTCCTCGGCCGCGTCAGTCGAAAGCGTGCAGCTGCGGCGGACGGACCTCGCCGGCCTCGTCGAGAACAGCCTCGGTTCCGCGCGCGCCCAGGCGGACGCCGCCAACGTCGGACTCGTGGCAGACGTGCCGGCGCCGCTCTGGGCGGACGCCGATCCGCTCCGGCTGGGCCAGGCCTTGGACAACCTGGTTTCCAACGCCATCAAGTATTCGCCGGGCGGCGGGCTGGTGCGCGTCAGCGCCACGCGCGACGACGGCTGGGTCCGCCTTGAAGTGCGGGACACCGGCATGGGCATGACTGAGGACGAGGCCGCGAGGATCTTCACCCGCTTCTTCCGGACCACCGCGGCACGCCAGGCGTCGATCCCGGGCGTTGGACTCGGGTTGTCGATCACCAAGTCCATCGTGGAGCGGCATGGCGGCAGCATCACTTGCAGCAGCAAGCCTGGGAAGGGAAGCACGTTCACGGTGGCGCTGCCCGCCGGGAACGGGCCGGGGGAGCCGGACCCGGGCCCCCATACCCTCAACTAATCCGGCACTCCGCCGGCACCGGGTGCCGTCGCCAGGTGCTCCAGCAGTGCGTCAAGGATGGGCACCTGGCCCCGGACCAGCAAGTTCCGGGCTTCGGTTTCCGTGGCCCACGCCGCACGGTCGATCTCCGGGAACTGCTGGATCCGGCCCGATCCTCTCGGCCATTCCAGGGGAAAGGTGTTGCTGCGGATCTCTTCCGGTGCGAAGTCGGTTTCGGCAGCGAAGACCGTGATCACCTTGCCGGACGGCTGCCGGAAGGCGCCGAGCCGGACGTAGTCGGCGGGCGGGGCAGGCGTCCCCATTTCCTCGGCGAACTCCCGCCGGGCGGCCAGCCAGGGGTCTTCGTCGGTGGTGTATTCGCCCTTCGGAAGGGACCAGGCATGCGCTTCCTTGCCGGCCCAGAACGGTCCGCCCATATGGGCGATCCACACCTCAAGGCCGGCGTCCGCGCGCCGCCGGAACAGCAGGATACCCGCGCTGACGACACTCACTTGCGCTCCATGGTCCAGGGCATGCTCCAAGGCTATCCGGGACGGTGTCCGGCCGTGGGTTCAGCACTAGCATGGGGGAATGGATACGTCGCCGGCACCCGGCGGATGGAGCCACGAAGTGGCCCGCAATCCGCGCCGCGTGCACTGGATGGAACTGTTCTTCGACCTGGTCTTCGTCGCTTTCGTGGGGCAGTTGGCGCACGGGATCCACGGCGACCCGGGGTGGGCCGAATTCGGCACTTTCGTCCTGCTCTTCTTCCCGGCCTGGTGGGCGTGGGTGAACATCGCGTCCGTGGTCAACCTGCTGCCCCGCCTCTCGTCCCGCGCACTGGGAGTGGCGATGCTGGCGGCCATGGCCTCGGCCGGTGCCATGGCGGCGGCCGCGCCGGGCGCCTTCGGTGAACGGGCATGGGCCTTTTCGCTGGCCAACTCCGCCCTTCGCCTTGTCCTACTAGTTCTCTGGTTGCATCAACACCGCGAAAACTCGGCCGGGACCCCGTGGCGCATCTGGATCTACAACGGCGGGACGGCGGCCCTCTGGCTGGTCGCGGCGTTCCTGCCACTCAACCTCGCCGTGATCCTCTGGGCGGCAGCGATCGCCGTCGAGGTGGTCATGGCGGTGCTCGGCGGGCGCCTGTGGCCCGAGCGCGGCGTGGCCGGCATCAACATCGAGCACGCGGCCGAACGCCTCGGCCTATTCGTCATCATCGTACTGGGCGAATCGGTCCTCACCATCGTCCTAGAAGTTTCGGACGACTGGGGACCGGGCGCGGGAACGGCCGGCGGGCTCGGATTCCTGATCGTCGCCTTCCTCGGCTGGGCCTTTTTCCAGTACGGCACCGGCACGATGGCGGCCGGGCTCGAACGCCTGCAGGCCCGGGCCGACTTCAGCGGGATCCTGCAGACCACCTTGTTCCTCCCGTTCCTGCTGGTGGTCGGCGTGACGGCGATTGCTGGTGCCATCGCCACCGCCATCCCCGAGCCGCTCGAGACCTTGCCCGTCGGTTCCGGAATCTCGCTGGGCGCCGGAATTGCCCTCTTCTATGCCTGCAATGCGATGGTGGCCCTCCGCTATGGCCAGCCGCCGCGGGCCGTGCTGCCGTGGGCGCTGCCGACCATCCTGGTGGCCCTCCTGCTGATCCCGCTGAGCAGCATGTTCCCGGCATTGTCCATGCTGGGCCTTGCCGTGGTTGTCCTGGTCCTGGTCACCGCTTATGTGGAGGCCCGGAGACGGCGTCGCCTCGTCAGCGCGCCGCTCGCCGTACCCCCGGCCACCGCCTGAGCCGACGCCTGCGGCGCCCGTCCCGACGCCTCCGGCACCCCTCCCGGCGCCCCCGGCGCCCGTAGCGGCGCCCGTCCCGATGGCCTCCGGCGCCCGTAGCGGCGCCCCTCGGTCGGCCCCCGGGAGTAAGCTCTCCCTTTCGCGTCGGGCGGATCGGCTAAAATTGATGTCCGATGGCAGATCTCAAAGAAACCCCCGTCCGTGTCCAGCCCCTGGGTTCCCAGGGGCCGATCTTTGTGGATGCCTCGGGGCGGCGCCTGCGGAAAGTCAAGATTGCAGGCCTGGCAGCCGCGGCCCTCGTGGCCGGATATGTCGTCCTGTTGCTGCTCGCCTTCATCGGCGGCTCCAATGTCGCAGCGCCCTACCTGCCCCTTCCGGTCCCGGCCGCCGGGGACCGTCCGGCGCACTCCAAGGAGGCTCAGCCGCCGGGCAACGGTACTCCGGCTGCGGAACCCTCTGCTCCGCCCGCCGTCGGGCAACCCGCGGCTCCTGTGCAGGCCGTTCCCGCTGCGGACCCGGCCACCGGGGCCGCACCCGAGCCCGCCGCACCCGAACCCACCGCCGTTGCGCCCGCCGCCGCCCCGGCCGCCACGAGCCCGGGCAAGAGCGACGTGGCCCCGGGTCAGGCCAAGCGGCCCAGCAGCCCAGCGCACCCGTGAGCACCCGCAGTCCGTTGCGGCGCCAGGATCCGGCCGGCGTCACGGCGCATTGGTTCATCCTGCTCGCCGTCTTGTTGTCGATAGCTGCTGCCCTGCTCGTGCAGGGATACATGCACCATCTCGCCGGAATCAGTGATGACTCCGCGCCGGCCGCCGGGACCGCCACCACTGTCCCGAAAACCGTGAGTGGGGGCGGCCCGGTGGTCGATTCTCGCGGCGGTGCCGTCCATTCCGTCCGTCCGCCGGAGCACACCCTGGCGCTGACCTTCGACGACGGACCCGACCCCGAGTGGACACCCCGCATCCTGGATGTGCTCCGGAAACACCACATCCACGCAACCTTCTTCCTGGTGGGCTCGGCTGCCGTCGACAACCCGGACCTGGTCAAGCGGATCGTGGCCGAAGGCCATGAGATCGGCGTCCACACCCTCACCCACGCCGACCTCGGCAGCGCCCCGCCATGGCGCCGCCAAATCGAAGTCCAGGGAGCGCAGAAGGTGATCTCCGGGATCACCGGCCAGGCCGCGTCCCTGATGCGCCCGCCGTACAGTTCGGGCAACGACGCGATCAACGACGGCACGTGGTCGGCGATGCAGGACCTCGCCGACGACGGGTACCTGAGCGTATTCAGCACCCTCGACAGCAAGGACTGGCAGCGCCCCGGAGCCGCGGAGATCGAGCAGAAGCTCGCCTCGCCCGGCGCCCAGGGCCAGGTGGTCCTGATGCACGACGGCGGCGGGGACCGGGCGGAGACCGTCACCGCCCTCGATACCGCCCTCACCCGGTGGGCCGCCCAAGGTTACAAGGTAACCACCGTCGGGGCCGCCGTCGGCATTGAAAGCATGCGGCCGGCCTCCGTGCCTGAGCAGCTCAGCGGTACGGCGTTCCTCTGGGGCATCCGGCTCAGCGACTTCGTTGTCACGGCCATCTCCTGGGCACTCGTGGTGGCCGGCGCCGTGACGATCATCCGTGCGGTGCTCGTGGTCGGATTCGCCGCACGCCACAGCCGGATGGCGCGCCGCCTCCGGGCGAGCGGCCGCGGCCGGCGCCGGGTGGACGTCGCCGTCCGTCCCGAGGTCACGGAGCCCGTCAGCGTCATCGTCCCGGCATACAACGAGGCGGCCGGCATCGAGGCGGCCGTGCGATCCATCGCCGCCTCGACCCACCCGGTGGAGATCATCGTGGTCGACGACGGCTCCGCCGACGGCACCGCGGACCTCGTGGAGGCGCTCAGGCTTCCCCGCGTCACGGTCATCCGCAAGGTGAACGGCGGCAAGCCCTCGGCCCTGAACGCCGGACTGGGGGCCGCCACCCATGACCTTGTGGTGATGGTCGACGGCGACACAGTGTTCGAGCCCGGCACGGTCCACGCCCTCATCCAGCCCTTCGCCGACCCCGCCGTGGGCGCCGTGTCCGGCAACACCAAGGTGGTGAACCGGGGCGGCATCCTCGGCGCCTGGCAGCACATCGAGTATGTGGTCGGCTTCAACCTCGACCGCCGGCTGTTCGACCTCGCCGAATGCATGCCCACCGTGCCCGGCGCCATCGGTGGTTTCCGCCGTCACGCGCTGCTCGGTGTCGGGGGAGTCAGCGAAGAGACCCTCGCCGAGGACACCGACCTCACCATGGCGCTGTGCCGGGACGGCTGGCGGGTGGTGTACCAGGACGACGCCCGGGCCTGGACCGAGGCGCCGGCAACCCTGGGCGCCCTGTGGCGGCAGCGCTACCGCTGGTGCTACGGGACACTGCAGGCCATGTGGAAGCACCGCCGCGCCGTCGTCCAGGGCGGAGCCGCCGGGAAGCTCGGCCGGCGCGGCCTCGGGTACCTCCTGGTCCTGCAGGTGCTGCTGCCCCTGTTCGCGCCCGTGGTGGACGTTTTTGCCCTTTACGGGCTGTTCTTCCTCGACCCGTTGCGGATCGGCGCGCTCTGGCTCGGCTTCCTGCTTGTGCAGTTCCTGATGGCCGCCTACGCCTTCCGGCTGGACAAGGAGCCGCTCCGGCCGCTGTGGGCGCTGCCGCTGCAACAGTTCGTCTACCGCCAGCTCATGTATGTGGTGGTCATCCACTCCCTGGTGACGGCGGTGGCCGGACTGCACCTGCGCTGGCACAGGATGGAGCGGTACGGCAGCCTGCGCGTCCCGCCGACTGCCCAGGGCGAAGGCTGAACCGCTTTTTCAACGGCGCGGTTCTTAAGGGCAAGGCTTTCGCCTGCACGGTAGGCACCACCGCGGCCGGTACGTAACATGGGAGCCACTACAAGCTGCAGCTTGCCACGTCCGATGAAAAGGAATAATGCAGTGGCTCTTGAGACTTTGCCCGTGCTCGATTTTTCCCGCTTGCAGGCGGGTCCGGAGGAGGCGGCCCGGTTCCGGGACGAGCTCCGGGACGCCATGCATGAGGTCGGGTTCCTCTACCTGTCCGGCCATGGCATTCCCCAGGACCTCACCGACGCGATGCTTGAGGTGTCGCGGCGCTTCTTCCAACTCCCGGAAGAGCAGAAGCTCGCACTGGAAAACGTCAACAGCCCGCAGTTCCGCGGCTACACCCGGATGGGCGGCGAGCTGACGGCCGGGGCGGTGGACTGGCGCGAACAGATCGACATCGGCGTCGAACGCGAGCCGGTGCAGCCCGGCCCGGGGGTGGCCGACTACTGGCGCCTCGAGGGGCCCAACCTGTGGCCGGAGGCGCTCCCGGAGATGCGAGGCATCGTGGCCGAGTGGATGGACCGGCTGAGCGCCGTATCCCTGGACCTGCTGAGGGCGTTGGCGGTTTCCCTGGGCGCCCCGGAGGACACCTTTGACGAAGCCTTCGCTGCCCGCGCCTTTCCCGTCCTGAAGATCGTCCGGTACCCGGGCGAGTCTGACCCCGATCCGAAGCAGGGGGTGGGTTCCCACCGCGACGGCGGCGTGTTAACCCTGCTGCTGGTGGAGCCGGGCAAGGGCGGGCTGCAGGTCGAACACGACGGCAACTGGATCGACGCCCCGCAGGTGCCGGGCAGTTTCGTGGTGAACATCGGCGAAATGCTGGAACTGGCCACCAACGGCTACCTCAAGGCGACCTTGCACCGGGTGATTTCGCCCCTGCGCGGCACCGACCGGATCTCCCTGCCGTTCTTCTACAACCCGGCCCTGGACGCCAGGATGCCGCAGCTCGCCGTGAGCCCGGAATTCCAGGCCCGGGCACGTGGCCTGTCCGTCGATCCAACCAACAGCCCCATCCTGGAAACCTACGGCGACAACGCCCTCCGGTACCGGCTCCGAGCCCACCCGAATGTGGTGGCCGCCCAGCACGCCGATCTGCTGACGGAGTAACCGCCGCGCCGCTCCGCGAACAGCGGGACCGTTGAGCGGGGCCCGGGCCCGGGGTAGGGTGGGCGCCACCTTCACCAGTACCGAGCCCCAGGGGAGCGACCATGCCTGAAATGCGACGTCGACTGGCTGCCATCACGGCGGTTCTGGCCTTGAGCGTAACGAGCGGAGCCCTCGCCAGCCCCGCATCCGCGGACCCGCGGACCACAGACAAGACAGCCACCGCCACCGGGTACGGGGGAGCGGTGAGCACCGTCGACCCGGAGGCTTCGGCGGCGGCGATCGAGGTGCTGCGCAAGGGCGGCAACGCAGCGGATGCCGCCGTCGCGGCCGCGGCGACCCTCGGCGTCACCGAACCGTACAGCGCGGGCATCGGCGGTGGCGGCTACTTCGTCTACTATGACGCGCGCAGCGGCCAGGTGGGCACCATCGACGGACGCGAGACCGCCCCGGCCGCCATGCCGCACGACGCGTTCATCGATCCGGCCACGGTCACGCCGCAGAATCCCGGCGGCAGCCCCTACCGCTTCACGCCGGAACTGGTCACCAGCGGGGTCTCCGTCGGTGTCCCCGGCACCCCGGCCACCTGGGAACGCGCCCTGCAGCGGTGGGGAACCCTTGGCCTGCGCGAGGCGCTGAAGCCCGCCATCAAGGTGGCCACCCGTGGCTTCGTGGTGGACAAAACCTTCCGCCAGCAGACCTTGGACAACAAGCTCCGCTTCGGGGCCTTCACCTCCACCAGCAAGCTGTTTCTCCCCGGCGGCGATGCGCCCGCGGTCGGCAGCATCTTCCAGAACCACGAACTCGCCGACACCTACCGCCTCCTCGGCGAACAGGGCACCGGTGCCTTCTACGGGGGCGCCCTAGCCCGGGAGATCGCAGAGGCCGTCCAGTCCCCGCCGAAGACTGCCACCACCGCACTGCCCGTTCCGGCCGGCCACATGACCGCAGCCGACCTCGCCGCATACCGCATGGTGGACCAGGCGCCCACGCACGTGAACTACCGCGGGCTCGACGTCTACGGGATGGCGCCCTCCAGCAGCGGCGGCACCACCGTGGGCGAGGCACTGAACATCCTGGGCACCTCCGACATGGCCGGCATGCCCACCGCCAACGCGCTGCACCATTACCTCGAGGCGAGCGCCCTCGCCTTTGCCGACCGCGCCAATTACGTCGGCGACCCCGCCTTCGTGAAGGTCCCGACGGCGGCCCTCACCGACGAGCTGTTCGGCAAGGAGCGCGCCTGCGAAATCGATCCGCTGCACGCGGCCGCCAAGCCCGTCGCCCCCGGCGATGTGACGGCGTACGACGGCGCGTGCCCGGCGGCTGCCGCTGCTGCCGCGGAGGACCGCGACACCGAGAACATCTCCACCACTAACCTCACGGTCGCCGACAAGTGGGGCAACGTGGCCGAGTACACCCTCACGATCGAACAGACCGGCGGTTCGGGCATCGTGGTTCCCGGCCGCGGATTCCTGCTCAACAACGAGCTGACCGACTTCTCCACCGTCTACAAGGCCGACGATCCGAACCGGATCGACCCCGGCAAACGGCCGCGCTCGTCGATGTCGCCCACGATCATCCTCAAGGAGGGCAAGCCCTTCCTCGCGCTCGGATCGCCCGGCGGCTCCACCATCATCACCACAGTGCTGCAGACCATCCTCAACAGGGTGGACCTCGGCATGAGCACGCCCGAGGCGATCGCAGCTCCGCGTGCCGCGCAACGGAACACCGCCAACGTCACGGCGGAGCCGGAGTTCATCGCCGCCTACGGCAAGCAGCTGGCGCCGTTCGGCCACACCCTGGTACCGTCCGGCGACGCGTTCACCTCGGCGGCGGAGATCGGCGCGGCCACCGCCATCGAGTTCCTGCCCGACGGCGGCCTGCTCGCCGCTGCCGAGCTGGTGCGGCGCGGCGGCGGTTCGGCCATGGTGGTGACGCGTTCGCCGTAGCAACCGCGGAAATCGCAGGGCCGTCGCCAAGAAGCTAAGCAAACTTACTAAAAGGCCTTGTCTTGAAGCGGCGGCTCTGCTTCGCTGGAAGTGTGTCCGGCAGTAGACGCCCCGAAAATTGCATGATTGTTGAGGGAGCCCGGTGCCGGGCCCGCCCTTCTCCTTCCTGCTCGCCACGGGTTCACCGCGCACCAGCGGGCCTTGGTCCCGGGCAATCGGAAGGAGGCGGGCGCCATGAAAGCGCTCATTGACCCCGTGCCGGACCCGCGAAAGAAACCTGATCCCCCCGCCGGAGATGTCCCGCAGGAGGCGGTTGACGTGGTCCTGCAGCACTTGGGCCAGGTCGGGCCCGCGGTGGCAGCGCTACGGAGGGAGTCTTCCAGGATCGCAGAATGGGGCGAGGAACTTGCGCGCCGCTTGGTGACGGGAAAGAAGGTGCTTGCGGCGGGCAACGGAGGAGACGCAGCGGAGGCCCAGCATTTCACGGCGGAACTGGTGGGGCGCCATGTGGAAGACCGTCAGGCCTTTGCAGCCATCGCGCTGCCGGCAGACGCCTCCGCGGTGACCGCGATCGGCGACGATTACGGCTATGACGAAGTCTTCGCCCGGCAGGTGACCGGGCACATACGCAGCGGGGACGTCCTCCTGCTGCTGTCCACCAGCGGACGTAGCCCCAACCTCCTTGCGGCGGCTGAAGCTGCCCACCGGGCGGGAGCAACTGTCTGGGCGCTGACCGGCGCCCGGCCGAATCCGCTCGCCGACGCCGCGGACGAAGCGATCTGCATCAGCACGGAGGCCACGCACGCACAGGAGGCCCACCTCATTGCCATCCATGCGTTGTGCGGATGTTTCGACGCCGCCGTGGAGCGGTTCCGGAAAGAGGGACGGATATGAGGACGGTCATGGACAAGGTGCACTCGATGGTCCGGCCACGATGAGGTACCCCCGCAACTATTTCCCGGTGAAGCGTTGCTTCTACAAGCGCCTGCATCCGGGGGCCGGCCAGCCGCCCGTGATTGCGGCCGCACGTGTTGCGGGCGTCCGTAAGGGCAACGGCCAGGACTGGGACAGCGGCAGGACCCAGCACAATAAGGAGGCGTAGCGATGGGTCCGGGGGCCCGCGAACTACGTTGAAGGCCTCAATGATGCGTTGTTGGGGAACGTGACGAGTCCGGATTCCTCGACGACGTCTCCGTTCTGAGCCGCGGACTTTTCCCGGAAGGATGCGAGTTCGCGCTCGCGCTGGAGCGCCCGCATGTCAAGGTAGTCGCCGGGGGTACCGCGCCGCTGGCCGTTCGGCCGCGTCCGGGATCCGCGACCAGCCGGTGCCCGTGCTCGCCAAGACCAGGCGCTCGAGGCGGGGTCCCGGGCTGGCAGATTCGATGGGTCAGCCCCATCTCGGAAAAAAACTAAGCATACTTAGCAAAATGCCTTGATGTTCGCGACCGCCCTCGATAGCGTGAAAAACGTAGCACCGCATCCCACCGAATCCACCATGTGAGGAGAACGTTTTGGCTACTGTCGATCAGACCATCGAAGTCGATGTGCCCGTATCGCGGGCGTACAACCAATGGACCCAGTTCGAGGACTTTCCCGAATTCATGGGCGGGGTGGAAGAGGTCAGGCAACTCGATGACACCACACTCCACTTTGCAACCAACACGGCCGGCGTCCACCGCGAATACAACGCCAGGATCGTTGACCAGATCCCGGACTCGGTAATCAGCTGGGAGAGCGTCGACGGCCCCCGGAACGCGGGTCTGATCCGTTTTGAACCGCTCGGTCCGGACCGGTCACGGGTCAGCGTCAGCATCGAGTGGACGCCCGAAGGCCTCACCGAGAAAACCGGTGCCGCGGTAGGTGTGGATGACTTCCAGGTCGGGGCTGACTTGAATAAGTTCAAGAAGTTCATCGAAAACCGTGCGGGCGAGACCGGGGCTTGGCGTTCCACCGTGGTTTCCGGGCAGGTCGGTGAGCAGCCGCTGGGCGGCGGGATCGGCTTCGATGAGGAGCCCCCACCGCCCACGGGCGGACGGGACTTCTGAGTCCGCGCACAGAAGAACCGCTTGCTGAACCCAGTGTGCCCCCGTCGCCGATGCGACGGGGGCACCGCCAGACGGAAAGGGTCCTCGCGGCCGGACGACGAACAGCGCGCACGGCCCCCGGTCCGACCGTCGGCGTCGCCCTGCTTCCGGCGAAAAGCCCGGAGGACTGGAAGTCGCCGCGCCGTCGCGGTGGGCCGGGGGCAGCCCACCGGGCGACAGCGGCGTGAGGAGGAAGAACAATGAAGCGCATGAGCGCATCGACGGTCCATGACGGCATCCAGAATCCGGCGCACCTGGTGCCCCGGGACACGGAGGAAGAGCAGGCGAAGGCCGCCGAATCCGGCGCGTCCGGTGAAGCCCCACCCCGCGCCCTGGACGGCGAACGGACCGGTCAGCCAGGAACTGCGGGCTCGAAGGATCCGAGCGGGCCAGCGGAGGAAGCCGACGACGCGAAAAGTGACGACCGTCGGCTCACCACCAAGCTGAGCCCCAGCGACTAGTGGGCGCCGTAACCGCCCGCCGGACAGCACCCTGCCTCTCCGGAGGCAGGGCTAGCGCAGGCGGCCTCGCTAAGAGACGCGGGCCGGTGATTTCACTGACCGGGAGTGTTGCTCGCCCTGCGTCACTCGACGTTGCCTTCGTAATGCTGCCACGCCATGCACCCGTTTCCGTCGGGCGGGAGGCGCGGAAGGTGGCCTCCACGCTAGGTGCATAGGATGCCGGCTTCAGGGGGCACCGGGAAATGCGGCGCCGCTCCGTCCGCGACTGTGCAAGGTGCCGCTATCGAAGAGAGCCGTGATCTCCTGGTGCGTCAGCGTCTTCTGGCGGTATTCGCGGGCCAGGAGCTCTTGGGTCATGTCCTGCAGGCCCGGCTCGTTTCCGGCAATGGCCTCCACCGCGTGCACCACCCGGAAGTTGTGTGCGAAGGCGTCAGCCGCGGTCTGAGCGATGCAGTTGTGCGCCGAGACGCCGGCGAGCACCAAAGTGTCCGCTTGCCAGTTGCGCAGCCGCCACAGCAGATCGGTCCCCATGAAGCTGCTGTCGCGGGTCTTCGTCAGTTGGGGCAGCCCCGAGGTCATCAGCCCGGTGACGAACCCGGCCTCGGGGCTTCCGCGGTAAAGGAATCCCTGCTCGTCGTCGAGCATATTGAGGGTCCAGGTGGAGCGGTCCCGTTCATGCTCGGTTTTTACGAGCAGCACCGGGATCCCCTGCGTCGAAGCTGAGGCGATCAGGGCATTACAGGCCTCTGTGGTCCTCCTGCGGTGCACGGCAAGCGCCGGATTGTCGAAATAGGCGTTCTGCATGTCGATGACCAAGACCGCAAACATTGGAACCTCCTCGCTCCCATTACCCTGCCTCGTCGGCGAGGAATCGCGCGATGGCCGCCTCGCCGGTTTTGGTCTTGCGCAGGCTGCCGTCGAGGAAGGCGGCTACGATCCGCGGATCGACATACGCGTCCCTGGCTACGGCGGGCGTGTTGCCAAGCAGGGCCGCGGCTTCCTCGAAGGCATTCGCCAGGGCTGCCTGTGCCGGAACGTCCGTTGCGGTGCGCGCCAAGGCCCGCGCGGCGGTGAGGGTCCCCTTCCATGTGCGCAGGTCTTTAGCCGTGAAGCCGTCCCCCGCGGCTCTTCGGATGTAGTCGTTAAGCATGCCCGGATCCACGGCAGTCCATGTGTCCCGCTCCACGAAAGCGAGGAGCACCTCGTCGGGCGGTCTTGCGGCAAGCGGATCAAGGAAAGCCGCAAGCCGGCGATCCCTCAGCGTGCACTCCCACTGCTGTCCGCTCTTGCCCGGGAAACTCAGCTTCACTGAATCACCGTGGACGGCCACGTGATGGCAGCGGAGCGTGGTCAGCCCGTGCGAGCCGTGCTGTTTGCGGTAGCTCTCATCGCCGATACGCAGCGCTCCCAGATCCATAAGCCGCACGGCGGCTGCGAGGGTGCGGTTCCTGGGGGACTGTGATTCGCGGAGGTGGCGCGCCACTGTTTTCCGCAGCCGGGGCATTGCCAGGCCCAGGTGGGCGGCGCGGGCAAACTTTTCGGCGTCCTGCCGTTCCCGCCACCTCGGGTGGTAAAGGTACTGGAGGCGGCCGGCGTCGTCGAGGCCGGTGGCCTGGATGTGGCCGTTGGCGTAAGGGCAGATCCACACCTGGCGCCAAGCGGGGGGTATGACGAGGCTGTCGATACGTTCGCGGTCCGCCTCGGAGATCGGCGAGCCCCCGGGATCCCGATAGCTGAAGCCACGGCCGGCCCTCCGCCGTCGTATTCCGGGCATGGAGGGGTCACTCCGCCTAAGCCGCGGCACCGAACCTGCTACATGCGCGCATACTTGCCCTTCAGGATCAGGAAGCAGCCGTAGCAAACCATGCCGAGGGCGAGGGCTGCCAGAAGGTACGGGCCGTACGGCTGTTCGCGCAAGGCCTTGAGCCCGCCGTCGAGTCCCGTCGATTGTTCCGGCTGCTGCTTCACGGTGGCCATGATGACGAGCCCTCCCACCAGGAGCAAGGCAATGCCCTTGGACAAGTAGCCGGCGACCCCGGTCGTCAGCACCACCCGCCGGGGTAGCGCCGAGCCGGGGAGGAACAGGTCCTTGCGGAAGGAGGCCCGGGCGCCGCGGATCGCGAAGAAAATGCCCACACCGATGATTCCCGCCCCGGCCATCAGCAGGAGTACGACGCCGAAGGGTGCACGGAGCAGCGTCACTGTGAGGTCGCTGCTGGACTCCCGGTTGCTTTTCCCGCTGCCGAGGGCGAAGGACAGGACCGTGGCGGACAGGAGCGCGAACGCCGCGGCCTGCCCGGCGGCGCTGATCCGGGAGATGAGGCGCTTTCCGTGCGCCCGGGGCTTGCCGAAGACCACGTCCCCGGCCCGCCACAGGGCAAGTGCTGCGCAGGCCGCGAAGCACGCCCACAGCAGGAACGGCCCGCCGGGACTCGCGGCCAGCTGGGCGACCGCACCGTGGACGTCGGCCTCCCCGTTGAGTCCACGGGCCAGTTGGAAGGCGATGGCGCCGACAATGACGTGGAGCACGCCACTCGCCGCGAAGCCTGCCCTGGCCGCTGTTTCCAAGGCAGGGGAGTTGCTTGCGGTTTCGGCAGTCTTGGCGGCTGTCCGTGCTGTCTTGCTTGCGCTCTTGTTCACAGTGCGCTCCTGTTCATGCTGCGGCTCCCGCCACGCGATGGGCGGGAGCCGCAGTATTGCCTTTGCCTACTTCAGCAGGCGGTCTCAGAGTCCGGTTTCGCGGGTTTCCCTGTGGGTGACGGCCTCACCCGTTCCCGGGTCCATGGCCTGCCGGCTTTCGGTTGTCCGGAGGCGACGGTGCGGAGCCGCCATGATCAGGGAAACGATGAGCCCGATGACTCCAACGGCCATCAGGATGTAACCGGTCATCTGTTGGTCCAGGAAAGGGATCAATCCTGGAGCCAGCGCGAAGGCGAGGATGGCGCCCAGCGCGATGAGAAAAATCGAGGAACCTATGTACATGTCCGTTCCTTTCCTAGGTCGGCTTGCGCCCGGGATGGACGTGTCCGGTGGTTCCCCGGGCGCGGAGCATCAAATGCCGCTGTGCCGGTGTCCGTTCGTGTAGCTGAGGAGCCATCCGATGGCTGCGATGGCCAAGAGGATGATTCCGACCCACAGCAGGAAGTTCAGGGCCGGTGTGAAGCCGCCGACGAGCAGAAGAACAATAGCGATAACGCCGGCAACGATAAGAAGGGTATTCATGATGGACGTTTCCTTTCCTTGCGCGGAAACCGAAACTGCACTGCCTCCACGCGTGATATTCAGCAGTTGCGCATTGCTGCGCTGCGACCCTCGAAGGGCGCCCCCGCATCATTCCCAAGGACGGTCAGTGACGGCTATGCCGTTTACTCTCCTCGTTGTTCTGTTCGCTCCACTACGGCAAACCGTGTCACACCTCACATCATGTCATTGCTAAGCATGCTTATCAAGTTTGTTGGTGATCGGCCGCAGTCATCCACAATGGATGGGTGACTCTACCGTTCCCTCCCGGAACTGCCCGCCCGCCGGCCATTTTCGACCTCGACAGCATCGCGCAGGGACTCGTCTTCGCCCGGTCGCTTCCGGACCTCGCGGCCGCGCTCGCAGCTCGCGGATCCGCCGCCGTCGTCCAGGCTCCGCCGGGAACCGGCAAAACCACCCTGGTTCCGCCGCTGCTCGCCGGACTGTGCTCGGCGGAAGACGAGGCGCCCAGGATTATCGTCACCCAACCCCGGCGCGTCGCTGCCAGGGCCGCAGCCCGCCGGCTCGCCGTCCTCCATGGGAGCCGGCTGGGGGAGACCGTGGGATACACGGTCCGCGGGGAACGGCAGGCCGGCCCGCGGACCGCCGTCGAATTCGTTACCTCCGGGATCCTGGTACGCCGCCTGCTCGCCGACCCCGGCCTGGAGGGCATCCACGCCGTGGTCCTCGACGAAGTCCATGAACGCGGCCTCGAGAGCGACCTCCTGCTCGGCATGCTGGCCGAAGTCCGTGCACTCCGCGGCGACCTCCGACTGGTGGCGATGTCCGCCACTGTGGACGCCCCGCGCTTCGCGGCCTTGCTGGCCGGGCCCGACGGCGGCAGCCCGCTCCCGGTGGTCGACTGCCCTTCAGCGCTGTACCCGCTGGAGACCGTGTGGGCGCCGTCGCCAGGTCCCCGCCTCGACGGACGCGGCGTCACCCCGGCCTTCCTGGACCATGTGGCCGACACCACCGCGGCCGCCCACTCCGCCGCACTGGCCACGGAGCCGGGAACGGACGCGCTCGTCTTCCTCCCCGGAACCCGCGAAGTGGCACATGTAGCGAACCGGCTCCGCCAGCGGGCGCCAGGCACGGAAATACTCGAGCTCCACGGACAGATCGGCCCCGCGGCGCAGGACAGGGCTGTCTCCGGCCGGGAACCGGGAGGGCGGGCCAGGATCATCGTGTCCACGGCGCTCGCGGAATCCTCGCTCACCGTGCCCGGCGTGCGCCTCGTGGTAGACGCGGGCCTGTCCCGGGAACCGCGCCGTGATTCCGGCCGAGGCATGTCCGGGCTGGTCACCGTGTCCTGCTCCCGCGCCTCGGCCGAACAGCGCGCGGGCCGGGCGGCCCGTCAGGGGCCGGGCACCGCGGTCCGGTGCTACGAACAGAAGGCCTTCGCCGCGGCTCCGGCCCACCGGACCCCGGAGATCGCCGTCGCGGAACTCAGCGGCGCCGCCCTGACGCTTGCCTGCTGGGGCGCGCCAGGGGGTACCGGCCTCGCCCTCCCTGACGCGCCGCCGCGCGCCGCCATGGACGACGCCGTCGAAGTGCTGCGTGAAATCGGTGCGGTGGACGACGCCGGGCACGCCACCGCCCTCGGGCGGATCCTGGCTTCCGTGCCCGCGGAACCGCGGCTCGCGCGGGCCCTGCTGGACGGGGCGGCCGTCGTGGGCAAACGCTCCGCCGCAGAAACGGTGGCGCTCGTCGCCGGGGAGCAGCGCGCCGCCGGGGCAGACCTGCCCGGGCACCTCGCGTTGCTGCGCCAGGGAAAGGACCCGGGGGCGAAGCGCTGGGCGGATGACACGCGGCGGCTGGAGGCCATCGCGCAACAGGAGGCGGCCGCCGTCGCCGCTTCCGAACTGCGGGGCGCACTGGAAACGGCGCTGGCCGGAAAGGAAGCGGTGGCATTCGTCGTGGCTCTGGCGTACCCGGACCGCGTGGCCCGCCGTGTCCCCGGAGAAGGGGCACCGCAGTACCTCCTCGCGTCCGGAACCCGGGCCGGCCTGCCCGCCGGCAGCCCGCTGTCCGGGCATGACTGGCTTGCCGTCGCCGAGGTTTCCCGGGCGGCTGGTCGGGACGCGGCGGGCACCGGTGCGGTCATCCGTTCGGCCGCACCGCTCTCCGCCGATGCCGCGGAGGCTGCCGCCGCGCACCTGTTGACGGATTCGGTGGATGCGCGCTTCATCAAGGGCAAGGTGACAGCCCGGCGGGAACGCCGGCTGGGCGCGATCGTGCTGTCCTCCACTCCCGTACGGCCCGGTCCTGCGGAAGGCCGTGCCGCCGTCGCCGCTGCCTTGGAGGCGGACGGCCTGGCAATGATCGGCTGGTCAGCCGGCGCGGACGCCTTACGCCGCAGGATGGCCCTGCTGCACCGGGAACTGGGCGCACCCTGGCCCGACGTATCCGAGGCGGCGCTCCTTGCCCGGCTGGAAGATTGGCTCACCCCGGAGCTGGGAGCACTGGCCGACGGCGCCGCGGCCGCCGGGATTGACCTCGCTGAACCGCTGCGCCGCCTGCTGCCCTGGCCGGAAGCGGCCCGCTTCGCCGAGCTGGCGCCGGAGCGGCTGGAAGTGCCGAGCGGTTCCCGGGTGGCCATCGACTACCCCGAAGCGGACTCCGACGGCGGCCGACCGGTGGTCGCGGTCAAGCTGCAGGAGTGTTTCGGCTGGGCCGGGACGCCCAGGATTGCCGACGGCCGGGTGCCGCTGCTGTTCCACCTGCTCTCACCGGCGCGACGTCCGCTGGCGGTGACCGACGATCTTGAGTCCTTCTGGGCCGGGCCCTATGCGCAGGTCCGTGCCGAGATGCGCGGGCGCTACCCGAAGCACCCCTGGCCCGAGGACCCGTGGACGGCGCCTGCGACGGCCCGGGCCAAGCCGCGGACGTAGCGGAGCGGGCCTCTTGCTGGGTCTGCCGGGCTCAGCCGTTCCGGCGGATGAAGGCGCTGACGGACGGCG
>Ga0102589_1000786_pt1 | contig 53338 bp, 51 predicted proteins | sample AraplaMF_Col_mLB_FD_76858 | JGI IMG/M metagenome (GOLD analysis project Ga0102589, IMG submission 76858) | Arabidopsis root microbial communities from the University of North Carolina, USA - plate scrape MF_Col_mLB | ecosystem: Host-associated > Plants > Roots > Endosphere | place: USA...
GTGATTTCCGTAAATTATGGATCACTCGTATCAACGCGGCTGCTCGTATGAACGGTCTTTCTTACAGCCGTTTAATGCACGGTTTAAAATTAGCTGGTATCGAAGTTAACCGTAAAATGTTAGCTGACATTGCAGTAACAGACGAAAAAGCATTTGCTGAATTAGCAAACGCTGCAAAAGCTAACTTAAAATAATATAATTAAAAATCCTTAACATGTAGATGTTAAGGATTTTTTTTATTAGTCTTTCAGGCTATCCGATCGACTGAACCTTTTAAGAATGACAATACTCTCTTCTCATATTCTTAACATTGCATTCATGACAAAACTTCGTAAATGCAGACGGAAATAAAAATTCCTTTTCTAGAAGACTGATTGCTTCTTCATCTTCAATTTGTACAGCTTGTTGAAGACGAGTTAAATAATCATTTGCAAAGGAAATACGATTGATTGCGTCTATCTTAGAATCAGTGACTTTACCGTGACCTGGGATCAATAATGAAAATTGTTTTTTTGACATCAATTCAGATGCTTTTTTTAATGTTTCGTAATAACTTTTTACACTATCAAAGACGATTGGAAGCTCAAAATCAGATAAATAATCCCCTGTGATCCATACATCTAACTGATCTATGTAAAGGAATAAACCATCCTTCGTATGTCCTGGAGACAGATAAAAAACGAGAGTTGTGTTCCCAATTTTAATTGTTTGTCCATCCTCGGAGATGATTAAATCAATTTCGGGAAAACGGATCGGTTCATTATGTGGAATGTAATGATCTAAATAAAATTGTTTAATCTTTCCTACCTTGATTTCTTTTTCAGGGTGATTATGTAGGTTAATACTTCCAATAGTAGTTGCATCTGGGAAGGCGTGATATCCAATTACATGGTCAAAATCTCCGTGGGTAAAATATAAATAAATAGGTCGTTCATTTCTAATTTCATCTACATACTTCCTAATTTCATCTACATACTTCCTAATTTCATTAATTTCATTCGGAAGCCACGTTGGATCAACTACTATGATACAATCCTCTGTTTCAACAACTGTAGAGTTCGTCTGAAATAATGCACTTTGAAAAACAGTTACGTGTTTATTTTTAAATAGTATCATTGAATTCTCCTTTTATTTGTAATTTGAATCATCGATATTTTCATTTTAACAAAATTAACAAGTGAGAAGGTAAGAAATGAGATTTGTCTTATAATAGAAAAAAGCGTGCTCAGAAAATGTTTCTAAGCACGCTTTATTTTGGTTCTATCATCTGATCACTATTTCATGTAATGTCTATATTCTTTTAAGTGGTTTTCATGTTGGGAAAAAAATTAGGTTTGATGATTGTGTTCTCATATCTATTATGGAATATATGTGTTGTTGCTGGAGACATTGGTGGTATGAGCCATCCCCAATTACCTGTTAATTCTCTTCCACATGCTGATTCTTGTTTTTCAAATTGTTGAAATTGCTGAGCTGCTGAATGGTGATCAACAATACTAACACCATTTTTTTTGAAAGAATATAAAACTGCAATATTTAATTCAACTAAGGCACGGTCTTTCCATAATGTACTATTCCTTTTCGTATCTAATCCAATCAGTTCCGCCACATGTGGAAGCATATTATATCGGAATTCATCAGCGAAGTTTCGTGCACCTATTTCAGTTCCCATGTACCAGCCATTAAACGGAGCAGCACTATATGTTATTCCTCCAATTTCTAACCGCATATCTGAAATCATCGGTACTGCATACCACTTTGCTTGTAAAGGTGAAAAGTCAAATTCAGGATGTTCAATTGGAACTTCTAAAATGACTTCCCGAGGTACTGAAAACCATTTTTTCTCTTGTCCATCAATAGAATAAACAATCGGTAACAAGTCATAATTTGTTTTCTTTCCTTCCCAACCTAGTCTTTCACATTCTTTTGTAAAAGGTATTGAGATGGGATCACCAGTAATACCTCGATCTGTTTCATAGCCAGCATATCGTAGAAGCTGATGGTTATGAATTTGTATACAGTTATTTTCACTTAAATTAGGTTTGAAAATTGTAATGGTCGGAAGAATCTTACCAGAATTTGTAGCGTAACTGATATGATGAATGATTTCTTCTTGTACACCTTCATCATCGTTAATATGACGAGCATCTAAAACGCGAAGTTTATCCCAAAATAATCTACCGATACATCGGTTACTATTTCTCCAAGCCAACTTAGCACCATGCTCGATTTCTTCATAGGTATGCGTATAAAAGCCAGTTGATTTAATTTCTATTTCAATGTCATTTAAACGTTCTTCTATTTGGTCAGCGATATTCAGCTCTTCGTAGCATTGTGTAATGAAACTTTTTGCTTCTTTATATAAATCAGTTGTTATAATCATTATTGTCTCCAAGGATTGTATTTAAAAATGTACTTATACATTGTAAGCCTAAATATTCTTCCCTTCAAATCGTAATTATGAAATTAGTGTGAATTATGATTGGAATATGTAATAAATTGATGATTGAATTATTTATCTAATTTTCATTATTCTGTTACGATGAGTAATAGAGTACTATTTTATAGAAATGGAGGAATATGATGTTTAAGCCAAAAAACCTACATGGCAATCAATTAACTGAAGGACCAATTGCGAAAACATTATTCTTCTTTTCATTGCCAATGCTATTAGGAAATGTACTTCAGTCTTTAAATGGTTCAATTAACTCGATTTGGGTTGGGAAGTTTTTAGGGGAACAAGCATTAGCGGCTACTTCCAATGCCAATATCTTAATGTTCTTCTTGTCTGGAGCTATTTTTGGGATTTCTATGGCAGCTGTTATTTTAATTGCACAAAATATTGGTGCCAAGAATATTAGTGAAGCGAAAAGAGTAGTAGGTACAAGCTTAGCACTATTTATTGCCCTATCATTAATAATAGCCATCATAGGATTTGTTTTTTCTCCAACTATCTTAAAGCTAATGAATACACCGGGGGATACAATTGATTTTGCCATCTCTTATACTCGTATGATGTTTTTAGGTACGCCATTTATGTTTGCCTACACACTAGTTATGGCAATCATGAGGGGATCTGGTGATTCGAAAACGCCATTTTACTTTTTACTTCTATCTGTGGGATTAGATGTTATATTAAATCCATTTTTCATTATAGGAATTGGCCCTTTTCCTGAAATGGGTATCTCGGGGTCTGGTTTGGCATCTCTAATAGCTCAGACGATTAGTTTTATTTTGTTAGTGATAACGATTTATTCAAGGAAGTATTTTTTAAGACTACAAAAAGAAGAGTTAAACTTAGTTAGATTTGATTGGAGCTTAATAAAAGTATTAATTGTAAAAGGTATACCGATGGGTTTACAAATGATTGTTGTTTCTTCAGCAAATTTAGCACTCTTCCACTTAGTTAATTCTTATGGATCTGAATCTACAGCTGCTTTTGGGGTAGCATTTCAGCTTTCTAGTTATATTCAAATGCCTGCAATGGCAATTGGTGGAGCAGTGACATCGATGGTAGCACAGTGTATTGGTGCTGGGAAGTTAGAAAGAATAGGCCGGATTGCTTTAATCGGTGTTTTGTTTAATGTGATTTGGACAGGTGGTTTAGTTATTTTATTAAATATTTTTAGCAAAGAAGCCTTTTCATTATTTTTACCAACGACGGGTCATGCAATTGATTTAGGGATTACAATTAGTTATATAATGTTTTGGCCATATATCTTATTTGGTATAACACTGGTTCTTTCAGGGGTAGTCAGATCAACTGGAGCAGTTATGCCTCCATTACTATTTACTTTTTTGGCTATGTGGCTTGTTCGGAATCCAATCGCATATTATTTAGGACATCAGTTTGGCTTTTTAAGTATTTGGTGGAGCTTTGGAATTGCATTCACAGTAGCGGTAATATGTCATATCCTTTACTACTTTTTTGGAAATTGGAAGAAAGCTACTTTTCAACATGGTCCAAAAGGAAGAGTAAAGAATGTAGGTTAAAAATTTAATATTCTTATGATTTTGTCAAAAAGATATGCTAATTGTATAATAGATAATGTACATAAACTTTAAAAAGAAAAAAGGATGGATGACTTTGTCTACTTTAGATGCTAAGTTACAAATGTTAAAAGAGTTAACAGATGCAAATGGTGTAGCTGGTTTTGAGCATGAACCACGCGAAGTTATGAAGAAATATATAACGCCATTCGCTGATGAAGTTACGACAGATAATTTAGGTAGCTTAATTGCAGTGAAAACAGGAGATGCTAATGGACCAAGAATCGAGGTTGCAGGGCATCTTGATGAAGTTGGATTTATGGTTACACAGATTGATGATAAAGGCTTTTTACGTTTTCAAACAATCGGTGGATGGTGGTCTCAGGTAATGCTAGCTCAACGTGTTACGATTTCTACAAAAGAAGGTAATGTAACAGGCATTATTGGATCAAAACCACCGCATATTATGAGTCCGGAAGCGAGAAGAAAAGTAGTCGATATTAAAGATATGTTTATTGATATTGGTGCTTCAAGTAAAGAAGAGGCATTAGAATTCGGTGTGCGTCCTGGTGATCAAGTCGTTCCTTATTTTGAATTCCAAACAATGAAAAATGAAAAATTATTATTAGCAAAAGCATGGGATAACCGTATTGGTTGTGCAATTGCGATTGATGTATTAGAACAATTACAAAACCAACAACATCCAAATATTGTGTTTGGTGTTGGTACAGTACAAGAAGAAGTAGGTCTACGTGGTGCTAAAACATCTACTTATAAAATTGAACCAGATATTGGTTTCGCATTAGATGTTGGTGTTGCAGGTGATATGCCTGGTGTATCAGAAAGAGAAGCTCAAGGTAAATTGGGAAAAGGTCCACAAATTGTTCTTTATGATGCATCAATGGTCTCTCATAAAGACTTACGCGAATTTGTTGTAAATGTAGCAGAAGAAATTGGCATTCCTTATCAATATGAAGCAATGCCTGGTGGAGGAACAGATGCAGGCGCGATGCATATTACAATGAAAGGTGTACCTTCACTTGCTATTACAATTCCAACTAGATATATTCATTCCCATTCTGGTATCTTACACCGTGATGACTATGAAAACACAGTAAAGCTTATTGTAGAAGTTATTAAACGTTTAGATCGCGAAACTGTGGATCGATTAACATATAGCTAATTATTCTACAAAATGAAATCCCTCAAACATCTTGAGGGATTTTTCTTTTTTTTTTCTATATTTACGAATGAAAATAGAATAAACTCCTCTGAGTATCTCTTCATTTACACTTTCAATAAAAAAATAGTTGAATTTTTGAAATAGTCTTTAGCGCGAAAAGCCAGTTTTTATTAAGTTTAGATAAAAATCATTACTATTTTGTAATATTTATTGACATTAACAAAACGCTAGGGTCTGAAAGGATTAGAACAATACTGCCAAGAAAATGGAATAATTTGGTTAAAAGTCTGTAATCAAATGTATCATTGTTAACATTGTTCTGAAATAGTTTTGTCACAGTTTATTGTTAACATTAATAGCAGATAAACTTTCCACTACTTTTAAATGGATCTTGGAGTGACATTTCTTCTTCCAATAGAAACAAAATTGTAGCATGCCAAGACTTTTTAAGTACTTGGCTACTTTTATTTTTCATGCTTTATTGCATGCTTACTTTTTGGAATATTCTTTCTATAAAAAGCTGCCACCATCATAAAAGCAAAATGAATTAGAAATAGGTTGTATTTTAAAAATTTTAAATCGAGGTGAGTTGATGAAATCAAAAGTTGTAGTGAAAAATGTGACGAAGGTTTTCGGTAAATCGCCTAAGAATGCCATAAAATTACTTGAGAAAGGTTACTCAAAAAAAGAAATTTTAAAAGAAACTGGCGTAACAATAGGTGTAAATGATGCGAATTTTGAAATTTATCCAGGTGAAATATTTGTGGTTATGGGTTTATCAGGCAGCGGTAAATCGACATTAATAAGAATGTTAAATCGATTAATCGACCCAACAACTGGTCAAATTCTAATTGATGATGAAGATATCGTGAAAATGAATGCTCAGCAGTTAAGGGATGTTCGACGAAAAAAGATCAGTATGGTATTTCAGAACTTTGCATTATTCCCACATAAAACGGTTCTTGAAAATACGGAATATGGTCTAGAAATACAAGATATTTCTGCTCAGGAAAGAACAGAGAAAGCAAAAAAATCTTTAGAAATCGTAGGCTTAAAAGGCTATGAAAATCAATATCCTTCACAACTAAGTGGAGGTATGCAGCAAAGGGTTGGTCTAGCGAGAGCTCTTACGAGTGATACTGATATTTTGCTAATGGATGAGGCTTTCAGTGCGCTTGATCCATTAATCAGAAAAGACATGCAGGATGAACTATTAGAATTACAAGAGACGATGAAAAAGACAATTATTTTTATTACACATGATCTTGATGAAGCATTAAGAATCGGTGACAGAATTGCACTAATGAAGGACGGTCATATCATTCAAATTGGTTCACCTGAAGAAATCATGGTGAATCCGGCTAATGAATATGTAGAGCGATTTGTAGAAGACGTTGATTTGTCTAAAGTATTAACAGCGGCGAATGTTCTTAAGCGTGCGGAAAGAATAACACCAGACCGAGGTCCTAGAGTAGCTCTACAAATCATGAGAGATCAAGGCTATTCAAGCATTTTTGTTGTGGATCGTAGATTAAAATTACTTGGAGCAATTACGGCTGATGATGCATCGCTTGCACTGAAAGAAAATAAAAGTGTTGAAGAAGTAATGCAAAAAGATATTGTAGTAGTTTCTGAAGAGACACTTCTTACAGATGTAATCGAATCGCTTGCGACTTCCGTTCTCCCACTTGCCGTTGTTGACAAAGAAAATAGATTAAAAGGTGTCATTATCAGAGGTGCGGTAATTGGAGCACTTGCGGGTAAAAAAGAAGATTTAAATATAAAAGGGGGTTAATGTAATGGGGATGCATAAATTACCGTTAGCAGATTGGATTGATACAATCGTTGATTGGATCATTAAATATTTCAATCCGCTATTCAGTACAATCACAAACATCACAGAAACCCTATTAGATATCTTTGTGAAGGTTTTAGGAATGGGACCGTCGATTGTTTTAATATTATTAATTTCGTTTTTAGCGTTTTATACAAGTCGATGGACAGTAGGGTTATTTACATTTATAGGTTTACTTTTAATAGATAATTTAGGACTTTGGAATGCAACAATTGAATCATTAGCTTTAATATTATCCTCAGTTATCATAACGATCGTAATAGGTATTCCACTTGGTATATGGGCTTCCCAAAACGATCGAGCGAAACAAGTCATTACGCCGATACTCGATTTTATGCAAACAATGCCGGCATTCGTGTATTTGATACCGGCTATTCTCTTTTTCGGGATTGGCGTTGTGCCAGGTATTTTAGCATCGGTGATTTTCGCAGTACCGCCAACAATTAGACTGACCAATCTTGGTATCCGAGAAGTTCCTAATGACTTAATTGAAGCGACAAATGCATTTGGTTCAACTACTTGGCAAAAACTCGTAAAAGTACAGCTACCACTTGCTGCGCCTACGATATTAGCAGGTATTAATCAAAGTATTATGTTATCACTTTCGATGGTCGTTATCTCATCTTTAGTAGGTGCGCCAGGTTTAGGTGCAGAGGTTTATCGTGCTGTTACTCAAATTAAAGTTGGTGAAGGATTTGAAGCAGGTCTATCAATTGTCATTATTGCAATTATTTTAGACAGAATCTCACAAAACTTACGTAAACCAGTTTATGGAAATCGGTTTGCTAAAAAATACGTATATGGATTTTTTACACTAATCTTTTTCATTTCGTTCATTGCTACTGGCTTTACAGTAGGTACAGCAGACCAAACGTCTTCTAATAAAGTAGGAGATCAGGTACATTATGAAATTACAGGGATTGATCCTGGAGCAGGTTTAATGAAGGCTACCGAAAAAGCAATGAGTGATTATGGATTAAAAGATTGGACTTTAAAAGAAGGTTCTTCTGCTGCAATGACTGCAGAACTCAAAAAAGCTTATGATCAAAAAGAGCCAATCATAGTAACAGGCTGGACGCCTCACTGGATGTTTACAAAATATAAATTAAAGTATTTAGAAGATCCAAAAGGTTCATTTGGAAAAGATGAATCGATCCACACGATGGTCAGAAAAGGATTCAAAGAAGAAAATCCTGGTGCTTACAAGATACTTGATCAATTTTATTGGAAGCCTTCTGATATGGAAAATGTAATGAGTGATGTCCAAGAAGGAACAAAGCCAGAGGTAGCAGCTGAAAAATGGGTGAAAAAAAATGATGATATCATAGCCAAGTGGACGAAAGATGTGCCTAAAGGCAATGGTGAAAAAGTAAGCCTTGTGTATGTTGCTTGGGAATCAGAAATTGCCAGCACGAATGTGATAAGTACAGTATTAAAACAACATGGTTATGATGTGACTTTAAAACAAGTTGAAGCAGGTCCTATGTTTGCAGGCGTGGCTGACGGAAGTGCAGATGCATTAGTAGCTGCATGGCTTCCAACTACACATAGTGATTATATAAATGAATATAAAGGTAAGCTAATCGATCTTGGACCGAACTTAGAAGGTACCAAATTAGGATTAACTGTTCCAGAATATATGGATATTGATTCGATAGAAGACCTGAAAACAAAATAGTCAAAAGAAGCCTCGAGCAATCTGTTTCGAGGCTTCTATATTTTTATAAAGACTAAAACAAAGTACAGGTACACCTTGTTAACCTTGTATTCCACCTTCAATAACAGCTAATAACTCATGCTTTTGTTCTTCTGAAGCATTTTTCCAAAATAACTCTAGTAAAACACCTAATCCAGGTAATACTTTTTCCTCACCACTTTGAATTGCATCTACAATTGTTGCCTCTAATTGATCACTTTTATTACCAGTAATATTGTGAAGAACTGCTCCACGAATGTTGAAATTCATTTGAATTCTCCTTTCATATTGTGCTTTAAGTAGTATTTGTAAACAGTATGAAATTTATGTATTATTAACTTTATGATATACGAAGAAAGGTATAAGGTTATAATATGAAACGAATTGATTCGATACAAAATAGCTCTGTTAAAGCTTGGAAAAAATTACATACAAAAAAGGGTCGAGAGAAAGCCAAACAATATATTGTAGAAGGTTTTCATTTAGTAGAAGAAGCAATTAAGAATGATGCACCGATACTTCATTTATTAATATCTGAAGAAATCGATTTACCATCAAACTTTTCACCAGGCTCTTTTGAGTTAACATATATTTCTAAAGAAGTTAGTAAAGAAATAAGTGAAACTGAAACAACGCAAGGTATTTATGCAATTATCGAATTTTCATATATGAGAGTAAACTTTGAAAAAGTATCTAAATTATTATTAATTGATGAAGTACAAGATCCCGGAAATGTTGGTACAATGATCAGAACGGCGGACGCAGCTGGATATGATGCAGTTATACTTGGGACTGGTACAAGCGATTTATACAATTCGAAAACAATTCGTTCAACACAAGGCTCTATATTCCATATGCCTATTTTACGTGGAGACTTAATCGAAGTAATTTCGGAGCTAAAAGAACAGGGGATAACGGTATACGGAACATCATTACAAAATGCAAAACCATTTAATGAAATCAAAGCATCTAATCGTTTTGCAATTATTGTTGGCAATGAGGGAAAAGGAGTTAATTCTAACCTACTTTCTTTATCAGATGAAAATCTTTATATCCCAATTTACGGTAAGGCAGAATCATTAAACGTCGGTATCGCAGCGGGAATATTAATGTATAGCTTATAAATGAAAGAGGTGCAGATTTGCACCTCTTTTGCTTATTTTTTGGCATGCTAATGAGCATAGTATATATTTTAAACCGTTACGTTTCATTTTCTAACTCTTTAGCAATTGCTGATAAAGACTGAGAGGCGGCTGATATTGGTTCTAAGCTTGCTAATTGTTCTTCACTTGAAGAGGAGTTTTCTTGGCTAAGTGCAGTTAACTGTTTTACAATTTCGTCTAATGAAAATCCAACTATTAACTGATTTCTTATTTTCAATTTAAAAATTACTCCAATTTGACTATATTTAATTATTTATGTGATTTACGTCACGTCATGAATGAGTTTTTTTGTGGAGTCGTCAAGATATAATGATAGAAAAATCATATTTAGAGCAGTTGCAATAATTCAAAAATATCACTATAATAAGTTAAGAAAATTTAATATATAAAAGCGATGATAGAGACTAGTAAATTTGAACAACCTATTTAGGGAGAAAGTGCCTAAGACTGAAAGCACTTTTATAGGAAATTAAATTGAATTCACCTCTTGAGCTGGCGCCGGGACCATTATATATGTAAAGGCGACTCGGTCTAATAGACCGTTACATGAATGAAGTGAGCAGTTAAAAAGTGCAATTATGCATTAACTGTTAATTAGGGTGGTACCGCGATCAATCCTCGTCCCTTTTTGGGAGCGAGGTTTTTTTATGTTTAAAAATTGTATGAAAAAAATGGTATAAGTATAGGAGGAATAAAGATGCAAGAGCGTTTAGTTTCTTTACAAGCAGAAGCGATTAAACAAATTGAAGAGGCACAAGATTTAAAAGCCTTAAACGAAGTACGTATCGCTTACCTTGGAAAAAAAGGTCCAATAACAGAGGCAATGAAAGCAATGAAGGATTTATCTCCTGAAGAGCGTCCAAAAATGGGAGCAGTTGCAAATGAGGTACGTGCAGCAATTCAAGAAAAACTTGAGGCTAAACAAGTTTTACTAGAACAAAATGCTATCAATGAAAAATTAGAAAGCGAAAGTATCGATGTAACATTACCAGGTCGTCCTGTTCAAGCTGGTGGTGCGCATCCTTTAAAAGCTGTCATTCAAGAAATTGAAGACTTATTTATCGGAATGGGTTATGAGGTTGTTGAAGGTCCTGAAGTTGAAAAAGATTATTATAACTTCGAAGCGCTAAATCTTCCGAAAGGTCACCCTGCTCGCGATATGCAAGATTCATTCTATATTACGGAAGAAACTTTAATGAGAACTCACACATCTCCAGTTCAAGCTAGAACAATGGAAGCGAATATTGAAAAAGGGCCAATCAAAATTATTTGTCCGGGTAAAGTTTACCGTCGTGATGATGATGACGCTACTCACTCACATCAATTTATGCAAATTGAAGGTTTAGTAATTGGTGAAAACATTTCAATGAGTGATTTAAAAGGAACATTACAACTTTTTGCGAAAAAAATGTTTGGTGAAGACCGAGAAATTCGATTACGTCCAAGTTTCTTCCCATTTACTGAACCATCAGTAGAGATGGACATTTCTTGCATGAAGTGTGGAGGAAAAGGCTGTAATATGTGTAAGCATACAGGTTGGATCGAAATTTTAGGTGCAGGTATGGTTCATCCAAATGTACTTGATATGGCAGGTTATAACTCGAAGGAAGTTCAAGGATTTGCATTTGGAATGGGTCCTGAGCGTATTGCACTGTTAAAATACGGCATTGATGATATTCGTCATTTCTATACAAACGATATTAGATTCTTAAAGCAATTCCAACAAATGTAAGGTAGGAGGGGACAAAACATGTTTGTTTCAACAAAATGGTTACAAGAATACGTTGATTTAAGTGGTGTTACACCAGAAGAGCTTGCAAAATTAATCACAAAAGCTGGTATTGAAGTTGAAGGTGTAAACAATCTTTCTGAAGGAATTAAAAATGTTGTAGTAGGCTATGTAATGGAACGTGAACAACATCCAGAAGCTGATAAATTATCTAAATGTACAGTTGACGTTGGAGAAGAACAGCCTGTACAAATTATTTGTGGCGCACCGAATGTTGCTAAAGGTCAAAAAGTTATCGTTGCAAAAATTGGTGCGGTATTACCTGGAAACTTTAAAATTAAAAAAGCAAAATTGCGTGGTGAAGTTTCTGAAGGAATGATTTGTTCTCTTCAAGAACTTGGAGTTGAAGGGAAAGTTGTTGGGAAGGAATTTTCGAACGGAATTTTCGTTTTACCAAGCGATGCAGAAGTTGGAGCGGATGCATTAGAAGTTCTACACCGCGATGACGCTGTATTAGAATTAGGTTTAACACCAAATCGTGCGGATTGTTTAAATATGATTGGAGTAGCTTATGAAGTTGCTGCAATTTTAGATAAAGATGTGAAATTACCTACTGTTGCAACTGAACAGTCTGGATCTGCAGATTTTATCAATGTGTCAGTAGAATCAAAGGAAGATGCACCATACTATAGCGCGAAATTAGTTAAAGGTGTAAAAGTTGGTCCTTCTCCATTGTGGATGCAGGCTCGTTTAATGAGTGCAGGTATCCGTCCAATCAATAATATTGTTGATATTACAAACTATATTTTAATTGAATACGGTCAACCGTTACATGCATTTGATAACAACAAGTTAAATAGCAAAGAAATCATCGTTAGACATGCAAAATCTAATGAAAAAATTACGACATTAGATGGAGAAGAACGTACATTACAACCTCATCATTTAGTGATTGCGACAGAAAATGAAGCAGTTGCGATCGCTGGTGTAATGGGTGGTCAAACTACTGAGGTTGATGAGAATACAGTAGATGTTTTAATTGAATCAGCTGTTTTCAAAGGTCAAACAGTTCGTCAAACATCAAAAGACCTAGGTTTACGTAGTGAATCAAGTGCTCGTTTTGAAAAAGGCATTGATCCATCTCGTACTTACTCTGCATCTGAACGCGCTGCTCAGCTAATGGCAGAGCTTGCAGGAGGTACGATTGTAGAAGGTACTGTAGTTGCTAATCATATTGTAAATAATGCACTAGAAGTTTCAGTTACAGTTAGTAAAATAAATAATGTACTTGGTACTTCAATTGACGCTGATACGGTTAAAGATATTTTCCGTCGCTTACGTCTAGAAGCGAAACAAGATGGGGAACTTTTCACTGTCACAGTTCCTAGTCGCCGTGGAGATATTACGATTGAAGAAGACTTAGTTGAAGAAGTAGGCAGAATGTATGGTTACGATCATATCCCTGCAACATTGCCAACAGGAGTTGCTAGCCGTGGACAATTAACTGTATATCAAGCAAAACGTCGTAAAGCTCGTCAGTTTTTACAACATGCTGGATTATTTGAAGCAGTTACTTATTCATTGACTAGTAATAGTAAAGTAAAACGTTTTGCACTAGAAACTGGTGACGCTAAGCCAGTTCGTTTATCTTTACCAATGAGTGAAGAAAGAAGTGAATTACGTTTTAGTTTAGTACCTCATCTTTTAGATGCAGTAGCTTATAATGTTGCTCGTAAAGAGGAAAATGTACAATTATTTGAAACAGGCTCAGTTTTCTTAACATTAGAGAAAAATGAACTACCTCGTGAAGAAGAGTATTTAGCAGGAGCTCTAACTGGAGCATGGTTACAACATGCTTGGCAAGGTGAGAAAAAAGCTGTTGATTTTTATGTAGTAAAAGGTATATTAGATGGCTTATTTAATGAACTAGGCCTTTCAGATAAAATTTCTTATGTTGCTGCAAAAAAAGAAGACCTACATCCAGGTCGTACAGCGAGTATCTTAGTAAATAACGAAGAAATTGGATTCATTGGTCAGGTACATCCTGTAACCCAAAAAGAATGGGATATTAAAGAGACATATGTATTCCAATTATCACTTGCAAAACTATTTAATACAGAAGTAGATGATATATTATATAACGCAATTCCACGTTTCCCAGCTATGAATCGTGATATGGCACTTGTAGTAGATTCAACTGTTTTTGCAGGAGATATTTTATCTACAATTCGTCTAGCAGGTGGAAAACTATTAAAAGATGCAATAATCTTTGACTTATATGAAGGGGATAAAATGGAAGCAGGTAAAAAATCTGTTGCCTTCTCACTAACTTATTTTGATCCAGAGCGTACATTAACAGACGAAGAAGTTACAAAATCTCATCAAAAAGTATTAAAAGCTGTTGAAGAAACTCATAATGCTCAGTTAAGGGGCTAATGACAAATCAATATAAGGTAAATGAAAACCAGGAATCTAATCGATTCCTGGTTTTTTTCGTATAAGTCGATTTCGGTCAACCACTAAAGAATTTAAATAGAACTATCACCTATTTTTTTCCATTTTTTACTCATTTTTGTCATGATAATGAACCAATTTGTCCTTTTTTTATAATATAAAATGTACAACTAATTTATTAAACGAGAGGTGTTTTTAATTGTCATTACCACCACCAAGACCGCCATTTCCACCATTTCCACCATTTCCACCATTTCCACCAGAACCACCATTTGGTTCAACAGGTCCAACTGGTCCCACAGGCCCAACAGGTCCAGCAGGCCAGGCAGGCCAAGTAGGCCTAGTTGGCCCAACGGGTGCGACAGGTCCTCAAGGTGAAAGAGGAAAAAGAGGTAAAGACGGAGAAGACGGAGAAAGAGGAAAAAGAGGACATATGGGTCCTATGGGACCAATGGGTCCAATGGGTCCAATGGGTCCGATGGGACCAATGGGGCCAACAGCACCAGCAGTCCCAGGAGCAACGGGAGCAACAGGAGCAACAGGTGCAACTGGACCTTCAGGAGGACCTCCAGGAGCAACGGGAGCAACAGGCGCAACAGGCGCAACAGGCGCACCAGGGTTACCAGGAGCAACGGGAGCAACAGGTGCACCAGGATTACCAGGAGCAACGGGAGCAACAGGTGCACCAGGGTTACCAGGAGCAACGGGAGCAACAGGCGCACCAGGGTTACCAGGAGCAACGGGAGCAACAGGTGCACCAGGATTACCAGGAGCAACAGGTGCACCGGGATTACCAGGAGCAACGGGAGCAACAGGCGCACCAGGATTACCAGGAGCAACAGGAGCAACAGGTACACCAGGATTACCAGGAGCAACGGGAGCAACGGGAGCAACAGGAACAGCAGGAGCGACAGGAGCAACAGGAGATCCAGGTACAGCAGGAGCAACAGGAGTAACGGGAGCAACAGGAGCAACAGGAGCAACAGGAGTAACGGGAGCAGGAGCAATTATTCCATTTGCATCAGGTGGCCCAATTGTTATGACTACTGTTTTAGATGGAGTAGTTGGAACAGCAGGTCTATTAGGCTTTGGAAGTTCGGCTTCAAATGTAACAGTACTACCTGGACCAGTAATCGATTTAACAGGAACAATATTAGGCCCAGTTATTGATTTTGCATTTTCAGTACCAAGAGATGGAACAATAACTTCTATTTCTGCATTCTTTAGTGATACTATAGCATTAAATCTTGTTGGAACAACTATCACGATAACTGCACAATTATATAGTGCTCCAGCAACAAGTAATATTTTTACGCCAGTAGCAGGTGCTTCTGTAACTTTAGCACCAGCACTAACAGGTGCAATATCACTGGGAGATATAAGCAGTGGAATTAATACTCCATTAGCTATACCAGTAACAGCTACAACACGTTTATTAATGGTTTATTCAGCTACTGCAACAGGTTTAAGTCTAATTAATACTGTTACAGGTTATGCGAGTGCTGGTATTACAATCGATTAATAGTTTATATAGATAATTAAGAAATTTATTTTACAAGGGCTCTAAATCACTTTTATTCATTCATGGTTATTACCTTAGAGTGATAAATAGTGAGTAGAGCTCTTTTTTTAAAAATTTAATGGCTTAATTAGAATCTGATCTGATTTGTTCTTATTTTAATAAAAAATGAAGAAAGGAAATAAGAGTAGTTTATTTTTGTGCCACCAACGGGAGTAACAGGAACAACAGGGCCCCAACCTAACAGGCTCATAAATTCTAAGCTAAGGTCTTTAGACTTTTAAGCTAACTTTATCTGTCGTGAATAATAGTAATCAATTACTTACTGGTCTGTAACAAGTCCTTAATATCTCTGGCTACTACATTTAACGATACTGCTGTTAATTTTACTGTACCTTAAACAGGTAGAGATGTTTCAGCAGCAACTAATAATTACTCTACAACTGCTGCATTAAATGTTTCACTTGGTGGTGGTATAACTCCATCATTTATTATTCGTAGTACTTCACCAGCAATAATAGATTGGTGACTTAGAACTTTATTCAGGAGATATAATAGGTCTATTTTATGAATCTGATGGAGTAACGATCTTTTAGATTTAGGTGGAGCTACAGCAATTGGAATTGTTTGGTCAGTACTTTGTATTTGTTAGAAAAGAGCGCTTAAGTTAATTGAAGTTAATTTTACTAATAATCTAGTAAATTATGTAAAAATATTAACAAAATAATGATAAAATCCAATCCTATTAATTATTCTAAAATAGTATAGAGTGTACGTTAAATAATTTTAGGAGGTGTTTCATTTGCCATTTCCACCAGGACCACCAAGCCAACCGAACCCACCTGGTCCAACAGGTGTTACCGGACCAACGGGACCAACAGGCCCAACAGGAGCAACAGGAGCGCCAGGAGCGCCAGGAGCAACAGGAGCAACAGGAGTAACAGGTGCGCCAGGAGCGCCAGGGGCAACAGGAGCAACAGGAGCAACAGGAGCAACAGGAGCAACAGGAGCAACAGGAGCAACAGGAGCAACAGGAGCGACAGGAGCAACAGGAGCAACAGGAGCAACAGGAGCAACAGGAGCAACAGGAGCAACGGGAGCAACAGGTGACACAGGAGCAACAGGGGCAACAGGAGCAACAGGTGCAACAGGAGCAACAGGAGCAACAGGAGCAACAGGGGCAACAGGTGACACAGGAGCAACAGGAACAACAGGAGCAACAGGAGCAACAGGAGCAACAGGAGCAACAGGAGCAACAGGAGCAACAGGAGCAACAGGAGAAACAGGAGCAACAGGAGCAACAGGAGCAACAGGAGCAACAGGAGCAACAGGAGCAACAGGTGAAACAGGAGCGACAGGAGCAACAGGAGCGACAGGGGCAACAGGAGCAACAGGTACAATTGCAGCAAGTGCACATGTATTTAACGCTTCGGTTCAAACAGTTACTACTGGAAATGCAGCAGCATTTGATTCTAATGGTGTTATTACAGGAACTGATATTACACATGTTGCAGGTTCAACAGATATCAACCTTGCTCAAAATCATGTTTATCATGTTGTTTATAGCTTTGATGGTGAAGCAACTGATCCAAATGCAGTGTCGATTCATTTTACGTTAGCAGGAGTAGATATTCCAGGAAGTGGATTTACTGATCCAAGTTCTGCTGCATTAGTAGGAACAGCTTCTCCAGGTTCTGGCGATTTTATCGTTAGTACAGTGGGACAAGTTGCACCTACAGCGTTGAATTTGATTGTTGACAGTACTGGTTCAATTACTTTCCCAGCCCAAGATGCAAATCATCCTAATATTACCATTGTAATATTTGAATTAAGTTAGTTTAATTTGTAATAGTTTGACGGTTCTAATGATAGATAGGTTTTAACTGGGTGGTGGTAACCCTTTATCATTATTAATTGTGATTTTGGGATCTAGCTATTATTAGATTGTTCTCACCTCATTTATCGATCAGTAATTAATTTACTGAAAAATAAATGAGGTTCTCTTTTTTTACTGACCATTTAAAAACGACATTTTTGTTTATTTAATATGACATGAAAAAGAAGTAAACTAATCTTTTTGTACTGGCAAAATGATTTAGTTGTGAATATGTTAATTAATGTTATTTATCCAATCTTTATAAGTACTACATTGGGGATGTGTTATTTATTGAAAGGAATCATACTAGCCGGAGGAAATGGAACCAGATTATATCCGTTAACAAGAGTCATATCAAAACAACTGTTACCTATTTATGATAAGCCTTTAATATATTATCCACTTTCGATATTAATGCTTGCTGGTATTAAGGAAATATTAATTATTTCTACACCACAAGATGTTCCGCGGTTTGAGGAACTACTAGGGGATGGCTCTAATCTTGGCATTACTTTATCATATATTGCTCAAGAAAAACCTGAGGGTATTGCACAAGCATTTATTATAGGAGCAGAATTTATTGGTAATGAACCGGTTGCTTTAATTTTAGGTGACAATATATTTTATGGTCATGATTTTACGAAGATACTAGAGCGAGTAGCCACATTAAACGAAGGGGCAACGGTTTTTGGTTATAACGTTAAAGATCCACAAAGATTTGGTGTTATCGAGTTTGATGATGATGGAAATGTCATATCAATAGAAGAGAAACCTAATAATCCAAAGTCGACCTATGCAGTTACTGGATTATATTTTTATGATAATAAAGTAATAGATTTTGCTAAGCAAATTAAACCCTCTGATAGAGGAGAGTATGAGATTACTGATTTGAATGAAATGTATTTAAAAACTGGTCAATTAAAGGTAGAGATTCTAGGTAGGGGGTTTGCTTGGTTAGATACTGGTACACATGAATCACTAATTCAAGCGTCTACTTTTATAGAAATGATTCAAAAAAGACAAAGCTTAAGAATATCTTGTATTGAAGAAATAGCATTTAGAAAAGGCTATATAACAATTGAACAATTAGAAAAACTTGCGGAGCCTTTAGCTAATAGTGATTATGGTAAATATTTATTAAGTGTCATATCAAATGTTAAAAAAAGGAAATAAATTCGACTTATAAAAAGTTAGACTGTTAATTTGTGAAAAATCTGTTCGAATCTTTGTAGAGGAGGGTATTGATTGAACATTTTAATTACAGGTGGTGCGGGGTTCATAGGGTTAAATTTTGTAAACTTTATTTTAAAAAATACTGATTACGAGATCACGATATTAGACGCATTAACTTACGCAAGTCATCCTGAAGAAATCAATAAATTAATTAAAAATCCAAGAGTACGGTTTATTCATGCAAATATTATCGATACGGAAGCAATAAAGCCGGCATTAGATCGAGTATATGAGGTACTTGTCCATTTTGCTGCAGAATCTCATGTGGACCGTAGTATTAAGGATGGAGAAATATTTATTCAAACAAATATAATTGGTACGTTTAATATGATTCAACTTGTCATGGATGGATTTGCAAAGAAAATGATTCATGTTTCCACGGACGAAGTTTATGGAACACTTGAAAAAAATGAGAAACCTTTTACTGAACATTCTCCTATCGCTCCTAATAATCCTTATTCCGCATCAAAAGCGAGCTCAGATTTAATAGTACGCTCATACTATCAGACGTTTGGTTTACCACTTATCACAACTAGATGTAGTAACAATTTCGGACCATTTCAAAATAAGGAGAAATACATTCCTACCATCATTTATAATGCGCTACAAGAAAAGAAAATTCCAGTTTATGGTGATGGCTTGCAAATTAGAGATTGGTTATTTGTAGAAGACCACTGCAGTGCAATTGCAAGTATTATTGAAAATGGAAAATATGGTGAAGTATATAATATTGGCGGTGGCAATGAGAAAACAAATATTGAGGTGGTTAAGCAAGTATTAGCAATTATGGGCAAATCAGAGAGTTTAATAGACTATGTAACAGACAGAGTTGGTCATGATCGTAGATATGCAATTGATTCTAGTAAACTTCAATCAGAATTAGGATGGATACAACAACATACTTTTCAAGAATCTTTAGAAGAAACGGTGAAGTGGTATATTGAAAAGTACGGTGACAAGAAAATATGAAAATATTAATCACAGGCGCAGACGGTCAGCTTGGTAAGGAAATTCAGAATGTTTTTGTTGAAGCTAAAATTGAAGTCATCCCATATAACAAGGAGCAATTGGATATTACGAATAGGAAAGAAATTAGTGCAGTACTAAATCGACATAAACCGAATGTAATTATAAATGCAGCTGCTTTTACAAAAGTTGATTTATGTGAAGTAGAAATTGAAAAGGCATATCTTGTTAACGCAATAGGACCATTTAATTTAGCATTTGAAGCAAAAAAATTGAATTGTCGATTTTTCCATATTAGTACAGACTATGTTTTTAATGGTGAAAAAGATATTCCATATGAAGTGGATGATTTAACGTCTCCAAAAACAATGTATGGTAAAAGTAAAAAAATTGGAGAAGAGCTAGTACTTGCAATTCATGATGATAGTACAATAATTCGTACATCTTGGTTATATGGACATAAAGCAAATAATTTTGTGAATACAATCGTAAATTTATCAAATACATTAGATGAGATGAGAGTCGTTGATGATCAAATAGGGTGTCCAACATATACGAAAGATTTAGTCCTAATCCTTCAATCACTCTTATATGAGAAACCAGGTATATACCACGTGACGAATTTAGGGGAATGTAGTTGGTATGAGTTTGCTTGTGAAATTCTACATTTTTTAAATCGTAAAACAAAAATCACTCCGGTAACAACGAAAGAATATGGTGCTAAAACTCCAAGGCCAATGTATTCAGTATTAAGTAATAAGAAACTTGTTGATTTACAAATTCATCAAAGAGATTGGAAAGAAGCATTACACGAGTTTTTAAAAAAGGAGTATGGTAATTAATGCAAATTGAAGGTGTCATAACGAAAAAACTAACCAAACATTGTGACGATCGAGGTTTTTTTGCAGAAGTTTTAAGAGATGATGATGAGTTACTGACAAATTTTGGACAATTGTCATGGTCAACTACTTATCCGGGTGTGATTAAAGCTTTTCATTATCATGAAGAACAAGATGATATTTGGTTTTTTCCATCTGGAAATGCACAAGTTGTTTTATATGACTTAAGAGAAAATTCATCAACAAAAGGCAAAACAAATGTTTTCTATATGGGGGAAAACAATCCTATGATTGTACTAATTCCTAAAGGAGTAGCACATGGATATCGGGTAATCGGTGATCAGTCTGCAACAATCATATATTGTACAACAAAGTCATATAATCCAAATCAGCCAGATGAAAAAAGAATCCCTTGGAATGATGAGACAATCGGATTTAATTGGGAAACTCAAAATAGGTAATTGTAAATTACAATTGAATGTTTTTATTACGGGCGACTTAAGCAAAGGATAAGTAGGTGTAATGAATGAAAACTAGCATTATTCTGTTAACATATAATCAGCTAGATGTTTCAAAAAAATGCTTTGACAGTCTTGAAAAATATACAAAAAATGACCAAGTTGAAATTATTGTTGTAGATAACGGTTCTACTGATGGGACACGGGAATATTTAAGCAGTAAATCTTCGTTTATCACAATTTTAAATGAAAAAAATATGGGGTTTGCTGGTGGCTGTAATCAAGGAATTGAGGTTGCTACTGGAGATAATTTATTATTTTTGAATAATGATACAATTGTTACTGATAATTGGCTGGATGCAATGATCGATCTATTATATAGTAATGATCGTATCGGTATGGTTGGACCAGTTAGTAATTATGTAAGTGGACTGCAAAGAATTGACGTAGATTATCAATCGGATGATGAAATAAATGAGTTTGCGTTAAAGTATTGTGAAACAGTCAAAGGAAAATCCAAGCAGGTACTTCGACTAGTAGGTTTTTGTTTATTAGTCAAACGTGAGGTAATAGAAAAGATAAAAGGTTTTGATGAAAGATTTAAATTCGGTTCATTCGAAGATGATGATATCTGTTTAAGAACGGTTCTTGAAGGATATGAGTTGCATATTGCATTAGATTCATTTGTACATCATTATGGACATGTAACTTTTAAAGGCAATAGCGATATTAATATTACTCAACTTTATATAGAAAATCGATTTCGTTATATAGAAAAATGGGGCAATCATTTAATAGATATAGCATATCCCAAACTAGAATTAATTGATATGGTACCATGTAATGTGAAAAAAGTATTGGAGATTGGATGTTCGGCTGGCGCAACAGGCTTAGAGATTAAAAATAGGTATTCATGTGAACTATATGGTACTGAAAAGAATCCAGCATTGGCATCAATTGCTTCACAATTTTATGAAAAAGTGGATAATGTCGGTTGTGATGAGACGAATTTATCATATGCTAATGATTTTTTTGATTTAATTATTCTTGATCAAACAATCGAACATATTGTTGACCCTTGGAAATATATAATTGAAATTAGTAAACTATTAAAACCATCAGGAAATATTATTTGTAGAGTTCCAAATGTATCTCATGGTGAAGTGCTTTATCAGTTGTTAAATGGTAGTTGGAACTATCTGAATGCAGGAATACTTGATAAAGAGCATGTAAGATTTTTTACGCCTAAAACAATGAGTTTACTATTCCCTACTCATATGTTTGATATCATTTTGAACAAAAATGAAAATATTGATGTGAATATCAATATAAAATTATTTTTTGAAGAAGTAGTTCACTTAGCACATAAATTTGGTATAACACTTGATGAGTTAACAACAAATTTGGAAATCTACCAAATGCTTGTACTCGTAAAGAAAAAATAATAAAAAACGGCGGTTGAGAATTTCAACCGCCGTTTATTTATTAATTTAATAAATTTGAGAAATACTGTCTATTTGATAAAATGCTAGCATGGGTTGGATGGTAACCATACGCCAATTCATTATGTTCATTAGCTAATTGATGTTTACCAATTCGATCATAGCATACTGCTAATTGCAGATGTGGCATCCATGTTGAATATGAATATTGAACGTTAGAAAGTTGCTCTTTATTTTTATATGAAATCGCTTCTTCATACCAGAAGATTGCTGAGTCATAGTTATTATTTTCTAGAAATGAATAGCCGATTCTGCAGCATGTTTCTGGCTGAGGTTTTTCATATTGAAGTGAGTGTAGTAACCAACTTTTTTCTAATTCAAATAAATGTAGATGATGATAATTATCGGCTAAATAATAGCAAGCTAGTATATTATGCTCACTATATGGTTGTTTGTGCTTTAAAAACTTTAAAAAATACTGAATCGATTTATCATATTGATGATTTTCACTTAAGTCCTTTGCATAATAATATAAATCTCTCGGTGATAAGTCAGCATTCTCTTCCATCATTTTTTCAATTATTTTTAGGTTATTTTTTGGTTCATTTGTGTATGGGAGGGAGTGGATTACTAGGTCTGAAGCTACCACCATACCCGTAACTAAAATCTGATGATCACTAGATTTACCACTAATGGAATATGAACTAGTACTTTTTACTAATCTAGTGATCAAATTTGGCGTGCTTTCATTCATATTCGTTAGCAGTTTCATTGAGATTCCATCTATATTTGAATTGATCGACTGCATTAATTGTACGAATTTTTTTCTGTCATTTTCGAACAAAATTTCATTAGGGTTGAAGAAGAGAATATATTGTTTTGTAGCGAGCTCGAATAAGTAACTTAATGCATCTTTTTCATGCTGGTCTGCTTTAAAGGAGTAAATATTTTTGGTAAACGTGCTTGCAAGCTCTCTCGTTCTATCTGTTGATTCTAAATCAACAATGATCACTTCATCCACCAAGTCTGATACTGATTTTAGACATCTTTCAATAACAGCCTCATCATTTTTAACAATCATACATAAGCTAACGGTAGTCAACATATCACTCTTTTCTATTTAAATCGCATTCTAAGAAATCTATTTTAGTTATTACAAATAAAACAATGAGGGGACACCGAAGTTGTATTATTGCTCATTAAATAATGAGTTAAAATACGCTTGATTATGCTTGACCGAAGGGTTATTTGGAGAAAAACTAGCTGCAATGTCATTATGTTTTTTAGCTGTCACTTGGTCTCCTAAAAGACTATAGGAAAGACATAATTGTAAATGAGGTAGCCAAGTATAACACGCAGTATTAATAAATGGGCTTTTTTGTTCGGGAATATCAACGAAAGTAGCTATTTTATACCATGAGATTGCACGATGATAATCTTTTTGTTGAAGATAGATATAGCCTAATCTGCAACAATTTTCTCCACGAGGACCATCGTAGGTGAATGATTTTAGACAACTACTAATTGCTAATTCCCATTCTCCGATATTTAAATAACAATCAGCCATTTTACCACAAGCTTGAATATTATCTTCAGACCAGCCTTTTCCTTCATCTAAAAATTTGTTATACCAATCAATTGCAGTTTCATATTTCCCATGATCTAAACATTCATTTGCATAATAATATTTATCTCTTGGATTTAGTTCTTTACCTGAAGCAATTGCTTCTTCATATATTGTTAAATTTCTTGTAGAGGAGTCTTTATCCTTATGATGGATTACGGCAGCATCTGAATGAATAATATTTCCATATACTTCTAGATATTCATGTACGAAACCAATCCATTTAAAATGTCTTTCACGTTTAACAATTCGATTCCGTACAGAGCTAAATGTTGGATTTCCATCTACATCAAAAGAAAGATGATATTTCATTGCCACAGCATCTACTTCATTAGTTAAAGTTTTCTTTAGCTCAATTAATTTTTTTGCATTTTCTTCTGTGATCACATCATCTGCATCCAACCACATAATATAGTCCTTAGTTGCTTTCGAAAATGCAAAGTTCCGAGCCGCAGAAAAATCATTGATCCATTTAAAATCATAAACGCAATTTGTAAATTTTTTTGCTATTTCTTTTGTTTTGTCTGTTGAACCTGTATCAATTATGACGATTTCATCTACAATAGTAGAAACGGAAGAAAGACATCTATCAAGTACATTTTCTTCATTTTTTACAATCATACAAAGACTGAAAGTAATTGAATCTTTTTTCATTAATTCCACCTCAAATTTATGTTATTAAGGTTGTCAATAAAACGTTCACCCAAATAATGAAAATTTTTATAAGAAGGTTGTTATTCAGTTTTGTATATGATTAAATATGTAAAAGGAATATTAGAAATTTTATGATAAAGAGAGTAATCTTATATAGTTTTTAAGCGAGTTAGGGATGGTGGAAGCCTAATAAAACGAGTAAGATGAAGCGCACTTTGGAGAAGTAAATCCGAAATGATAGTAGGATTTATCGGGGATGGAACCTCGTTAACAAACTTAAAGTTGGTTCAATATCATTTGAACAATTAGAGTGGTACCGCGGAACTTATACCCCGTCTCTTTTTTAGAGGCGGGGTTTTTTATATTTTAAGAAGGGAATGAAGGAAGATGAACTATGAATTATTGTATAGTGAGCATTTAGAAAAAGCATTAAATGGCGCATTAAATATAGTAGAAATTAATGCACTGATTGAAAAACCACATTATGCTGATCAAGGTGATTTAGCATTTCCTTGTTTTCAGCTTGCAAAGTCATTCAGAAAGTCCCCAATTAGCATTGCACAAGAAGTTGCACCTCTTATTCAACATGAATTATTTGAAAAAGTTGAGGCGAATGGACCATATGTAAACTGCTTTTTAAATAAGAAAATTGTCAGTAAGCATATTGTTGAAACTGTATTAAATAAAGGAAAAGATTTTGGAAACCAAGTGACTGATGAAGAAAAAACAATCGTGATTGATTGTTCTTCACCAAATATTGCCAAACCTTTTTCAATGGGTCATATTCGTTCAACAATGATTGGAAACGCGATTGGAAACATTGCTCAAAAGAATGGCTATAAGGCAATTAAAATCAATCATCTAGGAGATTGGGGAACACAGTTTGGGAAATTGATTGTTGCTTATAAACGTTGGGGTGAAGAAGAAAAAGTAAAATTAAACCCAATCAAAGAATTACTAACACTATATGTTAAATTTCACGAAGAAGTTGAGAAGGAACCTCAGCTTGAAGAAGAAGCAAGAAGCTGGTTTAAGAAATTAGAAGAGAAAAATAAAGAAGCGCAAGAATTATGGGAGTGGTTCCGTGAAGAATCACTAAAAGAATTTATGATGGTGTATGATTTATTAGGTGTTAGCTTTGATAGCTTTAATGGCGAAGCTTTTTATAATGATAAAATGGATCGAATCATTACATTATTAGAAGAAAAAAAATTATTAGTTGAATCAGAAGGTGCCGAAGTTGTAGACCTTTCAGAATTAGAATTACCTCCGTGTTTAATTAGAAAATCAGACGGCGCTACTTTATACGCAACCCGCGATTTGGCTGCTGCAATTTACCGTAAAGAAACATATGATTTTGATAAAGCGGTCTATGTTGTAGGTGGAGAACAAGCTTTACATTTCACTCAAGTATTTACTGTTTTAAATAAGATGGGATATGAATGGTCTAAGAATATGGAACATGTACCATTTGGTCTGATTCTTCAAAACGGTAAAAAAATGTCAACTCGAAAAGGGAAAATTGTCTTACTTGAAAAGGTTATTGAAGAAGCAATTAGTTTAGCTAATAAAAATATTTCTGACAAGAACCCTAATTTAGAAAATAAAGATGAAGTTGCGGAAATGGTAGGAGTTGGAGCGATCATATTCCAGGATTTAAAGAATGATCGAATGAATAATTTCGAGTTTTCTCTAGAACAAATGTTAAAATTTGAAGGAGAAACGGGGCCATATGTACAGTATTCAATTGTTAGAACAAATTCAATCTTAGAAAAAGCGGATGTAACAGAATTCCATCATCAGGATGGTTTACAGGATGAGTATAGTTGGGAAATCATAAAAAACATTCAAGCTTTTCCAGACAAAGTAAAACGTAGCTTTGAGCAAAATGAGCCATCAGTCATTGCGAAATATACAATTGATTTAGCCCAATCGTTCAATAAGTATTATGGCAATACACATATTCTTACTGATGACCAGCAATTAGTAAGTAGATTAGCTTTAATCAAAGCTGTTTCAATTGTATTAGAAGAAGGGCTTAGATTATTGGGGATTCGTGCACCAAAAGAAATGTAATCAAAAAAAGTATGAAAAGAACATTTTCTTTTCATACTTTTTGTATTTCTAAAGGTTCATTTCCAAGTGATTATAGCTAGAAATACACACAAATTGATTACAATGGAAGGTGCGAGCCGCCTGGTGGGAGATGTGGGAAGGCTAAAGACCCCGCAGGAGGCACACAGAATGTGGGTCATGCATGAGTTACGTCAGGAGGTGTGGTTTTAGTATGCCTACTATTTAGGATGGCTAAGATTCCTCTCCACGAAAAAGAGAGAAACCTTGAGTTGTGATCAATTATCGCATTCCAAAGTAATTGCATACAAAACATCTGAATGATTGTTGTTATTTTATTAGGAATCTTAAAGTTTACTAATAAATACTTGTTTTTATTGAAAATGATTATCAATTACATTTATAATAATAGATGAATTGATTCCAATTAAGGAGATTGACAAATAAATGACAATTTTAAATACAATCAAAAATAGAAGAACTGTAAGAGATACAAAAAAAGACCCAATTTCTGAAGAAATTTTGATGGAGCTTCTGGAAGTGGCTTCATATGCTCCTTTTCATAGCAAAGAAGAGCCTTGGCAATTTATCATGATTTCAGAAGAAAATGAAAAAGCATTTTATGCTTCAAAAATCGTAGATAGTTATGAAAGAATGGAATTAACAGAAACATATACAGTTGAAAAAATCAAAAAATCTGTAGAGTTTTTTAAATCATATATTATTGATACACCTATGCATTTAATAATAACGACAGATCACTCTGATAGTGAAAAAAAGAACTTAGAAGCAATTGGTGCGACTTGTTCATTTGTTCAAAATCTACAATTGGCTGCTTGGGAAAAAAACATTGGGATGGTTTGGCGTACAAATCCTTATATATTTGACCAACAATTTTACAAAGAAATGGGTATCCCAGGAAACAGAAAAATATTAGGTGCACTACATATCGGTTATATTAATACGATGCCAAAAGTATCTAAGAAACGAAAAAATCCTAGAGAATGGACGACTAAACTAGGTCAAAACATTACAATTTCTTAACTTAAATTGAAACTGAATCATTAAATAATAAAAAAGAGAGCTAGTTAACAAATTACGTTATTAGCTCTCTTTTTACGTTTATTTTTTTATAAAATTCTGGTTAGCTACTCATATTAAAATACTTTCGTAGTCCAATTTTCACCATTCCAGACATCTGTTACTAAACCTTGGTAAAATTCAGGTTCGTGACAGATGATTAAAATGCTACCTTTATATTCTTTCAGTGCTCGTTTTAATTCTTCTTTTGCATCTACGTCTAAGTGGTTTGTCGGCTCATCTAGTACAAGTAAATTTGATTCATTATTCATTAGTTTACATAAACGAACTTTTGCTTTTTCGCCACCACTTAATACAGTTACTTTACTTTCAATATGCTTTGTTGTTAAACCGCATCTCGCAAGCGCAGCGCGAACTTCGTATTGTGTAAATGAAGGGAATTCATCCCAAACCTCATCAATACATGTTTTATTGTTATCACTTTTCACTTCTTGTTCAAAGTATCCAATATGAAGGAATTCTCCGCGTTCTACTTCACCTGAAATTGGTTTAATATCACCAAGTAAACTACGCATTAAAGTAGTTTTACCGATCCCGTTCGCACCAACTAATGCGACTTTTTGACCGCGCTCCATTCGAAGATTTAATGGTTGTGAAAGTGGTTCATCATAACCAATGACAAGGTCTTTAGCTTCAAATATTAGTTTTCCAGAAGTACGAGCTGGTTTGAAATCAAATTCAGGTTTTGGCTTTTCCCTTGCAAGCTCAATAATGTCCATTTTATCAAGTTTCTTCTGACGTGACATTGCCATGTTACGTGTAGAAACTCGAGCTTTATTTCGAGCAACAAAGTCTTTTAACTCTGATATTTCTTGCTGTTGTCGTTTGTAAGCTGATTCTAGTTGTGATTTTTTCATTTCATGAATACTCATGAAATTATTGTAATCTCCTACATAACGATTCAATTCCTGATTTTCCATGTGATAAATTAAATTAATTACACTATTTAAAAATGGAATATCATGTGAAATCAAAATAAAAGCATTTTCATATTCATTTAAATATCGTTTTAACCATTCAATGTGTTGCTCATCTAAATAGTTAGTCGGCTCATCTAGTAATAAGATATCTGGTTTTTCTAAAAGAAGCTTAGCTAAAAGAACTTTTGTTCTTTGACCACCAGATAATTCAGTTACATCGCGTTCAAGACCAATATCTTCTAAACCTAAACCACGAGCAATTTCTTCTACTTTTGCATCAATAATATAAAAATCGTTATTTGTTAATGTATCTTGTAGTACGCCAACGTCTTCAAGCATTTTCTCCATTTCTTCTGGAGTAGCATCGGCCATTTTTACATATAAATCATTAATTTCATTTTCCATATCAAACATATATTGGAACGCACTTTTTAAAACGTCACGAATTGTCATTCCTGCTAGCAATACTGCATGTTGATCTAAATAACCAACACGAACTTTTTTAGACCATTCTACTTTACCTTCATCAGGTTGAAGCTTACCTGTTACTATATTCATGAAAGTTGATTTACCTTCACCATTTGCACCAATCAGACCGATATGTTCTCCCTTTAATAATCGGAAAGATACATCATTAAATATTGCACGATCACCAAAGCCATGGCTTAGGTTTTTTACAGTTAATATACTCATTGATCTACACCTTTTCTATTTTTTTCGTTATATAAAAATGTTCTATATTTAGAACGTTATTTAAACAGTCACTTACTAATTATAGTCTGCAAATAGGTAAGTGTTCAATGGTAAATTAATGTGCCCAAAAGAAAAGAAGGTATCGCAGGATGAAGTAAGGAAAATATAGTAAGTTACTGATTACAAAAAGCAAATTTATGAAATAAGAGGAATACTTAAATCTTAATCGAATAACCATATTTTATTGAATGAAAGTTTAGAGGTGGGAGAAAGTGAGGAAAATCACTTATATATTAGTAGCAATCATTTTTTTAGTAAGTTGCAACAAAGACGGAAATGTAAAACTGCTCAATGAAAAAAAGAGTATAGTGGAAAGTTATAAAATGACTAAGTCTGAAATGGATACAGTCCATATGCTTGGTGTGGATAGTCAAAAATTAGCGATTTATAAATTGAAACTAGATGATTCAACAGATATACAGTCATTAGAAGCAAAAATTAACGTGTATTCTAATGGAAAATTAGTTCATTCACTGGGTGGTATTGCAATCGGTTTTCTAAAAGATGATAAAACTTATTATCTTACATTTAAACGTCAACTACAGCTTGAATCGAAAAATACGTATGAATGGGACATCATTTTTGCAAATCGAAATGGGCATAGTTCTGGACAAACATTATATAAACAACCGGACCAAACGAATATGTCTCTTTTTGTACAACTTGAAGGAAAACATGAAATAGTAAAAGGGCAAGAAATGGCGCTTGGAGCATTTGTGGAAGGAAATGATTCGATGGAATCATTTAGTCTTCTTCCTGATTTAAAAGATAATGAGAGACTACTTAACAATAAATATGTATACTTATTATGTTTAGAAACTAAATAAAGTAATAAGGTGAGGTTTGCGGAGAAGAAAAAACTCTTTCACCCAAACCACTAATTATACCCTTTAAGGAGGAATTTATATGTTTGGTAAAGTTGCAGCAGATATGCTTGGTTTAAGTGATGTAGGTAGTGTTATTGAGCCTAAAAACTATGACAAGGTCGATTCAGATGATTATGTAATGCATGAAGATGATGAGAAAATCTATTTTTTAATTAAATCAAAAACAGATGAGTACTGTTTCACCAACAAAGCATTAATTCATTTAGATGGAACTAGTGCCATCAGTAAAAAACGTACACTTCATCGATATAATTATCATACTTATAAAATTTCTCACGTAGTTTTAGAAACTGCTGGTACAATCGATTTGGATGTTGAAATTAAATTCAATATCGGTGGTAAAGAATTTTCAATTGATGTACATAAAAAACATATTGAAGAGTTAAAAGATTTATATAAGGCATTATTAATGATCGCTGAGATTTGTCATGAAAACGAAATTAAACTAGGTTTTGCTAAAGAAAGTATTGAATTAGCATCTACTACACTAAGTCGTGTTTCAAGTAATGAAAACAGCGTTGTAAATAATTTTAAAGAAATTAACGAAGCGGCTTTTGAGTGGCTGATGAAATCAAGAGAACAATTTAAAGTAAAAGATTTTGGTAATGTTTTTGAGAAATATATTAATAACTAAATAAAGGAACCTATATGTAAAGGGTTCCCCTCATAAGGAGAAGATGACACCTAATTAGAACATTTATTAGGTGTCATCTTTTATTGTTAAATAAATTTTTACTAACAAATAGCAGTTATATCAGCATGCCGAATAGTTGTTTTACTTATGAAAATGATTGCGTTATTTTCCACTCCAGGCTACTCGCTTTCCGTGGGGCGTGAGCTGAGCCTCCTCGGCACGCCTGCGGGGTCTCAACCTTCCCGCTACTCCCACAGGAGTCGAGCAGCCTTCCGTTCCAATCATATTCTTTAACACAGTGTACTCAAAAACTAGACCTAAAAAAGCAAAAATTCTTCATTTTTTATCCTATTTCGGACAACCTCTATTAGTTTTTTATATTAATCAAGTTAAATTCATCCACTACAAGGCAAAAAAAGCAAAATATCGACTAGGGGTTTAATTTTAGAAATCGATTAGTAATCATCAATAAACCAATAACATTGTTATAAATTAATATGTAAACCAAATAAAAAGCTGCCTCATGTCAAATTGAATTATGAGGCAGCCTCTTTTTATTTATTTAGTTTACATCTGATTATTAGGAAAACAGATTGCCTTTGCTATCTTTAATTTCCGCTTGCGGACTTCGTTTTTGGAGCTCGCTTAAAAATAGTTCTTCATCCTTTGGGAGTGATAACAATGCCAATTCAAATTTTTTATATTCAATTTTCAATCGTTTAAATGTCCAGGATGGAGATGACATAGGATTTAATGAAAATCCTACTTTATTGATTTCATGAAAAGGAATCTTTATTTTTATATAGCCAAAAATTGCAATAAACTCTCTATCGGTAAATTCATGGTATGAATGAAATAACGCCCAAACTAGTACGATGATGATTGGTGAAATGAGAATAAAAATAACGATGCTCATAATTTGACCTTCACCTTCAATGAAACTTCCAATTGGTACAAGGAGAATAATTGGGATTAAACAAAGGATGAGTGCGACTAAAAAAGGGTTTTTCTTTATTTGAAATTTCATGTTTACACCTTATTTCTGATCAAATATTTGTTTTAAATGATGCTTTAAGTGCTCTACATAATCCGTATATAACCATTCAAATGTGACTTTCTCATTTTCACTGACGGTAAATTGTAACGCCAATTTTTCGGTACCTATATTTTTCATTGTTTTTACAATTCGTTGGTTTAAGGCAATCCAAAGTGATAACACTTCATCTATCGTATAAGAATGTTGATAGTTGTTATATTCGACCCAATGGTTTTGTTTGTAAAGTTCAAGTTTAATGTCTTCATTTGAGTAAAGTCTATCAATAAATCTTTTATGGTTCATTGTTGCAGAATCACATAAATGTCCAAGAATTTCTTTTTTAGACCATTTCGAAGGATTGGGTTTATCGTCAGGATTTTGTAAAGCTAAAATGTCCTGAGAAACAGTTTGGATAAGTTGTTCTAATTCACTAGTGATCATAACTATCACCAACTCCTAATCGATTGATTTATGTAATGCATATGTACGAACATTTTTCATTATGTGTCCTTAGACAAGCAGTATATGAATAGTTTAATAGTAGGACAATCTTGGAGGTGGAAGATGTTTGTTTTTCTACTGTATATTGGATTACTAATTGGTTTATTAGTTGTTTACAAAGAGGCAATTAAAAGAGATGTAAATAATCTAGGTTTTCAAATGATCGGATATTATGTCATATCTTCATTACCATTTCGCCTGTTTTGGCTACCGATTCCATTTGGATTTCTAATTTGTTTATATTTTTTATCAAGACCGTCGCTTCGTTATAAGAAACAAAAACAGCTTGCTAGTTTATTAGGCTTTATTTTCTTTATCGTAGATGCTGTATTCTAAGTGAATTCTTCATTTAGAATACAGCTTTTTTGTTTATTATTTGGTTAAAAATTGTCGTTATGAACAGAGCCTAATTTTTAGCAATTTTTAATGCTTTCTCAGTGTTGGCGAAATGTAGTTTTGTAAAGCATCTTAATGCTTCAAAGCCTTTTGAACGTATGAATTTTGCAGCTGCTTGGTCAACCTTTGCTCCTGCGCCTTTTGGTAATGTCATACCAGCTTTTTCACTAAGTTGATCCATTTGTTGTAAAAAAGAATAACGTGCAAGAATTGATGAAACAGCAACGGATAAATGAATACCCTCTGCTTTCGTTGCAAATTGAACTTTGTCACGAATCACTTCTTTAGTACCTTTTAAGTATCCAAAATATAAGTTAGGTGGCGTAAATTGATCGATCAATATCGCATCATAATGCTTGTTTTCTAATTTACTGATGATATTTCTAATTGCTTGATTATGTAGAAGGGCTTTTAATTTATTCATATTGTAGCCTTTTTCTTGCATATCATTGTATTTTTCATTGTGCAAAACTAAAAGACTATAAGTGACAACATGGATTATTTTTTTAGCAATTTTACAAATTTCATCATCATTTAGTTCCTTCGAATCTTTAACCCCAAGCTCCTTTAATAACTCAAATTGACTAGGTTCTACGAAAGAAGCTACAACTGTCATTGGACCAAAATAATCTCCAGTACCTACTTCATCACTTCCGATTACAGAAAGGCTTGAAAAGTTACTTGGTAAATTATGTTGATTCGAAGGCATTTTTTTTGCAGCCGCTGGAACGGCTGACTTACCTTGCCATTTACTTATTTCTGTTTCGCAATTTGAACCTTGGAACATGACCTTTCCAGATTTATAGGCTGTAATTGTGCAACCATTCGTTTTTGCTAAAAAAACACCACCTTGTGGTACTTTTGATTGAATACCATCTTTGTAATGTTCCTGCATCTTTTGTAGCGTTTCTCCTGAAACTGTAAGAACAGTGTTTGCCATATATTTCTCCTTTATCTTGTAATATTGCCAAAACTTTCACTTGCACATGAGTTCATGTTATAGTTTAAGTTAGAATGTTTAACAGAAATGGAGGTAAGAAGTTGTCCAATTCTTCATCAAAACAAAAACTGAATGTAACAATTTATGGGCAACAATATTTAATTACTGGTGACGAATCAACAGAACATATTCGTCATGTTGCCTCAATTGTAGATGAAAAAATGAAAGAAATAAATCATAAAAATCCATTTTTGGATACAAATAAATTAGCTGTATTGACAGCAGTTAATATAGTAAGTGATTTTGTTAAATTAAGAGAAAGAGCGGAACATCTCGAAACATTACTTAAAGAAGCTAAAAGTGAGAAGGAAAACAATGATTGATATTATTTTAATTGTATTATTTATACTCGGTGTATTTACTGGCTGGAGAAGAGGATTTATTAGTAGTTTAATTAGACTATTAGGTTTTTTATTATCAATATACATAGCTTATCATTATTACGAGCAGACTGCTATCACACTGAAAAAATTATTTCCTATTAATATAACTAGTAGCCAGATCGTTAATTTTGAACAATTCATATATGAGATTGTTGCGTTTGCTTTACTGTTTATTGGGACCCGTTTAGTAATTTCTTTCTTAGGTTCATTATTAAATGGTGTATTCCAATTACCATTATTAAAACAAGTAAATTCTCTATTAGGTGGTATTTTAGGCTTAATCGAAGTTTATTTATTTTCAGTACTAGCACTTTTTATTGCGCTAATTGTACCGGTTGAAGCGCTACATACTTTATTACACAATTCAAAGATAGCTTATTTTATCGTTCAAAATACGCCTTTTGTTTCTACGCAACTAATGGATTTATGGAATGGAATGTCTAATACGATGATTTATTAAATGGATGAAATTAGTTTAGATTGTATTAAAAATTTAAGTAGGTGAATGTGATGCACAAAAAAGAACTGATAAAGTTATTAGAACAAATTGCAACTTATTTAGAATTAAAAGGTGAAAATGCCTTTAAAATATCAGCTTTCCGTAAAGCAGCAAATGCTTTAGAAACAGATGAAAGAAGCTTAGAACAAATAGATGATTTTACAGCGATAAAAGGAATCGGAAAAGGAACATCAGCTGTTATAGAAGAGTACATAAAAACTGGAAAAAGCACAGTACTTGAAGAGCTACAAGAATCACTTCCAAAAACATTATTACCATTATTAAAACTGCCAGGCTTAGGTGGGAAAAAAGTAGCCAAGCTTTATCAAGCGTTGAAAATTGAAAGCATGGAGCAATTAAAGGAAGCTTGCATCAATGGGAAGCTTCAAGGTCTTGCAGGCTTTGGGAAAAAAACAGAAGTAAATATTTTAGACTCTATTGAAGAGTTTGGAAAACAACCTGAAAGATTGCCACTAGCAGATGTGCTACCAATTGCAGATAAAATTGAAGCATACTTATCAACAATGAACGATGTAGACAAATTCTCTCGTGCTGGAAGCTTAAGAAGAGTTCGTGAGACAGTTAAGGACTTGGATTTCATTATTGCTTCTAATCATCCAGAAAACGTAAGAGAACAATTATTAGCAATGCCAGAAATTGTTCGCGTCATTGCTGCTGGAGATACAAAAGTATCGCTTGTCTTAAAAGGTGTTGAATATGAAATTTCAGTTGATTTTCGAATTATTCAACCTAAAGAATTTGCTACAACATTACACCATTTTACTGGATCAAAGGATCATAATGTTGCCATGCGTCAATTAGCAAAAGAGCGTGATGAAAAAATAAGCGAGTATGGTGTTGAAGATGTAAACACTGGAGAGGTTCTGACATTCGAAAATGAAGAAGACTTCTACGCTCACTTTCAATTACCTTGTTTTCCTCCAGAGATTAGAGAAGATGGTAAAGAGGTTGCAAATTTCACTGCAGACTATCCTTTAATTAAATTGGAACAGATCAAATCAGATATTCATATGCATTCTACTTGGAGTGACGGCGGTTTTTCAATTGAGGAAATGGCTGAAGCTTGTAGAGCAAAAGGCTATAAATATATCGCAATCACTGACCATTCTCAATATTTAAAAGTTGCTAATGGATTAACACCGGAACGCCTATGGAAACAAAAGGAAGAGATTCAGCGTTTAAATGAGAAATACACTGATTTTACGATTCTTCATGGAGTTGAAATGGACATTTTACCTGACGGATCTTTAGATTACGAGGATGATGTGTTACGCTCAATGGATTTTGTCATTGCTTCTATACATTCAAGTTTTAGTCAAGATGAAGAAACAATCATGATGCGATTAAAAAATGCAATGAGAAATCCGTATGTAAGTATGATTGGGCATCCAACTGGTAGAAAAATTGGCAGAAGAGCTGGTTATAAGGTGAATGCTGAAGAGTTAATTTCACTCGCAAAAGAAACAGGCACTATTTTAGAGCTAAATGCAAATCCAAATCGCTTGGATTTAAATAAAGATATGTTAATGATGGCCCAGGAGGCTGGCGTTAAAATTTCAATTAATACAGATGCACATAATATCGATATGTTAGAGCATATGACGATTGGAGTAAGCGCGGCCAAAAAAGCTTGGTTGAAAAAAGATAATATAGTAAATACATTTGAATTACATGAACTATTGCGTTTAATTGAAGGGAAACGTAATCGTATGTAAGGAGGTTACCTTATGCAACGAACATTACGAGTATTAGAGTACGATAAAATAAAAGAACAATTATTAAAACACGCATCTTCTTCGCTTGGTAAGGAAAGAATTCGGAATTTAATGCCAAGTACTGATTACGAGGAAGTTGTAGAATTACATGAATCAACTGATGAGGCAGTTAAAGTTATTCGATTACGTGGAAATGTCCCTCTTGGTGGATTATCTGATATAAGAATGCAAGTAAAAAGAGCGGAAATTGGAGGTACTTTATCGCCTTCTGAACTAATTGCCATATCCGGTGTTACATATGCGGGAAGACAAATGATTCGTTTTATAGAGGGTTTATTAGAAAATGAAGTAGAAATTCCTTATTTAGAATCATTAAGTAATCAAATCATTCCACTATTAGAGCTCGATAAAAACATTAAAGCAGCGATTGGCGATAATGGAGAAGTATTAGACGATGCAAGTGTCGCGCTACGATTAATACGCCAGCAAGTTCGAACTGCTGAAAGTCGTATTCGAGAAAAATTAGAAAGCTTAACTAGAGGAAACAACGCTCAAAAAATGTTATCAGATTCAATTGTGACAATACGTAACGATCGATTTGTTATTCCGGTTAAACAAGAGTATAGACATGTTTATGGTGGAATCGTTCACGATCAGTCATCTTCTGGGCAAACATTATTTATTGAGCCACAAGCTGTTGTTACATTAAATAATAGTCTTCAAGAAGCAAAAGTAAAAGAAGAGCAAGAGATTGAAAAAATCTTGATGCAGCTAACAGGAGAGGTTGCAGAAGCTTCAACAGATCTTTTACAAAATGTTGAAATTTTAGCTGAAATGGACTTTTTATTCGCAAAAGCGAATTACTCTCACCACATAAAGGCTAGTAAACCAATTTTAAATAATGACAGGTATTTTAAGTTGAAAAAAGCACGTCATCCATTAATACCAAGAGATGTTGTAGTAGCTAATGACATTGAATTAGGTAAAGATTTTACAACAATTGTTATAACAGGCCCTAATACAGGTGGTAAGACAGTAACCCTAAAGACAATCGGTATTTGCGTATTAATGGCACAATCCGGTTTACAAATTCCAACGCTTGATGGTTCAGAGATTTGCGTATTTGAACAGGTATTTGCTGATATTGGTGATGAACAGTCAATTGAGCAAAGCTTAAGTACGTTCTCATCTCATATGGTTAATATTGTTGATATTTTAAAACATGTGAATCATAATAGCTTAGTTTTATTTGATGAACTTGGAGCTGGAACTGATCCCGGGGAAGGTGCTGCTTTAGCGATTTCAATTCTTGATGAAGTAAGTGATTATGAGGCAAGAGTTGTTGCAACTACACACTACCCTGAACTAAAAGCCTATAGTTATAATCGTGAACATGTAATGAATGCGAGTGTCGAATTTGATGTTGAGACGTTAAGTCCAACATATCGATTATTAATTGGCGTTCCTGGTAGAAGTAATGCATTTGAAATTTCAAGAAGATTAGGGCTATCTAATCATGTAATTGATAAAGCTAGAAACCATGTTAGCGAAGAAAGTAATGAAGTTGAAAATATGATTGCGTCATTAGAAACGAGTCGAAAAGGCGCAGAATCCGAGTGGAAAGAAGCGGAAGACTATCGTAAAGAATCGGAACGTATTTTCAAAGATTTACAAAAGCAAATGATGGATTTCTATGAGCATCGTGATGATTTATATCGTGAAGCACAGGAAGAAGCGAAAAAGAGAATACGAACTGCTCAACAAGAAGCTGAAGATATTATAAAAGAGCTTAGAGAGCTTAAAAACCTTGAATTATCTTCAATTAAGGATCATGAGTTAATTCAAGCTAGAACTCGATTAGAAGGTGCAATTCCTTACGCCCCAAAGAAATCTGTTCCACAAGCTGCACCAAAAAAACAAAGAAAACTTCGTGAAGGTGACGAAGTAAAAGTAATCAGCTTTAATCAAAAAGGTACGTTACTTGATCAAATAAGTGATGGTGAGTGGCAAGTTCAGCTTGGTATCATTAAAATGAAAGTTAAAGAAAGTGATATTGAGTTCGTCAGTTCGCCAAAAGTTGTTAAAGAACGTACGGTTACAGCAGTTAAAGGAAAAGATTTTCACGTCAATCTTGAACTGGACTTAAGAGGCGAGCGTTATGAAGACGCATTAATTCGTGTAGAAAAGTACATTGATGATGCATTACTTGCTGGTTATCCACGAATTAATATCATTCATGGAAAAGGTACAGGTGCATTAAGACAAGGTGTTCAAGACTATTTAAAAAATCATCGATCCGTAAAATCCTATCGTTATGGTGCTGCTTCAGAAGGCGGTATCGGAGTAACTGTAGTAGACTTAAAATAAACACAAGATTTATTCAGATTTAAAAGGGGATCAAAGATGGAAAAGTTGGCGAAAATATTATTTGTTGTATGTGGGATATTTCTATTAGTTGGTATCTTATATGTTACTGTAATTAAATAATGAAACAATGAGGTTGCTTAATGATGTTTTCTCTATGTATTCAGTTAGATGATCAATCTAATGGACTACATAATATGTTGAGAAAAGGCATGGTTGAGTTAGCCTCTTTTTCATAAAAGGCGAAAAAAAGATTGTTATTTAAATTGATAAAATTCAATGTTATTTTTAGTGAATGAACAAACTGGAGTTGTCGAGTCGTTCAATATGGGTTCTCGGACTGCCAGTTTAAGCAGACGTTTTTTCCATTTTTTCAACAAAGAGCCTTTAAGAAAAATGAGAAGGGTGAAGGGAAGTTTGAAGAAAGCTACAATTTTTGTCGTCATCTTTGCGATCACTTTCGTATGTATCAGAATGTTTCAAGATGAATCAATGAAACATCAAAAAAATAAAGTAGAATATACAGTTCAAAAAGATATTCTATATACAGAACCTGCCCGACTTCCTCAAACCTTTGATTTATATAAGCCAATCAATCAAATCGGTCCAACACCTGCATTGATTTTTGTTCATGGTGGTTCATGGAAGCATGGAAGTAAAGAGTTAAATAAAAGATGGAAAACTGTTTTTGAAGAAATTGTAAAAGAAGGCTATAGTGCTATTAGTATTGATTATACGCTCTATTCACCTAAGGATTATTCTTATAATGATCCTGTCCGTGATGTAGAAACAGCTATTAACTTTGTTTATAAAAATGCAAAAAAACTAGGGATTGATCGCTCACAAATTGGTTTAGCAGGAGCTTCAGCAGGTGGACATTTAGCGTTATTAACTGGCCTCAAAGCTGACATTCAGCCAAAGCTTAACTATATTATCGCTTGGTACCCAATATCTGATTTAACAACGATGAATCAATCACCTTCGTCAAGAAGTACAGAGATTGTAGAAAGATTTATGAATAGTACAGCGGGGCAAATGGCAGATGAATATAACAGGATGAGTCCTATTCAATATGTGAAGCATGCAAAAATACCAATTTTTATCGTTCACGGCACGGGAGATACACTTGTACCATTTAGCCAATCTGAGGAATTTGCACGCAAAAATCCAAAGATGGTCACATTAATCGCCTTAGAGCATGGTAATCATGGCTTTACAAATCTGTCAATTCAAGCATCTACAAATGATACCATTAACTATTTAAAAGCAAGATTGAAAGAAAAAAATAAAGTAGGTACGTTTTGATGATCAATTTTTCAGAAATAAAAACTGTAACTGAGGAACATTGGAAACTGTTACTATTAGCCGATCCATCAAAAGAAATGGTGGAAAGTTATATAAACAAAGGGAAGGTTTATATAACAACTGAGAAACGAAAAATTGTAGGCATCATTGTATTAGTTGAAACTAATCCAAATGAAATAGAAATTAAGAACATAGCAGTAGACCCAAAATATCAAGGAAAAGGGTATGGAAAGAAGTTCATTCAGTTTGCTGTTTCAAAATCAAAGATGCTTGGTTATAGGAGACTTGTAATATGTACAGGTAATTCCAGTATCTATCAATTATCGTTATATCAAAATTGTGGTTTCCAAATAGTTGAAACGATTATAGATTTTTTTGTACATAACTATGAGGAAGAAATTTGGGAAAATGGCATTCAATGTAGGGACTTAATTAAGCTTGAGCAATGCCTATTTTAAGAAAAGGAGCTACCAATATAAAATGGTTGCTCCTTTTTTTGTCTTCACTTACTTTTTTATTCTGCTTCTTCAATAAAAGGTTTTACATACATTACATATGTATCTCTGTCTTGGTCAACCTCGTTTGAAGTTTGCTCATAAATTTTACCATTAATTGTAATATATGTTGATTGTAGCCAAGAAAATAAATCTAACTCATCTCCACTTTCATAAAAGTGAATTTCATCAAATGAATCAACATCTCTGATTTCGATACCTAAAGGTCTTTTTAAGTGATAATACGGCGTATTTTCTAAATCAGATTCAATAACTTCAATGACATATCGATCTTCTTCATGGTAGGAACCCTTATTTTCATACACAAACCCATTTAGTATAAAGTAATCGCAATGTCTTCTTGTAAAGATTTGGACTTTTGATAAAAAAGGAAAGTGATAAATTGGACGTGTAAAATCACCATCAAGTATGCGATATTCAAGAACAAATAGGTTGTTTGTTTTAAACATTGTTCATTCTCCTTCATACTTTGTATATACATAAGATATAACACAGTTTAGGATATAAGAGTATGAATTTATTTCTTGAACAGGAGAACATTATGTCAAAAACGAAAGAATTAATGAAAAAAGTTAGCATTGCACTAACAGGTGGAATTGCCATCACTACGTTAACAAGCTGTGGGTCTCAACCATCATTTGAACCAACTGAAGAAGTTTATTATGAATCTAGTTCGAATAATGAATATGAACAATCGACAGACTCTTATGAAGAGGATGTTTACGAAGAAGAAGTTTATGATGATGAGGTTTATGAAGATTATACTTATTCTCCCGAAGAAATGCCTTACGACGAGAATTGTGTTGATTGGTCATTAGACGAGGAAGAGAATGTATGGATGTGTAATGATCATTCTAGTTCGTATTATGGGAATTACTTCTTTTTGGGTACGTACTTTGCGACTAAAAATATGTTATATAGTAATAATCAATTTAAGGAATATAAATCAACAGGCTTTGTAAGTGGAACAGGAACTCCGTCTTCATCCAAAAAAAGTGGATTTGGAAGTGGTGTATCTGGTGGGTTCGGAGGATAAAACAGACTTTCGTTAAAAATTAAGATTTCGTTAAAATTAATCATATATTTTATATACTTTGAGCGTATAGATAGTTTAGTATAAGGTAGAATGATTATATTTCACGAAGAGGAGATCCGTATGTCAAAAACATCAATATTAATGAAAAAAGTTAGTATTGCACTAACTGGAGGACTAGCAGCAAGTACGTTGGCTGGCTGTGGTTCTACACAATCTGTGAATATACCTGATCGACCGCAAGATGAGAATTGCCGTGATTGGGAATTTGATGATGACGAAGGTGTTTGGGTTTGTGATGATAATGACAGTTCTTACTATCGCAGTTATTATCATGGTGGAACATTTTATAAGTCGAAAAAATTATTACATGGTAGTAGTTCATATAAGAGTTATAAATCTTCTAGCAGTTATGCAGGTGGAGGTTCTTCATCAAAAGGTGGATTCGGTAAAGGCTCATCTGGAGGCTTTGGTGGTTAAGAATGGACAATGCAGATTTATTGAAACATCAGCGACTTCGTAATAAATTGTTTCAAAAATTGCCAGATTTTTGGGCAGATTTACAAAGCTCCTATTATGCTCTTCTTGATATTTACAAGTTTACTAAAAAAGATGTAGATGAGATTCATATGATTACAGAGCAAATTGGTGGAATTTATGATAAAACAGCTCGTCTAATGAGACAACTTCCTGATGAGGTATTTTATATGCTTGGTTATTCAAAGCAGGTCATTCCTTACTTACGTCATAAGACGATTCAAAGTGAAGGGATTATCAGAAGGATTGATCTTGTTCAGACGGAAAATGGTTGGAAACATTATGAATGTAATAGTGATACACCAACATTTATCATGGAGACCCATCGTGTTAACGGTTTGGTAGCGGATTATTTTAAAGTAAAGGATCCGAATAGTGAATGTGAATTACAGTTATCTCAAGCTATGAATCAAGTAATAAACAATTCGATTAAAGGGCTTGAAAAACCAATGATTGTTTTTACAGCGCACGGTGATCATGAGGAAGATTGGAAAACAGCCAAGTATATTCAATCACTTTATGAAGGAGAAAGCCAACTAATCAGCTTAGATAAACTACAGATTATTGAGAATGAAGGACTATATACTCCGAATGGAGAAAGAATTCATATTCTTTACCGTCAAACATATCCTATTGAGCATATGGAGCTTGATAAATCAGTAGATGGAACTATGATTGGTCTTGCGTTACTTGAGCTTGTTGAAACTGGAAAGTTAATTATGTTCAATCCAATCTCTGCATTTTTACTTCAATCTAAAGCGGTTCAAGCACTTATATGGAATTTACATGTCGATAAATCTGATGTATTTACTGAAGATGACCATGACATAATTGAAAAATATTTTTTACCAACTTATTTAGAGCCGGATTATTTTATTAAACGTCATATCCCGTACGTAGAGAAACCCTCATTTGGTCGGGAAGGAGATACAATTAAAATAATTGATGGTGAAAAAAATCAACATAGTCAACAGAATACTTACCAGGATCAAGTTATGGTCTATCAAGAATTTTCACCATTACCTAAAAAAAAGGTAATGACGCCTGAAGGACCACTAGAGTTGCATATTTTAGTAGGTAGCTTTTTAATCAAAGAACACTATGGTGCAATTGGTATACGAGCGGGAAATATCATTACCGGTAATGAAAGCTGTTTCTTAGCAGTAGGAATGATGAATGATGTGGAAGAGAAATAAATAATATCAATTGGGAGATGAGAAATTTAATGGAAAGTATAGTAAGTACATTACTTTATTTAGGATCAGGACTTTTAATTTTATTTATTGGATTTTTAGCATTTACTTTTACAACTAAAATGAACGAACAAAAGTTAATTTTAGAAGATGGAAATATTGCAGTTGCACTAAAATTAGCTGGTAAATTAGTCGGTTTAGCAATCGTCATTATGTCGGCTGCAAAATACTCTGTTGATATTAGTGATTTCATTATTTGGAGCTTTATCGGGGTAATTGCCCAAATGATTACATATTGGATTGCAGAATTTCTTTTATTTCCAAAAATCTCTTTTGCTAAAAAGGTTGAAGAAGGAAATATCGCAGTGGCAATCTTGTTATTTACTTTAAGTGTAACTGTTGGTTTATTAATTTCAGGAAGCATTTCATATTAATTTTCGAAAAAAGGAAAAAACAACGATACAATCTTCGTAGTTTTTCCTTTTTTTTCTTTTCTACAACAGGTATAAGTATATATAAGACAAGCCATCTCTTTTATGGGAGGGAAACTAATATAACTATTATAGGGGGCTTATCATGATAAATGGTGAGAGAGTCTTATTACGTGAATTAAATGAAAACGATTGGTCTGATGTTCATCAATATGCTTCCCAAGCAATTGTTTGTAAATATCAACCATGGGGACCAAATACAATACAGGAATCTCAAACATTTGTGCATGATGCAGTGGTTGATATGAAAAAAAGTCCTAGATCAAGATTTGTGTTTGCGATTATCGTGAAACAATCAGAAAAGCTGATTGGTGTTATCGAATTAAATATTAGAGATGTAACCAATAGAAAGAGCGAAGTAGGATATATTATTCATCCAGAATATTGGAGACAAGGTTTTGCGACTGAAGCTGCAAAACTCATTGTTCATTATAGTTTCACTCAACTAAACATGCATCGGATCTATGCAACTTGCGACCCAAGAAATACAGGGTCATCAAAGGTATTAGAAAACATAGGGATGAGCTTAGAAGGAAGAATGAGACAAGATCTATTACTAAAAGATGGCTGGCGTGATTCGCTTTTATACAGTATTTTAGAACACGAATGGCAATAAAGTTTGTAGACAAAATACAAAAACTTAGAAATTCAGACAGACTGAAAACGCTTGTCTTTCGAGGCGCAATGCCGGATTGGGAGCGGAGTTACCTTAAACGGTAATGAGCACCGCAAGCAGGCGAAGCAACGAAGAAAGCGAGCGTTTGGCTGGCTGGCATACACTACTCCTATTTTGAAGTAGTGTATGTTTACGTCCTATACATTTGAATAACGTTTAGAAAGCTTTTCTTTATGGCTTCTGAATACTTCCTCTAATGGAATCTCATATTTATTTGCAATGACAATTAAGTTACCAAGCACATCGCCTAATTCTTCTGTTAATTCTTGTTTATTCTCCTCAAATGAATTAGTAGCTTCATTAGGTCGATCTCTACCAATCTCTAATGCTCGTATTGCGCGAGCAACCTCACCTGTTTCCTCTGCTAAAAAACCAATCCGAATAAATATATCTAAATCGGACCAACCTCTAGTTTTATAATAATCTTTTATCCAATCCTGGAATTCGTTTACGTTCATATTCCCCCACCTTTTACGAGTTTTCTTTTACATTTTAACAAAACAAAATAAAATGAATATATTTCAAAATACCTAGTGCATATGCTAATTGATAGAAGAACTTAATGATAATGTATAAAAAATAAGATTATTTTAAAGATTTCAATCATCTTTCAAAAAATTTGCAGATTTTTCCTTTTATTAAAAAAGGATTAAAGGTATGCTTAAAATGTACATTATAACTAGATACATAGAAACAAAGAAAAATGGAGTCGAATGTAAAGGGAGGAAAATGTATGACATTAGAAGTAAAACAGCTGTCTAAATCTTTTGGTGAGACAAATGCAGTTAATCAATTGTCATTAAATTTGCCAACAGGTAGAGTACTAGGCTTATTAGGAAGAAATGGTGCTGGTAAAACGACTACAATTAAAATGCTTTTAGGATTACTAACGCCTACAAGCGGTGAAATGACTTGGAATGGCACATCATTCCATTCTTCAAAAGTAAGAATTGGTTATTTACCAGAAGAAAGAGGTTTATATACAAAAAGTAAGGTAGTTGATCAACTTAGATATTTTGGTAAATTAGAAGGGATGTCGCTTAAAGAAGTTGATGAAGCGATTACTTATTGGTTAGAACGTTTAGAAATTCCACAGTATCGTCATAAAAAAGCGGGAGAGCTTTCAAAAGGTAATCAGCAAAAAATACAGTTAATTGTTACATTGTTACATAATCCTGAATTAATTATTTTAGATGAACCATTCAGTGGATTAGATCCTGTAAATGCTGAATTAATGGCTTCAATTATCACTGAAGAAATTAATAAAGGGAAGACAATAGTATTATCTAGCCATCGAATGGATCAAGTAGAAGCATTCTGTGAATATGTTTGTATTTTGAAAAATGGTGATGTCGTTGCTGAAGGTAACTTAAATAAATTAAAAGAAGAGTACGGGTATCGTAATTTAATAGTTGAGGATACGGAACCGATTAGAACGGTATTGAATACAAATCAAATTGATTTTGAGAGAAAGCAACATGGAATCTACGTAAAAGTAAAAACTGAAGAAGAAGCCTTTACGATATTAAATCAAATTAAGTCTGAAACAGGCTCAATTCGTAAGTTTCAATTATTAGAGCCGACACTAAACGATATCTTTATTGAGAGGGCGAGATAAATGAATAAATTTAAAACTGTCTTTTTCTTTCATTTACGTGAAGGACTATTAGCGAAAGCAACACTCATTATGAGTGCAATTCTTTTTGTATTAGTCGTAGGGATGTTTGGTTTACAAAAATATATTGCTTCTTCAGAACAAAATGAAGAAAAAGATAAAATTGTCATCATGAATGAGTCCACACAATATTCAATAGACGAAACAATATTAAATCAGTCACTAAAAACAGCAACACTAAAAGAAGTTAGTTCATCAAAATTTGAAGAAGTAAAAAAGCAAGTACATGATGAATCAAAAGACGGATTAATTGTTATTTCCGAAAAGAATAATATTCCTGTTATCAATTATACATATAAGAATTTTGCTAACAATGAAGTTCTATCAATTATTAGTAGTACAATGCAGCAAAATTACTTAAATAAAACATCTCAAGATCTTAAGCTTTCTTTAGAAGCAGCTACAAAATTACTACAAAATGTTGAAGTAAATGAAGAAGTTATGAAAGATCCTATGGCAACGTTCGGAATCGCGTACTTTTTTGGATTTTTACTGTATCTATTTTTAATTGTGTATGGTAATTCAATTGCTACTGGAATCGTTGCAGAAAAATCTTCTAGAGTAATGGAAGTACTATTGCCTAAAGTAAATCCAGTTATGACTTTATACGGAAGAGTATTTGCTGTATTTTGCGTAGCGTTCGTTCAATTAGTTGTAATAGGATTGGGATTCTTATTTGCGTATCTTGTAGGATTCGTAAATCTTGATTCTCTATCACTGTTTGGAATGGAGATTGATTTAGACTCTCTGAGCATTACGACGATTATTGCGTTCATTGTTTATTTCCTATTAGGTTATTTAATTTATGGTTTACTGTATGCTGCAATTGGATCTGTCGTATCAAGAACAGAAGAACTCCAAACTGTTTTGATGCCAGTTACATTTTTACTGATCGGTGCATTTTTTATCAGTATTAATGCATTAGTGAATCCTAATGGAACTTTTGTACAAATCAGTTCATATATTCCATTCTTTGCACCGCTTGTTGCATTTTCTCGATTTGTATCAGGGGAAATGAATTTTATAGAAGTAAGTGCAAGTATTTTAATCTTAATCCTTACAGTCTTCATTTTAACGAAAATCGCAAGTCGTATTTACGTAAACGGAGTAATGTACTACAGCGATAAAGTAAAATGGAAAGACGTTGCTCGTCTTTTAAAAAGACAATAAGGTAAACATTTCATAGTTTGATAAAATACTAAAAACGACTGTCTAGAATAAGACAGTCGTTTTTTATGTTCATAATGTTGATTGGTTTTGAGGAATCTTGTCAATTAAATTTGAATATGCATCTTGTATTTTCTGAGTGATCACACCACGTTTTCCAGTTCCTAAAGCATATGTCTTTTCATCAAGTAAAACAGAAACGATTGGCATGATTTCTGCTGTAGTTGAAGATGTAAATGCTTCATCAGCATGTAGGAATTCATCAATTGTAAACGCCGTTTCTTGAATTGAGATCCCTTCTTTTTTAGCGATATCTATGATGACTCTTCTAGTTATTCCATTTAAGATTAAATTATTTGCCGGATGCGTATATAAAGTTCCGTCTTTTACGATAAATACATTTGTCGAAGAGCCTTCTGTGATGACTCCATCTCTATGCAATACTGCTTCTTTTGCACCTTTTTCATGTGCTTTATTTTTAGCAATTACACTACCTAATAAGTTTAAGCTTTTAATATCGCATAGTAGCCATCTAATGTCTTCTGTTACATGCACAGTAATTCCTTGCTCCATTAGTTTTAATGGGCGCTTTTCTTCCTTAACTGTATAAGCAACTAATTGAGGTTTTAAATCAGTTTGTTCTCGGTATATATGATTTCTGTCCATTACACCTCTAGTAATCTGTATATATACATAACCAGTACTGTAATCACATGTATTCATCAAATACACTAAATCACTTTCAAGCTTCTTTAAATGCATTTTGAAAGGTATATTGATTTTTTCACAGCTTTCTTTCAAGCGAATTAAATGTGCTTCTAATTCAAAATAAGACTGATCGTAAAAACGAACTACTTCATAAACACCATCACCAAACTGATAACCGCGATCTAAAATATTTACATTTGCAGACTTTAAATCGACAATTCGGTTATTTAATAGAACTTTCGTCTTCATGTGGTTTGCACTCCTTTACAAATGAAAAAGCTAGTAATCTACAATTCTAAATTATTTTTTAAATAGTTAGATATTTTGTGTTACATTCAATATAACATATGTTCATAAAATATTTTGTAAAAAGGGGAGAGAACGATGAAAATATTAGTTTTAGGTGCAAGCGGGTTAGTAGGGAAAGCATTATTGACAGAACTATCGTCTAGTTTTGATGTTTATGGTACATATCATCAAACAAAATTAAGCTTAAAAAATGATCGCCAGCTTCAATGGAATATAACGGATAGTAACAGAATATTAAATTGGATTGATGAAATAAATCCCCAAATCATTATTTCATGCTTAAGAGGCGAATTTGACATTCAGTTACAAGTACACAATCAAATCATTCAAAAGATTAAATCTACAAATACAAAGCTATTGTTTTGTTCAACGACAAATGTGTTTGATGGAGAAATTACAAAACATCATAGCGAAGAAGACACACCTTTAGCTACATCAGATTATGGTCAATTTAAAATTCAATGTGAAAAATTAATACAAAGCGAGTTAGGTCAGCAAGGTGTTGTTTTGAGATTGCCAATGGTTTGGGGAAAAAATTCACCTAGACTAAAAGAGATTAAAAATAAAGTTGCAAATCATATTGAAATAGAAGCTTACGAAAATATTTATTTAAATCATGCATCAGATCAGAGGATTGCAAAACAAGTCCGAACGATTATTGAAAATGATTTAACAGGCATTTTTCATTTAGCTACAACTGATATAGAATCACAGTTTTCTTTTATTAGTAAACTAGTACAATCTTTTGGTACAGATGTAAAAATAAAAGCGATAAAAGTTGAAGATGTAGAGCAATACAATTTTGGATTGTTAATTAATCGAACAGATCTACCTTCACGATTTACATATGATAATGATCAACTGATTAGTGAAATCGTATAGGAGCTTGTTTTTTTTATAAATAAACTAATAGGTAGAAGAGAAAAGATTAAATTTTCTTAATATTTTGATTGTATAGCGATAATATGTATCATATACTAATTTTAGTATGAACCTACTATAAAATACTGGTGGTGAATGGTATGGAGGAACTAGAACTAAAAGCAAAACCATGGTTGAGTCAATATCCAGAGCAGATACCTACTACATTAGAAAGTGATTTTGAACTTCTTCCTATATATTTAAAAAAGACAGCCACTAAATACCCAAATAAGAAAGCGCTTAACTTCCTTGGCAAAGAAATGACATTTAAAGAAATTTACGTGCAATCTCTTAGATTTGCAAATTATTTGAGGAATTTAGGAATTAAAAAAGGTGACCGGGTAGCAATTATGTTACCAAATAGCCCACAGGCAGTAATTGCATATTATGGAATTTTGTTCGCAGATGCCATTATTGTTCAAACGAATCCACTTTATACTGAACGTGAACTTGAATATCAAATGAATGATAGTGGTGCTACCGCTATTATTTGCTTAGATTTATTGATTAATAGAGTCCATTCAGTCAAAAATAATACGAAACTTAAACATATTTTTGTAACCTCAGTTAGAGATTATTTACCAATCATAAAAAAAGTATTATACCCACTTTCGAAGCAACCAAAAGCACCTGAAATACCAACAGATCCATCAATCCATCAATTTAATTATATTATGAAAATATCTGCACCTGTTGAATTAGAGCTAACAAACAGTAGTGTAGATGATGTAGCAATTCTTCAATACACAGGTGGTACGACTGGTTTTCCAAAAGGTGTTATGCTAACGCATAAAAATTTAGCTTCTAACACGTTAATGTCAGAAAAGTGGTTATATAAGAGTCGTAAAGGGGAAGAAAAAATCCTTACTGTATTACCATTTTTCCACGTATACGGCATGACTGCTTGTATGAATCTATCCATTATGTGTGCATATGAAATGATTATTATACCAAGGTTCGACCCATCATTAATGTTAGAAGCAATTAAGAAATATCGTCCAACACTGTTTCCGGGTGCACCTACAATGTATATTGCATTATTAAATCATCCTGATCTATCAAAATATGATATTTCATGTATCCATTCATGTTTAAGTGGATCAGCGGCATTACCTGTTGAAGTTCAGGAACAATTTGAAAAAGTTACTGGTGGTAAGTTGGTTGAAGGTTACGGATTATCAGAAGCTTCACCTATTACTCATAGTAATTTTTTATGGGATAGACGAGTTTCAGGAAGTATTGGTGTTCCTTGGCCAAGTACTGATGCCAAAATCGTATCGTTGGAAACAGGGGAAGAATTACCTGTTCGGGAAATTGGGGAATTAATTGTTTCGGGTCCTCAAGTAATGAAGGGATATTGGAATAGACCTGAGGAAACAGCTGCTACATTAAAAGACGGATGGTTATACACTGGCGATTTAGGCTATATGGATGAAGAAGGATTCTTTTATATTGTTGATCGCAAAAAAGATATGATTATCGCAGGCGGATTTAATGTATATCCAAGAGATGTAGAAGAAGTTTTATATGAACATGAAGCAATTCAAGAAACTGTCGTAATTGGCGTACCGGACCCATACCGAGGTGAGACTGTTAAAGCATTTATTGTTTTAAAAGAAGGTAAGACAGTTACAGAAAGTGAGTTAGATGAATTTTCGCGTAAATACTTGGCAGCTTATAAAGTTCCAAGACAATACGAATTTAGAAAAGAACTTCCAAAGACTGCAATTGGAAAGATTCTAAGAAGAACATTAGTTGAAGAAGAAAAACAAAGAAATGCGAAAGAAAACAATGAAGAGAAACTTTCTTAAATGATGATAAAGGGATGTAGACCCTACATCCCTCAGATTGTTTACAATACTCGGAGAAAACTTTTACATGTTCTTTATATACATATTTTTTTATTTATTGGCTAAATTCTAAAAGATTGTTGCTTTTGGGATTTAAATCAACTAACGCAGCTTCTTTTTAGATGTTTTAAGAATTGTGCATTTAGACGAATTTGTCTGCAAAAACATGGTAAACTATTTGTATGGAAATTTTTAGAATTTAAGTAAGAATTGAAGGGGAACGTAAGGGATTTCTTCAGTCAAATAAATGATAAAAATTATTAAAGGATAATTGACAATTTTCTGATAAGTTAGTATTATGAAAATATGAATGATTATTCATTCACTGTACAAAGGAGTAATAAAAATGAAAAGAGATAAACCAAAATTTAAACAAATAATAGATGCTGCTGTAGTGGTTATTGCTGAAAACGGTTACCACCAAGCACAAGTTTCTAAGATTGCAAAAAAAGCAGGAGTAGCAGACGGAACAATCTATTTATATTTTAAAAATAAAGAATCTATATTGATTACATTGTTTGAAGAAAAGATGGGTGTCTTTGCTGAAAAAATTCGTGAAGAAATTGCAGGTAATCGCGACGCAGTATCGAAGTTATTAACGTTGGTGAAAACACATTTTCGTGAAATGTCGAATGATTTAAATTTAGCCATCGTAATGCAATTAGAAGTTAGACAAACAAATCTGGACCTTCGTGTAAAAATTAATGAAGTACTAAAAGAGTATTTACACATCATTGATTCGATCTTAATTGAAGGGGTTAAAGACGGTTTGTTTGATGAACATTTAGATATTAGAATGGCTAGAAAAATGATTTTTGGCACGATAGATGAAGTTATGACTCATTGGGTAATGACTGGCCAAAACCAAGATTTGGAGGCAAATGCCGAGAAAGTTCACCAATTGTTAATAAGAGGATGCGGATATCAAAAAGAACGTTCTAGTACTTTAGGACAATAGGGAGGAAAAGTTGTGGGCTTACTTCAATGTTCAGTATCGAATGGTGTTGCATTTATAACAATTCAAAATCCACCAGCAAATGCAATGTCTTCTGTGGTCTTTGCAGAAATGGTACAGCATCTAGAAGAATTAGAAAAAAATGATGATGTACGAGTACTAGTATTCCATGGTGAAGGCAGATTTTTTTCTGCAGGAGCAGATATTAAAGAATTTACCTCATTTAAAAGCGCTGATGATGCGGCAGCTGTTGCAAGGAAAGGTCAACTAGTATTTGAGCGTGTTGAAAATTATTCTAAACCAATCATTGCCGCAATTCATGGTGCTGCGTTAGGCGGAGGACTTGAATTTGCAATGAGTTGTCATATTCGAGTAGTAGCGGAGAATGCAAAGCTAGGATTGCCTGAATTAAACTTAGGTATTATTCCAGGGTTTGCAGGTACACAACGATTACCTAGATATGTAGGTAGAGATAAAGCCTTATTAATGATGGCGACAGCAGAACCAATTTCTGGTGTAGAAGCTGGTAAATATGGTCTAGCTACCATTGTAGTTCCTGAAGAACAATTATTAGAAGAAACAACTAAATTAGCGTTAAAAATTGCACATAAAAGTAAACAATCAATTGAATATGTACTACAGCTACTATCTTCTACAAGAACGACTTCATATCATGAGGGCGTTGAAGAAGAATCTAGATTATTTGGAGATATTTTTACTTCTGAAGGTGCGAAAGAAGGAATTTCTGCATTTTTAGAAAAAAGAAAACCAGTGTTTCATAAATAAGTAGTTTACTATTTAAAAAAATAGATGTAGTTAACATTTCCTAGGAGGGTTTAAAGATGAATATTTATGTACTATTAAAAAGAACATTTGACACTGAAGAAAAAATTACGATTTCAAATGGTGCGATTCAAGAAGATGGCGCTGAATTTATTATAAATCCATACGATGAGTATGCAGTAGAAGAAGCAATTCAAATCCGTGATACACATGGCGGTGAAGTTACAGTCGTAACAATTGGCAATGAAGACAGTGA